>RRZT010133927.1_pt1 | contig 19463 bp, 15 predicted proteins | sample 2165551 | NCBI WGS metagenome assembly RRZT01 (sample SAMN10456910, study PRJNA506462) | wastewater metagenome | biome: wastewater; feature: sludge; material: wastewater sludge; isolation source: wastewater sludge with Escherichia coli K12::gfp cells carrying plasmid... | place: USA: Moscow, Idaho... | reverse complement strand
GAGCCGATGGTCAGATCGGCAAGTTTCATGACGCCACGCTCCAGCAGTGGGTGTGCCAGTGTCGACGCACCTCGAGACCGGATTCGTTGCCGAGCGGCGGTGTCGCCGGCCACACCACGACGTGCGCCGTCCCTGGGGCCACCCGCTGGGAGCACCCGGGGCAGCGGTACTCCTTCTCGGAGCGCTGGGCAGGCACGTTGCGCACGATGTAGTCGACGCCGCGCCTCTGCACCTTGCTCTGCGACCCGCCCGCGAGCAGCGGCCGGGGAGCGCGGAGATGCTTGGACTGTCGACGCCGGTTCACCATCAGCGCTCGCCTAGAAGAGCCGCTCGTCGGCGTTGTCCATGCCGCGCAGCGCGTCGTAGTCGATGAGGCGCCACTCGATGCCGCGGTCGGAGGCGAGGGTGCGGGCCTGCGGCTTGATCTGCTGCCCCGCGAAGATGCCGCGCACCGGCGAAAGGGCCGGATCGCGGTTCATCAGGTCGAGATAGCGGGTCAGCTGCTCGACGCCGTCGATCTCACCGCGACGCTTCACCTCGACGGCGACGTAGGCGCCTGCGGCGTCGCGAAGGAGGAGGTCGACCGGTCCGATCGGCGTCAGGTACTCGCGTTGCACAAGGGCAAGCCCGTCACCAAGGGTCGCGGGATGCTCCGCCAGCAGCGCCTGCAGGTGTGCCTCGACGCCGTCCTTCTGCAGGCCGGGATCGATGCCGAGCTCGTGGGCCGTGTCGTGCAGCACCTCGGCGAGCGAGATCTGCAGCGTGTCTCCGTCCTTCGAGCGCACCTGCCACACCTCGTTCACTCCGAGTGCTTCGGCGGCCTCGATGTCGGGTTCGCTGACGCTCATGGTGCAGGGAGGGCTCATCCAGTTGAGCGGCTTGTACGCCCTGTCGTCGGCATGGACGGAAACCGATCCGTCGGCCTTGACCAGAATCAGACGGGTCGCCATCGGAAGATGGGCGGTCAGCCTGCCGACGTAGTCGACCTGGCACCGAGCAATCACCAAACGCACCCCAACAACCTACCTTTGCCGCTACGAAGCGTCCAAAGCGGGACGCACCATCTCCCCGTACAACAGGAGCACCGCCGCGGTGGTGGGGATGGCGATCACGGCGCCGATGACGCCGAACAGCATGCCGCCGATGATCGCCGAGAGCACCACGAGGGCCCCCGGCACCTTCACGGTGCGCTTCATGACGTTGGGGTACAGCACGTAGGCGTCGAACTGCTGGTAGATCAGGAAGTAGATGATGGTGGCGATGCCGATCGTCGGGTCGATGGCGAAGCCGACAAGGGCGACCGACACCATCGCCAACGACGAGCCGACGAGTGGGATGAAGCAGAAGAGGGCAACGACGAAGGCGAGGGCCAACGAGTAGGAGCCGAGGCCCGCGAAGTTCATGAAGATGAAGGCGCACACCGAGGCGACCGAGACGATGACGAACATGCCGGTGATGTAGCCGGAGACCCCGCGGAAGATCTCGTCGGCCAGATACCTGGCCCGGGGTCGCCTGCTCGCGGGTGCCAGGGCGTAGATGGTGTCCTTGATCGCCGGAAGCGAGGCGAGGAAGTAGATCGTGAGCACGAGCGTCACGATCAGGGAGAAGACCATGTTCGCGACGATCTTCCCCGCACCGAGGAGCCCGCCGAACAGGTTGTTGATCAGGTCACCCGAGCCGAGGAAGCCCTCGATCTTCTCGACGATCTTGTAGCGCTCCTCGAACTCGCGGAGCTGGGGGTGTTCGGCCAGGTTCTGCAGTAGACCAGGCAGGTTTCTCGACAGGCGCGTGGCCTGCTCCGTCATCACGGGCACCAGCGCGGTCAGCCCGAGGGCGATCACCGCGAGCGCGAGCAGGGTCACGATCGTGACGGCGAAGCCGCGTGGAACCCGACGTCGAGTGAAGAACTCGACGGCGGGGTTCAGGCCCAGCGCCAGGAACATGGCCAGGACGACGAGGATCAGGACGCTCTGCACGGTCAGGATGGCCTGCGCCAGCGCGAGAGCCACCAGCACGCCTGCCGCGCCGAGGAAACCGACGACGAAGGGGGAGCGCTGCTTCTGCTCGGCAGGAAGCGGATCGGCGGGGGGAACGGGTACGAGCACCTCGCGGGGTGTCGGCTTCAGGAAGGCGCCAGCCCGCTTCGCTGCGGACCCGAGTGCGCTGGCGGCCCCACGGATGCGGAGCCGCTTCTTCGGCTTCCTGGTGGGAGTTTCCTCCTCGGGGAGGGAGGGTTCTTCTGAGTCGGTCACTGCCCCTCGTTGCGGGTGATCACGGTGGTGGGTTCGTCGGCGAACTGCTGGTCGGACTCCTCTGCGAGCGCGCGCAGATTGTTGAGCTGGCCGATGGCGTTGACCCGCCGGACCTCGAGCGAGGCGATCTCGCGTTCGAGTTGCTCCTTGCGCCAGGCGATGCGCTCCTCGAGGTCGGCCTCCTGCTGGCTCGCCCGCCTGCGCATGGTCGAAAGGGTGTCCTCGCTCTCGCGGGTGGCGGCGAGCCGGGTCTCCTCGGCCTGCCTGACCGCCTCTGCCCTGATCGCGTCGGCCTCCTTGCGTGCCTCGAGTGCCCGCTGTGCCGCCTCCTCGGCGGCCTTGTCGGCCTGGGCGAGGCGTGCGGTGATCGAGTCCTCGGCGGCCTTGGCGGTCGCGACGCTCTTGGCGAGGGAGTCCTCGGCCGCCTTCTGGGCGGTGGCGAGCACCTCCGACGCCTTGCGCTCCGCCTCCTGGACCCTCCGCTGTGCCTCGACGCGGGCCGTCTCGAGCAGACCGTCGGCCTTGGTGTTTGCCGCCTCCACGATCGAGTTGGCACGCTGCTTCGCGTCTGCCACCGTCATGTCGGCGTCACGGCGGGCCTTCTCCAGCGCCGAGGTTCCCGCATCGGCCTGCTCCTGACGCAGCTGGCGCAGGCCTGCGAGCCCGGTCAGCCTGACGTCGTCAGCCTCCTGCTGCGCCGACTCACGAAGCGTTGCCGCGGAGCGCCTGGCCTCCGTCTTGATCCGCTCGGCCTCGTGCTCCGCGCGGTCGACGATGTCGCCGGCCTGCGCCTCAGCCGCCTTGAGCAGGCCCGTTGCATGGGCGCCGAGACGGGTGAAGTCGGTCGTCCCCACTTCCGAGCGGACGTACTGGATCTCGCGGCTGGAGTCGCGCAGCTGCAGCTTCAGCTGGCTGACCTTTGCCTCGACCTCGCGGACGTAGCTGTCCACCGAGTGCTTGTCGTAGCCGAGCATGGCGTGGGGAAAGCTCCCGGCTGCGGAGGCGCTGTCGTCGAAGAGATTGAGTCCGGTCTCTTCCGTTTCCAGGTCGCGTGTCGAGTCAGTCACCATGCGGTCCTTTCGGGTGTCCTTGGCCCCGAGCCTAGTCGCTTCCGGCGCCAGTTCGAGGGTGGAAACACGGCAGAGGGTGGGACGGCGCAAGCCATCCCACCCTCATGCGTGGTCGCGCGGGCCGATCAGTGCTCGGCCGCGTCCTTCGGCAGCTCCACGAGCTCGAGGAGCACGCCGCGGGCGTCCTTGGGGTGCACGAAGTTGATCCGCGAACCAGCCGTGCCGCGCTTGGCCTCGGGGTACAGCAGACGCATGCCGCGCTCGCGCAGCACCTCGGAGACGTGGTCAAGGTCGGCCACCCGGTAGGCCAGCTGCTGGATGCCGGGGCCGTTCTTGCCGATGAACTTCGCGATCGTCGAGTTCTCGTTCAGCGGGGCCAGCAGCTGGATCTTCGCGTTCTCCACGCCCTGCTCGCCGGTGCCGATCATGGCCTCTGCGACGCCCTGCTCCTCGTTGACCTCGCGGTGCAGCTCGCGCCACCCGAAGACCTCGCTGTGGAACTTGACGGCCTCGTCCAGGTCAGGGACGGCGAGACCGACGTGATCGATGCAAATGAACAGATCAGAATTTTCCATGGCTCCAGCTTCCCACACGGGTTCTTGCCGCAGAGGGCGGGGTCGGATCAGGTCCGTGCAGGATCGGCCGTGCGGTTTCCGGCGCGTCGCGCGGGGGAGGGGGCCCGGGGTCGTGCAGACTTGGGGTCGAACTACGCGAGGAGGAAAGTCGTGGGTAATTGGATCAAGAAGATCCTGCTGGTGCTCGTCGTCGCGTTCGTGTTGTTCTATCTGTTCACACGACCGGAGGCGGCGGCTGAGGCCGTGCGCACCTTCCTCGGTGCCTTCGAGTCGATCGGACGCTTCTTCACCTCGCTCGCGGGGTAACCCGTCGTGAGCCTCCTGGGCCGATTCCTCGAGCCCGATGTCGAGGCGCACCTGCTGGCCGTCGAGGGCGAGATCGTCATCGACGAGGTCCGCAAGCACTGGGCCGCGACCATCTGGTGGTACTGCCTGATCGCGCTGTGCATTCCGCTCTTCCTCGCCATGATCTGGGCGAAGGGGCTCTTCTGGATTCCGATGCTCCTCGGCCTGGCCGCTCTGTCCATCGGGGTGTGGAAGGTGCACCTTGCCTACATGGACCGGTTCGTGATCACCAACATGCGGGTGTTCCGCGTGCACGGGGTCTTCACCACGCACCTGGCGACCATGCCGATGACCCGGATCCTCGACATCTCCATGACGCGGCCCTTCCTCGGCATGGTCTTCGGGTACGGGCACTTCGTGTTCGAGTCGGCCGCCCAGGACCAGGGGCTCCGCGACATCCGCTTCGTCGGAGACCCCGAGCGTCGCGACCTGACCATCCAGCGGGTCATCCAACTGTCTGGCCTGCGTCAGACCATGAAGGTCGAGCGCTGGTCGAACGACGACGACGAGGACGGCACCTGAGCGTCGCGACCCGGAGCCGACCTCAGAACGGAGCCGACCGCAGGCACCCGGAAAGACAGCGACCGGTGCCCCAGGAGGACTGGGGCACCGGTCGGAGCGGTCGGGTCAGGCGTTGAGCGCCGCGTCGACCAGCGTCTTGGCCGCCGACTGCACCTGAGCGAGGTGTTCCGCGCTCTTGAGGGACTCAGCGTAGATCTTGTACTTGTCCTCGGTTCCGGACGGACGGGCCGCGAACCACGCGTTCTCTGTGGTCACCTTGATGCCGCCGATGGCGGCCCCGTTGCCGGGGGCGTGGGACAGGACGGCGGTGATCGGCTCGCCTGCCAGCTCGTCGACCGTGACGTCGTCGGAGCTCAGCTGGGCGAGGCGGGCCTTCTGCTCGCGGTCGGCATCTGCATCCTCGCGGGCGTAGTACGACTTCCCGAACTCGGCCTCGAGCTCCGCGTAGTGCTGGCTCGGGGTCTTGCCGGTGACCGCGAGAATCTCGGAGGCGAGCAGGGCGAGCAGGATGCCGTCCTTGTCCGTCGTCCAGGTGGTGCCCGCCATGGTCAGGAAGGAGGCGCCGGCGGACTCCTCGCCGCCGAAGCCGATGGAGCCGTCGGTCAGGCCGGGGACGAACCACTTGAAGCCGACCGGCACCTCGACGAGGCGGCGGCCGAGCTTCGCGGCGACCTTGTCGATCAGCGACGACGACACGAGCGTCTTGCCGACGCCGGCCTCGGGGGCCCAGCCTGGCCGGTTGGCGAACAGGTAGTTGATCGCCACCGCAAGGTAGGCGTTCGGGTTCATCAGCCCAGCGTCGGGGGTCACGATCCCGTGCCGGTCGGAGTCGGCGTCGTTGCCGGTGGCGAGCGAGTAGGCCCCGCGCTGCTGGACGAGGGAGGCCATGGCGTTGGGCGAGGAGCAGTCCATCCGGATCTTGCCGTCGGTGTCGAGCGTCATGAACCGCCAGGTGGGGTCGACGACGGGGTTGACGACCTCGATCGGGAGGCCCTGTTCGGCGAGGAACTGCCAGTACTGGACCGACGCGCCGCCCATCGGGTCGGCGCCGTGGCGCAGCCCCGAGTTGCGGATGGCATCGAGGTTGAGCACCTGGGTGAGCTCGTTGCAGTAGGGGGTCTTGTAGTCGTAGCGGGTGATCTCGCCTGCGATCTGCTCGTACGGGGAGCGCTTGATCGAGCGGTAGTCGCCGAGCAGTTCGTTTGCGCGGGCGGCGATCACACGGGTGGCGTCGGTGTCGGCAGGTCCGCCGTTCGGCGGGTTGTACTTGAACCCTCCATCGCGCGGCGGGTTGTGAGAGGGCGTGACGACGATGCCGTCCGCCGGGACGTCGTGGTCGAGGTTGTAGCGGATGATCGCGCGGGAGACGGCCGGGGTGGGCGTGTACTCGTCCTCACGCTCGGCGAGCACCTCGACGCCGTTGGCGTGCAGGATCTCGATCGCCGTCTTCCAGGCGGGGGAGGACAGGGCGTGGGTGTCCTTGCCGATGAACAGCGGGCCGTTGGTGCCCTGGGCGGCGCGGTACTCCACGATCGCCTGCGTGGTCGCGGCGATGTGGGCCTCGTTGAACGCGGTGTCGAGGCTGGAGCCGCGGTGGCCCGAGGTGCCGAACACGACCTGCTGGTCAGGGTTTGTCGGGTCTGGAACGAGGTCGTAGTAGGCCGAGATGACCTTGTCGACGTTGATCAGATCGGATTCTTGTGCCGGCTGGCCGGCGCGCTCGTGTGCCATGGGGTCCATCCTATTGCCGTTGGTTGAAGGGGCGGCCCGGGGCAGCCAAGATAGATCCCATGACCGATGCCAACTTCAGCCGTCCCGGCGCAGTAGACCTCTCCGCGCTCGCCAACGCCAGCGCCCCCGCCGCGAGTGGGGGGTTCGTCACGAGCGTCAGCGAGGCCGACTTCGAGTCGGTGGCCAACCTCTCGCTGCAGCACCCGGTGATCCTGGAATTCTACTCGCCGCGCGACCCCGCGGGCCAGAACGTCTCCGCGGCGCTCGCCGATCTCGTCAACGCCGCGGGTGGCCGCTACCTCCTGGCCCGGGTCGACGTCGACGCCGAGCCGCGGCTCGCCCAGGCGCTCGGTGTGCAGGCCGTTCCCACCGTCGTCGCCCTCATCGGCGGCCAGATGGCGCCGCTGTTCCAGGGGACCAAGTCGGCAGAGGAGATCGGGGCACTGCTCGACCAGGTCGCCCAGCTCGCTGTCGCCAACGGGATGACGGGGCGCGCCCAGCCCGTCTCGGGCGCCGCGCCGTCCGACGATCCCGCGGCGGCCCCCGTCAATCCGCGCTTCGAGAAGGCCGACGCTGCCCTCGAGGCTGGTGACTTCGCGAAGGCGGTCGAGGAGTTCGACGTCCTGCTCAAGGAGACCCCGAGCGATCCGGAGGTGATCGCGGGTCGCGCCCAGGCCGCCCTCCTGCAGCGCAGCATGAGCTTCGACCCAGAGGCCATCGTCGCGGCCGCCGCCGAGAAGCCCGACGACGTCCAGGCCCAGTTCGACGCGGCCGACCTCGAGGTGATCAACGGCCGCTACGAGGAGGCCTTCGACCGCCTCCTCGGCCTGGTCGCCGAGGTCGCGCCCGAGGACCGGGACCCCATCCGGCTGCGCATCCTCGAGCTGTTCGAGATCGCCGGGCGCACCGAGCCCGTCGTGCTCAAGGCGCGTCGCCGCCTGGCAAGCGTCCTGTTCTGATCCGACGGCGCGCCTTCCGCCCGGCAGCCCGGGTGGAGGGTCGCGTCGACAGGCGCAGATGAGTACTTTCCGGGGTTCGTTGCGTCAGGGGACGGATGTGATCGTTGCCATCGCGAACGAACCCGGAAAAGTGCTCAAATCATCATCCGGTCGGCAGCAGGAGCACCGCGGCACCGGCGCCGGGAAGCGTCAGCACGCCGTCCTCCAGGTGAGCCGGATCCCAGGCGGCGACGACCTCCGTGCCATGGCACACCTCCACCCTCGAGCCGGCGCGGGTCGAAGCGATCAGGTACGGCCCACGACGCATCGTGACGGTGTCCGGATCGACGATCTCCACCTCGACGTCGCCCAGGCGCGGATCGCGCAGCTCGGGATGGGCTCGGCGCAACCCGATGAGCGTGCTGTACCAGGCGAGCATCCTCGCGTGCTCGCCCTCGCCACGCTCCTGCCAGCGCAGCTTCGCCGAGTCGAACGTCTCCCGGGCCTGCGGATCGGGGGTCGCCTCGACCCAGCCCATCGCCGCGAACTCGCGGGCGCGGCCCGTCGTCACGTGGGGGCCGAGCTCCGGCCCGAGCTCGCTGAAGAACGGGAAGGGTGAACTCGCCGCCCATTCCTCACCCATGAACAGCATCGGGGTGTTTGCCGCCAGCAGATAGAGCGCGGCCGCCGCGGCCTGGTCGCCCGGGCCTGCGTGCTGGGCGAACCGGTCGCCAACCGCCCGGTTGCCGACCTGGTCGTGGTCCTGCAGGAAAGCCACGAAGGAGTGTCCGTCGTAGTAGGGGCTGTCCGGGTCGACCGGGGCGCCCCAGTCGGTGCCGCGGAAGCTGGAGAATCCGCCGTCGTGCACGAACACCCTTGTCAGGGCCTTCGCCAACTCCCGCGCGTCGCCGAAGTCCGAGTAGTAGCCGGTCGTCTCGCGCCCGAAGAAGGCGTGCAGTGCGTGGTGGATGTCGTCTGCCCACTGGGCGTCCATCCCACAGGCCTCCGGCTCCGTGCCGACGGGCATCACCATCGCGGGCTGGTTGAGATCGGACTCGGCGATGAGCGTCAGCGGGCGGCCGGCCTCGACCGACCAGGCCCGGGTCGCCGTCGAGAGTTCCTGCAGGAAGTGGGTCTCGGAGTCGTCGGCGAGGGCGTGCACGGCGTCGAGCCGCAGGCCGTCCAGACCGACGTCGACGAGGAAGTGGCGGGCCGAACCGATCAGGTAGTCGCGGACCTCCGCGGAGCCGGTATCGTCGAGGTTGATCCCGTCTCCCCACGGCGTCTGGTGCCTTGCCGTGAAGTACGGGCCGAACGTCGACACGTACGCGCCCTCCGGGCCGAGGTGGTTGTGCACGACGTCCAGGACGACCGCCAGCCCCCGGGCGTGGGCGGCGTCGACGAACCGGACGAGCGCCTCCGGGCCGCCGTAGACCTGGTGCACCGACCAGGGCGCGACGCCGTCGTATCCCCATCCGCGCATGCCTGCGAAGGCGCTGACGGGCATCAGCTCCACCGTGTCGATGCCGAGCGCGACCAGGTCGTCGAGCCGCTCGACCGCCGCGTCGAGGGTCCCCTCGTGCGTGAACGTGCCGACGTGCAGCTCGTAGATGACCGTGCCCCGTACCGGACGGCCGTCCCAGTCGATCTCGCGACCGAACACGGCAGGGTCCACGACCCGGCTCAGCCCGTGCACCCCGTCGGGGAGGCTGAGCGAGCGTGGGTCCGGGAACGGGCCCTCGCCGTCGACGATGAAGCCGTAGCGCTCGCCCGGCTCCAGGTCCCGCTCGGGGTCCCACCTGCCGTCGTCGCCCCTGCGCATGGCGAGCCGCGACCCGTCGCCGAGCCGGATCGCCAGCTCGGCGGCGTCGGGCGCCCAGACCTCGCCCGGCCTCACGACGCGGACCGCAGGAGGGCGACGGGCAGGTCGGCAAGCATCTCGGCCAGTTCGACGGCGCCGCCTCGGAACTCGCGTCCGGACAGCACGTCGACCCAGGTCCCCTCCGGGAGGATGATCTGGTGCTCGCCCCAGCCGCCTCGCTCGGCCAGCTGGGAGCCCAGCCGGGTGGCGACGGTGATCGCGACCGGGGAGTCGGCCTCGGCGGTGCCGCGCGCGAACGCGACCGCCTGACCGGTGGTGGTCGCGACGGGGGAGTAGGTCGCGGCCTCGCCACGGAACGCGTCGGGATGCTCCGCGCGCAGACGCAGCGCCCGGGAGACCACGAGCAGCTTCTGCGCGTCCAGCGAGGCGGGCGCCTCGTCGGTGGTGTGCAGCAGGTCAGCGCGATGGGCGTAGTCGACCGGCCGCCGGTTGTCGGGGTCGACGAGCGACAGGTCGATCAGCTCGGTGCCCTGGTAGACGTCGGGCACGCCCGGCATGGTGAGCTGGATCAGCTTCGAGCCGAGCACCCCCGCCCGGAGCGACTCGTAGGTGAGCTCGACGAACGAGTCGAGCGCGGCGGCGACCCGCTCGTCGGCCAGGGCCGAGTCGGCAAGCGCGATCACGGCCTCCTCGTAGGCTGCGTCCGGCGCGGTCCAGGTGGTGTGGCTCTTGGCCTCCCGCATCGCCTTTGTGAGATAGCCCGCGAGCCGTTCGTGCGAGATCGGCTCGGCTCCAGCGAGGGTCCCTGGCAGCCTCCACGTGGCGAGCAGCGTCTGCCAGAGCAGCAGCTCGGTGGCGCCGTCGACCAGAGGGGAGCGGGCCTCCTCGGTCGCGGCGCGCAGTTCGCCCAGGCACGACTCCCAGTCGCGGGCGTGTTCGAGCATCGCAGACAGGCGGGCCCGCACGTCCTCCGAGCGCTTGGTGTCGTGGGTCGAGAGGGTGGTCATGGTGGAGGGCCAGGCCGCCGAGATCTGCCTGCAGAAGTCGTGGAAGGCGTCCTGGGAGATGCCGACGATGGTGGGTTCGCTTCCCACCTCGTTGACGGCGACGAACCGGTTCCACCGGTAGAACGCGGTGTCCTCCTTCGACTTGGCCATGACGGGGCCGCAGGTCTGGGCGAACCGGATCATGAACTCGGCGCGCAGGGCTGCCTCGTCCATGACGGTGTCGGGAAGCTCGGTCGTCACCGGGTGCCTCGTCACGCTGGGGAGGGTCTCGGCGCCGCCGCCCTCTCCCGTGGGCGAATCGCCGAGGGCGAGCCGGACGATCAGGTCGAGGGTCGAGGACTCGTCCTCGTCCAGCTCTGGGCGCACCCGGTCCGCCGCGTCGAGGATCACCTGACGCTCGGCGTCCGGGGTGGCGATGCCCGGCTCGACGTAGGCGCGGTAGCGGTCCATCTGGACGAGCAACGCGGCGATGGTGCGGCCCAGCTCGCGGCGCGTGTGGTCGAAGAGCCGGATGTCGGCGGCGCAGATCGCCACCGCGATCGAGGTGAGCCGGTTCACCTCGGTGAACAGCATGGAGCGCACCACCTCGTCCTTCGCGGCGTGCAGCACCTGTCCGAACCAGCCCTCGTCGGCGATCCGGTCCCAGATCTCGTTGAGGGCGGGGAGCTGGTTCGGGTCGTGGAAGAGGCCCTCGACCCGGAGCAGGGCGTCGTAGCCGGTCGTTCCGGCGCACCGCGAGCCGTCGGGCAGTTGCTCGTGGGGCTCGAGGATCTTCTCGACGACGACCCAGGCGCCGCCGGTGGCCCGCTGGAGGCGCTGCAGATAGCCCCGCGGGGTGGCAAGGCCGTCGGGATGGTCGATCCTGAAGCCATCGATCAGTCCCTCGTCGAAGAGTTGGATCAACAGCTTGTGGGTGGCGTCGAAGACCTCGTCGTCCTCGACCCGGACCGCTGCGAGCGTGTCGACGTCGAAGAAGCGGCGGTAGTTGAGCTCCTCGTTGGCCACCTTCCAGTAGGCCAGCCGGTACCACTGGCGCTCGAGCAGCTGGTCGAGCGGGAGGTCCTCGGTGCCGGGGCGGATCGGGAACACGTGGTCGAAGTAGGTGACCACACGCTCCGTGCGGCCGCCGATGTCACGCTCCTCGACCTTGATGTTTCCAGCGGCCAGTTCGTCGCCGATCCGGCTGCCGAGCACCGGCATCAGGACGGCACGGGTCGAGGTGAGGTCCATGTCGAACCAGTTCGCGTAACGCGACTCCGCGCCGTCGCGCAGCGCCTCCCACAGCGCGTGGTTGCGCCACAGTGGAGTGGGGACGGCCATGTGGTTCGGCACGACGTCGACGATGATCCCCAGCCCGTGGGCGTGAGCGGCCTCGGCCAGCCTCCGGAAGCCCTCTTCGCCGCCGCACTCCTCGGAGATGCGGGTGTGGTCGACGACGTCGTAGCCGTGCATAGAGCCCGGTGCGGCCTGCAGGATCGGCGAGCAGAAGATGTGGCTGACGCCGAGCTCTGCGAGGTAGGGCACCTGGGCGACGGCGTCGTCGAAGGTGAAACCCTCGTTCAGCTGCAGTCGGTAGGTGGAGGCGGGCAGGGCGAGATCGGATCGTTGCTGCACGCCGTCCACTCTAGTGAAACCGGTGGCCGGTGCCGATTCCCGCTTCCGGGCGGTGCCGCGATGGTCCTCCCGGGTGCCCGATCCCCTCGGACGATGAGCACTTTTCCGGGCTCGATGCGGATGTGAACGTACACATCGCGCTGAGGCGAAACGAACCTGGAAAAGTGCTCAAGGCGGAACCTGCGCCGCGCCGTCAGCCTAAGTGGCCGGCCTCGGTGTGGCCGCGGCCGCCGTCGAGCATCAGGGCGATCCGGCGGGCGGAGAGTTCGGTGACGTGCTGTTCGACCGCGGACGGCTCGACCCAGTGCACCGCCGCGATCTCCTTGTCCGTCGGCCCGAGCGTGGCGGCCGTGACTGCGTCGAGGACGCCGCCGTCGAAAATGAACTCGATCGCGTCGGACCAGCCGAGGTAGGGAGGCATCCAGTCGGTGATCAGCGGCTGGCCCAGCTCCACGCCGAGGCCGACCTCCTCGCGCACCTCGCGCTCGGCGGCTGCCCGCGGCGCCTCGCCCTCCTCGGCGACGCCGCCCGGAAGCTCCCAGTCGGGCTTGTAGGTGGTCTCCAACAGGAGCACCCGTCCGGTCTCGTCGCGGAACAGCACGTGGGCGATCACACGCTTCGAGGGGAGGATCGAGTTCAGCACGCCCGACATCCCGTGGGTGCCGTAGACAGTGTCCGTCGCAAGGCGTGAGTAGACGAGGACGTCGTGGCATTCGCCGGGGTTGGGCTCGATGGCCGAACGCAGCCTACCCTCGAGCCTGAAGCCCGCCCGGTGCAGCGCCGTGCGGGCGGCGCTGTCCCAGTCGGGCAGTTCGACCTGAAGGCGCCGGAGGCCACGGGCGATCAGGACGTCGTCTGCAGCGAGCGAGACGGCGCGCTGCAGCGTCTCGATGTCGACCCGCTGTTCAGCCCAACGGAGCGTCCCGACGCTGCCCTTGACGTCGACGTGTACCTGGAAGTCAGTCACGAGCCAAGGTTACGTCGCAGCCAGATCGAGCCCAGCGGCGGGACGGCCACGCGGGCGCGGGCCGGGAAATGGCCCCACGGCTCGGCGACTGCGTTGACCTCGCCGAGGTTGCCGAACTCGCCCGACCCGTCGTAGATGGGCGCGTCGGTGTTGAGGATCTCCTCCCACGCACCCGCCTCGGGAAGGCCGATCTCGTAGTCCACGAGCGGCTCCGGAGAGAAGTTCGTGACGCAGGCGATGTGGTTGCCGTGCGTGTCGTGACGCACCCAGCTGAGCGTGTCGTGGGCGGCGTCGTCGGCGTTGATCCAGGTGAACCCCGACGGGTCGTTGTCCAGCTCGTACAGCGGGGCGTTGTCGCGGTAGATGTGGTTCAGGTCGCGGAACAGCCGCTGCAGGCCGCCGTGGCCCCACAGCTCGGAGACCCACCACTCGAGGCTCGCGGCCTCGTTGAACTCCGGCCGCTGACCGAACTCGCAGCCCATGAAGACCAGCTGCTTGCCGGGGAAGCTCCACATGTAGGAGTAGAAGGCGCGCAGCGTGGCGAACTTGCGCCAGTCGTCCTGCGGCACCTTGTTGATCATCGAGCCCTTGCCGTGCACGACCTCGTCGTGGCTGATCGGGAGCACGAAGTTCTCGGAGTACTGGTAGACCATCGCGAAGGTGAGCAGGTTGTGCTCGTACTGCCGGTAGATCGGATCGAGCTGAAGGTAGCGCAGCGAGTCGTTCATCCACCCCATGTTCCACTTGAAGCCGAAGCCGAGGCCGCCCTCGTGGACCGGCTTGGTGACGCCCGGGAAGCTGGTGGACTCCTCGGCGATCATCACGACGCCGGGCTCACGCTCGTACAGGTGACGGTTGACGTAGCGCAGGAAGTCGATCGCCTCAAGGTTCTCACGGCCGCCGAACTCGTTGGGCACCCACTGCCCCTCCTCGCGCGAGTAGTCGAGGTACAGCATCGAGGCGACGGCGTCGACGCGCAGGCCGTCGATGTGAAACTCCTGGATCCAGTACAGCGCGTTGCTGACCAGGAAGCTCTTCACCTCGTTGCGGCCGTAGTTGAAGATGTAGGTTCCCCAGTCCATGTGCTCGCCCTGGCGTGGGTCGGCGTGCTCGTAGAGCGCCGTCCCGTCGAACCGGCCGAGGGCCCACTCGTCCTTCGGGAAATGGCCGGGGACCCAGTCCATGATCACGCCGATGCCCGCCTGGTGCAGCCGGTCGATCAGGTAGCGCAGGTCGTCGGGCTTGCCGAAACGCGACGTGGGGGAGAAGTAGCCGGTGACCTGGTAGCCCCAGCTCGGGGCGAACGGGTGCTCGGCCAGCGGCATGAACTCGACGTGCGTGTAGCCCTGCCACTTGACGTAGCTGACCAGCTCCTCCGCGAGGTCGAGGTAGCTCTTGCCCTGGCGCCAGCCGCCAAGGTGGACCTCGTAGACGCTCATCGGCCCGGCGTGCGCGCGGCCGTTGCGGCGGTGCTCCATCCAGTCGTCATCAGACCAGATGTACTTCGACTCGTAGACGATCGACGCGTTGGCCGGGGCCTGCTCGCTGAAGCGGGCCATCGGGTCGACCTTCTCGATCCAGTGCCCCTCCTGGGTCTCGATCCGGTACTTGTAGAGCGTCCCCTCGTCGAGGCCGGGGATGAAGCCCGCCCACACGCCGCTGCCGGGCACGAGCTGCAGTTGATCGCCCGTCCACCAGTTGAAGTCGCCGATCACCTGGACCGACTTGGCGTTGGGGGCCCAGACGGCGAAGCGGACACCCGCGACCTTCCCCTCGTCACCGGGCTCATCGCCTGGTTCGGTGATGACGTGGGAGCCGAGTCGTTTCCAGAGCTCGGTGTCACCTCCGTTGTGGAACCCTTCCAGGTCCCAGCCGGTGAGTTCGCCGAACTGGTCGTGCGCCATGGGTCATGCTCCTTCAGGAAGTGTTGAGAGAAAATCTAGCGGTACGCGGATGAGGTGGGGGCGGTAGCGCGCCTCGTAGGCGACCTCGTAGCCGGCCTTGTCCGTTTCGTACCCGGCAAGGAGGGGGTCGATCCGGTCGGGGTCGAGGCCGTACCCGGTCAGGAACGCCCGACGGCAGGCAGTCAGCCAGTCATCGTCGGCATCGCCCGCGGCCCGCGCATACCCGAACGAGCGCAGCATGCCCGCCACGTCACGCAGCGGCGAATCGGGGCGCCTGCGCTCCTCGAGCGACTTCAGCGGCTCCCCCTCGAAATCGACGTAGATCCAGTGCCCGCCGGTGAGCAGCACCTGCCCGAGATGGCAGTCACCGTGGACGCGCTGGACCTCCACTTGAGTGTCGGCCACCTCGTCGAAGACGCGCTCGGCCGCAGGGACGAAGGGGCGAAGCTCCGCGAACTCCGAAGCGACCGTCTCGAAGCGCGACCGGAACCCCGCGGCGATGTCGGCGCCGGGGACGCTGCCGGTGCCAAGCTTCTCGGCGAGGATCCGGTGCACCGTACCCAGCGCCGACCCCAGTGCGGTCGCGTGCTCGCTGAAGTCGCGGCCCTCGGAGGCGAAGCGGCAGGCGAGGTCGTAGCCGTCGGTGGGCTCGTGCAGAGCCTCGAGGAACACGGCGAGGTCGGTGCCGTCGACGTTCCAGGCCCCGTACAGCTCGGCGACCACCCCGCTGCCGCGCAGTTCGCGGTGCAGTTCGACGTCGACGTTGCTCCCGGGCTCGATCCGCCGGAACACCTTGGCGAGCAGGGCTTCGCCGTAGAAGATCGACGTGTTGGACTGCTCACCGGTGAAGCGGCGCGCGGGAAGGTCGTCGGGAATCTCGGCGAGCCGTTCGAAGCCCGGGGCGTCGGCGCGCAACAGGTCGAGCAGGATCCCCGCGTCGTCGGTGGCGTCGGAGGGTTCACCGTCCAGCGGCCACAGCAGCGGGATCAGATAGGTCTCCTCGTGCCCGTCGTCGAAGCCGACCACCAGGAAGGCTGGCCTCAGGCCGGGGGTGGACGGCGTCGGCTCGGCGGCCCAGTCACCCAGGTCGACGCGCAGCGGACGACCCGAGCGGCCCGAGAACCAGCGCTGCGAGATGGCGAGATCCCACAGCGTCTGCGTGAGGTCGCCGCCACTCATGAGACCGTCACATGCATGATGTGGGCCGGCTTGCCCGGGTAGAGCCGGACGAAGGCCTCGCGACCCCACAGGTACTCCTCGCCGGTCAGCTCGTCGTGCACCGACACCTTGTCCGCGGCCGGGAAACCGAGGGCGTCGAAGTCGAGGTTGAGCTGGCTCTCGACGGTGCCTTCCGGGTCGAGCGAGCACACGACGAGGACGGTGTCGTCCCCGTCGCGCTTCGAGAAGACGATGACCGAGTCGTGCGGGGCGTGGTGGAAGTGGATGTCGCGCAGCTGCTGCAGCGACTGGTGCCCCGCACGGATCTCGTTGAGCCGTCCGAGCAGCACGTTCAGGTTCGGCTGGGCGTTGTAGTCGCGCGGCCGGTACTCGAACTTCTCGGAGTTGAGGTACTCCTCCTTGCCCGGGGCGAGCGGCTCGTGCTCGAACAGCTCGTAGCCGGAGTAGACACCCCACGACGGCGACATCGTCGCGGCGAGGATCGCGCGGATCGCGAAGGCGGCGGGGTTCCCGGACTGCAGGAAGAAGGGGTTGATGTCGGGGGTGTTGACGAAGAAGTTCGGACGGTAGTGCGAGGCCATCTCGTCGCTGAGTTCCGTCAGGTACTCCGTCAGCTCCCACTTGAGGTTGCGCCAGGTGAAGTAGGTGTAGCTCTGCTGGAAGCCGACGGTGCCGAGCGCCGACATCATCTGCGGCTTCGTGAAGGCCTCCGCGAGGAAGATGATCTCCGGGTTGGTCTCGTGGACGCGCTGCAGCAGCCAGTCCCAGAACTCGACGGGCTTGGTGTGCGGGTTGTCGACGCGGAAGACCGTCACGCCACGGTCGATCCAGAAGCGGACGATCCGCAGCACCTCGTGGTAGATCCCGACGGGGTCGTTGTCGAAGTTGATGGGGTAGATGTCCTGGTACTTCTTCGGCGGGTTCTCCGCGTAGGCGATGGTGCCGTCGAGGCGCGTCGTGAACCACTCGGGGTGCTCGGTGACCCACGGGTGGTCGGGGGAGGCCTGCAGCGCGAGGTCGAGCGCCACCTCCAGCCCGAGCGAGCGGGCCTTCGAGACGAACTCGTCGAAGTCGTCGAAGTCGCCGAGGTCAGGGTGGATCGCGTCGTGGCCGCCCTCGGGGGAGCCGATGGCCCAGGGGGAGCCAGGGTCCTGCGGTGAGGGGGTCAGCGAATTGTTCTTCCCTTTGCGGAATGCTGAGCCGATCGGGTGGATCGGGGGCAGGTAGACGATGTGGAAGCCCATGGCGGCGGCGGCCTCGAGGCGCTCGTGCGAGGAGGCGAACGTGCCGGAGTGCCACTGGCCGTCGTCGCCCTGCCACGCGCCCTGGGAGCGGGGGAAGAACTCGTACCAGGACGAGTAGAGCGCGCGGCGGCGCTCGACGCGGATGGGGTAGTCGGGCGTGGGGGAGACCAGTTCGCGCGGGCCGAAGCGGGCCATCGCGCGGCGGATGGGGGCGGAGCTGATCAGCTCGAGCAGCTCGTTGACGTCGGCGTCGGCCGTGACGGACTCGGCCGTGCCGCGCAGCAGGTGGGCGGCGCCGGGGGTCCGCAGCGTCTCGGCCTGCGCGGCCGCGCGCTCGAGCAGGTCGCGCCCCTCCAGGCAGACGAGGTCGACGTCGACGCCGGCCGGGAGCTTCTTGGTCGCGTTGTAGGTCCAGGTGCCCCAGGGGTCGCTCCAACCCTCCACGCGGTACGTCCAGTCGCCCTCGGCGGCCATCCGGACGTGCGCCTGCCAGATGTCGAGTCCGAGGGGTTCGACCTGGGTCATGTCGATGCGGCGCTGGGTGCCGCCAGGAGCCGTCAGGATGACCGACGCGTTGACGGCGTCGTGCCCCTCCCGGAAGACGTTGGCCTGGATGAGTAGGCGCTCGTGGACGACGGCCTTGACCGGGTACGCGCCGCCCTGCAGGACGGGGGTGACACCGGTGACGGGGATGCGTCCGAGGCCACCCTCGGTACGGATGATTCGCTGGCGTGCGGCGCGGGCCGGAAACTCGTCTGTCACGTGGCACAGCCTAGCCAATGGACCCGCGCGTTACGCTCCGGGTCTGGTCGAGTGTCCAGGTAACGCGTCAGGGCTCCCCGGCCGAGGCCTCCCGCTCCCAGGTGAGCAGTTCCAGCGAGCTCGTCGGCACCTCGGCGCGCATCACCGCGACGGTGCGGCCCGGCAGGGTGAGCTTCGCCCCGGCGGGCAGCAGGACGTCGGGCAGCTCGCCGTCGTCCCCGCTGTGCCACACCACCCGGTAGCTGCGGCCCCAGGGCAGCGCCGGCAGCTGGAGCCTGACGTCGTGGGCACCGGAGTTGAACCAGGTGAGGAACGCCTCGTGCTCGTTCGACACGTACATGCCGAGCAGGCGGCGGGATCCGTCGTGCCAGTCGATCTCGGTCATCTGCCCGCCCTTGCCGTTCATCCACGTCATGTCGACCCGGTGCAGGTTCTCGCCCTGGGGGCTGAGGATCTCGTTGTGGTAGGCGAAGTCGGTCGGCTGGAAGACGCTGTAGGCCTGGCGGATGGCGATCAGCGAGCGCACCTTGTCGTGCACCCTGCGCCACTCGGGTGAGATGTTCCAGTCGACCCAGCTGATGGGCGAGTCCTGGCAGTAGGCGTTGTTGTTGCCCTGCTGCGTGCGTCCGAACTCGTCGCCGGCGGTCAGCATGGGCGTGCCGATGGCGAGCAGCTGCGTTGCCATCAGGTTCAGCACCTGGCGGCGCCGGAGCGCGTTGATCTCCTCGTCGGGGGTCTCGCCCTCCCAGCCGTGGTTCCAGGAGCGGTTGTTGTCGGTGCCGTCGCGGTTCGACTCGCCGTTGGCGAGGTTGTGCTTGACGTCGTAGCTGACGAGGTCACGCATGGTGAACCCGTCGTGCGCCGTGATGAAGTTGATGCTCGACTGCGGGCAGCGGCCGGGGGCGTCGAAGAGGTCGGGGGAGCCGGCGAGCCGGGTCGCGAGCTCCTGGACGCCGTGGACGGCGCCGCGCCAGTAGTCGCGCACCAGGTCACGGAACCGGTCGTTCCACTCGTGCCAGCCGGCGCCCCACGCGCCGACCTGGTACCCGAACGGCCCGATGTCCCATGGCTCGGCGATGATCTTGATGTCGTCGAACGTCGGGTCGGCGGCGATGAGTCGCTTGATGGCATGGTGCTGGTCGACGTGGTGCTTCCTGTTGCGCACCAGCGTCGTGGCCAGGTCGAATCGGAAGCCGTCGACGCCCATCTCCGTGACCCAGTACCGCATGGAGTCGAGCACCATCGCGCGCACCATCGGCGTTGAGGTGTCGAGGGAGTTGCCGCAGCCGGTGACGTCGTAGTCATCGCGCCCGTTGTCCGTGAGGCGGTAATAGGCGGCCTCGTCTATGCCACGCATGGACAGCGTCGGCCCGTCGGAGCCGCCCTCTGCGGTGTGGTTATAGACCACGTCGAGGATGACCTCGATGCCGGCCTCGTGCAGGGCCGAGACCATCTGCTTGAACTCGTCGACCTGGCGTCCGACGGTGCCGCGCGTCGCGTACAGGGCGTGCGGGGCGAAGAAGCCGAGCGT
>RRZT010910589.1_pt1 | contig 19470 bp, 22 predicted proteins | sample 2165551 | NCBI WGS metagenome assembly RRZT01 (sample SAMN10456910, study PRJNA506462) | wastewater metagenome | biome: wastewater; feature: sludge; material: wastewater sludge; isolation source: wastewater sludge with Escherichia coli K12::gfp cells carrying plasmid... | place: USA: Moscow, Idaho... | reverse complement strand
CTTTGATACTTTTAAAGATGATGAAAGCGGGCACGTTCGTGAAGCATTAGTTGAGAAACTTTCTGATGAACAACTTATCTATTCCTTTAAAGATGATGACTATTGGATAGTCCGTAGAGCAGTAGTTAAAAAACTCACAGACGAAAACCTTCTCTCTTATTTTAAAGATGATAAACATTGGTTGATTCGTAAAGCAGTAATTAATAAACTTTCAGACGAAAAACTTATTTCTTATTTTAAAGATGATGAAGATTTTGTGGTCCGTTTAGCAGTAATTGAGAGACTAGAAGAATTGAATTAAATTCAAAATAATAATTTAAAGTTTTAATAAATTAAATAAAAACAGGATATTAAATATATTGTTTTTTAATTATTTATTAATTGAGACAAATAGAAAAAGGTAATTTTCTTTACAAACAATATAAAAAACTAACTTATTTTATTAGATTTTTATTTTTTGGAAAAATTTACTTTTCGTTATATAAAAAATTTTCCTTAAAATGATTTCTATACTAGAATTCACGTTCTTATTTAAAAGAAAAAACGCTGATTTTTAGCGTTTTTTTCTTTTGTGAACAAATCATCATCTGGAAGGAAACTTCTAGGAAAATTGATTTATTTCATTTTTTTTTAGTTAAAAATATTTTAAAATTTTTACAAAAGCTATTGACAAATTATCTTGTTTAAGATATAATATAATTACAAAATAACAAATCAAACAAAAAACGAGGTATTTAATTATGACTATCAAAGATTTGCTGACTGTTGCTCTTGATATTGCTCAAGTGACTGTAGTACCTGAAAATCTTTTAAATGAAAATTATAAAGAAGAATTCCAGACAGTTGGCTGCTACAATTTTGCTAACCACTTCTTTGAGTGGGAGCAAGATTTCTTTGGTATAGATGATGAGATTCTTGATAAAGAAGTACTTGCTTTTACTATTCATGATGAAGAAGGCAACCCATTCTACCCTAAAATACTCACAGTCGTGTATGGATAAAAGAATGATGTGATAAACATTATCCTCTATAATATAATTACAAAATAATAAATTAAACGAGGTAACTACTATGAAAACTGAAATTTTAAAACTTGCTAAAGTAACACTTGCTCCGATCCATGAAGAATTTTTTGCTCATCCATATTCAACAAGAGTTTTATTCTTAACTCCTGAAGAAAAAGCAAAATCAAGTTATTCAAAAATTGAAAAATCTCTCTATGCACCACTTGAAGAAGAAATTAAAACTATTTTTATCACTAAAACAGGTAAAGTAAAAGAACTTAAAACTCTTAAATCAAAGGAAACTGCCTTTTCAAAAGCTTCGGGTATTTTCACTTATTCAGAAAGTACTGTTACTTTATTTGAAACTGAAGAAATTGCTTACAAAATTTTCTCAGAAGAAGTAAAATCAGGCGAAGAATATCTTGTTTATATCCCTTCAGAAAGCAAGAAAGATGAAAAAGAATATGCTCTTAAAAAAGCAAAAGAAGAACTTGCTCGTATTCAAAAACAAGAAGAATACTTGAAAGAATATATTGAAAAATTAGAAAAAGAATAGCAAATAGTAGATTGCAGTAAGTCATTTCTTTGATAAAATATATTAGAATATAAACATTCGTAAATTAAAAAATTAGGAATATTTAAAGTAAATAACAAACTAAAGGATTGAGTAATGGCAGAAGCACTATTAAGAACTATTACTAATTATGTAGTAGCTTCTGAAGAAGATTATCTTAAATTAAAAGAATTGGGTTCTTTATTTAATAGTAGTAAAAATTATTTTTATTCAAGATTTTCCGGTGTCAAAACCATGAAAAATCTAAACTTTATAGAAATAAAAAAATCTATCTATAATGGACAAGAAGATTTATTCCATAAACAATTTAAGGGAAATCGTTGGCAATTATGTTTAAGACATACGTTAGGGAACATAAAGACCAGTTGGAAAAATAATTTACGAGAAGCAAAGAAAAAAGTCCAACGCAACGAGAATTTAACGAAGCAAGAAAAACATTTTTTAAATATAATTCTATCTAGCACATGGTTAACAGGGGTAGTAATCGAAGGACAATTTAAAAAATCAATGATTTTAGAATTAGATAGATTTGAAAATTATAGAGAGACTTACAAAAAACCAATTGATTTAGAATTTAAAAAATTATTTAACAAACTAAAAAGGTATGTTCGAGAAACAAAATCTAAAATACCTTATACAAATAATGATTCTATTTATATCTTTGATACAATGCTAATGTCGCAGAAACAAGAAGATAATCAAACAATAAATATTTCTAGTTTAGAGAAGAACAACTTTATCAGATTAAAAACTCATAAGAAACAAAATATGAATATAACATCACAGATTATATTAGATTTTTCAAACAAATTAATAAAAGTAAATCATACAAAGTCAGTCAAGGTCAAGAAAGAGAAACGGCGTGGTTATTTAGGAGCAGATAAAGGATATAAAACATTACTGAATATGAGCAATAAAAAGACTCATGGAAATAATTATAGTAAAAAAATAGGGCCTTTAGTTGAAGAAAGAAGTAATAAATTAAAACGCCGACAATATTATTGGGATTTGTATTTTAAAGCAATAGAAAAAGAAAATTATAGTTTAGCAGAAAAAATACAGGCTAACAATTTGGGACACAAGGTATGGAATCATCATACTAAAAAGATACAAGAATATAAAAAATCATTAATGAACAATAGCATTAATGAAATGATAAGAAATGAAAAAGTAAAGAATTTAGTAGTAGAAGATTTGAGTTTTACTTCTAAAAAGAAAAATCGAAATAAGAAAATTCAAAATGAGTTATCACAATGGGATAAAGGTTTTATACAAAACAGATTAGAATTTAAGACTTATGAACATAATATGAATATAGTCGAAGTGAATGCGGCATATACCTCACAAGTATGTCACAAATGCGGTCACTTTGGAGATAGAAATTACAGTAACTTTAAATGTTTAAATGAAAAATGTCAATGGCAAGGCAATGCTGATTATAATGCCGCTTGTGTAATTGAAGCTAGAAGAAAAGATAATGAAATTAACCTTAGTTTAACCCCTCAACAAGTTAAATCTATTTTATTAAAAAGAATTAAAAATTAATTTATTATAAAGTAATTTTCATGAGAAGCTGAATATGAGTAGTCCGTCGTGAGACGCACCAAAGTGGGATGTCTTTACTGTTCCTCTTTTGGACAGCCGTGAGAAATACTTACTTTATACAAATGCCATTTCAAATTAAATCTCTAAATGGCGGAGAAATACTCTAGTGGAAAGGTCTTTGACCTACTGTAAGGAGTAAGCATCCCTGCCTGGCGTTGTGTTTTGCTATTCATAGTAAGACCCAAAAGGCAAATGTTAAAATAGCTTTATTGCTTAATAAATTCTGTATTAGAATCTTGTGATTTTATTAGTTTTTATCAGAGCTTTGAGCAACAGATATATCCGCGGAATATTTAATATATAAAGGAACTTATTAAAAACAAGAACTTTTTATCTATACTTTAGAATCATGGACTTATCCAAGACTGAAGTGATGAAAGAAATCCCTTGCATTTGAAAATAAAATTAATAATAGGAAGAGATTGAAAGCATGAAAGAAATTACAGTAGAATCTATTCTAACAAAACTAAAAAAATCTCTCAATGTAGAACCATATAATCTTAAACTAGATATTCATTATAGTTTTGACTTTGATACTGATTATCTTGAGATTCTGGAACCAGAAGAATTAAAATTCTTTGATGAATATAAACCTACAAATAAAGAAATTGTAAAATATTATTGTAATAAAAATAATAAAGAGAACCTTTCTAAAGATTTGAAAGAAGCTATTGAATATTCAATTAAAAAACTTTATTATGACCCTGCTAGTTTAGTCTCAGATTTAGATACAAAATTTGAAAGTAGTGAAATTCCACAAGTTCTTATTGAAGCTTTTGCTGATAATGAACTGAATGACCGAGAATTTCGTGAAGCTGTCTATAAATATGCAACTGAAATAAAAAGTTAAAGGTTCCAGGTCCACATCGCTAACTTTTAATTTAAGAAACTTTCAAAAATAGAAAATCTGATATTGATTATTGGATGAATAAAGGATTTTGATATTTATTTCAGAATTAAAATGCAAGAGATTGGAGTTCACATCGCTAACTTTTAATTTAAAAAACTATCAAAACCAGAAAATCTGATATTAAAATAAAGGATTTTGATATTTATTTCAGAATTAAAATGCAAGAGATTGGAGTTCAATTTCTTTTGAAATCCGATTGTATAGAAGGGAGAGGGAGCTTATGAATTCGCTAGACTTGTGGGTTGCACCGTGCCAAAACAAGTTAAAGCATTTTATTTATAAACAACTAACCAATTAGTTTATTCAAGTAGAAAATCATGGAGTATAGTTTCGCAAAGAGATTATGTGAAGTGCTTTTGAGGAGCGTTCGAGCTTTCGCTTGAAGTTGTATTTTTATAATACAATTTTTACTTAATTGTAAAAAAAATAACGACTTGTAGAATACTCTTGGAACGTTGTGAAACGTGCTGGGACAATACAGGACAAGTCTAGGATTTAAAGACTTAGAAATAAGTCTAAAGTGCTAACAATTACTTTTTAGTATATATTTATATACTTTAAAGTACCTGATATTAAATTGTATACCAAAATATTAAATTGCATACAAAACTATATTGCCAAAAGGCAGAAAATTTTAGGAGGAACAAAATGAACAAAATGGTAAATAAACTTAAAGGTGTGCGTGCAAAACTGAGAAACAGTAAAGGTTTTACTTTGATTGAGATGTTGGTTGTTGTAGCTATCATCGGAGTCTTAGTACTATTGGCTGTACCTCGTTACGTAGGTTACACTAAAGATGCTAACGTGGCTACTATGCGATCCGATGTTAGAGTTCTAGAAAGTGCCGCTTTAGTTAGCAACATTGATGAAGAAGGATGGCCTGTTACTGGAGATCCAATTACAACAGGTGATGCTGTTACTTTTGTAAAAAAGAAAGATCCATCAGCAGAAGTAAAAGCTATTAATGAGGCTGCTATTGGAGACCAAATTCAATCATTGAAAAATGATGTAGCAAAATATGGTATCATCACTAAAGGCAAGTACGAAGGTAAAGTAATTCACCTTGATGGCGTAGAAGGCCGTAATAAAGCTAAGAACTTTGGCTTAGGTTCTGACTTAGTTAAAGAACCAGTATAAGTTAGTTAAAAAACCATATGAGTAATAAAAACTGAATATGAAAACCCGAAAACAGGAGATACAGAAATGTATCTCCTGTTTTTGTTATCTACGGATAGACTTTTTATAGCTTTCAGTTTCCCGTCTTTGATATAATTTTTTACTGTTTGAGAAGAGAGGCCTAATTTTTTGCAAACATAAGAAATACTTTTCATATTCTCTCCTTTTTTTGTCTTTTATTATAATATAGCTAAACTGCTATTGAATATTAGGAATAAGGAATATTTAAAGTAAATAACAAAGTAAAGGATTGAGAAATGGCAGAAACATCCTTAAAAACTATGTAGTAGCCAAAGAAGTAGCAACAGTAAAATAAGCATCAAAACCCATAAATTACAAGAAAGCAAGTGATATTACTACATAAAGAAAAGATAGGAAAGATGTGCATGGAAAGGTATAAAGAAATCAACAATCAAGAAGAAAAAAGAGCAGAGGAAGATTTATTCCTCAAAGAACAAAAAGATAAACTAGATGAAATTTTAGATTTAGCTATCCGAGTGAATGCTTCAGACATTCATTTAACTAACAATCTTGTTCCTACAATAAGACTGGATGGGACGCTAAGAGGGCTCAGTAAGTTCTCTAAGAACACTCCAGATGTCTTGGCTGCCTTCGCTAATGTATTGCTCAATCAAGACCAACAGATTCAATATGAAAAAGAAAAAGACATAGATTTATCTATTTCTCATGGACCAGTTCGTTTCCGGGTTCATATTTACAGACAAAGCGAATCAGATGCAATTGCTTTGCGTATCATACCACGCAAAATCCCTAGTTTCAATGAAATGAATATCCCTACTGTTTTGAAAGAATTTACTAAATTCAAAAATGGGCTAGTATTGATTACAGGTGTCACTGGTTCTGGTAAGTCCACTACGCTAGCCGCAATAATAGATGAAATCAATCGCACCCAATCTAAAAACATTATTACAGTAGAGGATCCAATAGAGTTCATTCATAGCCACAAGAAATCTATTGTTAATCAAAGAGAAGTAGGTGTGGATGTACAAAGTTTCAGCAGAGCAGTTCGAGCGGCCATGCGTGAAGATCCGGATATTTTGCTTGTGGGGGAGCTCCGCGACTTGGAAACCATTCATAATGCAATTACAATGGCAGAAACAGGGCATTTGGTTTTTGGCACCTTGCATACAAAGTCAGTTTCTGAAACAATAGATAGGATTGTGGATGTTTTCCCTCCTATTCAACAAGAACAAATTAGAGTGCAGTTATCAAACTCAATTGCTGGAATTGTTTGCCAAGATTTGTTGCCAAAAGTTGGTGGAGGACGTGTTCCTAGTTGCGAAATAATGATTACTAATCCGGCAATAAGAAGTTTGATTAAAGAAGGTGGGAATGCAAGTGCATTTACCGACAATATATTTGCAAACTATAGAGAAATGGGGACACAAACAAAATTACAGGCTATTGCTAAATTGGTCCATGATAAATTAATTACAGATGAAACAGCTTATAAAAACATAAAAGAAGACGAAATAGAAATGCTTCAAAAAATAGTAGCAAGCATGTAAAGTAGAGGATAAAATAAATGAATTATCTTACACCAATTATTGATAAAATATTAAAGGGAACTCCGAACGCTGAAGTTATCAAAGAAAAAGCAATGAAATTAAAAGATAAGGAAGCTCTTTATCTTTTGACTAAAGTAACTTCAGAAGAAAAAATAGAGTCAACTTTCTTTCAGCATTATGGAGTTGTATATAAAAGTCTTAAAAATGTAGAAGTAAACAGAGATTTGTTAGACAATTTCGATTTGACTTACTTAAAAGAGAATAAATTCATTCCTTTGTCAGCAGAAGGAAATACCTTTCATGTTGCTATAGAAAGCATTGGAAAATCTAGCAAGTCTGAATCAATAGAAAAGGTCTTTCGTGAGCGAGGTGGACAAGTTGTCTTCCATTTCGCTTTTGACCATGAAATTATCGAAAAAATTGAAGAAGTCAGTTCTTATAAAAAACCAGTGGAGATTACGCAAACGGAGGAGTACAGTGCAAACGCTGATGAGTTTAGCGCCATTGAGTGGGTAGATAAAGTTATTAAAGATGGGATTTCACTAGGGGCAAGTGATGTTCATATTGAGCGCCTTCAAAATGAAACACAAATTCGCTATCGTGTAGATGGATTATTAACAGGAGTGAAGAAGTTTAAGTTCGCTTCTAATGATTACATTTCTACTATTAATGGGAGAATTAAAGTAATGTCTCAGATGGATGTTTCTCAAAGTAGAAAAAGCCAAGATGGAAGAATTGATAACTATGAATACAATGGAGAACTCTATGACATTCGGGTTTCCTCAGTAAACACAATTTATGGTGAAAAGTTTGTTATGAGGCTAATCAAGAAGACTTCGGAAACAATTTCATTTGAAAACCTAGGGTTTACTCAAGAAAACCAAGAAAAAGTAAAAAGAATGCTTAAAAATCAAAATGGAATCATTTATCTTGCTGGTGCGACAGGTTCCGGTAAATCTACTACTTTATATACAATGATTGATGAAATAAAAGACGAAACAATCAATATATATACAATTGAAGACCCAGTTGAGAAATCAATAGATAACGTGAATCAGATTCAAATTGATGAAGCCGCAGGGACTGACTACCCAACCATATTGAAGGCTCTTTTGAGACAAGATCCAAATGTTATTGTTGTAGGGGAAATCCGGGACACTGAAACAGCTGAGTTGTCTGTTAGGGCTTCCTTGACAGGACACTTAGTAATGGCAACTATTCACGCTAACAATGCTGTGGATTCTATCAGTAGGCTTATTGATATGGGTGTAGAAAGCTATCTTATTGGGGCTAGCTCAGTGGGCATGATTTCTCAAAGGTTAGTAAGAAAACTTTGTGAACATTGTAAAGTAAAAAGAGAGACACTTCATCCACATGAAATATTATGGATTGAGAATGTAAGAGCAGATTTTGATTATGAAACAGAAAAAGAGTTAGGGCATTACATTTATAGTCCTGGTGGGTGTGAACATTGCAACAATGGATATAAAGGGCGCCTCGCTACTGTAGAAGTATTAGAAGTAGATGAAACTTTAAGGTCAATGATTTCTAATAAAGAACACTCTGATAAAATCAATCAATATCTAAAAACAATTAATTACAAAAACTTGAAATATGATGGAATAACAAAAGCTCTTAATGGTATAACAAGTATAGAAGAGCTTATGGGACATCTATAAGAAAGGATGGAAATTGTTGAAATTAAATATAAAATATGGGAGACAAATTAGCTATGGAGTTATGGGAATCCTCTTGGGTGCCATTATATACACAGCACTTAGTGTTAACATCCCTACCAATCTATACACTCCATCAGCCAACTATGAGAAACAAGCTGATGGATTAGAAGATGATTATGGGTCCCCTGGGGAAAGTCCTAACAATAGTCTTGATAAGGACTATACAGGAGATGTGTCTCCTGTATTTAAGTTTGGAACCTATCATTTAACTCAAGCGGATTTTAACCATTACGAACTAACAGAAGTTGTAAAATATGGAAAAGGAAACCCTACTTTTTATTATACGAGAAAGGTTATTTCTAATGTTGATAACAAAAAAACGGACACCTTAGCTGACAAAGATAGAAAGGCAACTGAAAAAACTGAGACTACCTCAAAAACTGATACTGGTAAGGAGACATCTCTCAAAAAAGAAGATATAAAGGAAAATAACTCAGGTGGTTCACTGATAACCGAAGGAATTGACATTAAAACAAGGCAAGTTATAAAAGCTGATGTTGGGCCAATCGCATCTGTTTTGGAAACAGAGGCAATTATGCCTTTGGATAAGGAATATTTAACAATAAGTTCCCCTTATGGAAAGAGAACTGATCCTTTCACAAGTCAAGATGCTTACCATACTGGCACTGATTTCTCAGCAGGAAACATAGAAGGTGCGAATGTATATGCAATCATGAGTGGAACTGTAGTAGAGTCAGTTGTCAGCTCAGAAACAACAGGACTAGGAAATCACATCATCATTGACCATAATGGGTACCAATCTATTTATGGTCATCTAAAAGCGGCGCCTTTGTTTAAAAAAGGCGACTCTGTTAACCAAGGTGATATAATTGGTCTAGTTGGAAGCACTGGAAGAAGTACAGGCCCTCACCTTCATTTAGAAATTGCTTTAGACGATTTAAGGGTTGACCCTATGCTCTTCTTAACAAAAAATGGAGGGAATGAATAAATTTGATTGACTTTATGATGATATATGGATTAGTGTTTATTTTAGGCCTAGTCCTAGGAAGCTTTTACAATGTAGTTGCCTTGAGAACTCTGAGCGGGGAAAACTTAGCTTTCCCTCCTTCTCACTGTTCTAATTGCAACCATCAATTACACAAAAAAGACCTTGTTCCAGTATTTAGCTGGCTGTTCTTAAAAGGAAAATGTAGATATTGTGGAGATAAAATCTCTCCTATTTATCCAATTGGGGAATTATTGACAGCAACATCCTACGCTATTATTTTTCATCAATTTGGGTTAACTATGGAAGGCCTCATTCAACTAGTCTTCATTACTGTTATGATTTGGGCTACTATGACTGATTTGAAAGCAACTATGGTGCCTGATAGATTTGTAATTATTGGAATCATTTCGGTCTTTATATTGAGATCCATTCATGGAGTGAACTTAGTTCACTATTTGATAAGCATGTTAGTTGCTTTTGGAGTCCTTCTATTCATTTTAATAGCAAGCAATGGTAAAATGGGGGGAGCCGACGTCAAACTATATGCTTTGATTGGGCTGTCAATTGGGTGGAAAAGTTCATTAGTAAGCTTATTTTACGCTTCCATAATCGCTATCTTATTCCAGATTCCCGGGATTATTAAGAACAAAGGGATTGAGAGTAAGCGGGAGATTCCATTTGTCCCTTTTATCACATTAGGTATATTGTGTACCTATTTCCTAGATATATTTAATTTAGTGTTATAAAACAAAGTAGGAAGGTCTGAATTTGAAAGCAAATAGAATTAAAATTTACCAGATACTGGCAATCATTATGATTGTCGTTTTATCAGCTGTCATATTGTTTATGCCAAATCTGATAGAACAAAAATATCCTTGGACTTATCAAAACATCCAAGACAAGAAAAATGAGTTAGTTTCAGTGAGTGAAACCTTATCTGGCAATGAACGAGAGATACAGCATTTAAAACAAAATTTGCAAGATTTAAAAAAAAGAGAGAAAAAAGCGGCTGAAGATGTTTCCCAATTAAAAAAAGGAATGAAAGATGCTGACTTTCAGAGAGACATTCCTTCATTTTTAATTACTTTAGAGCAGAAAGCTTATGAGACTGGAGTAGATTTATTAATTGGATATAATTCTTTAATAACTACAAAAGGCTCTAGTTCCCATCAGGACCCAACAGCTGAATCTTCTACAGAAGGTGGAGTTGATGACGACAAAAGTGGACAAGGCACTCCTCAAGAAAACAAAACTTCTGATAAAACTACTGAAGGAATCGAAGTGAATGAGTCTACTACCAAAGAAAACAAAGCTTCTGATAAAACTACTAAAGAAACAGAAGCGAATGAGTCTACTACTGGAGATCCTGAGAAAACTACTAAAGAAACCGAAGTGAATGGGTCTACTACTAAGGCTGAAGACACTAAAGATGGAGAAAACAAAGAAGAGGATAAAGGTCCAAAAATCAACAACAACGTTAAAATTCCTACTATTGATTCAATTGATGTTACTACAATTCCAATTGAAATAAAAGGAACATTCTTCAAAGTTAGAGATTATCTAAAATTCTTAGATGAGTTGGGGTTAGTTGAGCCATCTTCAATCAAGATGACAACTGATGGGTTAGAAGTAACTGCAGAAATAACATTAAATATTTTCCATGGAGAGGGGGGAGTTAACATTGAATAGATTTAAATTCAAAGAACTAGGAATTGATTTAGGAAACAGCACGATTAAAATAGCTACAGTAGATAAAATTCACACTAAAGCTCCTTCTATGGTCCCTGTTTTAAATAGACTTGGAGCCCACGAAGTTTACTCAGTAGACTGCACGCCATACTCTCCAGAATATTTTTCTTTATTAAAGTCTTGTTTGAAACAATTCTCTAAGAAGTATAAATTAAGAAATATTTCCCTTAATATTACGATTCCTTTAGATAACTTAGAGAGCCATATTCACTTTTTCAATATGCCAATTATTGATAGAAAACTTTTATCAGATGGGGTTTCTTACGAAGCTGAGCAAATAATGGACTCTGAGTCGATTCACAATTCAGAATACACATGGAAAATAAACGAAGAGAAAGAGACAACTAAGGAGTATGAAATTCTTCTTGCTACTCTCTCAAAACCTCTAATCAATTCGCTGGCGTCTTTCAAAACAATTAACTGGAGAGTTAATAGACTTATTCTTCAACCAGTTCTTTTAGAAAGATTTGCAGAAAACAATGATGTTATCATTGATTTTGGACATCTATCAACTAGAGTGTACCTATATAAAAAAGGACGACTCTCAGAAACAGAGCTAATTAATATTGGAGCAAAACAGCTCATTGAAAAAGTTAAAATTTATTTAGACAACCATCAAATTCAGGATGTTTCAGCACAAGAAATAATAAAGCATGTTGCTATCAGAAATAAAAAATGGGAAGAAATTGTTCATTTTACTAAATCTAAGGAGCAAGAGAACTCAGAGTTGGTTGAAGAATCCTTGAATAACTTAAGTGACACTGTAGAGAACAATAAGGATTCTGATGAAGGCTCTGAGTTGACTAAAGCTGAGTTAGATAGCTTTTTAATGGATCTTGGATCTGATAATGCGGGCGACCAAGAGGAAGTTATAGAAGTTATCAAAGAAGAAGATTTAAATGAGACTTTAGATGATATTGATAGTTTCTTATCAGCCCTTAATATTGTTCCTAATCAAGAAGATTATGAATCTAAATTAAAAGAACATAAAAAACCAGAATTACTAAATGAAGAAGAATCTGAACTTTTAGAAGAAAAAGGCGAACTTGTAAACCCTGGTGAGCTTGAGTTGTTTGATGAAGACTATAAAAAAGAAGATGAATATGATGAGGATTTACTAAGAGAGCTTTCTTTTGTCATTGATGAAGATATAAACAGCATGGTTACTGAAATAAAAAGAGCCATAAGAATGTTTGAGTTAAAAACAGGACAAAGTGTAGATAATATTTATTATTTTGGACAAGTTTCAAAAATGAGTATTTTGACTTCTATTATTGAATCAGAACTAGAAATGAAATTAAAGCCAATTGAAATATTAGACATGGCTGAAGAAGGATTGGGGTCACTTTATAGCATAGCAAGCCTTGCTTCTATGGATCCTAAGTTGAAAGATAATACTGACTTTAGTAAACATATTAAACCAAATATTGATTATAATTCAGTTATTGTGATTTTATTGACGTTGGCTTTGAGTACTGGGTTAGCATTCAAATTAGTTAGTGACAAATACCAAGAGGAAATTACTAATCTTAATAGTATTGCCTCGACACAACAACAAACACTTATGAAGTTAAATGATGACATTTCTTCGCTTAACTCTAGCATTACTGATTATGATTCATTCATTTCACGAATGGACGCCCTAAAAGCTCAACAAAAATGGTTGTCTGATGTGCTTTATTTACTACCAGATAGAACTCCATTAACAATTGCTATTCATGATATAGCAATATTGGATGGCCAAGTAACGATAAAGGGTTATTCCTCAGATTACTCCAGCATTGGTTTCTTTGCTAATAAATTAGAAGATATAGCTCAAATAGAAATTAAGAGTATAGAAGAATTTAATCCATCTGATGGGAATATATATTCAGTCACAATGGATGAACCAGAATTAATTAGTGATAAGTATAAGATTGGAAAAGAATTCACAATCACTTTATCTTATAATGGTCCATTGATGGAACACTAAGAGGGGTTTGTAAATGATGAATAAAAAGGGGACAACTTATGTAGAATTACTTGTAGCAGTATTTGTTTTATTATCTATTACAATTGTAACTACAAATATTATTAATTATGTTGCTCGCCACAATCAAGAGATTAAGATACAAACAGCACTTACTCAGGAAATGCAAGCTCAAATTGCAGAAATTTATGAGATGGACTGGGATAACTTAGAAAGTCAAGAGATTGAGACACCTTATGGGAACATTTCAGTTTCCTATGAATTAAGTGAAACAGACTTTAATACTAATAAATTAGAAGTAACTTTTTTGCATAATGAAAACAAAGTCATTTATCAAATAGAAAGGAGTGAGTACTATGGTAAATAACAAAAGAGGGTTCACTATTATTGAATTACTCATCACAATTACACTCACTCTTTCTATTGTTTATGGTGCATTATATATCCCCATACAGTTCTTTAAGGAATATAATGACTACTCTGCTGTTTCTGAAAAAGTAATAGATATAAACACATTAAGAGCTACTTTAACAAAAGACTTGTACTTGTCAAAAATTGAAAAAATAAATGAATCTCAATTGAGAATCAATAATAACATTTACTCATTTACCGAAACTGGAGTTTACAGGGAAAAACTAGACCACAAGATTCAGTTGACTGAGACAGCCTTTGAATACGAGCTGACCCCTTCTGAACTAACTATTTACAATGAAAATAATCAAATCAAGTATAGTTTGAACTCTCTGAGCTTAGAGCGAGGTGACAGCAATGTTGAATAAAAAAGGGTATGCAACTATTGGCATCATTTTCTCAGTCCTATTGGTGGTCATGCTTATTTCTCCCTTGTTCTTTAGCTCAGTCATGAACACAAGTATAAGTATGAAAGAGGATAGAAAAGTCCTCTCAGCATACTTAAAAAAGAGAAATGCACTTGAAAGATTACATGGAATGTTATCTGAAAATAATTCTTTAGAGGGCACAGTTACCTTTGAAGACTTAGAGGAAACCTATGAGCTTGAAACAGTAGATGTAGAGCTTGAAGACGAAGTAATAAATAATGAATTATCTTTTACTGTCAATCACGCTACAGACATTGCAATCGAGTTCAAAACCACTGCTTTGGGAGAAAATCCTTCTTATGATGTTTACCTCATGTTGAATGGAAAAATCATTCAGCAAGTAGACGACTTAACAGAAGATGCTAGTATAAATATAAGTAATGAATTTGTTTATAATAAAGAAACAGGTATTTCAAACTTTGGGGATTATAAACTAGTAATCAGTAACTCAAATATTGATGTAGATACCAAAATTTCTTATAGCAAATTAAAGTTCAGAGAAGTGCGTGTAAATAATGGAGAATTCAACATTACTATAAAAGACGGAGTCAATGGAAAAGAAGTAAAGTTCAAATAGGGGGGGGTGAATAAGACTTGTTATATTCTTATAAAGGAATCAATAAAGAGTACAAATATAAACGTGGCATGATTGAAGCTAAGTCAGATTTAGAAGCAATTAGCAAAATCAAAGAGACTGAAGATGTTATTGTTCTTGTTAGTTTAACAAGAACATCTAGCAATAAAATGCTAGTAAATATCCGTACTTCTCTAAACAAGCAATTAGAAATCGCTGAAAATAAATTAAATGAACAGACTAAAAAGCTTATTCGTAAAGATAGAGAAAAGAAACTTAAGAAGAAAACTGTAGAGGAAGAACAAGATGATTCATTAGCTAATAGAAGTCCTATTTTAAGAGGAATCAATACTTTAGCTAATAAGCTGAAAACTATTGAAATCAAAATGCCTAAAAAGAGCAGTAAAAAGGTTGTGATAGAAGAAGATATGTTTGAGAACCTACAAAATATGTTCAAACAGGCAGAATCCTTAGAAACAATAAAAAATACTGACTACAATATGGAGATTATTCGTGCAGAAGAGTCTCTTTCAAACCAAAAAGTCAAGAAAGCTCCACTCCCCAAAAAGAAAGATAAAAACGAGGGTAAGAAATTAGATTGGTCGTTACTAGAGACTAAAGACACTCCTGAGATAAAAAATAATATGAAAATAAGAGTTAAGCAGAAAGAAATAATCATGATGACAAGGCGTCTGCATATCATGCTTTCTTCTGGTGTGCCTTTATTATCCTCACTGGAATCAATCAAAAACACTTCAAGCGAAAAACTTGCACAAGTATTAGACTCCATCATTTCAGACGTGCAACGGGGGATTGCTTTATCAGAGGCGCTAGCTAAGTTCCCAAGACAATTTGACACTACTTATATTGCTCTTATCTCTATTGGAGAAACCTCAGGTAACCTTGAAAAAAGTCTTGAAGATGTATTGAGAGTAAAAGACCAAGAGCAAAAAGTAAAAAGAAAAATGAAGGTAGCCTCAGTTTACCCAGCAATAATTTCTATCGTTTTAGTTGTGTTTATGGTTGCCGCTAACTTATGGTTTATCCCTCAGTTTAAAAACCAATTTGAACAGCAAGGAATGGATCTTCCTGCCTTTACTCGAATGGTATTTAAAATTTCTGATTACTTTGCTTACATTGCAATTGGAGTAGGAATTCTTATTGCTATCTTTATGGTGCTAAAAAGAAACATACCAGAAGTTAATTATATGTATCGAAGATATTATGATAAATTGAAGTTAAAGTTTCCAGTCATTAAAAAGTTAAATAATGCATCTTACATGTATTCTTTTGCAATCAATATTTCTTTAATGCTTAAAAATGGGATTAGATTAAGTGATACACTCACTCTGACTGGTAAAACTATTGATAATATTTACATTCGGAATGAGATAGAGGAAATTGGGAGACTCATGGTTCACGGGCTCACTTTCTCAGAGGCCATTGGCCAACAAGAAGACTTTGACCCCACGCTCACCAGTATCGCCATGACAGGAGAAAAATCGGGTCGTATGGCTTTTGCTCTTCAACAAGTAGCTGAATATTACGAACAAGAACTAATAAGACAAATTGACTCTATCCTCGAAATGGTTCAGCCAGTAACCTTACTTTTAATTGGATTAATTATTGGGCCAATTATTATTGCTGTATATCTACCAATTCTGGATATGTCTAGTGGTGCAGGAATCGTTTAGGTAAACTAAGAAGACTACGGAAGCATAGTTTTCTTTTTTAGAAAATGTAGACCCATATATTGGGAAAGAATTAGTTGGAGATTTGGGTAAATGGGACAAACTTATCAAAGAGGCTGGAAGCGTAAGACTACACTTTTTATGTTTCATCAAAAAAGAAAATTCAAAATAAAGAAGTAAAATTAATCAAAAACAGTTGGGCAGAAACTGTTTTCTTACTCATTGAAACGAAGTAAAGGGAAATAAAATGAAAAATTATAAAGTTAATCAAGTAACATTAGAAGAAAAACAAGAACTAGAGAGAAAACTCGATTATTTAGTTTCGGTAAAGAAAAAAGAAATTATTGAAAGGTTACAGATTGCACGTTCATATGGGGACCTTTCAGAGAACTCTGAATATGAAGCGGCAAAAGATGAACAGGCCCATTTAGAAAAAGAGATTAAAGATTTAACTGAATTACTTAATTCTGTAAAAGTTATTGACCTTAATAGTTTTTCAGAAGATGAAGTTACTATTGGGAAAACAATCAAAGTTAAGTTTTTAGATACAAAAGAAATTGATACTTTTAAAATTGTATCAAATACCTCAGGAAATATTTTTGAAAAGAAAATTACTATGGAATCCCATTTTGGAACTGCAGTAAATGGAAGCCATACAAAAGATATTGTTGAAGTTCATTCTCCTGATGGAATTTATCAAGTTAAAATCCTAGAAATTTATCGAACAGTTTCTAATAATTAACAGAAAAAGCCTAATAATAGGCTTTTTTTATTTACTTCTAATCTTGTTGTGGTTGCATTTTGAGAGGAAGATAAAGATTTATACTCAACCTGTCCTAAAATCGCACCACGAAGCTCCTACGGCGTCCTATAACTATTCTAATCTAAACTATCTGTTTGTTGTCTAGAGTTAAAAATTATTTTTAAATTTTATATGTTGACTAAAGATTTTAATTGTGATATAATTGAAATATAAAGAAATGAGAAAAATGAGGTAAATACAATGACAGAACAAATATATATTTATCAACCAGACAAATTTGGTTATGAACTTGTTACTGAAACCGGTAAAAATATTAGGATTAGCCAATATGATGCAAAGCCTTCACATTTTAAAAAGGCAACAGTTCATAACTTAAAGAAAGTCCAAAATCTTAAAAAATTGGGATAACTTATTATTAGTGGGGGTAAAAAAATGAAAGAAACAGCTTTAGACAAATTAAAAGAATTAGTAGAACTCGATAAAATTACTAAAATTATTTATTTTAGCAGAAAGTCTGTTGAATTAGATAAAGAATCTACATTTTTTCTAATGCAAGAAACACCAACAGAAGACTTACTCCCATCATTAGAAAAGAATCCCTAGAAAAAGAATTTATAGAATTAGTTGAATTTGGAATGGAAGAAGGAAAAATACGTCCTGTTATTGGAATGTCATTCCGAGATTATTATGATGAAGAAGCACTTCGTTTTTCTGAAGAAATTGTTGAATTTTTAAAGAAATCTTATAAATAAAATAAAATCTATACAGAGGTTAACTATGCAAACAATAAAAGAAAAAACAATTTATATTACTACAGACAGAAAAGAATGGTCCGACCGTAAACAAGCTAAAAAATGGCAAAATCACCTAAACTATAACAACAAAAAACAAAATGAAGCAGAATTTGAAAAAAAATACAATGAATTCAAAGAAAAATCTTTTTATGAATTACAAGCTGATTATGGTAAATTTGTTAGTGCCCCTTACAGCCACAATGATTGGGAACGATTGATTACTCGCTACTTAAATGGAGATATGAAAGAATATATTGTAAAACAATCTCAAGAATATTTTTATAATCGTCTAAAAGAAGCTGTTCTTCTTGAAAAACTTCTAAAACTTCCCATCAACTTTCAAATTCTTGAGATTGAAAATGAAGAGGGAAAATCAATTGGTTACAAAATTCTTTACAATCGAAAAGAATTTAAAATTATTTACAAAAAAAATAACTGGATTATAAAGGGAAACATCCCAAATAATTTAACTCTTAAAAATATTCAAGAAATTTTTGAAATTACAAAATGTCCTTATAAATATAATCCACAGACCGTTATTGTTTATAAAGAAGAAAAACATTACTTTAATGAGAAAAAACAAGTAATTTATAAAAATGGTCACTTCAATAAACGAGTAACTTTTGATGAATATTTTTCTTTGATAGCTTATAAAAAAATTCTAGGAGAATAAATATGGAAAAAATTAACAAACAAGTTTTAAATTGTAAAAAAGTTGAAACTGCAATTTCAAGGGCTGAAAATTTTTTAATAGAATATGCAAAAAATAATGGGATTTATGAAAACTTCGGTCAAACTTATGCAAAAGCAATTGAAGAAAAATTTCTTTATTCGTTAGGTAAAGATTTTCAAAGTCAATTAAAGGTGAAAGAAAAAGTCATAGCTTTTTCACGCAGGATGGCTTCATATTCCCCTTATTAAAAAGAATGTTTCTACCTTCTTTTTTATTGATTTGTTTTTATTTTATGTTATAATAAAAAAGTAATAAAAATATTATAGGAAAAATAAAAAGGAAACAATTATGGAAACATATGTAACAAAAAAGAATTTAAGATTTAACAGTGCAATTGAATTACCATTCAGGACAGATTTTCAAATTAGGCTTCTCCCTTTATAATTATCCGAATTAAAGTAACTAAAATTATTAAAGAAAAAGAAGCTTACCCTTTTTATAAACAAGAGGATAATTTAAATTTTTCAATAAAAGAGAGTAACAAAAATATGACAACAACCTATGGCTACAAAGCAATGACCCTAGACATGACTTGCCGAGATTTCCAATTTGAAGTAGGAAAAACATACCAAATTGATAATGAAATGCCTTTAGAATTATGTTCAGATAGTGGATTCCACTTCTGCCTCAATTTTGAAGATGTCTTTCAATATTATCTCTGGCAGTTAAGTCGGGTATTTAAAGTAAAAACAGAAACAGATGTCTTAACAGAAGACAATAAGTCTATTACCAAAGAAATTACAATTCTTGAAGAAGTTACAAAACAAGATGTAGATTTTAAAAAACTAAAAACAGACAAGGCTAAAAATTTTTATAAAATTTCTTTAGAAGATAATGAAGAAATTATTTTTAATAAATTTAAAAACCATGAG
>RRZT011384371.1_pt1 | contig 19478 bp, 22 predicted proteins | sample 2165551 | NCBI WGS metagenome assembly RRZT01 (sample SAMN10456910, study PRJNA506462) | wastewater metagenome | biome: wastewater; feature: sludge; material: wastewater sludge; isolation source: wastewater sludge with Escherichia coli K12::gfp cells carrying plasmid... | place: USA: Moscow, Idaho... | reverse complement strand
TGGTTTTGTCTTTTGCCAAAATCTGTTGCTGATCTTGATCTAAAATTGCGAAGATTAAAGTTTCGACCTGTTCTTCGTTAAGCGCTTTGTAACCAGATATTGGAGTAAGAGCTCCATCAAGCCTAAGCATAGGAGGTAAACCAACCTGCAAATGAAGGTCGCTGGCGTTTTTACGAACAACCTCTTCTAGTAAAATTTCTATTCTCAAATCTTGTTGATCCATATTCTTCCTTTCTTATGCAGTATCAGCTGCTACCCTATTAACTTCTTCTATTGTCGTAAGCCCATTTAAAGCTTTCAAATATCCATCTTGGCGCATCGTCACCATTCCTTCGGCGACCGCAACTTTTTGCACCTCGGATGCGGTTGCTCTTTTAATGATCAGTTGCTGGACGGCATCGCTCACATCCATAACTTCATAGATACCAGCTCGCCCAAGATATCCTCCCGGTGTTTGGGGAGTGTCGCGACCTTTCACTAGTGTGTATGATTTTTGACCAGCTAGTGGAAGATCTTTATATCCCAGGTCTGCAGATACACTTGCTACTTCTTCTTTGGTCTTTGGTAGCAAGTGACCAACCGTTTCCATTATGCTCTCTGTTTCTAACGGAGTTGATTGATATACGTTACGCTTGGGAGATACTCGCCTAATCAGTCGCTGGCCAATAATCGTATTAACCGTCGAAGCAATCAAGAAGGGCTCAATCCCCATGTCGATCAAACGCGGCAAAATACCTGCAGCAGAGTTTGTGTGAAGAGTCGAGAAAACTAAGTGTCCAGTAAGCGCCGCCTGAACAGCCAAGTTTGCTGTTTCTCCATCACGTATCTCACCTACCATTACAATATCTGGATCGAGACGCAAAATAGACCTTAGACCAGTCGCAAAAGTCAGACCAACATCAGCGTTAACTTGAATTTGGTTCACTCCATCCATCTTATACTCAACCGGGTCTTCAAGTGTAATAATATTAACCGAATCATCTTTAATTTCTTTGATGAGCGCATATAATGAGGTAGATTTACCCGAACCAGTAGGTCCTGACGTTAGGACCATACCATTTGGCGATAAAATACCCTTTCTAATAGCACGTAAAGCACGCCCTGCGTATCCCATCTGCTCTAAGTCAAAAGAGTTACCAGTTTTATCGAGCAAACGAATTACGACTTGCTCGCCCCAAACGACTGGACTAATTGCAATACGCAGGTCAACTTCTTTATTTGCAACATTAACGGCAAACTGACCGTCTTGTGGTATGCGGTGTTCATCAATTTTCAAATTCGAAAGGATTTTAATACGAGAAACAAGTGCCGGCTCGATACTCTTAGGCAGGTTCATAACTTCTCTTAAGACGCCATCGATTCGACAACGAATTTTCAATGATTTTTCTAACGGTTCAATGTGCACGTCAGATGCTTTAGCTCTTACGGCATATTCCAAAATAGTGCTTAAAGCTTTTGAAATCGGAGAGTCTTGGACGATCGTCTGAACACTCCTCTTCATATCCCTTTCTTCTTCTTGGATAGATTCAGCCCTCTCGGCCATCGCGTCCACTGTAGAAAGATCTGTTTTGTACTGATCTAATACATGACGAATTGATTCTTGACTGGCCATGAATACTTTTAGCGGTTTCTGAATCAAACTAGATAAATAGTCAACAGCCTGAACGTTCGTAGCATCTAACATAGCCACCGCTAAACGATTCTGCACTTCAGCAATCGGAACGGCCATATTTCTTTCAGCAATATCAATCGGTATAATCTCTAAAATATCCTGATTAATAGTGGCAGAAGTTAAATTAACATACGGTATCCCAGAAACGTGCGATATGGCGTGCACTAGAATCTCATTATCGACGATATTATGCTCTAGCAAATAAGCTATCAGAGATTCATTATTTTTCCCAGATTCAGATAGCGCTTGGTCAACGACTTCACGACTAACTAGGCCCTCTTCATAGAGGAGCCTAGATAATCTAGTCTGAATATCGTTAGTAATTAGCGCCATTCTTTATTCCTTAATTAGTGTCCGTATTGTCGTTATTTTGGTTTTGATCTGCCGAGACTGGAGTTACTCCATCTTCACCAATAACAATTTGAACTGTTGGGTTTATTGCCTCGTCATTGAAGATATCCGAACTAGGCTCGGTGAAACTATTTGATATAGTGTCAGTAACCTGTATGTCTCGAGTCTTCTCACTTGGATCGCCCAAAATACTATTTAAAGCAATCGACGAGACCAAAACACTGGCTCCAGCTATCAAAACAAGCATTGCTATATCAGTTTTTTTCATTATTCGCCTCCTGTTGTGGTACTACCAGAAGCCGCATCGCTTGAGGTGGTTGTTGATTTAGTGTCATCAGACTTAATCGCTTCAGTCTTTAACTCAATATTTGCTTGAGACAAATAATAAGCTTGAGCTGTGACAGATAACGTCATGCTATCTTTATTCTGTTCAATCCTAAATGTTTTTATATTGATAGTTCGTATGGATTTTTCCATATTTTGAATAACATTTAAGATGTTATTTGGGCTTGATGAAGTTACAGAGAAAGAAAACTCTATCGACTGCGGAGTAGCTCCCGTTGCTTGGTCTGTCGTCAACTCCGGTGATGTTTCCGTCGCAACAGCACTTGAGGTAGTCTCTCCAGTGTTAGTTGATGCGGCGGCCGTATTAACGGTGATGGAATCAATTTCAATACCAGGGACGTTAAGCAGCCTATCGCTCAAACTAGCCCCAAGAGCGGCAGTATTCTCTGATGCTGGTAACGCATCCAGAATCACTCTTAAAGCGTTATCTTCATTGTTAGCACGCGATGATAATAATGAAGAGTTGGTCTGTAGGCTTTTAAGCTTTGTTTCTAATTCTTGAGTGTTCGTAATGCTACTTTTTAGATTGCTGATACTTTTGTCTTGAGCGCCAATTACTTTCGCGTTAAACAGCATCTCTCGAACTAAAAATGTACCTAAAACAGAAGCAATTCCGACAATTGCTGCAGCAACAGCTACAGTAACGAACATAGTTCGGTTGGCTTTTGCTATTAATTGTCTTTTGCGTATTGTTGCGTCTTTTTTATCTTTAGCCATTTTATTCATCTCCTTCATCATCAGATCTAGCTTTGAAAATATCGTCTGGAATCTGAGTCTTTGAGTCGGTAACGTCTTTTCTACCCGGAGGAAGAACAGCAAAGTCTTTTGCAGCGAAACTTAATGCATTTTCATTTAATACAAAGCTCACTTTAAATCGTAGAACTCTAGCACCATCATCACCTTGACCAAGTGACTGTTCAAGAGTCAAAACATCTTGACTGGTCAAAGATTCAGAAATACAACCAGAATCTTCGCTGTTTAGGTCTGAAGCAGTACAATCTTTATCTTTATGTTCATCTCTATATACTATCTTAGTTTCAGCTATTGTCTTTCTGAAAGCTTCCAAGGCTGGAAATCCGCCCGAAGATTCTCCTTCAATTGATAGCGTTTTAGTTTCTGGGTCATAATCTATACCAGAATATGCAACCGAATTATCACCAGTTGGCTGAATCGCAACTAGAATTTGACCTAATATTCGGGAAGTATTCGGCGACTGTAAACGCAAACTATCAATTTGGTTTAATTGATTTTGCAGAGTTACCGTACTTTCGATATTTGGCTGATCTTTCAATTGAGCGAATGTTGTTTTAATTTCACTATCCTTAGCATTCATAAGTAGTGGCTGAGCGATAAATACCGTACCAGATATCAATACCACAATCGCAATAGCCCCAAGACTTACTACGGTAGATATAAATATAATAAAGTTTCGAAGCGACTGTGCTTTTAGTAGTTCGCTCTTAACATCAGGAATCAAATTAATTTCAATCATTTGTTGCTCCTTTCAGCTAATCCAACTGCAACTGCAAATTCTACAGCTACATTAGACAACTGTTGCTGGTACTTTGTGGGTACGTTTACATATTGGAACGGGTTTCCTGAGACTGTAGGAATTCCAGTTTTTGATGAAACATACTCATTAAGGTGCGGGATAACCCCTGCATATCCAGACAAAGTCACGCCTCCGACCGAAACTTCAGGATATCTAGTTGAGAAGAATTTGATAGATTTCACGATTTCTTGAACGAAACTCTCAAGTGTAGTTTCTATCGATCTAAAAACTTGACCTTCAAGCTTGTCTTGAGCTAAGCCAAATTTTAAAATGAACTGTCTAGCTTGATCATCTTTAATGTTCAAATTCTGAACAGCGGACTTGACTAAAGAAGATAGTCCAACAGGAATAGTTCGCACTAAGCGTGGTGCATTATCATAAACGATAGAAAGATCGGTTGCAGTTTCACCAAAATCTATAAGAAGTTGTGCACTTGTTGTATCTTTTGGCATTAATGACCGAGTCATAGCCAGAGAATCTGGTTCGGCTGCCACCACATTAAAGCCTAGACTTTCGATAAATTCAAGCCTATCTTCACTATAGGCTTTTGCGGTACTTGCCAAAAGAACTTCCTGGGAATCTTTTTTATGCAGAGACTGGCCTATTAACGCCCAGTCTACCTTCGCATCATCAATTGCCATAGGTATGTACTGATCGATTTGATATTTGATGGTTTTTTGAAGTTCCTTTGGATCTTGTGCAGGAACATCAATAATTGTTGTAAATGTCTTCTGGGACGATAAACTAATCGCTACATTCTTGGTCTTTATGTCGCTTTGACCTACTGCCGTCGCAATTACTTCGCCTAGCCTTCGACGACCCTCTTCGGAATCGTTTAAAGTTAAGCGAGAATCGATAGGAGTATAACCAAATCCGGCCAAAGTCCATGTACCTTCATTATTTTTCGTCAGTTGAACCACACGAATTGCATTCGTGCCAATATCTAACGAGAAGAATTCGCCCACGCCTTTAATGTTAATCATGTCAATATTTTACCATAATCACAATCAATTTTGCAAGAGTATTTTTAATGTGATAAAATGTTACGCATGAGTTTATCAATTGGAATTGTAGGATTACCTAATGTTGGCAAATCAACATTATTTAATGCCTTGACAAATAACGACATTTTAGCCGCAAACTACCCTTTTGCTACGATCGAGCCCAATACCGGTATCGTGCCTGTACCTGATCCAAGACTTAATAAATTGGCAGGCATATACGGTTCAAGTAAAATTTTACCCGCAACCGTAACCTTTGTTGATATTGCAGGACTTGTAGCTGGAGCGAGTAAGGGCGAGGGGCTTGGTAATAAGTTTCTAGCAAATATTCGACAATGTGATGCAATTATTCATATTGTTAGAGCATTCGAGAACAATGATATTGTTCACGTTGCTGACAAAGTAGACCCAAAGGATGATATCGAAGTTATAAACACTGAACTTATCTTAGCCGACCTTCAAACGATCGAAACGAGACTACCTAAAATTCAAAAAGAAGCAAAAGCTAAGCCTTCACTAAAGCCCGCAGCTGAATACTTGAGTAAATTAGTTATTCACTTACAAAGCGGCGAACCCCTATCTTCGCTAGCCAATTTGAATATTGATATGATTTCAGACTTGCATCTTCTAACCGCTAAACCCGTAATTTATGCGTTTAATGTTGATGAAGAAACTCTAGGTAATCCCCAAAAACAAGCCGAATTAGCTAGTATGGTTTTACCTGCTAAATCTGTTTTTGTGTGCGCTAAACTTGAAGAAGAGCTAAAAGGCCTTGAAGAAACCGACGCTAAAGAATTACTTGAAAGTTATGGCGTAAAAGAAACTGGATTAAATCAAATGATCCATTCTGCCTACAATACTTTAGGTCTACAAAGCTATATGACGGCTGGCCCTAAAGAAGTTCGGGCGTGGACAATTCATAAGGGCTGGACTGCCCCACAAGCAGCTGGCGTTATTCATACAGATTTTGAACGCGGCTTCATCGCGGCACAAGTTATTGATTATAATGATTTAGTAGAGTGCGGCAGCGAACAAGCAGCAAAACAAGCTGGTAAAGTTCGGACCGAGGGCCGAGACTATATAATGCAGCCAAATGATGTTGTTGAGTTTAGATTTAATGTCTAGACTTTATTAAACGAACTATCTCCTACCATCTATTGACAAAAATAATATATTTAATCCATGGCAATATAGAAATTCAATAAGATAATTATTAGTATAAAAAATTATATTTGTTTTTAAGCTTTGCATACATTTTTTATTCAATTATCTGGCGACTTTTAGTTTGTAAAACCTCTCCTGATTACCTTTTGCACCCTTAACTTCACTGTCTCTCTTTGACTGTATAAATAATTTATTCATAATACACCACTGTTCAAAATCTTTCATAATCTGTCTGCGAACAGAATTGTTTTTTACAATACCGCGAACAGTCCCAGTTTTACCAGCCTCAAACTGGGGTTTGACCATGGCGACTATAGTTGTATTATTGTCGCATAATTCTTTTTTAATATACGGCAATATATCGCGCAAACTAATAAATGAAACATCGATAACAACCAAGTCGGGCTTATTGTTAAGTTTAAAATTACGAATATCTGTTTTTTCATGCAATTCAATTTTAGGATTTTGTCTTAAATTAGGATGGAGCTGGTTGGTTCCAACGTCCACGGCGTAAACTTTTTTTGCTCCGTGCTGTATTGCGTAATCAGAAAAACCACCCGTACTAGATCCAACATCCAAAACAGTAGCTTCCATGAAATTAATATTTAATGCGCTCGAAACACTAGCGAGTTTTAAGCCCGCCCTACTAACATACCTCTCGTTGCCTAAAATATTAATTTTTGACTTGTCGTCAACAAAAGAGCCAGGCTTAGTTATTATTTTATTTCCATCAACAAGCACCCTGCCCAGCCTAATTAAGTTTTCGGCTTGAGATCGAGTCTCAGTTAAATCTCTGGAGTTAAGGAGAATATCTAGTCGTACTTTCATTATAAAATAACCGTTCTTAAGAACCTAAAATGCAGGATATTCAATCTCTTCAATTTCGCCATTCTCGCCAGCGGCCTTATTTGCTAAATATGAACTAAGAGTATTTATATCTTTCCTAAGATCATTGTCTAAAGTGAAACCTTCTGTTATAAAATCAGCATCCTTTCCAACATCTTCGCCGTTGGAAATTCTTATATATATGTTAATAATTTCTGTATATTCTTTATTAAATCCATCTAATTTATCAGAAATTTTTTCATACGACTGTTTTGCTTCCTTGTCGTTTTCGATAACGTTAGAAGTTTTCATATTATTTAATGCTTCATTGAGATTATCTTGGGCACTTTTCATTCGGTCTGCATCTTCCTTAGCTCTAGTTGTAAGCGTTTCTGACTTGTCGAAATAATAAGACTTTGGAGATCTGGAAGACTCAATCCTACTGTATGAGCTAACTACGTCATGTATCTGATTATTAGCTTCCGAAAAATCAGATTGTATTGGCATATTAGAGCTGAGAGCAAAAATAGCAACCCCTCCGATTATAGCTGTGATAAATCCAAAAGATACTAAAATTGCTATTATCTTTTTGTTCTTCTTTGACGTACTCTCATCTTTCATAATATCTTCCTATTTGTATGACTTTTATTTATTCAATTTATTATTATACACTATACCAGCTTATAATAATATAGTTAGGGGTACATTATATTTTCAACACCACGAGTAATTTCGGCAATTTTTGACCAACTTTCGCCTTCAGTCATAATTACTATCACGTAATTACCTTGAGGGTGGTATACAATTCCCGCATCGTTCAATACGTTATCTAAGAACCCTACCTTATCTGATACCGCAGCACTCGAACCAGTTGGTATACCCTGCCGATAAACTTGACTCATCATAAGATCTTTTAGTTTTTGAGCATTACCTGCTGAAAAATTATCGCCAAAATATAGATTGGTTAGAATGTTTTTTAGATCATTAGCTGTAGTTGAGGCGGCCGCACCCGAGCTAGAAAATACGTCTGAGTAGCCCAAAGATCTAAGATAATTATTAATTTCTGCTCTTCCATACGTCTTAAGCCAGTTCTCCGCACAATCATTAGCACTCCTAACTATCATATTATAAAAACACGTATCGACATTAGTACCTAAAGATGAGGATCCCCAGCTAAGTTGGCCACTGTCAATTTTACTCATAATGAATTGAGCCATAAATAATTTATAGGTGCTTGCTGACACCATTCTAGTATCACCACCAGAAGAGGCGCTCCAATAATTACCCGAAAGCTGTTGTACGGACACAGTTATTTTCTTACCTCTAGTTACTTCATCCAGATAGCTTTGAAGACCGTCGTTACTATTAGTAAATTCTCTTTCGTAACGTAAAGTCGGCTGAATAGTTTTAATCTTTAAATCAATCTGCTCGCCAGTGTCATCATTAAATAATTCATCATTAAGCTGGCTTTTGAAATCGTCGAAATTCAAACCTTGACCCGATATACCTTGAGTTCGACCTACTTCAGCTCCGTTTATAGTTTTTATGGCTGTAATTCCTGGCTCTTTTTTGACTTTTTCTTCAAGAACGCTAAACATCTTTGACGACTCGTCGTCTTTTATAGTTAGTGAGTACTCCCCATTCTCGTCTTTTACAACATTGAGTAAATTTGCTCTCTTCGGCAGTAGTTGCAAACTTATCAATTTTATTGCCAATCGGTAGCATAAAGTAGATGTTCTTAGCAATCACTTTTTCGGCCAAACCTTTTAACTTTGAATAATCTTCGGTTAAAATTTCTGGGCTAATTTTCTTGCTATCAACAGTAATCTCTTTCTGGTCAATTAGAGAAAGCTCATTAGACTGTAAAGATTTTTTAACATCATCAGATTCTACCGAAACTCCATCTTGACTCGATTTAATACTTATCTTGTCGCCATCAACCACAAATAATGCGTTCTCTGGCTGTTTAGATAGGTCAGATGACTTCTCTTCAGCAAAATGCGTTAATTCCTCATCGTTATAGGCAACACTAACGCTATCAATATTAGAGCGAAAAGCGACGAAGAAGAACGGTACGAATCTCCACTAAAGTGGGTATTCAAATGCCTCTTTTATATTGTCCTCGTTTATTTTGGCGATTTTAAGAATTTGCTCGCCAGATAGCTCGGTTTTGGAGTTATTAGAACTCTTTAAAATATTTTTTGAATCTTTAAGTTTTTGTTCGACTTGTTCTTTGACTTTATCTTCGCTCATGAAACTAGAATTAGAATCACCAATTTCAGAAAACGGCAACATTATATTCTTTGGCCAAAAAATTTGTACAATAGTGACCAAAAAAAGAAAGCAAAGTACGCCCACTAGAATTTTTTTCTTGTGTTTTTTAAGAAAGTTAATTATCTTCTCAAAAACTTTACTTATCTTTTTCATCCACCACCCTACTTTCTTAATTATTTTTGTCGCTCTCTATATCCACCAGTTGATGTATCGACTGAGATAACGTCACCCTCTTTGATGAATGCGGGCACTTTAACAGTTATACCAGTTTCAAGTTCAGCATCTTTAAGCACACTCGACGTCGTATCGCCCTTAACTACGTTTTCAGCATATACTACCTTTAAGAAAATGTTTTTAGGAAGTTCAATGTTTATTACCCTACCGTCAAAGAACTGCAAGCTTAGCTCTTCGCCTTCTTTTAAAAATCCCGCGGCTTCTTCAATTATGTCTTTAGATAATTGAAACTGCTCAAAAGTCTCTGGATCCATAAAATGAAAATCATCTCCATCATTATATAGATATTGAACCTTCTGAAGATTTACTTCTGCTGGTTCAACTTTGTCTTGACCTTTAAATGTTTTAGGCAATAGTGAGCCAGTGATAAGATTCTTGATTTTTACATTTACAATACTGCCGCCTCGGCCAACCACTTTCTGGTTATATTCAACAACTTTATAAGGTTGTCCATCCATCTGGAAGACTACGCCCTTTTTTAAATCTGTTGGTTGATACATAATTTCTCCTTTTGAATATAATTAAAATTCGCAAGAATTTCTCGCCTATATAAAAAGCGAGAAAAACTTCCAAATTCTACTATGAATTTGATACGAAAGCGATTAGTCCAAGATGACGTGCTCGCTTGATAGCTGTTGCTAATTGACGCTGTTGTTTAGCGCTTAAACCAGTTTTTGTAGCTGGTTCAATCTGACCATAAATGTTTACAAATTTTTGCAAAGTTTTAGCATCTTTATAGTCAAAATACTCTGGAATATCTTTCTTAAATCTTTTTGCCATGGTTATGCTCCTTATTAAAATGGAATATCTGAGAGATCAATTGGATCGTCACTGATTTCATCAATTACTGGTTCGTTAGTTTTTGCAGAGGCCGATGAACTTGAGCTAGATCCGCCGCCACGACTACCGTCACTAACGAAACTAAATTCTTCAACGATGACATCAATCGCACTACGATTTTTGCCAGTGTCTTTGTCTTGCCAAGTTCGTTGTTGCAAGCGACCGCTTACTAATAGCTGACGACCTTTTTGGACGTATTTGGCAATAGTCTCACCAGTTCTGCCCCAAGCAGTACAGTTAATAAAACTTGTTTCTTCTTGTTTTTCGCCTTGAGCGTTGTTCCAGGTGCGACTTATTGCAATCGTAAAGCTCGCAACATTCTGACCACCTGTGGTTGTCCTTAGCTCTGGATCAGCTGTTAGGTTTCCTAGTAGAACTACTTTGTTAAATGCCATTTTTATACCTCTCGTTTATCCCAAAAATTATTATTTTTCTTCTGATTCTTTTTCTGCAGCAGCGGCTAGTTTTGCTCGCTCATCTGCTTTTACTAAAAGATAGCGCAAAACTTCATCAGTGATGTTTAGAGTATTGCTAATTTTTAGTGGCGCAGCGGCAGGAAGTTTAGTGTCGATTGACACGTAAACTGCAAAGTTTTCACCGTTAATTGGGTAAGCTGTTCGCTTTTTACCCCAGTTGTCTTCTTTTACGATCTCACCACCGTTTGCTTTAATAAGCCCACGGACCTTATCAAGTGGCTTTTCTAAATCGGCCTCAAGGTCTGGGTGGATAAGAACTGTTAATTCGTAATCCTTCATGTTACTCCTTTGGTTAAAGCTTGTGTTCATTCACAAACTGAGTCTAATATCACTATGATTATACCAGATTAACCTATAAAAATCAATTACATAAATCTATACTAGCCATCGATACAATATATACCGCCCCCTTCAAGAGCATATTGAATAGCATAATTATTTGAAGCGTTCGTAATGACTAAAGATTCTCCACTACACTTAGCGCCTAATGATATAAACACATAGTGGCTAGATATAGTCACGCCATAATCCGTCGGATTAAAGCCTGCCGAACGACCAACCGCTGCCCTAGCAATATAATTGTTTCCATCAGGATCTTTAAACGTATCAGACGAATAAGGAGCTAAATACGACTGGCCAAAATCTGAATTCACCAGCGCAGTAGAAGTATTACCACCTAGCGTAGCTGCGCTAGGTATACTTCCCTTATTATTGCTCTTGTAATTATCAATAGCAGTTTTTAATTGGTTTAAATCATTCTTACGCTGCGTATCTCTTTGGTTACGTTGAAGTGCAGGAAGAGCGATAAATACCATTAAGAAGATTAGACCAGCAATGGCTAGGACTAGGACTACTTCTATTATTGTGAAGGCTGGTTTAGTTTGAAGTCTAGCTTCGGTTTGTGAAGAACTATTACTCACTCTTTTTGGAGTGCGTAAGACTGGGCTAGCGCCCTTAGAGCGCCGGACTGGAGTAGAATGGTGGTTTGATTCTGGAGATAGTTCTTTATTGTTAGTGTTGTTATTATATTTAGATGCGGTTGGTTTAAGCTTAAGTATATTCATACTATAATTTTACTAAAAAAAAAGCGGAGACAAGTAAAATAGAGCACAAAGGCTCTATTCAACGTCTTCTAAGCTAGAAATAAGAATATCGCGCGGCTTAGAGCCATTTGGAGGACCGACAATTCCCTTGTCCTCCATCTCATCAATCAATCTTGAAGCACGCCCATAACCGATCCTTAACCGTCGCTGTAGCAAGCTGGTTGAGGCCTTCTTAGCCTCCATTACAACCCTAACTGCGTCTTTAAAGGTCTCATCTGTGCTATCGCTCAGATCTCCACCGATCGCAAGACCGCCCTTACTACTGATAGTTACTGGCTGACTAATAATATCTTCATTATATTGTGGCGGACTCTGCAAGCGAAGATAATCAGTAATCTTATTAACTTCAGAATCAGTTACCCAGGCACCCTGCACACGCTTAGGCTTATTCATACCTCCCGTCATCATCAGCATATCACCCTGGCCAAGTAACTTCTCTGCACCAATTTGGTCTAAAATAGTTCTTGAATCTACTTGGCTAGCAACCGTAAAGGCGATTCTAGCTGGCACATTAGCTTTGATTAAGCCGGTAATAACGTCCACGCTTGGTCGCTGAGTGGCAAGTACTAAGTGAATTCCCACGGCGCGCGCTTTTTGAGCAAGTCGAACAATCAAAGCCTCAACATCTCGTGCAGCTACCATCATTAAGTCAGATAGCTCGTCGATAACTACCACGATATATGGCATAGTACCATCGTCGTGTTTTTGCAGATTTCCAGCTTCATCCATAATCTCAATCTTTTTGCCTTTAGCACGAATCATCCGGTTATAGCTTTTAATTTCACGAATTTTGTTTTCTGCGAGTAATTTGTAGCGCCGCTCCATCTCATTAACTGCCCATTTCAAGGCTGAAATAGTTTTCTCAGGATCGTTAATAATAGGGGTCAAAAGATGCGGAATGTCTTCATATGGCGCCATCTCAACTTGTTTTGGGTCAACCAAAATCAGCTTCATTTCACTTGGTGAATTTCTATATAATAAGCTAGTAAGTAGTGCATTAATCATGACGGATTTACCTGATCCAGTTTGACCAGCAATCAAAAGGTGAGGCATTTTATTTAGCTCACAAACCACAGAATCGCCAGAAATATCTTTACCCACAGCAAAGCTTAGCGGTTCACTGGCTTTTTTCCACTCCTTAGAATCGAGTACACCGTACAGCCTGACATCAGCAGCCCGAAGATTTGGCACTTCTATACCGACAGCTCGCTTGCCAGGAATCGGTGCTTCTATACGTAGGCTTTGAGCAGCAAGATTTAAAGCTATGTTTGTTTCAAGTGCAGTAATTCTAGTCAGTTTAACACCACTTGGCGGTCGAAGTGTATATTGAGTAACTTTTGGACCAATGTTTGCGCCCTCCATCTCAACATCAATATTAAATTCATGCAATGTATCTTTAATTATCTTAGCATTTTGCTCAACATCACCCGCGTCCGCTGGAGATTGAGCCTTCTCTAATAAGTCTTGACTTGGCGCTTGCCAATTTGGATCATTAACAGATAACATAGCAGCTTGGTTCTCAGCCGTTTTATCTTGTTTTACACTACCGCGTAAACTACTCAAGCCGCCTTTTTTGGTTTTTGCCTCTTTAGCTTCTTTTTCTTCTTTTGATAATACTGCAACTCCAGCGTTTAGCTTGAACTCATTTTTAGCCGGTTTTTCCTTTTTAGATTCAGATATTTCAGCTGCCTTACGCATAACTTTGATGTTTTTCTCATTGTCGCGCGCAAAGTCATCGGTTTTTAGAGCCTCTGCAACTCGTTTAATAACCACAATAGGTGAGATACGTAACACAAATAAAGTTGTTATAAATATTAGAACTGAATAAATTAGTGCTGCAACCGCCGAATCAACCATCGATAGCATAACTTTATTGGCCAGTTCTCCGATAAAGCCCCCAGCAAAATTGCCATTTGGCTGTTGCATTAGACCAAATAAGCCACTAAGCCATAGAATACTTAGCAACGAAGCTACTATAATTACATTTGGTAATTTATTTTCATCGTTACGAAATATTTCAACCGCCATGAATACTAAAAGTAGCGGCAAAAAGAAAGCCGTATAGCCAACAAAATCTAGAAGACTATGATGAACGAACCCAAGAGCCTTTCCACCAACATCAAACCAGCTTAACACTAGTAAGAAGCTAAAAACAATCATAAAGACTGCGCCAACTTGCGACCAAAAACCAGCTGGTAAGCTGTATGATGCTGCTTTTTTCGCAGACTTGGAAGTCTTTTTCGATTTACCTTTTTTAGCCATAATTATTTTAATTTTAGCATAATTTGTGGTTTTTTGCAAAAAACTTAACTCTAGTAATTAGACATTCGAGCAGATATTTTTAAAAGTAGACTTTCGATTAAATCCCAGGCCGATCCAAATGAGGATTTTAAGCTTTCGTCTGTTTCATTAAAGCTTCTAGCTATATATCTAAGATCATCTTGCGAGCACTTTCGTGCGAGTGGCTCCATTTTTGACATCGCCCAGGCATTTGCTCCAATATTTTTTGCTATTGTTGGTGTGGTTTTGCCCAACCAAAGACCCGTTTTAAGCGCCCATAAGTTGAAAAATTGAGACGTAATTAAACCAAAAAATTGATATGCCTCATCAGTACTATCACTTATGCTTAGTTTCTTGATGGATTTCACGATATCAATAGAGCGACCGTTCATAGCCGATTCAAAAATACCAAATACATTTTGCTCAATTGTTTGAGGGATATACTCTTCAATCGCCTGACGATTAACAGCGCCGATTAAAGCCAGTCGATCAATGGCCGACTTAACCTTCCACTCATTTACGCCCACCCACGAAACAAGGAATTTCGCATCTTTTAAGCTTAAATCCAGACCTTGTTTTTCGGCGAGAGATCTCGACCTCTCAGCTAGAACGCCTTCGTCTTTAATCGTAAGACTTTTGAACTCCCTAATATCGGTAATTGCCGCGATATTTTTAAATAATTTCGTTCGTTTGTCTAGTTTATCTTCAATATCTACTAGTATAACTTCGCTTGATAATTGTAATAATAAATCTGGCAAACGCAGCCAAATCTCTTTATTCTCGCTTAAATTTTTAATTATTAGTACTCTTTTTTCAGATAGAATACTTAACCCACTGAATAAACTCGGGATGTCATTTAGGTTCAGTATTTCGCTATTAATCTTTTCAATCAAATAGTCTTCTCTCTCTGCTTGCTGAGTGATTTTCGCAAGCTCTAAAGAGCGCTCATAAGAATTATCGCCAAATATTATTATAGCCCTACCAGCATAATTATTCATGAATTGGCTCTTTTATTTTTTGGCAATGAGGACAAAGATGGGTTCCTCGACCAGCAACTCTGATTTTTATAATTTCAGTTCCGCATCGCGGACATAAGGTATCTTCTTTTCTAAAGACTGCCGCGTAATCTAAATAATTACCCTTACTACCATCGGCGTGAACATAATTTCGAGCAGTACTACCACCTTTTTGAATAGACAAGGTCATCACAAACCTAACGGCTTCGTATAAATTCGTAAAATCTTCACGATTAAGTGCCGCCACTCTAGTTTCTGGATGAATTTTTGCTCGCCATAAAGCTTCATCGGCATATATATTACCAACCCCAGCAATCACAGTCTGATCTAATAGAGCCGCCTTAATCACACTTCTTCGTTTGCGCACAAATCTACCTTCAAACTCAGTTTCCGTAAACGAATCTTCAAGTGGTTCAGGGCCGACTTTCTGGAAAAAAGGTAAATTTTCAACTTCAACTGTTGGTAGTAATTTCATCCAACCAAATTTTCTTTGATCATTAAAAAACAGCCGACTTTTATCAGCGAAATCTATTTCGACTCGTGTTGATCTGTTTGGAAGATCAGCTAGAAAATCCTCACTCGGATGGCCGGCGCCCCAGTTCTCTTCTCCACGATAAACCATCTGACCAGTCATTTTTAAATGCACCACTAAAGAATAGTCGCTCGTAAGGTCGATTATGATAACTTTTGCGCGCCGGCGGACTTGTTTAATCTCGGAGCCTATCATAAAAACATCAACCGAACTTGGTGAGTTTGGAAAACTTTTTGGCCAATCGTGGCGAACGGCCGTAATTTTCTTTTTTACGATTAGACGATTTAATCCTCGAACAACAGTTTCAACTTCTGGTAACTCTGGCATATACTTAAATTATATCATAAAACACAGCCCATAAATAGTAGTCTTAATAACCTAAAAACCGAGTTTTGAAAGGTCAGACTCGAGTTGATCAACATCTTTAAAAACAACCCCTTGCATACCAGAAGACTTAGCGCCAGTAATATTTTCTACCGCGTCGTCAATCATTACACATCGGCTTGGATCAACTCCGAGTTTATCAGCCATCAATAAATATATTTTCGGGTCAGGCTTAACTAAGTGAGTATCATAAGATAAAATCATTTCATCAAACATAGCATCGAGCTCATCTTTAGGAAATATCGTCTCTAAGGTATCTTGTGCGACATTACTTAAAAGTCCGATTTTCGACCCATTAGCCTTTTTTGATAATAAAAAATCAATTGTTTTTGGCATCTTTAAACGCCGTTGTTGCATAATTGCCCAAACCTCATCCGCCGGAATATCTAAAACCTGACTAAGATTTTCTAGTAAGGTTTGCCTAGAAATATAACCAAGGTCTGCTTGAAGATTAAAATCCGAAACTTGCTGAGACTGCTCTGTAGTTTCAGCAAGGCTCTTTAAATAGCCTAGACTTGGCTCAACAAGAACACCAAAACAATCAAAAATTAATGCTTTTGGCATCAACTAGATATTTGCCATTCCAAGGTCGTTAACGATTTGATTATTGTTTGGAATTTGAACAATAAATAGATTTTGCAATTGTCTTACATTTGCCTCAAGCGAGCCTTTTGACCCAGAACAAGTCGAAGTCCAAAGATGCTTTTCAACATTATTATCTTTTAAGATCGCAAAGTCGTAAAGATGACCCGTCGCACAGACGCCTAGCATGTTATCTTCTTCACCAGTTAACGCTGTACCCTTCATCATGTTTGCCTTATCAAGCGCATGAATAAATTCATCGTAAGATTTTGCATTATTATCTAGTTTAACTTGATCAATCACGTCACCAAGATAGCCTTTGTAAGTCGTAAGAGTTCTAGCCGAAGGTGTAACTTCAACAGTATACGATCTAAAATTCTCATCAGCCACGATCGGTCCACGAACAATCATTTTTACGCTTCGGCTAACATCATTTTTAAGTAAGTTGTCGCTAGCAGTCTCCGTTTCAGAAACTTGAGCCTTATTTTGATTATCTCCACCATTAAAGAACATTTGCCCAAGACTAACAAGTGCGGCAATCGCAAGGACTGCAATAACTATTATTAGTAAAATTGGCGCAATTCTGATTAGTTTATTTTTCATAAGTATTTCCTCTCGCCCACTATTAGTCTAAATATTCGTGTAATTTTTTAGAATCTTTATGCTTACGTAACTTCATTAAAGCCTTCGCTTCGATTTGGCGGATACGCTCACGAGTAACTGCGAACTCTAGACCAACTTCTTCAAGTGTATGGCTTTTTGTGCCATCAAGACCAAAGCGCATTTTGATAATTTTTTGCTCGCGGTCGCTAAGACTAGATAGAACCTCACGAACTTGCTCTTTAAGTAGTTGGTTTGAAGCTGAGTCTTCTGGACTGGCAGTGTCTTCATCTTCGATAAAATCACCTAAGGTTGAATCTTCACCATCATCACCATCGCGTCCAACACCGGCATCTAGAGATGTAATGTCTTGTTTAATTTTCATCACGTATTCGACTTTTTCAACTTCCATTTCAAGTTCTTTAGCAAGCTCTTCAACGGTCGGCTCACGATTAAGTTCTTGGGTCATTCGACGCTGAGTCCGCATTAATTTATTAATCGTCTCCACCATATGAACCGGAATTCTAATCGTACGAGCCTGATCAGCAATCGCTCTGGTAATCGCCTGACGAATCCACCACGTAGCATAAGTTGAAAATTTAAAGCCTTTTTCTGGATCAAATTTGTCGACTGCCCGTAGCAAACCAGTGTTACCTTCTTGAATTAAATCAAGCAAATCTAAGCCGCGGCCAGAATATCTTTTAGCAATTGATACTACTAAACGCATATTTGCTTCAGCCATTTTATCTTTAGCTCTGCGATCGCCTTCAACGGATTTTTTTGCTAAACGCAGTTCTTCTTCGTGAGTAAGAAGTGGAATCTTACCAATTTCACGCAAGTACATCCTCACGCTATCATCAGAGATATCGTCAACATAATTGCCAGTTGCAAGATCTTCATCAGTTAGATCTTCTTCCTCTTTAATTAAGGCGACTGGATCTGGTTCTTCTTCAGTACTAGATAGAACTACAGTCGCATCGACAACTCCGTTATCGTCGACTACTTCTTCTAGCACTTTATCGTTCTTTTTAGATTTTGCCACTATTTATCTCCTTATTTAACTTCGTAATTTTTAATAATATGTCTCGGGCAAGTTCGTCTTCACCTTGAATTTCGGCATCTTTAAGCTTATCCTGTAGAGTCTCTTTTTGTTTTGTTATGTGTTGGATTTTCACTTTCTGGACTAAACGTTTAATTTCATTTACGACTTCGTTCTGCTTCCAGCCATCATACCGTTCATTCGCTTTCAATAACAAGATTTTAACATAATTTTCATTTTTTTTCAACTCTTGCCTGTTATTAGTTTGAAGAATTTGTAAGATCTGGTTTTTTTGATCAGAATTTAGACTATCTTTTGGCAGCTCTTTAATTAGCTCGGCCGACTCGCTATAGACTAGTGCTAATGCAAGCAGGTCATCTTCATATAAAAAGTCTTGTTGATACATTTTAGATGATGTTTTTTCAATTTTAGTATGCTTTTTGGGGGGTAGTTTTGGCTTTTCATTTCTAAATTTTGCCATCAAAGCCTGCCTCGAAGATCCAATACGTCTCGAAACTTCATCTAGGTAGTGTTCTTTTTCGACCGGATCATTCAAATTCTGCACAAGCTTTAAGGCGGCTGTAGAAAACTCACGTTTACCCGTGGCAGTTTTTATATCAAGCCGCGTTTCGTATTGATCTAATACCCAATCAACTGCGGCTTTAGGATTTGCAATACTTTTTTGCCATAGTTTTACATCCTTTTGGATAAGCTCATCTGGATCTTTAGCAGCCCCAGCGCTCTGATCAAGGCTTATAATTGATATGTCCGCACCAACAGTTTGAGCTAATACAATCGCGCGTTCAGTAGCGTTTACTCCAGCCGCATCAGCGTCAAAACATAAGCGAATGTCATTAGTATATCTGGATATTGATTTTAGATGCTGAGCTGTTATTGCGGTTCCCGCGGTAGCTACAACATTTTTAACATCAACCTGATGGCTTGCAATAACATCCATGTTGCCCTCAACCACGACAACAAAATTATTTTTACGAATGGACTGTTTAGCTTGAGAAAGCCCAAAAACATGCCGCGATTTATCATAAAGCATCGTTTGAGGAGTGTTTAGATATTTAGGCGAATTTGGCTCATCGTTTAAGATTCTGCCAGTAAAACCGATCGTTGCCCCACTTGGATCTTGAAGTGGAATCATCATCCGACCATTAAAGATATCGCCACCGAACCTGTTCAACAAACCCGCAGCATTT
>RRZT011212681.1_pt1 | contig 19482 bp, 12 predicted proteins | sample 2165551 | NCBI WGS metagenome assembly RRZT01 (sample SAMN10456910, study PRJNA506462) | wastewater metagenome | biome: wastewater; feature: sludge; material: wastewater sludge; isolation source: wastewater sludge with Escherichia coli K12::gfp cells carrying plasmid... | place: USA: Moscow, Idaho... | reverse complement strand
TCATAGCTTTGAGCGAGTTCCAATATTCGGGTGTTGATAAAAGCATGAAGATAACAGACCGTCCAGGCAACTATTTCTGGAGCAACGGCTATTCATGGGGTACGGTTCAAGTAACAGAAGATGATGTTACCATAGAAGTGATTAATGGCACCCTCTCGTTGAAGTCGCTTACGGTAGGTAGCCGGAAAGGTATGAAACTGAAGCATTTTGATTTTAAAGAAGGAGATGTCCGAAACATCAAACTTCATAAATAATTATTATTAAACATGGGTACACGGAGATACGGATTTGTTCTGGTAAGGAACTTTTATATCCGTATTTCCGCGTTTTAATATTTAATTTAGTATAAAAATGAAAAGCTAATATTATTATCTTACCTGTTTGTCCACTTTATTCCAAGTGGCTGTTTACCAAGAGAGAGAAAGCAATCTGAAGGGTTGCTTTCTTGTTTCTAAGCAACTCCCAACAGTTCTACCTCAAACACCAATGTTGAGTAAGCAGGAATAGAATCAACTGATTTATTGCCGTATCCCATTGTATAAGGGATATAAATTATCCATTTATCCCCAACGTGCATTTTCTGAAGCGCCACCTGCCAGCCTTCTATTACGTCACTGAGACGTAAAGCATCGGGACAACTGCGTTCATAAGAATTATCAAACTCCCGACCGTCAATCAGACTTCCTTTGTAATGCACGGTAACAATGCTCCGCGCACCCGGAGAAACCGTACCTTCACCGGTCTCCAGTATTTTATAATAGATGCCACACGGCAATGCAAAAACACCTTCCTGAAAAGACAGGTTTTTCAGAAATCGCCGATTGGCTTCTTTATATTCTTTCTTCTTTCCCATAAACTATCTTATTAGAGTTCACAAAAATAAGTAGAATTGAGAAGAATCTATCATAAAAACAGTATATTTGTTTGTTGAATTATAAAACCTCTTCGCTATGGGACAAATGAAAACTAAATGTAGCAGTAGTGCTACCGGACTATTCTTTCTACTTTTGATGATCGTGAGTTTTTCATCATGCACACGCACGCAAAAAGACATCATTCCTTCTGCCGAATATGCTCCGTATGTAAATGCCTATACGGGAGGAGTTATTTCACAGAACTCTACCATACGTATTGAACTGACACACGAGCAACCAATGGTAGACTTAAATAATGAGTTAAAGGAAAATCCGTTTAGTTTTTCACCTTCACTGAAAGGGAAGGCATATTGGGTGAGTAATAATACCATTGAATTTGTACCCGAAGAAGGTACACTGAAGCCGGGATCACTTTATGAGTGTACGTTCCAACTTGGCAAATTCGTCGAAGTGGACAAGAAATTAAAGGAGTTCAACTTCTCCTTCCGGGTACAGGAACGCAATTTCACACTTTCCATAGAACCACTACCTATCACAGATGCCCAACCGGATGAAATAAATATCAAGGGGGAAATATGTTTCAGCGACATCGTAAAAAAGGAAGAGGTGGAAAAGATATTGACCGTCAAGGACGGGAATAACAAAAGCTATCCGGTAGAAATTATACCAACAGATAATCTTACCCGATACCAATTCTGTATCAACCAGATTCCGAGAGATACGGAGGATTACCAACTGACCATCACCGCCAATGGCAGTCCCGCACGTATCGATCAAACTCAAAGTGAAGAGGTTCTGATTCCAGCGAAAGATAGTTTCCGCTTTCTGTCCGCCACACGCATCGACGAACCGGAAAATGGAATTGAGGTTGTGTTCTCCACCCCTTTATCCGATACACAGGACCTGAAAGGGTTGATTGAGATTCCGGAGCTTTCTTCTTCCGTTTTCCAGATCAAAGAAAACAGGGTATTCATCTACTTCGAAGCAAACCAACTAAGCAAATTGACGCTCAACATCCATGAAGGAGTAAAAAGCAGTCAGGGCAAAACGTTGGGAACTTCACATTCGATCTCATTCAGCGAAATAAATCTGAAACCGCAGGTAGAGATGTTGACAACCGCCGCTATCCTGCCCGATTCAAAAAGCCTGATTATCCCATTCCGGGCTGTAAACCTGTATGCTGTGGACTTAAGCGTGATTCGTATCTTTGAAAATAATGTGCTGATGTTTATGCAAACCAATTCGCTTGCTTCCGCTAATGAATTACGCCGTTCGGGACGGTTGGTATACAAGAAAACATTATGGCTGGGCAAAGATACCTCAAAAGATATTCATAACTGGGAAAACTATTCGATAGACCTTGCCGGATTGATTCGTCAGGAACCGGGAGCCATTTACCGGGTGATACTCTCTTTCCGCCAGGAATACTCCGCTTATCCATGCGGCGGAGTCGACAATCAGGATATTAAGTTCGCTGACAATAATACGCCGGACGGTTTGATGAAAGTAAGCGGAAGTGCCTTGTCCGAAGCGGATGAAGCGGTTTGGGATACGCCCGAAGCCTATTATTACTATAACGGCGGAACAATGGACTGGAGTGTATACCGATGGAAAGAACGGGATAATCCCTGTCACCCTTCCTATTATATGAATTCGGATCGGGCTGCCGCCTGCAACGTTTTTGCCTCTAATCTGGGAATGATCGTGAAACGTAATTCTCTGAATAAACTATGGATTGCCGTAAGTAACATATTGGATACAAATCCGGTAGGAAAAGCACAGGTAACGGTTTACAACTTCCAATTGCAACCCATAGGAAAAGGGGAAACGAATGGAGAGGGTTTTGTTGAAATCAGCTCAAAAGGAACACCCTTCATCGTTGTGGCAGAAGCGGAGAAACAAAAGGCTTATGTTCGCGTGGTAGACGGTGAAGAACAGTCTGTCAGCCGGTTCGATGTAGGAGGAAAAGAGATTCAGAAAGGACTGAAAGGATTCATCTATGGTGAAAGAGGTGTATGGCGACCGGGAGATACACTACACATCTCCTTCATATTGGAAGACCGGGAAAAGAGGATACCGGACAAACATCCCGTAGCACTCGAAATCTATAATCCGAAAGGGCAGTTCTATACCAAAATGATTTCCACACAAGGTATGAACGGATTCTACACGTTTGATGTTCCTACGCAAGCCGGTGACCCGACCGGTCTTTGGAATGCATATATAAAGGTAGGAGGAACTACTTTCCACAAAGGCCTGCGTATTGAAACGATAAAGCCCAACCGACTGAAAATCAATCTGACGCTACCGAAGATTCTTCAATCAACAGACAAAAATGTCACTGTTCCGCTCGCTTCTGCGTGGCTGACGGGAGCCACTGCCTCCAAATTGAAAGCTAAAGTGGAAATGTCTTTGTCCAAAGTAAACACGCAATTCAAGAACTACGGACAATATATATTCAACGATCCTGCTACGGATTTCACAACCATTAAAACGGATGTGTTCGATGGCATACTTAATGCGGAAGGAAAAGCAGGAGTCACGTTGAAAGTTCCGGCAGCAACAAATGCACCGGGTATGCTGAATGCGACCTTCACCACCCGGGTATTCGAACCGGGAGGAGACGCCAGCATCTATACACAAAGCATTCCGTTCTCCCCATTTGTATCTTACGTAGGAATCAATCTGAATCAACCGAAAGGAAAATATATCGAAACGGATAAAGACCACGTCTTTGATATCGTGACCGTTAATTCGCAAGGACAGCCGGTGAACCGTTCCAACCTGGAATATAAGATATACCGCATCAGTTGGAGCTGGTGGTGGGAAAACAGCGACGAGTCTTTCGGCACTTACATCAACAATAGTTCCATTACCCCCGTAGCCAGTGGTAAATTGCAGACCAGCGGAGGAAAAACAACATTTAAATTCCGTGTCGATTATCCGTCTTGGGGACGCTATCTCGTATATGTAAAAGACAAAGATAGTGGCCACGCCACCGGAGGAACCATCTATGTAGACTGGCCGGAATCACGGGGACGTTCGAACAAGACCGATCCCAGCGGTATCAAGATGCTTACTTTCTCGCTGGATAAAGACTCTTACGAGATAGGAGAAACAGCTACGGCAATTATTCCTGCGGCTGCCGGAGGGCGTGCGTTGGTATCCATAGAAAACGGTTCGTCCGTATTGCACCGGGAATGGATAGAGGTAACCAACGAGGGAGACACGAAATATACATTTGAGATTACTCCGGAAATGACTCCGAACGTATATCTGCACATCAGTCTGCTACAACCTCATGCACAGACAATAAATGATTTACCGATCCGTATGTATGGCATTGCTCCGGTATTTGTCACCAACCGCCAGACTGTTCTGCAACCTCAGATACAGATGCCGGAAGTATTGCGACCGGAGACAGACTTCAACGTCACAGTCAGCGAAAAAAGTGGGAAACCGATGACTTACACATTAGCTATTGTTGATGACGGATTATTGGATCTAACCAATTTCAAGACACCTGATCCCTGGAATGAATTCTATTCACGCGAGGCACTCGGTATCCGCACTTGGGATATGTACGACAATGTATTGGGAGCTTCTGCCGGAGCTTACAGTTCACTTTTCAGCGTTGGTGGAGATGCAACGCTCAAACCGGCCGACGCAAAAGCGAACCGGTTCAAACCCGTAGTGAAGTTTATAGGGCCATTCTATTTGGAAAAGGGCAGGCAGCAGACGCATACATTGAAACTCCCGATGTATGTGGGTTCGGTACGTGCCATGGTAGTGGCAGGACAGGACGGAGCTTACGGGAATGCAGAAAAGACTGCATTTGTACGGACACCATTAATGTTACTCTCCACTTTGCCGCGCGTACTTAGTATTCAGGAAGAAATCACTGTTCCGGTCAATGTCTTCGCTATGGAAAAACAAGTGAAGAATGTGACCGTATCGCTTCAGGCGTCCGGTGGCGGAGTTCAGATAGAAGGTTCCCATCAACAGTCGCTCACCTTCAACCGGCCCGGCGACCAACTTGTGTTCTTTACTTTAAAGACTGGCAACAAAACCGGAAAGGCAACCATCAAACTGACGGCAAGCGGTGGCGGACAACAAACCAAAGAAACCATTGAAATAGAAGTACGGAATCCGAATCCGATAGTTACATTACGCAGCAGCGAATGGATAGAAACGGGACAGAACAAAGAATTATCCTATCAGTTAGGAAGTTTGTCTGCAAACAACCAGATAAAACTGGAAGTATCGCGCATTCCATCAGTAGACATCAGCCGTCGGTTCGACTTCTTATATAACTATCAACACCACTGCACGGAACAGTTGACTTCAAAAGCACTGCCACTCCTGTTTATCGCTCAGTTCAAAACAATAGATACCCGGGAGGCAGAGAAGATAAAAGCAAATGTACAAGAAGCGATCCGTCAGATTTACGCCCGCCAACTCCCCAACGGAGGATTTGTCTACTGGCCGGGAAATGCCGTTGCTGACGAATGGATCAGTTCTTACACAGGAATGTTCTTAACACTGGCGCAGGAGAAAGGCTATGCCGTCCATGCAAATGTATTGAACAAGTGGAAACGCTTCCAACGTGCTGCCGCACAAAATTGGCGTATGCCTCAAGAGGCAAACAACTGGCAACAATGGCAGTCAGAACTGCAACAGGCTTTCCGCCTCTATACCCTGGCTCTGGCCGGTGCACCGGAATATGGCGCCATGAACCGGATGAAAGAACAACCGGGATTATCTATCCAAGCTAAATGGAGACTGGCAGCTGCCTACGCACTGACGGGTAAGATGAAGCCTGCCGAAGAACTAGTGTACAATGCAGAGACAACAGTCATCCCCTACTCTTCCATGAATCAGATTTACGGTTCGTCCGACCGGGATGAAGCGATGATCTTGGAAACATTACTTCTGATGAACCGGGAACGGGATGCTTTACAGCAAGCGAAAGTCGTTTCAAAGAATCTGTCACAAGAGAACTGGTTCAGCACACAGTCCACCGCTTTCGCCCTTATGGCAATGGGACGCCTGGCGGAGAAGTTGTCCGGCTCGTTAGACTTCACCTGGACATGGAACGGCAAACAACAACCTGCCGTAAAATCGGCTAAAGCCGTCTTCGAGAAAGAGATTTCCACTTCTCCCAAATCAGGAACGGTTGCCGTAAAGAATCAAGGCAAGGGAGCACTAAGCGTAGACCTTATTACACGTACACAGTTGTTGAATGATACGTTGCCGGCTATTTCCGACAATCTTCGTATGGATATCAGGTATGCAAGTATGGATGGTAAACCGATGTCTGTCAACGATATCCGGCAGGGAACGGACTTCACGGCTATTGCTTCGATATCCAACACAAGCGGGACCACCGATTACACCAACTTGGCATTGACTCACATCATCCCGTCCGGCTGGGAAGTGTATAACGAGAGAATGACGGTTCCCGAAGCAGAGCCACAAGAGACAACCGACTCGTCCGGTAATGTGAGCGGCCAATATACTTATCAGGATATCCGCGACGATCGTGTATTGACTTATTTCAATCTGCGCCGGGGCGAAACGAAGATATTTACAATCAGGCTGCAAGCTACCTATGCGGGTAACTTTATCCTTCCGGCTGTTCAGTGTGAAGCGATGTATGACGTCAATGTACAGGCACGAAGCAAAGCGGGAAGAACCACAGTCAGCCGCTAATGTAGATTCTGTGCATGGAACAAACTCGGTTCATGGGAGACAAGATATTGAATTTCTTCAAACATTTATCCGTCATTAAAAGAGTATTGCTCGGCATTATTACTCTTTTAGTGATAGGATATATCTTTTGTCTTCCCCGGCAACTGTTTCATGTTCCCTACTCTACCGTTGTGACAGACAGAAATGGAGAGTTATTAGGAGCACGTATCGCTTCCGACGGTCAATGGAGATTTCCTCCACGAAAGACGACACCCGAGAAAATCAGGCAATGCCTCATTACTTTCGAAGACAAGAATTTCTATTATCATTGGGGAGTAGACCCGTTATCCATAGGGAGAGCTACTTATCAGAATCTAAAAAACAAACGTATCGTCAGCGGAGGCAGTACCCTCACAATGCAGACGATCCGCCTGGCCCGCAATGAGTCACGAACTTTCGGAGAGAAAGTGATTGAAATGATTCTTGCCACCCGGTTGGAATTTCGTGCTTCAAAAGAAGAAATCCTGTCGATGTATGTATCACACGCACCTTTCGGAGGAAATGTAGTAGGATTGAATGCAGCATCCTGGCGTTATTTCGGTCACTCTGCCGAGGATTTATCATGGGCAGAATCCGCCATGCTCGCCGTCCTGCCCAATGCCCCCGCCATCATTCATTTGTCGAAAGGACGAAAAACACTACTTGCCAAACGAAACCGTCTCCTGAAACAGCTTCTTGATAAAGAGATTATCGACTCATCGACCTATGAACTGGCTGTCAGCGAACCGCTGCCTGACGAACCTCATCCCTTACCTCAAATAGCGCCGCATCTGGTCAGCCGATTCTATCAGGAAAGAAGCGGCCGGTATTCCCGCACGACTATCGACAAAGGAATGCAGACTCATATAGAGGATTTGGCCGAACGCTGGAGCAATGAATTCAATCGGAGTGATATTCGCAACCTGGCTATTCTTGTGATTGACATTCCTTCCAATCAAGTAGTGGCTTACTGCGGGAATGTACATTTCGACCGGAAACAAGGAGGAAATCAGGTAGATGTGATCCAGGCTCCCAGAAGCACTGGCAGTATATTGAAACCTTTCTTATATTATGCCATGTTGCAGGAAGGAAGTATGTTGCCCGATATGCTATTGCCGGATGTGCCTGTCAACATCAACGGGTATACTCCACAGAACTTCAGTATGCAATATGAAGGAGCCGTACCCGCTTCAGAAGCATTGGCACGCTCATTGAATATCCCGGCAGTAACCATGCTGCAAAGATACGGAGTACCCAAGTTCCACAACTTCCTGCAACAAATAGGATTCAAAACGATCAGTCGCCCATCCTCCCATTATGGGTTATCATTGATTTTAGGAGGAGCGGAAGCTACGTTATGGGACGTGACGAACGCCTATGCGCAAATGGGGCGAAGCCTTGTCACCGGACATTCGGATTCAGAAACTCCCGTTTCCTCCAAAGAAGCGGAAGCGAGAATGATAGTAGAAGAAGATACTAAAAACAGGGCCGTACAGCATAAAAGTATCTGGGATAAAGGTGCCGTGTGGCAGACATTCAACGCTTTGAAAGAAGTCAACCGCCCCGAAGAAATTGACTGGAAAGCTATCCCTTCCATGCAGCCGGTTGCATGGAAAACCGGAACAAGCTATGGATTCCGTGACGCCTGGGCAGTGGGTGTAACTCCACGTTATGCAGTCGGCGTATGGGTAGGAAATGCAACCGGAGAGGGAAAGCCCGGATTAGTCGGCGCACAAACAGCAGGTCCCGTGTTATTCGACATATTCAATTATCTCCCTTCATCGTCATGGTTCGAACGCCCGACAGGAGTTTTCATTGATGCAGAAGTATGCCACCAGTCCGGGCACCTGAAAGGAAGATTTTGTGAAGATATAGATACATTGCTAGTTCTGCCCGCCGGACTGCGGACAGAAGCTTGCCCTTATCATCACCTTGTCACACTATCCGCCGATGAAAGCCGGCGTATTTATGAAAACTGTGCAAATACAGAGCCTACTATTCAGAAATCCTGGTTTGTCCTGCCACCCGTATGGGAATGGTATTACAAACAACATCACCCGGAATACAAGTCGCTTCCGCCTTTCAAACCCGGCTGTGGGGAAGACACCTTCCAAGCAATGCAATTTATTTATCCTCCGATGAACGCCCGTATCAAACTGCCCCGACAAATGGATGGCAGTAAAGGTTTTATAACGGTGGAACTGGCTCATAGCAATCCTGACGCAACGATCTTCTGGCACCTCGATGAAACTTATCAGACGCAAACGCAGGACTTCCACAAGATTTCCCTGCAACCTACTCCCGGTAAACATTCACTGACAGCAGTAGACGATGAGGGCAATACAGTTTCTACTACTTTCTTCGTCGAATAAACAGCTTATTTATTATCTTTGCGGCATGAAACAGCCATTAAAAGAAAACGGAGGACTACCGGCGTCTATCCTCTGGACACTTGCTATTGTGGCGGGTATTTCGGTAGCCAATATCTATTACGTCCAACCTCTGCTAAATATGATACGCCATGAACTTGGCATATCAGAGTTCCGAACTAACCTGATTGCCATGGTCACGCAGATAGGTTATGCGGCCGGACTATTGTTTATCACTCCCTTGGGTGATTTATACCAACGCAAGAAGATTATCCTTGCCAACTTCCTCGTCCTTATATTCTCACTATTGACGATTGCCCTGGCGCATAATATCCATGTGATACTTGTTGCCTCATTCCTTACGGGGACCTGTTCTATGATTCCACAGATATTCATTCCCATGGCCGCCCAGTTTTCACGTCCGGAGCATAAAGGCAGAAATGTAGGAATCGTCTTATCGGGATTACTGACCGGCATCCTGGCTTCACGCGTCGTCAGCGGATTCGTCGGTGAACTGTTCGGGTGGCGGGAGATGTATTATATTGCCGCAGGTATGATGTTTGTCTGTGCGGTTGTCGTACTGAAAGTTCTTCCCAACATTCAGACCAACTTCCGGGGAAAGTACAGCGACCTGATGAAATCCCTGCTGGCTTTGGTGAAAGAGTTTCCGCAACTACGCATCTACTCTATCCGGGCCGCCCTGAACTTCGGTTCGCTCCTCGCCATGTGGTCCTGCCTCGCTTTCAAAATGGGACAAGCTCCATTCTTCGCCAATAGCGACGTGATTGGTATGCTGGGACTTTGCGGAGTAGCCGGAGCATTAACAGCTTCTTTTGTGGGAAGATATGTAAAACGGGTAGGCGTCCGCCGCTTCAACTTCATCGGCTGCGGGTTGATTCTTTTGTCCTGGTTATTGTTCTTCGTCGGAGAAAACACTTACGCCGGAATCATCGCCGGCATTATCATGATTGATATAGGGATGCAATGCATCCAACTCAGTAACCAGACGAGTATCTTCGAACTGAATCCCCGCGCTTCGAACCGTATCAATACAATTTTCATGACTACCTACTTCATCGGTGGTTCCATGGGAACATTCCTTGCCGGAAGTTTCTGGCAACTGTATGGCTGGCACGGCGTTATCGGTATCGGAGTCCTTTTAACCGGTATTTCTCTATTAATTACGATTTTCTTTAAGAAGTGAGTCAACAAAATGGATGATAAAACCGTTTAATACAAAAAATCAGTAAACTATGAAGTACGGAGTTAACAGACAAATCTTACTAATCATAGCCGGCACCGTCTGGATTATTGCGGGCGGAAACATCCTGCGGATAGGAATCGTCACCTGGATGAACAACTCACACGACTGGATGTTTAAGATAGGGGAAGCCACTATCGTTTTCCTGTTATTCTTCGTACTGATTTTTAAAAGACTCTACTACAAGCATACCCGCCGGATTGAACAGAAGAAAGAAACCCGCAACTGTCCTTTCTCTTTCTTCGATGTAAAAAGCTGGATAATCATGATATTCATGATTTCTCTCGGAATTACGCTCCGAAGCTTCCATTTGCTACCCGAAAGTTTTATCTCTGTCTTCTACACCGGATTGTCCATTGCGCTGATTCTGACAGGAATACTTTTCATCCGCTATTGGTGGCTGAAACGTAAAACCATGCTCAACTAAAGGTTAGCTCTTTCTATATTCCAAGAAAATATAAACTTATAATAATTTTTATTGCCCGCTCCCATAATGCAAAAGATTTCCACCTTTTTGTTGTATCTTTGCAGCCAAAAATAAATATCAGCTAAACAACAAAAAAAGGATTAGAGAATTTAGCATGAAAAAAGCTCCTTCCCCACTCGTATCACTGATACCGATTATTGTACTTGTTCTATTATTATTCGCTACTATCCATACTTTCGGCAGCGACGCACTGAGTGGCGGCAGCCAAGTGTCACTGCTTACTACCACCGCAGTCTGTATCCTTATCGGCATGGCATTCTACAAAATTCCATGGAAAGACTACGAGCTGGCTATTACAAACAACGTAGCCGGAGTGACAACTGCTATCATCATCCTGCTGATTATTGGTGCGCTCAGCGGTATCTGGATGATTAGCGGTGTAGTGCCTACGCTGATTTATTATGGAATGCAGATTATCCACCCAAGTTTCTTTCTTGCATCCACCTGCATTATCTGCGTACTGATTTCAGTCATGACCGGAAGTTCGTGGACTACAATTGCCACTATCGGTATCGCATTAATGGGGATCGGTAAGGCGCAGGGATTTGAAGAAGGTTGGATTGCTGGAGCGATTATCTCCGGTGCCTATTTTGGCGACAAGGTATCTCCATTGTCGGAAACTACCATATTGGCAGCCTCCGTCACAGACACTCCCCTCTTCCGCCATATCCGCTACATGATGATAACCACGATTCCTTCTCTTGTCATTACCCTGATTATTTTCACCGTAGCGGGATTCTCACATGATGCCAACAATACGCAACATATCACGGAGGTGGCCGCCGCACTGAATGAGAAGTTCCATATCACACCATGGCTTCTGATTGTTCCGGTCGCCACGGGAATATTGATTGCACGTAAGGTACCTTCTATCATTACGCTGTTCCTGTCAACATTGCTGGCAGGCATCTTTGCCCTGATATTTCAACCGGATTTATTACAGGAGATTTCGGGAATGGCTGCCTCCGGCTTCGATTCGCTGTTCAAAGGACTGATGATGACCTTCTACGGAAGTACAAGTCTGCACACAGATAATGCCGTTTTGACAGATTTAATCGCTACACGTGGCATGTCCGGCATGATGAATACGATTTGGCTGATCTTATGTGCCATGTGCTTTGGCGGGGCGATGACAGCCAGCGGTATGTTGGGAAGTATCACTTCTATCTTTGTCCGTTTTATGAAGAAAACAGTCAGCGTGGTGGGAGCTACGGTTTGTTCCGGGTTGTTCCTCAATCTGGCAACTGCCGACCAATACATCAGTATCATTCTGACCGGAAATATGTACCGCGACATTTATGCTAAAAAAGGTTACGAAAGTTGTTTGCTGAGCCGGACGACCGAGGATTCAGTAACCGTTACATCCGTGCTGATCCCCTGGAATACCTGCGGGATGACGCAGGCTACAATACTAAGCGTCCCCACATTGGTATATCTTCCCTATTGTTTTTTCAACATTATCAGCCCTTTAATGAGTATTGCCGTCGCAGCGATCGGATATAAAATTGCGCGACGCTCGTGAACAATCTGGCACAGACTTTGTTTTTGCAATAAACGGACAACGTATTAAACCTAAACAAAAAAAAGTTATGAAAAAGTTTATTGCATTATTAGCATTAGTATTAGTAAGTGCAAGCACGATGATGTATGCACAGGAAAGTAACGCAGCAGCACGCCGCGCAGAAAGAAAAGCTCAAAGAGATGCGGAAAGAGCTAAACTCCGTGCCGAAGAACAGGTGCAGGACATGGCAGCTTATCAACAAGCCGTACAGGCTTTGAAGAATAAACAGTTCGTTCTGGAAGCCAATCAGGTAATATTCCGCAATGGCATGAGCGCTTTTGTTACTTCAAACACTAACTTCGTTCTGATGAACGGCAACAGAGCCACAGTACAGACTGCTTTCAACACTCCTTATCCCGGCCCTAACGGAATCGGTGGTGTCACAGTAGACGGTAATTCTTCGGACATGAAGATGAATGTCGACAAGAAAGGTAATGTGAACTGCTCATTCAGCGTTCAAGGTATCGGTATCTCCGCTCAAGTATTTATCACCATGAGCAACGGAGACAACAACGCTTCAGTTACAATCAGCCCTAACTTCAGCAACAATAACCTGACACTGAACGGAAATATCATTCCGCTCGACCAGTCCAACATCTTCAAAGGACGTTCCTGGTAATCGGGATACAAGAATCTTGGAACAACTCCGCTACAAATCGCGCAAAATGCGTACATTTGTAGCGGAGTTTTTTTAATTCATTAATTTCCTATGAGAGAATATATCATCGCAGACAATCAGGACATCAGTAAAGCGGGGATGATGTTTCTGCTAAGCAAGCAGAAAGATGTTGCCACCCTCTTAGAAGCTGACAACAAGGCAGAACTGATTCAGCAGCTCCGGTTGTATCCGCAAGCGGTGGTAGTGCTGGATTATACGCTATTCGATTTTGCCGGGGCGGATGAGCTGATTGTCTTGCAGGAAAGATTCAAAGAGGTCGACTGGATTCTGTTCTCGGATGAGTTAAGTATTAATTTTCTCCGCCAGGTATTGTTCAGCAGTATGGCTTTCGGGGTAGTGATGAAAGATAATTCAAAAGAGGAAATCATGACTGCTATCCAATGTGCCGGCCGTAAACAACGGTATATCTGCAATCATGTCAGCAACCTGCTGCTTTCAGGCGCTGCTTCTCCTGTGGCCGGCACAATGACAGAAGACCATTTGCTGACGCAAACGGAAAAGAATATCCTGAAAGAAATTGCACTGGGGAAAACAACGAAAGAGATTGCAGCGGAAAAAAATCTAAGCTTCCATACAATTAACAGCCACCGCAAAAATATCTTCCGGAAACTGGGAGTGAATAATGTGCACGAAGCGACTAAATATGCGATGCGGGCAGGGATTGTGGATTTGGCGGAATATTATATCTAAAAACAATCTACTTCACGGCGTCAATCCCTGCAAGAAGCTCTTCATCCGATTTCCCCACTCCCCACGCAAACCTGCGCAGCCTCATCATAAACAACTCCGAACTGTCCGGGGGCAATGCCTTGCAACTTTTCAGAAGACAAGATACGGAACTGCCTCTCTCCTTCCTGCACAAGTTTCCCTTTCGTAAATTCGGGAGTATGGCGAATCTTGAAAGTGATGTCTATCTCCTTTCCTGCTGACTGCCACGGATTATCCGTAATAAAATGGAAATCGTTGATGCGAAGTTCATTGCCGTATTGTGTTTTCACACCGTAACCACGGGACACATAGATAATATTCTCCTGAATATCTTTCTTTATCACAAACCAAGGACCACCACTTAATCCGAGCCCCTTGCGCTGACCGATCGTATGAAACCAATAACCCCGATGCGTACCCAGTTTCTTACCAGTCTCCAGTTCGATAATCATCCCTTCCTTTTCTCCCAAAAAGCGGCGGACAAAATCATTGTAGTTTATCTTTCCGAGAAAGCAAATGCCCTGACTGTCTTTTCTCCGGGCACTCGGTAAGTCTGCATTCAACGCTATCTCACGCACTTCATGCTTCATCAGTCCGCCAATGGGAAACAGCAGCTTGGAAACTTGCAGATAATCTATTTGTGCAAGGAAGTCCGTCTGGTCCTTTACAGGATCTTTCGCTGTCCCGAGCCACGTCTTACCGTTACGTTGCAAGGTAGTGGCGTAATGTCCGGTAGCCGTATAATCAAAGTCTTTTCCGATACGCTGTTCAAAGCAGCCAAACTTAATAAGTTTGTTGCACATCACATCCGGATTGGGTGTCAGCCCCTTCTTAATCTTATCAATGGCATAGGCCGCCACATTGTCCCAATACTCGCGATGTAAATCCACCACCTCCAAAGACAGACCGTATTTACGGGCAGTAGCGGTAGACAATTCAATATCTTCCTCTGCCGAACAATCCATATATTCCGCCCCGTCCATGCCGATCTTAATATAAAAAAGAGTCGGCTTGTATCCTTGCTCACAAAGGAGATGTACGACCACCGAACTGTCGACACCTCCCGATAATAATGCAGCTATATCCATCCAAAAATCCTATTAATACCTATTGATAACTTTGATATGGCAAAGATAAGGCCATATCCGCTAACAACCAATCACACATTGAAGGCATTTTTATACCATAAATGTGGTAGATAAGCAAAGTATTTCCTACATTTGCACAGTGAAAAGCTTTTTATAATGACAAAATTAAGAAAGATAATCCTTATACCTGCCCTGGTTATCGTATCTATCAGCGGCTTTTTCTCCTGCGGTGTCGACCGCTGGCCGGAGTATGCCCACATGACTGCATTGGACACATGGATGTACGATATCATGCAACAGAACTATCTGTGGTATCAAGACCTACCTTCCTACGATGATGCGAATCTGTTTCTGGAACCTGCCCAGTTCTTGTCAAAAGTAAAGTCGAAGAACGACAGTTATTCGTTCGTCGATTCTGTCATGGAGACTCCGCTGCCAAGCTATGGATTCGACTATTCATTGGTTCGCAACCCGGACATTGACACTGCTTACAACGCACTGATTACTTATGTCATTCCCGGTTCTCCGGCCGCGGCCGTACTGAAACGGGGCGACTGGATTGTGAAAGTAGACACCTCCTATATCAGCAAGAAATATGAAAGCCAACTACTGCAAGGTACGGCCCCCCTGGAAGTTACTTTAGGAAAATATCAATTAGTTCCGCCCACAGAGCCACCGGTAGAAGGTGAAGAAGAAGAAGAAATTTACCGGGTTGTTCCGGTAGGTGATCCGGTAAAGATTGGTGCAGCCGTACCATTGGTAGACAATCCGGTTCACTGTAAGAAAACACTGACACTGACCGATGGAAGTGAAGTCGGCTATCTGATGTACAACAGTTTTACGGCAGGCACCAAAGAGAGTCCGGAAAAATACAACGCCGAATTACGCGAATGGTCGGATGAGCTTGCTCAGAAGAATATTCACGAGGCAATACTCGACCTGCGATACAACAAAGGAGGAAGCATTGATTGCGTACAGTTGTTGAGTACGATGCTTGTGTCTTCTTATTATCTTGACCAGACAATGGGATTTCTGGAATATAATGACAAGAACACGGATAAAGATGTGACCCTGACATTTGACTCCAAACTTTTAAATACCTCCGGCGGCAAGAACCTGGACTTAACAACCCTTATCGTCCTGATTGGCGGAGAAACAGCAGGAGCACCGGAAATGCTAATGCACTGCCTGAACGGAAAGATTCAAAAATTAATAGCTATCGGCAGTTCAACAAAAGGACAAAATGTAGCCACGGAACAATTCATCAACGAAGAATTCCAATGGTCCGTCAATCCGGTTGTAGCTACTATCTATGACTCCGAGCATGATACTTACCCCGGATTCAAACCGACATACTCAGTCAATGCTTCAACAGATTACTTAACTTTCCTGCCTTTCGGTGATGAAAAGGAAACTTTGTTGAGTGTTGCCCTCGGAGTATTGAACGGAACTTATCCGCCTAAAGAAGAGGAAGAAGAAACTCCAAGCACACGAATCAAGATAGAGAAAAGTGTGAATAGTCCTTCGAGCCGGTTGTTCATAGGAGGAAGCGGATTAAGAATCAAATAATAGCCAGACTACAATTTCGGCATTCTTTTGTCAAGAGCAGATTTATGCATCATTAACAGAGAAAGCGGCATTACTCCGCTTTTTCAAAACGCACGCTCTAAATCTACTTAACAGAGCGTCTGTTTCCGGTAAACAGAGCGTCTGTTCCAACCTGACAGAGCGTGTAATTTGTCGTAGTCCGTCAGCTAAAGTGCTTTCATCCCCGAGCTTACGCCCGTTATGAGCCGGGGTCAAGTTCTCCCACATCCGGCATACAATAAAAAAAGGAGAAAGCCAATGCTTTCTCCTTCTATCGTAGTTTAACCTCAATCTATTTTATGATTATGTATCCAAAGATACGACATCCAAAAGCTAAAGTCAAGCATTAGCCCTTTTATTTCTTGAAAAACTTATCAAAGAACAGAATCTGATAGTCAATGGAGTTATTCCAATACTTCCCGTTATGTCCGCCGGGACGAGTGATAAAGTCATGGTTAATCTTCCGGGCCAACAGACGGTTATGCAAATCCTTGTTCACATTCAGAAAGAAATCCGCTTCACCACAGTCGATAATGATAGCCAAATCCCCGTTTTCTATCTTGTCAATCTGATTGATAACCGTATGTTCATCCCATACCTTTTTATTGTATGCAAATTCGCCCAACTGTTTCGACATATCCCAGTTCAACGGGAACGGACGGATATCTACCCCGCCACTGGTACTTCCACCGGCACCAAACGTATCTTTATGACGGATAGCGTTCCACATAGCCCCATGTCCTCCCATGCTCAATCCTGTTATGGCACGTCCTTTCCTGTCAGCAATCGTCTTATAATGTCCGTCAATATACTTCACCAGTTCCGATGAAACAAAAGTTTCGTAACGGTAAGACGGATCTTTCGGACTGTCCCAGTACCAGCTATTCTTTCCGTCCGGACAAACAAAGATGATTCCTTTTTCATCCGCAATCTGCGGAAGATCCGGTTTCACCCCGATCCATGTTTTAGCATTTCCACCATAACCGTGCAACAGATAAATGACGGGACAAGCCACCGCTTTCTTGCCCAACGCAGCGTCCGGCGTAACGACCACCACCTGTACATCCTTATTCATGGAAGGGCTATTAACTAATAAAGTATCTACTTTGGCAGCAAAAGAGGGGGCCACCAATATCAATAATAAAGCAGCTAACAGAAGATTTCTCTTTTTCATTATACGTATATAGTTAGATTAAATTATTCTTCCTCCTTTTCCTCTGAAGAAGGGAACTTGGCAACAGGCACCTCAAAAGTCCGTTGGCACTGTCCGCAGGTATATTCCCAATGATTATCTCCCGGAGGGGCTGCCGCCAACATGGAAAGTATTGCCGCACCGACAGCACGCAGCCTCTGTCCTTTTTTTAACCTGAACTTAATATCCGACGACCCGCAATAAGGGCAAAGCGTCAATTCTTCCGGCCAACTCTGGTTATCTCTCAACACCTGAACGGCTTTCTCATAATCATCATCCGCCACCAGAATGTCCACTCCCGCTATGCTGCTCACACAACTCTTATATAAGGTAGAGAAGTTTTCATTGTGCAGAATAGATTCAATCCCTTCGTTCTCCAACGCTCCCTGAAGGATATGTGCCTTCATCGCGTCATTGCAAGTAATCAGTTTTACAGTCTTCATAAGGAATCTGTTTTTATATTTCCCACAAATATAGAACATATTCTTTTTTTATTCACTGAATATATCATTCTTTAATACTTTTTTCGTACTTTCGCAGCACTAAACTGCAACCGCATGAAAAGATTGTTGACACTTCTACTGTTTTTCAATACTATGCTCCTTCTGTTGCAAGCACAACCTATGCATCAGATAAAGGGAACGGTGATTGACAAGAATAGTCGTCAGCCATTGGAATTTATCAATGTGATGATTATCGGGCTGAATAAGGGCAGTGTCACCAATGCTGAAGGGCGTTTCACCATTGAACAAGTGCCGCCGGGCATTTACCGCCTGCAAGCATCGGCAATCGGATACAAGAGCGTTACGACCTCCGAATACATCTTATCTACCAAAAACCTGAACATCCCGATAGAAATGGAGGAGAACCTGACCGAACTCGAAGGAGTGACAATCACCGCCTCCCCTTTCCGGCGCGATGTGGAAAGTCCCGTCAGCCTGCGCATTATCGGAATACAGGAAATAGAAAAGAGTCCGGGAGCCAACCGGGATATTTCACGCATCGTGCAATCTTACCCCGGAGTCGCCTTTTCACCGATAGGATACCGCAACGACCTGATTGTGCGAGGCGGGGCGCCTTCCGAAAACCGCTTCTATCTTGACGGAGTGGAAATCCCCAACATCAACCACTTCAGTACGCAAGGCGCATCCGGCGGTCCGGTAGGAATCCTCAACGCCGACCTGATACGGGAAGTAAATTTCTATACCGGCGCTTTCCCTGCGGATAAGGGAAATGCACTTAGTTCCGTACTCGACTTCAAGTTGCGCGACGGAGATATGGAACGCAATTCATTGAAGGCTACACTGGGAGCTTCCGAAGTTTCTTTGGCTTCCAACGGACATATAGGCAAGAAGACTTCCTACTTGGTTTCCGTGCGCCAGTCTTATCTGCAATTCCTGTTTGATATGCTCGATTTGCCTTTCCTGCCAACCTTTACCGATGCACAATTCAAACTGAAAACCCGGTTTAACGAGCAGAATGAACTGACGGTATTAGGACTGGGCGGAATTGATAATATGCGGCTGAATACGAAAGCTGACAGTGAAGACAATGAATATATCCTGAGTTATCTGCCTAAGATAAAACAGGAGACATTTACTGTGGGGGCAGTCTATCGTCATTATGCAGGTGCACACGTGCAATCGGCAGTAGTCAGCCATAGCTATCTGAACAACCGTAATACGAAATATCGCCGGAACGATGAAAGCCATCCGGATAACTTAATGCTCCGCCTCCGTTCCACCGAACAGGAAACGAAACTCCGTCTCGAGAACAGCACTACTTTCCGTAATTGGAAAATCAATCTCGGCATCAATCTGGATTACAGCCAATATACCAACACTACCTTTCAACGGGTGTACACTAACCAGCCGCAAACTTTTGATTATCATACGTATTTAGGAATCTTGCGCTGGGGACTTTTCGGAACGATCAATTACACTTC
>RRZT010553541.1_pt1 | contig 19490 bp, 11 predicted proteins | sample 2165551 | NCBI WGS metagenome assembly RRZT01 (sample SAMN10456910, study PRJNA506462) | wastewater metagenome | biome: wastewater; feature: sludge; material: wastewater sludge; isolation source: wastewater sludge with Escherichia coli K12::gfp cells carrying plasmid... | place: USA: Moscow, Idaho... | reverse complement strand
TATACGTGTTACAGATACTTCATCGTTAGAAGCGGACTACTTATAAGTAGGATGAGAATATTATGATGTTTATAAACAGATTTTACAGCCCCTGCAATATCTGAGTTTTCTTTCCAACTCCTGTAATTAGAACCTTTTGCTGAGCTCTGGTAATTGCCACATAAAGCAAAGAACGAAGCGTAAGCAAATAGTTTTTTGGGGCATAGTTCGGTCATTCACTGATGAACAAAGGGTGTAAATGAAGGCTTTATCTCTGTATTCCACGAACTTGTAAAAAGCATTGTATACCGACGCGTCTTTAAAGCGGAAAGTTGCCTTAATGTATTCGATGGCAGACTGCATCACTACGTATGCCTGTTGTAGCGGTAGCATTAGATTTTAATTTTAAGAATGAAACTTATGCGATTGTTTCCAATTGTTCTATCCAGGAATTAAATCGCAAACATTTTAGTCTGATTGTGTGCAGACCTGTATCTGATGCTAAACAAGCACCAAAAACGACCTTCGAATACCCCGGTATTAATCTCTCCAACCGCTTCGAAGGGGCCGTAGCAGAACCATTATTTATATCTTCAGGATTTGGAAATGCGTTTATTATCCCTTCAATTTCAGACAATTTAGCTTCTGCAGGTTCGAAATTGCTGGTAAATACATCCATTTTACAAAACAACAACCCCTCGAATTCGTGCAACTGGATATAGGGTATAAAACGTTTACGCAATTCCGCTGGCAGATCGCTACGCATTGCCTCTTCAAGAAAACCGATTCGATCACTTTTATCTGTGATGCTTTTTGCTTCCTGCCAGCCAGGATAGTTGTAAGAGTCCTTTACTCCGTAGTAATCAAAAAAGGTAGTAACATACGCTGTTTCATCCTGTTTGAGGTGCATCTCTATCTGTTTTTTCAATGTATTCCAGGCAACAATTCCACCGTGGCTGGATTTAATGGTAGGTGTTTCGATATATATATCTTTTGCGGAAAAGTAAGGATACAACACATCTTTACAAAATTCCTGTTCGGTAGGCCCTTCATTTATGATAATAATCCGCTTCATTTTGGTTGCCCCCCTTTGATAATATTTTGTTTCCACAGATCGCCCAGCGTATACTCATCCAGCCACATAGAAAGTTCCGTGTCCGACAAACGCCTTAAGGTAGTTTCGCCATTAACCTGATTAACGGTAATAACATCCTGGGGTTCGAACAGACTCACCAGATCGGTACTTTGCGTTGCAATAATAACCTGTGTACCTTTGGCTGCCACCGATTTTATCATCCCGGCCAGTTTTTGAATAGCAAAAGGATGGAGCCCTAGCTCTGGTTCATCAATAATTATAGAGCCAGGTAAAGTTGGTTGCATAAAAAGGGTAGTCAGGGCAATAAATCGCAACGTCCCATCCGACAAGTCCGAAGGACCGTAAACAGTCGAACTGTATTTATCTTTCCATTGCAACCGTATGGTTGGGGATGCACCGGGATGGAAATAAAAGTCCGAAAAATAGGGAGCGATACTCTGAATCATTTTCAAAATACGCTTATAAACGATGGGATGATTGTTTTGGACATTCCACAAAAAAGCGGCCAGATTATCTCCTTTCTCATAAAGGTAATACACATCGTTCTGAATGTTGCTGTCTTTGGCAAAAGGGGAGTTCTTCCCGGTATCGTGAAAATGATATTTCTTAATATCCGTGAGATATTTTTTAATAAAGTCGCCCCTTTCCAAATCAGTGTGGTATTTAATCTGTGCCTCACTCTTTAAGGCATTAATCTCTACTTTGCGCCCGTTAAACTCTAACTGCTCATTTAGAAATACAAAATTATCGTCTCCTTTTTTTACTGTAAAAGAATAAGTGTCTTGATCAAAGTAGATGTTTGCATTTATGTTTTCTGTCACCTTACTCCCTTTGTGCAGAATCTTGTCCATTCCTCCATTAAGTGCCACAAATTCGTTCAGATTCTGCTCATAAAGGCGATTCAGAAACTCAAAGAAGGACAGAAAATTACTTTTTCCTGACCCGTTGGATCCAATCAGTACATTGATTTTGTTCAAATTGATATCCAGTTCTTTGAAAGATTTATACCCTTTTATACAAATTCTATCCATACTCTATTATTCTTTACTACAAATATATACGAAATTCACGATTATCCGGCTTTTATTTAAGTCAAATAGCTTATAAACGCTATTTATAAGCTATTTGACTTAAATTTCCGAAATGAAACGTTTTTCGAAATGCGCCCGTGCCTGTTTGTAATCTTCCACACGGTCGCATTTATTGTAAGGCGATTCGTATAAAAACGTTTGCCTGCAATAAAATGAATATTTTCCTGAAGAATGCAATGACATGCTTTGCATTCTAAACGCTGAACTTTCATTTTTTTAAATAATAAGACAGGGGCTTGATGGCGTCATCTTCCTGATATCCAATATTTTTATCAGAAATGTTTATGGAAGGACAGTTCCTTACATGATTTATTAAATCTTTCATAAGTTCACGAGTTAAAGGAGATATTTGTTCCGACTTTTCACCTTCAAACAACACCCTGGAGCAACCTACAATAATAAGTTTTCTAATAGCTCTGCTAAATGCAACATTTACAAGCTTTTCGCCTGACTTTCGATAATATAAATTTCCAATAGGTATTTTTTCATTATGCTTATTATAGATAGAGTCTACCATATCAAAAATAATAACATCACATTCGGATCCTTGAAATGTATGCACGGTACCAACTTTGATGTCAAAATCAGGAAAAAGCATTCTGTTTTCACTTATAAATCTTTTGTAATAAGAGCATTGCCCGTTGTATGGTGTTATTACTCCCACATTTTTAATGTCTGATGCGTTGCGAAGCTCTTTTAAAAGACTAAACGTTGCTTGTGCAGAAAGTAAATTTCTTCGGGACTGACTTTTTGTTCTTTCACATTTGTACTCTGAATTTAATGTGAGATCAATAAATTCTACTCTTAAATTCTTTTGAATAACAGGAAATGCTTTTTCACCTCCAATTCCTGGCTTAGTAACTAAATTGCTTTGATAAAAATATTTATTACTATATTCAATAATGTCTTTGTTGCTACGCCATTGTGTTTTAAGCATTTTTACGCAGTCGTATTTTGATAATTTTGATTGATCGGGATCAACAAGACAGAATAAATCATTGTGTAGCCACATTTCAGACGCAGTAGTAGATGATAAAGCGATAGGGCCTAATTGTCTGAAATCTCCAGCAATAATAACTCTTTTTGAAATTCGTTTAAGCATGGCCAAAAGATTGGGTATTGCCATCATACTACATTCATCAATTATGATATTGTCGAATTGACAATTTCCCAGATTATTGTCTAAAATAGCTCTCGATGATGTAGAAAAAACAACGTATGCATTATGAATATGCTTCCTTAATTCTTCCATAATCTTTATTTCATTTTCATTGATTTGAGATATCACTTTTGCTTTTTCATTTTCATCGTTCAAGTCCTCATATTTCTTTCTTAATTTTATGAGCTTATTCAACTTCTCTCTTAAAAAAATCAGGTATAAATTCTCTTCAGGAAAAATTAAATCATTTTCTCTCAGTTTATCATCGCTTACATGGCCAATCCGAATACATTCGCCCCTTTTGAGTGTATAATTGCTATTTATCTTTTTGTAATATTCAACCCTTTCAAGATATTTATGAGTAAGACTATTAACCGCAACATTTGCAATTGAGCAAACAAGTGTTCGTTCTTTTGCCAAAGATAAGTTAAGTATTAATGTGGCCAGCAAATGAGATTTGCCAGTACCTGGAGGACCCCAAATATAAGTTGTTGAATAATTTAGGGCATGCATCAAAACTTCGCACTGATTCTTATCAAGATCAAGAGTTATCAATTCATTTTTAAATTCTGTTTTATGAATGGTATTTATTCTATCAATTAAAGATGAGATATTCATATCGTTTAGTATATCCTTTAGTTTGTGCAGAATAAAAGATACGTCTTGCTTTAATTTAACATCCTTGCTTAATAGAGGATTAGCGCATTCGAATGTTACTTTTTCAAAAAGTTGATTATATTCTAATATAGTGACATTTTTTCTATAAGTACCATCAACACAAATAACACGAACACCTTCGGGTAGTTGGATTGTTTCATCATCGTCTTTTTCAATTTTTGCAATGTAAATATAAGGAGATTGATGAACTAGTTTTACATCTTTAAGTGTTATATATTTATTATTTTTAGATTTCTTTGCTTCATTTATTTCATCTTCTAACGATTTGAGAAATAACGAAATATCTAACTTCTGACTTTGATGTGTTTGTAAATCATTTTTTACATTGGTGAATATCTCAGGATGACCACGTTTAAGAGCTTCTAAATTGGGTTTACAAAGCATACCTTTCGTTTTGAAAAACTCTTTTTTGTAAACTGTAAGCATTGTTTTAATGATATCCTTATATTTACTGTGTCCGAATATGAGGTTTGCCAATTGAACTGAATTATAAAATTCAGTTTCTTTTTTTGTCTCAATTAGTTTCCGAATAGTATAGAATAGTAACCACTTAGGGTTATTAATGTAGATTTTATCACGATTAATATAGGTAAATTGTTCTGTGTTTTCTGGTGTCATTTCTTAAAATTATATTACTACAAAAGGATTGATTAATGTATTAAATTCAATTGATATTTATGCCTTGGTGTCTGTTCCATTTTTATTCACCACCCGATACACATTGCCTCTTGAAGTGTGTTTTCGGGGGATTTTGTTTTTTTGTAGCAGGCGACCGAAGGTAATCATGCTGGTGTTGCTTAGTTTTACTTTACTTCGCATTTGAATGTATTGGAGTATTTCGATGGCAGGCAGGTATTCGCCCTCTTCGTTGTCAGTGGCCGCGCGGAAGTATTGGTGGAAAAGTTGTTCTTCCAGCGGTAGTTGCTGGAATTGAGCGTTGTTTATGGTGGTGTCTGTTTCCTCTTCCTTGGTGAACCAGTACCGTTCGCCGTTACGCAGGGCGGCTATGGCCTGGGCGTAGAGTTGCGGATGTTCAACGGGGTGGCTGTAGTTTATATTTCCTTTTATTTCAATGCAGATATATCTGCGACTACCAGTTGGATCGTTCAGCAAATCGAAGTTATTGCATGTGGCAATAAAGGAGGCATACCGTTGCAGTAAACCCGTACTTCGTTTATAAGGCTGACGGGTATTTAGGACCGGTTTCTGCAACAGGTGCTTCAGAAAACTCTGGCTGGAGCTTTTAATGGAGTCGTACTCGTCTATGTTGATCAAAACAAAGCGATTGAGAGCCAGCTCTGCGTTGCGTTTGTTACTCAGGTCGATGCTATCGGAATAATAGGCTTTCAATTCCGGAGGCAGTAAATTGCGGCACCAGGTAGATTTGCCACATCCCTGATCGCCCACCAGCAAAGGAAGGGTGCTATTGGCATGCAACTGATCCATCTGTTTCCAGTGGGCAACCATGCTGAGGAACCAAATGTAGAAAAGGTCGCGCCAACGGGGATTTGTACAGGTAATGGTATCTGCCAACGTGCGGATCCGATCTTTGCCGTCCCATTCAGGCAGATGATCCAGGTAATCATCGACGGGATTATAAAGCGGTATTTTATTTGAATATACATACCTTTTCACATCGCGGTCCCACACCTCAATCTCTTCCTGATGTGCCATGATTCCTATACCGTTCAGCTCCTCTTCCGTCACAGTTTTGAAGTCAAAATAAAAAGAACTGCGTTCGCGGTACTCCACCTCATCTAATATTATATTTCGACGGAATTCGAAACGCCTTCTCATGAACTCATCCAATTGCACTATTAGTGAACTTACTCTGTGGATGCAGGGTTTTGAACCAAAATTCTTGCCTAATTCGTAAGTATTATTTATTGTGGCCCTTAGTTCCATATCGTATGGTTTAAAGTAAGTATGTGCCGGCACCCATTTTATAACATCTTCTTCGGGTATGCCCGATCGGAAACAATTTTCGGCTAACCTGATCAAGAAAGGCTTTGGATCGTTATCCTTCGTTGGTCCACCGGTACTTTTGAGCGCCTCTTTAAAAGAACTTTCGAATAAAAGGGAAATGATGCGGCTTCGCTCCATCCCCGGCATCATGCGGAGCATAGGTTCAGTTTCCTTTTGAACGGCTTCTCGGTAAGTAAGTTCTGCAGGCATATGCAGCGGTTGATTTATCTTAATAGATACGGCTTCGGGATTAAAATAGAGTTGCGGATCGTAAGAGAATCGGCATCCCCTTTCCAGATCGGGACGTTTAAACTCTACTTGCTTTTGCAGCTGTTCCATATAGTAACTTGCAGCACGTCGGTAAGCATGTGCATGGAATTTCTCTGCAAGGTTACGGCATTGAGGCGTTGAAGCATCTGGAAGTCTGAAAGAGCAGATAATTTTTACACTTTTGCCTCCTGAACCGATAAATGCACACATGGTTTGTAGGGATTCAGCGGCTAGATCGCGGATGCGTTCTGCTTCTTTACTATTTATAAGTCTGTTTACTTCTACCAGTACCAATCCATTGTATCCAGCAAACTGAAGGTTCCCATTTTGTTTGCGGAATGTGGTCGAGAAAACAATAATCGGCAACTTGTCGGCACCGTTACACCTTTCTCTGCCTGAACTTTGTTGTATTTCACTACGAAGGTTGCTCACAGGAGTACCCTTCCCTTCAATTCTCATTGATTCGATAAGCTCAAATAATTCAACACTCTTTTGGGATAATCTATCACTACTGAACCGGGTTATTTTCATGCTAATTAAATTCTTAAGTTAAAAAAAGGTTAAAGATAACTCTTTAATATCAATTATTAACTATTTAGGTGCATCAATTTGAAATTTAGCAGAAATAAAATGGATACTTTTTTGTCTTTTTGTTAAAAGTGAAAGATAATTACGACAAAGTGAAAGATAAAAAGGAGCATCATTCACTAATCACTCTTCTATATATCAACACATTAATACATAATATGAAGAATGAAAGATCATTTAAGAAAAACATTTACTTATGTCTTAGCACTTGCTTTCAAATAAAAATCTTATCTCAGAGTGGAGCATTGATAACTCATTAGACTCTTAACCCAAAGATCTCAATTTCGGGTGTTGCCTCTTCCACTCCACTTATTTCCAAAACCCTGCTTTTGCAGGTTATTCGGGATCCGGGTTGATCCAAAATAAGAAATGCGATTGTGCATAAAAAGAAAAAAGGTCTTGATAATTTACATTATCAAGACCTTTCCGTTGGCGGTCCGGACGGATTTTGAACTAAATCTGTCAGTCCGCTATTATTCAGTGAATTAATATTTCAAAGATACTTATGGGGTACAAATTAGGTTAGCTTTGTTTTCTGCTCTTATTTCTGGCAGTTTTGGCTGCTATTGACACTAATATGTCTGCATAAAACTCAGGTTCAAAGTTACACATTCTTTTTAAATATAAAAGCATATTGATTATTAATATCTTAATGTTAGTGCAAGGTGCAAGTTTATCTATATATAGATACTTGCACCTTGCACTAAAAATTGACTTGTCCTGAAATTTTTTCAGGACAGAAATGTACGTTTATATCCAGAGCACAAAAAGAATCATGTTGGGAATTGATAAAAACAAGTTATATGATTCAGGTATTCTAAAAGATGATTAATGAAATATTGAGAACATCAAAAATAAAATCACAGTAAAACTCATAATTTAAAGGAAAAATCGTAATTTAGTAGCGAAAAGTGGGAAGTGAATGTCTGAAAATGTAGAAATATTATTACAAGCAAGGGATATAAAATCCACAGCTATGCGTATGCTCATTTTAAAGCATATGCTTGGTTTTTCGCGTGCGTTCAAATTATCAGACTTGGAAGCTGTGATGGAAACGGTTGATAAATCTACTATCTTTCGGACTATTACTCTGTTTCACGAAAAACAACTTATTCATAGCATTGACGATGGTTCAGGTGCTATAAAATATTCTGTATGTAGCAGTAATTGTAATTGCAGTATCGGTGACACACATGCTCATTTCTATTGTTTACATTGCTACAAAACTTTCTGTTTGGACAAAGTTGCCGTTCCCGATTTAAAAATACCCGATAACTTGGTTCCTATAAGTATTAATCTCGTTATTAAAGGATTTTGCGAAGAATGTAAAAAGTTTGCAACTTAGTTGCAAGATATTATCTTTATCTTTGCTGCATGAAGATATTCGCAACCATATTAGCATTATACATTTTCTCTCTTTCGATCAATGCATTTGACGGGATTGAATGTGTATGTGAAAAGTACGAGGTTACAGCGAGTATAGACGGAAATCAACAAAGTGGTGATGTCACATGCGCCAACTGTTGTTCTCCTTTTCATTTATGCCATACTTGTTCAGGCTTCATTTTATCTTCAACGGGGCTTATTATAAAACCCGTTATGAGCAATGAGTCTTCAACCCCAGTTTCCCATACTCAACATTTTATACCCGTATTCTACGGGAATATTTGGCAACCGCCTAAAATCGGTTAATTAAACACCTTTTTTAAAGGATAAACTTTACGCTGAACACTTTTATAGTTGTTTGGCGGAGTAGTATATGTGTTCACTAAAGTTGTCAATAATTAAACCGAATGATAAAATGTTCGATAAAATCATTAAATATTCAATAGAGCATAAGCTTGTAATTGGTGTACTAACACTGGCACTGATTATTTGGGGAGCCATATCCGTGGTGCGATTACCTGTGGATGCCACACCCGATATTACCAACAATCAAGTACAAATCATCACGCAGGCTCCTACTTTGGGTGCGCAGGAAATTGAGCAGTTCATTACTACACCTATTGAACTGGCTATGGCTAATATCCCTGATGTGATTGAAAAAAGGAGTATAAGCCGTAGCGGTATATCAGTTATTACTATCGTATTTAAAGACGATGCTGATATATACTGGGCACGGCAACAGATAAGCCAACAATTAAAAGAAGCAGAATCACAAATTCCGCAAGGATTAGGTGAGCCGACTTTAGCCCCCATTTCCACAGGGTTGGGTGAAATATATCATTATGTTATACACACCAAAGAAGGCTATGAAGGTAAATATACCAGTACCGATTTACGTACTATACAGGACTGGATTGTAAAACGCCAACTGGCTGGAACTGAAGGATTAGCAGAAGTTAGCGGTTGGGGAGGTTATGTCAAACAATACGAGATAGCATTAGATAATGACAAATTGGCTTCGATGAATGTTAGTATCGCCGAAATTTACGAAGCTTTGGAGAAAAACAATGAAAACACAGGTGGTAGCTATATAGAACAAGGAAGTAACTACAATTTTATCCGTGGCATCGGTTTGGTGAAAACTTTATCCGACATAGAGCGTATAGTTATTAAGAATACTAATGGCACGCCTATATTAATTAAAGATGTATCTGAAGTACGCTTCGGTACGGCAACACGATACGGAGCTGTTACGCGTAACGGAGAAGGCGAAGTTGTAGCAGGCATCACACTGATGTTGAAAGGCGAAAATTTCTCAAAAGTGATAGCCAACGTTAAAGAACGGATGGAGCAAATTCAGAAAAGTTTACCTGAAGGCGTAGTTATCGAACCTTTCATAGACCGCACAGAATTGGTTGATCGCGCCATCGGAACGGTAGAAAAGAATTTGCTTGAAGGCGGGCTGATTGTCATTTTTGTTCTTGTACTGTTGTTAGGTAATTTTAGGGCTGGACTAATTGTTGCCTCGGTTATACCACTCTCCATGTTATTTGCCGTAAGTCTAATGAATATATTCGGCGTGAGCGGCAATCTAATGAGTTTGGGAGCAATTGACTTTGGGTTGATTGTAGACGGCGCGGTTATCATTGTCGAGGCGATTGTACATCGCATTACCGGAAACAGTCTGTTGTTTAAGGACAAACCTTTGCTTACCCAAGCCGAAATGAACAAAGAGGTATATGGCGCAGCTTCAAAAATCCGAAATACCGCAATGTTTGGAGAGATTATTATTCTTATCGTATATCTTCCTATCTTATCGTTAGTGGGCATTGAAGGTAAAATGTTTAAACCTATGGCACAAACAGTATCATTTGCCATACTCGGAGCATTCATTTTGTCCTTGACTTATGTGCCTATGATGAGTGCACTATTTCTAAGCAGGAAAACCTTTCACAAAGAAAATTTTTCAGACCGTATTATCAACGTTCTGAAACGTTGGTATCGTCCTGTATTGGATTTTAGCTTGCGTTGGAAAAAAATTGTTATTTTATCAATGGTAGCCCTGTTTGTTTTCAGCCTAAGTGTATTCAATCGCTTGGGAGGCGAATTTATTCCCACTTTAGAAGAAGGTGACTTGACAGTCGAAATTAGCATGGTACAAGGAACTTCACTCACACAGGTAATAGAAACTTTCGGCATGGCAGAAAAAATATTAAAAGATAAGTTTCCCGAAGTTAAACAAGCCGTTACTCGAATTGGTAGCGCAGAAATACCTACTGACCCGATGCCTATCGAACGTGGTGATATGATGCTGTCCATGAAACCAAAAGAAGATTGGACAACCGCCCATAGTCGAGAAGAAATGATGGAAGCTATGGAAGAAGCGTTGGAAGCAATTCCGGGTATCAGAGTGGAATTGACACAACCAATGCAAATGCGTTTTAATGAATTGATAACAGGTATTCGTCAAGATGTCGCCATCAAGATTTACGGTGAAGATTTGGAAGTACTTACTTCGCATGCAGGAAAATTGGCTGGTTTGATTAAAAATGTGAAAGGAGTAAGTGAACCATTTGTAGAGAAAGTAACAGGATTGCCACAAATACAGGTACAATATAACCGAGATAGAATAGCAGTATACGGACTCTCAATAAGTGATGTTAATACTGTACTTCGAACAGCCTTTGCCGGGAATGTGGCAGGAGTTGTATTCGAAGGCGACAAACGTTTCGATATGGTTGTTCGTTTAAAAAGCGATTTACGTAATGATTTGAGCAATCTCGAAAATCTCTTTGTAACGTTGCCCTCGGGCAACCACATTCCTCTCAATCAACTTGCTGAAATATCCTATAAAACAGCTCCGGCTCAAATCAGTCATGAGGACGGACAACGCAGAATATACGTAGGTTTCAATGTACGAGGGCGAGATGTGGAAAGTACAGTAGAAGAGATTCATAAGATATTGGATGAGAAATTGAAACTTCCGGCAGGATACTACTATACTTATGGAGGACAGTTCCAAAACCTGAAAGAAGCCAAAGACCGACTGATGATTGCGGTACCAGCTGCGTTATTACTCATATTCGTATTGCTTTTTTTCACGTTCCGTAATATAAAATTAGCACTGCTTATTTTTACCGCCATCCCTCTTTCTGCTATCGGTGGAATATTTGCTTTGTGGCTCCGAGGTATGCCGTTCAGCATCTCGGCAGGTGTTGGATTTATCGCTCTGTTTGGAGTTGCTGTACTAAACGGTATTGTTCTGATAGGTCAATTTAAGCAATTAAAGGAAGAAGGCGTGGAAGATATTTACCAAAGAGTTCGCATAGGAACCGACATTCGATTACGACCTGTTATTATGACTGCATTGGTAGCATCACTTGGATTCCTACCTATGGCTCTTTCTACAAGTGCAGGAAGCGAAGTACAAAAACCTTTGGCAACAGTGGTTATCGGTGGATTAATTACAGCAACTTTACTCACCCTATTAGTGTTGCCTTCGCTCTACATCATATTCGATTCGAAGATTAACTTAAAACACAGAAAAATGAAAACAGGAAAATCTACAGTTCTACCTATAGTCATTTTACTGATTACCATATCTCTTTTTTCTGCTGAAAACGTCAATGCCCAAAGTAAACTTAAATCTTTGCAAGAGTGTATTGATATGGCATTGACTGAGAATCTGCAAATACTTTCGGCAGATTTAGGAATAAAGCAAGCGAAAGCCTTACAAGGGACTGCATTCAATCCCGAAAAAACAGGTGTTGAATTCGCGCAAGACCCCATTATGCCCGGTTTGATTGACAGAAAAATAGGGATCACACAAACATTCGAGTTTCCGACTGTCTACACGAGCCAAAGTAAGATGCTGAAGCAGGAAACCATATTGGCAGAAAAATCGAAAAACATCACTCAAAATGAAATTGTTCGCGAGGTGTCGGAAACATATTACGATATGCTTCATGCGTTGCAAACAGTCAATCTACTACAGCAACAAGACAGTATTTACGCTGATTTTTTGCATAAGGCAACAGCTCGTTACAATACAGGAGAAAGCAGTCAATTAGAAAAAATGAATGCCGAAAGCAAGTATCAGGAGAACCGATTGCAGCTTAATCAGGCTATTTCAAACTTGGCAAATCGTCAGTTGGAAATGCAAAAACTGCTTAATACTGGAGAATCTATATTGCCACAGGAAAGAGATTTGCAAAAAATACCGGATATTGTTTCATTGGATATTGAATCGGTCACTACTAATCCATTAATAGGTCATTACGACCAACAGTTGAATGTAAATATAGCACAAGTAAATGTAGAAAAGAACAAACTGTTGCCAGACATATTTGGCGGATACTACTTTACAGACTCTAAAACTCCCAGTTTTCAGGTGGGAATAAGTGTCCCTCTGTTTTTTGGAGCACAACGTTCAAAAATTAAAGCTGCAAACATAAGAAGCATGCAGATAAGTACCGAAAAGCAGCAGGCTATGCAATCTCTTCAAAATATTTATGCTTTACAATACAATGAGTATCTTAAGGCAAAAGAAAGCCTGACATACTACGAAACCACAGGTGTGACACAAGCCAACGATATGGTGCGGGTAGCAAATGCATCTTACCAGATCGGGGAAATAGGGTATATGGAATATATTCAAAACATGCAAACGGCTATCAATATCAAGTTGCAGTATGCCGATGCCATGAACCGTTTCAATCAGACAATCATCTTGTTAAATTATTTAAAGGGTAATAAGTAAAATGAAAACAACAATAAAATCAATCGCAGCAATCCTTTTATTGATTGGTGTAATAGGCTTTTCCTCATGCAAAGAGAGCAATAAAAAACAAGAGGGAACAACTGTTGAACAAAGTCATTCAGAAGCCATCGAAGTTTCCGAAGAACAAATGAAAGCTGTTGATATCGAGTTGGGAGAAGTAGAAATGAAAAATCTCAACAGCGTTGTTAGAGCCAACGGACAAATGGCTTTACTTCCACAAAACAAAGCGGAGGTAACGTCTTTAGCGGCAGGTATCATTAAACAAATAAACGTTATTGAAGGAAGTTCAGTTAAAAAGGGACAAACTGTCGCCATGTTAGAAAACCTTGAAATCGTTAAGATGCAAGAGGCTTATCTCGCTCAAAGACAAGAATTGGCATTTAGTCGCCAAGAGTACGAACGCCAACAGGAATTAAGCAACCAAAATGCAGGGACAGGAAAAGTCCTTCAACAAGTAACATCCAAATATGAAGCGGACAAAGCTCGACTTACAGGTCTTGAAACTCAGTTGCGGCAACTAAATATAAATCCGCAATCGGCGGCAACAGGACATTTTGTGACACAAATTCCCATTGTTGCCCCTATCAACGGAGTGGTTGGGGAAATTCGTATTAAAACTGGAAGTTATGCAGATATGCGAACACCTCTGATGGAAATTACAGATAATTCGCAAATACAGTGTAATATTCAGATATTTGAAAAAGACTTCTCCAAAGTAAAAATGGGGCAAGAGGTTGATGTTTTGCTCACAAACTTGGATAGAAAGCCTGTTATAGGAACGGTTTACAGTATTAACCAGTCATTCGAGAATGACAGTAAATCTATCACAGTTCATGTAAAATTAAAAAATACTGCAACAGAAAAATTTCTTCCTGGAATGTATGTTACAGCCCTGATTAAAACCGGCAACAGTTATGTTAAAACTGTTCCTGTTAGTGCTGTGGCTAATGCCGAGGGCAAGCAATTTATCTTTATATTAACTGGGATAGAAGAAGGATGTAATGACCCGAAATGCAAAGAAAAATGTGATAGTGATGCAAAAAATTATCAGTTTAAGAAAATTGAAGTCATCACAGGAACAACTGATTTAGGCTACATAGAAATTAGACCTTTAGATGGTATTGCCGAAAATGCTAAAATCATATCGAAAGGAGCATTTTATGTGATGTCTAAAATAAGCGGTGGAGAAGAAGAGGAAGAATAATCTATAAATATAATGATATGAAAAAGGAAAAGACGGAAGTTACAAAGAATGGATATACCTGTTCATGTGACAAAGAAAAACAGGAAGAAAGCTCACCAAATAGAGCATATATTCGGGCAGGAATATCTTTTGGTTTACTGATTTCGGGAATTTTATTTTCTGCATTCAATCTAACATTCTTTGAAAATCAGTGGATAAGGCTTGCTTGGTATCTTTTAGCTTATATTCCTGTCGGTGTTCCGGTTATATTAGAAGCATGGGAAAGCATGCTCAAAAAGGATATTTTCAGTGAATATACTTTAATGAGTATTGCAACCATCGGAGCATTTTTGATTGGCGAATACCCTGAAGGAGTTGCCGTAATGTTATTCTATGCGGTCGGTGAACTTTTTCAAGACAGTGCCGTAAATCGTGCCAAAAGAAATATCAGCGCATTGCTTGATGTCCGCCCCGAAACAGCAACAGTAGTAAAAGGTGATTCATTGGAAACAGTTTCGCCCGAAGATGTAAACATTGACGATGTTGTGGAAGTAAAAGTAGGCGGCAGAGTTCCACTTGATGGTGTTTTGCAAAACGAATCTGCCTCCTTCAATACTGCTGCACTTACGGGAGAGAGCGTTCCTCGCACAATTCGCAAAGGAGAAGAAGTTTTGGCTGGAATGATCGCTACCGATAATGTTTCAAGAGTTATTGTCACCAAACCATTTGGGCAAAGTGCTTTAGCTCGTATTCTCGACCTTGTTCAGAATGCGACAGAGAAAAAAGCTCCTGCCGAACAGTTTATCCGAAAATTTGCTCGGATTTACACACCGATAGTAGTAGGATTGGCAGCATTAATAATTCTTATGCCGTGGCTATACTCATTTATTTCGCCTGAATTTACATTCACATTCAATGAGTGGGTATATAGGGCTTTGGTATTCTTGGTTATATCATGTCCTTGCGCATTAGTAATAAGCATTCCCCTTGGATATTTCGGAGGTATAGGAGCCGCTTCAAGACACGGTATATTATTTAAAGGAAGTAACTATTTGGAAGCCATAACGAAAGTTAATACGGTTGTTATGGATAAAACAGGAACATTGACTCAAGGTGTTTTCAGTGTTCAGAAAATTTCTTCTATCGGCGATATTAATGAAGATGAACTGTTGAAAATCGTAGCATCAGTTGAAACTCAAAGTACACATCCTATTGCAAAGGCTGTTGTAGAATACGCAAATCAGCAAAAAGTGAATCTTGATAAAGCTGAAAATGTTAAAGAGATTGCAGGTCACGGCTTGGAAGCTACTGTTGCTTCAAAAACGGTGTTAGTAGGAAATGCAAAACTTCTAACTAAAAATCAAATCGAATTTCCGGTAGAAATAGCATCAATTCCCGAAACGATAGTTGTTTGTGCCATTAATGGTGCTTATGCTGGATACATCCTTGTTGCAGATGCTCCAAAAGAAGATGCAAAGAAAGCAGTGGATTCACTCAAAGAGTTGGGTGTAAAAAACATTGTCATGCTGTCAGGAGATAAGCAGGCAATCGTATCGAAATTGGCTTCGGAGCTTAACATTACACAGGCATTTGGCGACTTACTACCTGAAGGGAAAGTAGAACATGTCGAAAAACTAAAAACCGATCCAACGAATAATATAGCTTTTGTTGGTGATGGTATTAACGATGCACCTGTATTAGCAATGAGCGATGTAGGTATAGCAATGGGTGGATTGGGGAGTGATGTCGCCATTGAAACTGCGGATGTAATATTGCAAACAGATCAACCAAGTCGCATTGCCACAGCTATTAAAATAGGTAAAGCTACACGTAGGATTGTAATTCAGAATATCAGCCTTGCATTTGGGGTAAAGTTGGTTGTCCTGATCTTAGGAGCAGGTGGCATAGCTACACTTTGGGAAGCGGTTTTTGCTGATGTAGGTGTATCTCTGTTGGCTATACTAAATGCAGTAAGAATACTTAAAATGAAGTATTAATCATGCTCAATTTACAGTGTCTCTTTATGAATACGTCAATATTGTAATTAATATCCAAAGTAGTTCATGAGTAATATAACCTTGTTTTACCATAAAGATTATAGGTTAGAGTTCTGCGTTGGGTGAAAGTAAAGTGCAGAATTATGATTCAATTTATTTATAGTCTCAAAAAAGAGGTTGATGTGAAAGTTGAGCAAATCGAATGCTCGGAAGTCAGCGTGATTACAAAGTCATTGGAGGCATCGCGTGTGCTTGCTGATGCATTCAAACAGTTGAAACTATTTGTCTTGTCACATAACTTTAAGAATGATGATGACGAAATTTCATTTTTTAAAGAAATTAAGCCCAGATTGTGCTTTCGTTTAATATACTATCGTAAAGTTTACAATATCGAAATGAATCGACCCATAGGTATAGATAAACAACGGGAGTATCTATGTGATATCTTGAATGACATAAATAAATATAACTCTAAACGACTTGACTTTATACGATATTACCGTTCGGGTTCCACCCATCTGGACGCTCTATACTTTTTGCGGGATAGTACAGATGCAGAACAATACCTCGAAACGTTCTTTCATGAGCTTGATCCTAAATTTTCCACAAATTGCGATTTCAAAGTAGCAAAGATTTTGTCAAATGATATGCTTTCTGCCTATCTTATGCAAGAAATAGAATTGTTGAATGATAATGGAATGAGAGCCGGTTCTTTTAACTTTCCTACCACTAAAAAAACGTGGAAAGGAAGCAAAGCTGAATTACAAGAACAGATCTATGCTTGGGATAGTGCCGGAACATTTGGCGATGTTCCTCTCACTCAACTTTACGATTACATCCAAAATGTATTCAATATCCAGTTGGATACGAACCTTTCACGTACTTTTGGCGATTTAAAAATACGGAATGCCCCTACACCGTTTCTTGAAAAATTGAAAGACGCCTTATTACGGCGTATGGGAAGAAATTAACCAATACCGAGTGTATATATTAATTAAGAAGTACCCCACATTTCAATCGAAAAGTGGTTCTTCGTCAAATTTGGTGCAAAATAACGGTTCTTAAACAACCAGTATAATTGACTTATTGTGTTGATATACAGGCAAATAAATAACAAAAAGCTAGTATAATAGAATTATTTTTATTATCTTTAAAGGTCTGACACTAAAGGATTTAAAGATGATTGACAACACTAGCCAACCCAAAGATAATAACTTTTTTATAAACAAACATTCGCTCCAAGCTATTTTTGGAATCCCAGGTGTTGTATTCTATGATTCCGTTATAAGTGATAATTTGATTCTTCTATCTGCCCGTCTTAAAGACAAGACAGCAAAATGTATCTGTTGCGGTAAAAGGAGTAAAAGTGTCCATTCATCCTATATGCGCAAATTAACAGATCTAGCTGTAGTTGGCAGAGCTGTTAAAATTATACTGAAAGTCAGAAAGTTTAGATGCCGTTACAGTAATTGCACTCAAACAGTTTTCTCTGAGCAACATCTGCCCTTAACGCGGAAACACTCACGACTGACAGATCGCACAAGTCACTTTTTGCAAAAACTGCTCATTGAGGTCTCTTCTCGTAAAGGTGAGTATATAAGTGAGCTCCTATCAATAAAGCAGAGCAGTTCTACCTGTCTTAGAATCGTTAAGTCTATAGAAATGCCCCATTTTCAGGAACTAACTACCATAGGCATAGATGACTGGGCATACAGGAAAGGCAAATCGTATGGTACTATTATTGTAAATGCGATTAATCACCGTCCCGTAGAACTACTAAAGAGTAGAGACAAGGAGGAGGTTGCAGATTGGCTTATAAGACATAACTCCATACTGTATGTAACCAGGGATCGATCAAGCAGCTACTCTAATGCTATAAAGTCTGGGGCATCCAAGGCGTCACAAATAGCAGACAGGTTTCATTTAGTGAAAAATCTGGGAGATCACATAGCACATGAAATACGAATGGAGTATAAAACCATTAAAAATAGTTGGTTGGCTCACAGGAAGAGTCTTTATAAAAGCAAAAAAAATAACAGCTGTTTAAGTAGTGGAGATAACGAAAATACCAGCGATTCACAATATAACAAACACACCAATAGTGTTAACCATAGAAAACAGGAGTTGTTTAACAGGATTCATGAGCTTAAAAACAACAACTACTCTCAAAGAGCAATTGCCAAGGCTTTAAACATTAGCCGTAATACTGTAAGATATTATTTTGAAATGGAAGAGTTGTTGCCACGAGCAACCATCTATTATAATAATTATGGAGATTTTATGGATCTGATTAAGGAGTGTTGTAATCAGGGGTTAAATGTAAGAAATATATTTGTGTCTCTGAAAAAACAGGGATTCAAGGGTAATCAAACATCTTTTTATCAGTGGTTCAACAGGCACTTCCCGGAATATCAGAATAAGAAAAGATTACCAGTAGCATTAAATACCTCTCCGATAGTTTATGAAGAAACTCGATTTAGCGGAATGTCACCCAACAGACTTGCTATACATTTAACAAATAGTGAATGGGGTGTTTCAAAGGAAACAGGCGAGTGTAGCAAGTCTCACATACTGGCAGAGGATATTATTAACTCCTCTATGTTATTAAAAAGCATGAGAGAGGTATACAACACTTTTAGAGAGGTTTTGAACAGTAAAGATGAACTTAGATTAGACCAATGGCTCGAGAAGTATAAGTCGACCCAAATACGGAGGATTAAAAGTTTTATAAATGGCATTATTCATGATTTGGAAGCAGTAAAAAACGCCATTAAATACCCTTGGAGTAATGGAGTTGTGGAGGGGCATGTAAACAGATTAAAAAACAAGAAAAGAGAGATGTATGGCAGGGCTGGATTTGAACTGTTAAGACGAAAGGTCGTGCTTTCCAACTTAGGATAACCTGCACCAAATTTGACGAAGAACCACTTTTGGGGTGAAATAAACAAACAAGCCGTAGGGCAGGTGCTGGGCAACCGGTTCGAAATGGATTTTGAGGATTACAGTTATGGTTTCCGTCCGAACAAAAATGCCCAACAAGCAGTACTCAAAGCACTGGATTACATCAACAGCGGTTATCAGGACATTGTAGATATTGACCTGAAAAGCTTCTTCGATGAAGTTGACCACTGCGTTCTGCTTCAATTGCTGTATCGCAGGGTAAAATGCCCGCTTACCTTACGCCTTATCCGCAAATGGCTGAGAGCTCCGATTTTAATCAACGGGAAATTAGTCAAACGCCGCAAAGGAGTACCACAGGGCAGTCCACTAAGTCCGATACTCTCCAATATCATGTTGGATGAACTGGACAAGGAACTG
>RRZT012315257.1_pt1 | contig 19523 bp, 18 predicted proteins | sample 2165551 | NCBI WGS metagenome assembly RRZT01 (sample SAMN10456910, study PRJNA506462) | wastewater metagenome | biome: wastewater; feature: sludge; material: wastewater sludge; isolation source: wastewater sludge with Escherichia coli K12::gfp cells carrying plasmid... | place: USA: Moscow, Idaho... | reverse complement strand
GCCGGTGTGCGCCTCTTTGGCTCCGATTGGGAGAGGGTCATTGAGCGGCTGCGGGCCTTGAATCCACATGGCACCCTGCTGGTTATGACCGTGTATAACCCCTATAACCGCACCCAAAACCTCGCCCGTGCTTATCGTGCCGACCGGGGTTTGCATGAGCTGACAGAACACTACCTCAGCAAGATCAATGCAGTGATTGAGTCACAGTGCCGGGGTCGTTACCAAATTGTCGATATCCACGCATTGTTTGACCGTTTTTCTCACGGAGAAATGGGCCGCGTGGCCAGCCTTTACTCCTCCGGGTTCTACCTCTTGCGCAATCCCCACCCCACCTCCTATGGGCACTGGCTGATTGCCCGCGCCCACGCGGAGGAAATTGAGAGAGTGCTCCCTCCTGCGCTGCCCGGCCAATGAAGTCATCTGGTTCCAGGGTATTCTCTCTTTTGCAAAGCGCAGGGCATGGGCTCTACTTCCTCCAGCGCCCGGCGCAAATCCTCGGCCGCCCGGGTTGCCGCCGCCGCCTCCAGTCCTGCAAACCCCAGCACTAGGGTGCCGGGAAGGGGGGAGGGGCCGTGGCTGTACTCGCTCAGGCCGTGGACGCGGTACCCCGCCCGCCGGGCGGCAGCCACCATGGCCCCCTCCTCCCGCCCCGGCAGGGTGAGGAGGAGATGGAGCCCCGCGTCGTTTCCCGACACCCTGCCCGCAGGAAAGGCTTCCCTCAGCGCAGCGGTAAGGGCGGCGCAGCGGGCCCGGTAGAGCCCCCCCATCCGCCGCAGGTGCCGTGCGTACTGCCCGGAGGAGAGGAATTGAGCCAGGGCCCACTGCTCGAACCGGGAGACCGTGGAGGCTCCGGGGGCAAAGCGTTCCTGATAGGTCTCTAGAAGCGTCTCGGGCAGGATGAGATAGGCCGCCCGAATCGAGGGGGCCACGCTGCGGCTGAAGGTTCCGGTGTAGACCACCCGCCCCCCCTCATCCCCCCCCTGCATGGCGGGGATGGGGCGGGAGGAGTAGCGAAACTCACTGTCGTAGTCGTCCTCTACGATATAGCGGTCCTCCCCCCCATAGGCCCAGCGCAGGAGCTCGGACCGGCGGGAGGCGGGCATGGTCACACCCAGGGGAAACTGGTGGGAGGGGGTGACATAGACCGCCCCCACCCCGTACTCCTCCAGCAGGTCGGGCCGCAGGCCCCGGTCATCCACCGGGATGGGGCGGAAGGGGAGGCGCAGGTTTTCCACACTGCGGTAGATGGCCCGGTAGCCCGGGTCCTCCAGACCGATGGGCCCGGCAGCGGGGAGGAGCTGGAGAAGGAGGTCCAGCAGGTATTCCATCCCCGCCCCCACCACCACCTGCTCGGCCCGGCAGTTCACTCCCCGATACTGGTGCAGAAAGGCGCACAGTGCCTCCCGCAGGGTCAGATCCCCCTGGGGGTGGCCCCGCTGGAGGAGCGCGGGCTCCTGCGCCGCTTGGCGCATGAGTCGGGCCCAGGCTGCATAGGGAAAGGCCGAGGTATCCACCGCCGCTGTGGAAAAGCAGTCGGAGAGCGGGGGTGGCGATGGCTCCGGCGGACGGGGACTTTGGCGGACAGGGGATGGACCGGCCCGGGCTGCGGGGGCCTCCAGAGGGGCCACGGCGCATACCCGGTACCCGCTGCGGGGAAGACTGCGTACATAGCCCTCGGCCACTAGCAGGCCATATGCCCCCTCCACGGTGGACTGGCTCACCCCCAGATGGGCGCAGAGGGCCCGCTTGGAGGGAAGCTTATCCCCCTCCCGCAGACGCCCAGCCCGAATCTCTGCCACCACATAGCGGTAGATCTGCTGATAAAGGGGGGTAATCCCCTCCGGTGCGGGGATAAAAAGAAAATCCGCCATAGGTTTCTCCTATCTGACCTTATAAATAAATCAAAAACTGATGCTTTTCATCGTGCCAGTTTATACTATAATACAGAGTGAAACAAGACGCGTCAAGAGAGGAGACATTTTTATGGTACGCAAAGGCAACCATATGATCTTGTTCGTTGTATTCTCCGGCCTGATGGCCGCCCTGGTCTTTGTGGGCTCTGCCATCCGCATCACCCTGCCTGTCAACGTGGGGACCACCTCTTTCCACCTGGGAAACATCATGTGCGCATTGTCGGGCATCGTGCTGGGTCCTGTGGGGGGTGGGCTGGCATCGGGCATTGGCTCCATGCTATATGACCTGACCAATCCCCTCTATGTAGCGGAGTCCTGGATCACATTTCTTACCAAGGGCTCTTATGGCCTTGTGGTGGGCTTGTTGGCCTGGAGCGGGAGAGGGGAGGGCCTCTCTTACCGCCGCAATATGGTGGCCACGGTGGCCGGAGCGCTGACCTACGCCGTACTCTACCTCTTCAAGGGCTTTGTATGGGACGGCATACTGCAGGGCGGCTTGGCGGCCGGACCTGCGGCCGGAGCGCTCCTGCTCAAGCTGCCCGCCACCGCGTTTAACGCGATAGTCGCCATCGTCTGTGCCCCAGCACTGGCCGCTGCCCTGCAGCCTGCACTGCACCACGCGTTCGGCTCCCGCCGTCAGCGGCCCATAGAATGATCAGCAGCTTCGGCGGCGTGATTGCCGCCGCCGGGGTAACTGCCCCCGCCTTCGGGCAGACTGCCATTGGGACGGTCGCCTTCTGGTTCGGCCTGCTCTGTCTGCTGGTGCTGGTGGGGTACCGGTACCTAAAATACCCCGCCGCCCAGGCGGCTCCGGCTGTGCAGAGGTGACAGCCAACCCAGGAGAGGGACTCTTCCCCTAAGATACAAACTAGGCGCGGCCGAAAGGCCGCGCCTAGTTTGTATCTTAGGGGGTAATCCCTAGAGTAGCTTGCGTTTGCGCAGGAGGCGGATATCCTCTCCGAAGAAGGGGAGGGCGCGGTATTCGCCCTCCAGGCGGGAGGTGATTTGGGGGGAGTACCTGCGGCGCACGTCGTCCATGGAGAGGTTGGAGGAGATGACGGTCTTGCGCTCCGCCGCCAGGCGGCTGTTGATGAGGGTGTAGAGTGCGGTCTGGACGAAGGGGGTGACCAGCTCGCTGCCCAGGTCGTCTAGGATCAGTAGGTCGCAGGCCAGGTAACGCCTGGTCTCGTCCTTGGCGTCTCTGACGTCGTCTACGTCCCGGGCAAATTTTTGGGCCTCGAACTGGGCGAAGATATTCACTGCCGTATCATACACCACCGAGAAGCCCCGCTCGGATACGGTGCGGGCGATGCAGGCCGAGAGGAAGGTTTTCCCCAGTCCCGGAGGGCCGGTGAGAAAGAGGTTATTGAAGTAGTACCGCCCGAATTTCCGGGCGTAGTCCCCGCAGATCTCGTAGACCATCTCCATATTCTCCCGGGGGGAGATGCCGTTTCCGCCCCAGGGGAGGGGGGAGTAGTAATCCAGGTCGAAGCTGTCAAAGCTCTGCCCCCCCAGGTCCAGAAGGCGGGAGAGCTCCTTGATCTGCTCCTGGGTGCACAGCTCTTTCAGGCAGGAGCACATCTGCCCTTCCACATAGCCGCTGTCCCGGCAGTGGGGGCAGAAGGGGACGGCCTCCAACGCGTCGGGGGGGTAGCCGTGGGCGGACAAGAGCTGAGCACGCTCAGCCTGAAGGGCCAGGCTGGCCTCCTTGGCCCGCTCCAGTGCGGAGGCGGTGGAGGTCCCCCGGCGAAGGGCGGAGGAAAAGAACTGGGCCATGCTGCTGCGGAGGAGCCGGTCGATTTCGGCCACCCGCGGGAGGGCCCGGTAGACGGTGTCCCTGCGGTGCTCAGCCTCCTCCTCCCGGTTGTGGCGGCGCTGGGCCAGGCGCCGGGCGGCGGCGCGCAGGACCGCTTGCTCGTATGCCATGGGCTATCCCTCCTCTTTTTGGCTGGCCAGGAAGCGCCGCATCCACTCCACATCCTCGGCCACCCGGGCCCCGCCCTGGCTCTTGGGATTCTCCCGTCCGGCGGGGACGGGGGCGGCGGGGCTCCGGTCGGAGTCCTTGGCGCGGATCTCCTCCACGGTGTGCAGGCCCTTCTGGTGCCAGGAGCGGAGGATGGAGTTCATGTAGGGCCAGCTCATGGTCTGTTTTTTAAAGACGGTGCGCTCGTAAGCCAGGCGGATGACCTCGTCGGGAAAGCCCATCTCCACCCAGGCGGCGATGAATTTTCCCTCCCCCTCCACGGGGGAGCGGCCCACCACGCCGACCAGGGGGAGAATGGTCTTTTCCCGCCCCCGCAGTGCGGCCCGGCGCTTGAGATGCTCCTCCGCTGCCTCGGCGGTGTCAAGCCCCAGGCGGCGCCAGGCGAAGCACTCCTTGCGCACTTGACTCATGCGGGGCTTGTGGCCGGGGCCGTATTTCTCCTCGGTCTCCTCCACACAGTGGTTTACCGCCATACAGATGACCTCGGCCGGAAGGGGCAGAAAATCGTACAGGGTGTAAAGGGTTTTCAGCTCGGTCACCGAGAGGATTTTTCCCAGCCGACGCTGGACCTCCTGCACCAGACCGGGGAAGGGGGAGCCGGCTGTCTCCAGCTCCCGGGCAATGTCGGAGCTGGAGTACTCGGGGGGCGGGGCCTCCGGGGGCGGGGCGGGGACCGGGGGAGCAGAGCTCTCCTGCCGCGCCAGGGCCATGGACACCAGTGCGGCCCGGGCGGACGCCAGGCGGGGCCCGTCCCAGTGGAGGGTGCGCAGGGCAGCCCCCTCGTCATAGCGCCCGCTTCCCCGCAGGAGGAGCAGGTAGAGCAGGGCGGCGTCGCCGTTCCCGGCGGCAAGAAGCCGGTCGGCAGCCTGGCCCGTCATGGACAGGATGTTGCCGGGCAGTAAATTTTCTTCGGCCATGGCGGGTCTCCTCCCGTGGGATGGATGGTGGTTCTTTGGTAAGAGGTATTCTACCACGAAAGCGGAAAAAAGGGAAATGGGAAATGGGCGGTCCTAGAGGTCCACACGATGGCCGTTGCGCCGGTGTGGGTTTACTCCATACATCGTCAGTCTGCCAGTCTTTCGCGAGGCGGAAAGACGCCTCGCAGGGCGGCGAAGGCCTCGTCGGCCTCGCAGAATTCCTCCCGGAGGCAATCATAAAATAAAATATTTTGAAAATCCGCTCTGGAGTGCTATAATACACTTATTATATTATGCTTGGAGGTCTACGTCATGAAAAACCGTGTCACCGTTACCATTGCGGACCAGGAGTATACCCTGGTGGCCACGGAGGAACAGAGCTATATGGAGCGGGTGGCCGCCCATGTGGACACCGAGCTGCACCAGGTACTGTCCGCCTCCAAGGTATCCTTGGTGGACGGGGCCATCCTCGCCTCCCTCAATCTTGCGGACCAGTACTTCAAGGAGACGGAGACGTCGGAGAACCTGCGTCGCCAGCTCAAGGAGAATCTGGAGGAGGCCGCCCGGCTGAAGCTTGAGCTCTCCGAGTCCAAGCGGGAAATTTTTAAGCTGCAAAATCAGAGAAAATAACGTCACCACCCAGGAGGAAACAATGCTGGAGCTCCTCTCCCCGGCGGGCTCTCTGGAGGCGGTCACCGCCGCCGTACAGAGTGGCGCGGACGCCGTCTACATGGGATATGGAAATTTTAACGCCCGCCGCAACGCAAAAAACTTCTCCCAAGAGGAATTTGCCGCGGCAATTTCATACTGTCACCTGCGGGGGGTGAAGGTCTACCTGACCCTCAACACCCTCCTCACCGACCGGGAAATGCCCGAGGGGGCCCGCCTGGCCGCCGAGGCAAGCAGCCTGGGGGTGGACGCAGTGCTGGTGCAGGACCTGGGTGTACTCAGGGCCATCCGGCAGGTTGCGCCCGACCTGCCCCTTCACGCCTCCACCCAGATGACTTTGCACAATCTGGAGGGGGTGCGCATGGCCCACGACCTGGGCATGACCCGGGCCGTCCTCTCCCGGGAGCTGACAGGGGACCAAATCGCCCATATCTGCGCCCACTCCCCCATTGAAATCGAGGTCTTTGGCCACGGGGCCCTGTGCATGTGCTATTCGGGCCAGTGCTTTTTCTCCTCGGTTATCGGGGGGCGCAGTGGCAACCGGGGGCTCTGCGCCCAGCCCTGCCGCCTGCCCTACGGCTGGAGTGGCAAGGCTGATAGCAACCCCCTCTCCCTCAAGGATATGTCCATGGCGGGGCACCTGCGGGCGCTGGACGCCATGGGGGTAACATGCCTGAAGATTGAGGGGCGGATGAAGCGGCCCGAGTATGTGGCCGTGGTCACCGGGATATATGCCCGGGCCATCCGGGAGGGGCGGGAGCCCACGGAGCAGGAGCGCAGGCAGCTGACTGCCGCCTTCTCCCGCCAGGGCTTTACCGACGGCTTCTTCACGGGTGCCAAGGGGCGCGCCATGCTGGGCGTTCGGGAGCAGCAGGAGGAGCCCGGAGACCTTTTCGCCCAGGCCAGAAGCAGCTATGAGGGCAGGGAACACCCCCTGGTGCCCGTCACACTGCGGGCCAAAATCGCTGCCGCCGCGCCCGCCCGGCTGGCGGTGGAGGACCCGGAGGGGAGGAAGGTCCGGGCCGAGGGGGCCGTGCCCGAGGAGGCCCGCACCCGCGCCCTGACGGCTGAGCAGGTGGGGGAGCAGCTCTCCAGGACGGGGGGCACCCCCTTTTACTGTACGGAGCGCCAAGTGGAGGTGGACGAGGGGCTGAGCCTGCCCACCTCGGCACTCAACGCCCTGCGCCGCCAGGCGCTGGAGGAGCTGTCCACCCTGCGTACCGCACCGCCCCACCGCACCTTGGGCACCTTCCGGCCCACCCCACGGCAGAAAAACGATGTAGCCCCTCCCCGGCTCTCCCTGTCGGTGCACAGTGCCGGGCAGCTGAGCCCCCATCTGATGGCCCTGGGGGACGGGCCCATCTACGTCCCGCTGGACGAGCTGGCGACCCACCCCGCGCTGGTGGACGCCGGAGGCGGAAGAATTGCCGCAAGCCTGCCCCGCGTGGCCTGGGACCGGGAGTGGGAGCAGATGCTGGGCCAACTGGAGGCGGTGCGCGCCCTGGGTGTCACCGACGCCCTGGTGGGCAACTGGGGCATGGTGGCCCCGGCCAGGGCGATGGGCTTCACCGTCCGGGGGGACTACGGGCTGGAGGTTTATAACACCGAGGCCCTGGCCATGTGCAGGGACCTGGGGCTTGCCTCGGCCACCCTCTCCTTCGAGCTGAAGCTGGCCCAGCAGCGGGACATCGCCAAGGTCATCGACTGCGAGGCCATGGTCTATGGCCGCCTCCCCCTCATGATTACCGAGAGCTGTCTGATGAAAAATCGCACCGGGCGCTGCTCCTGCAGCGGCACCGACGCGCTGACCGACCGCAAAGGGGCCAAATTCCCCGTGCTCAAGGCCCCCGGCTGCCGCAATGAGATTTTTAACTCCAAGACACTCTTTCTGGCCGACAAGCCGGACTACCGGCACATGGGCCTCTGGGCCACCCGACTCTCTTTCACGGTGGAGGATGCCGAGACCTGCCTCGCCGTGGCGGAGCGCTACCTGGGCACCGGGGACTGGGAGCCGGAGGAGTTTACACGGGGACTATACTATCGGGACGTGGAGTAAAATACATGATACTGAACATCAAAGCCCTCTCCCCTAAAATCGGGCGGGAGATACCCGCCCCCTACTATGCCAGTACGGGCGCGGCGGCCATGGACCTGTGCGCCTGCATCGATGAGCCGCTGGAGCTCCTCCCCGGTCAGCTGGCCACCATCCCCACCGGCATTGCCATCGCCCTGCCCTCCAGTGAGTGGGTGGCACTGGTCTTCGCCCGGTCGGGCTTGGGGGTGAAGCACGGGGTTTCCCTCTCCAATGGAGTGGGGGTCATCGACAGCGACTACCGGGGCGAAATCAAGGTGGGACTCACCAATCTGTCCACCACGGCCTATACCATCTCCCCCGGCGAGCGGATTGCCCAGCTGGCTGTGACCCCGGTGGTCCGGGCCCAGCTCCAATGGACCGAGGAACTGGACCAGACCGAGCGGGGCCGGGGCGGTCTGGGCTCCACGGGGCGGTAACCCCAGAAAGGAATCACGATTGCTATGAATATTATTCTCGCATCCCAATCCCCCCGGAGGAAGGAGCTGCTGGAGCGCATGGGCTTCCGCTCTTTTAAGACGGTGGCCCCCAATATCGACGAGAAGGCTTTGGGGGATCTCCCCCCCGAGGAGCTGGTGCGCCGCCTTTCGGCGGAAAAGGCCCGGGTCGTGGCCGAGCATACCTCGTCCGGTGATTTAGTCATCGCGGCGGATACCGTGGTCTCTCTGGACGGGTCGGTCCTGGGGAAGCCGGCGGACGAGGTGGACGCCTTCCGTATGCTCTCGGCCCTGTCGGGGATGCGCCACCAGGTGTACACCGGTGTCACCATTTTCCTGGAGGGGGAATTCCTCACCGAGCACGAGACCACCGACGTCTACTTCCGCAACCTGAGCACCGCCGAGCTGGAGCACTATGTCAAGACCGGGGAGCCCATGGACAAGGCGGGCGGATACGGCATCCAGGGCTATGGGTCTTTGCTGGTGGAGCGCATTTCGGGGGACTACTATAACGTGATGGGTCTGCCGGTGTGCCGCCTGGGCCGAATGCTGGAGCGATTCGGCGTGGACTGCCTGAAAAACGCCGCCCGGGCCGACTGACTCCACCAGAAAGGAGCCCTTTTTTGAAAGATTTTTTCCGACATAATGGCATACTTCTTCTGGTGGCCGCCATCTTACTGGCCGCTGTCACAGCGCTGGGCACCTTCCTCCTGGGGGGCAGGGCAAACCCGCTGACCGGGCTGGTGGGGTTTATCTCCACCCCCGTGCGCAACGGGCTGAGCTCGGCCGTCAATTGGCTGGAGGGGCGCTATGACTACTCCTTCCGGTATGAGCAGCTGGAGGAGGAAAACCAGCAGCTTAAAAAAGAGCTTGCCGAGATGGAGGAGGAGATTCGCCAGGCCCAGAGCTCCAACGAGGAGAACGAGCGCTACCGCAGCCTCATCGGCCTGACCCAGCGGCGGAAGGACTTTACCCTCGAGTCGGCCTACATTACGGCGGTGGGCCCCTCCAACTGGGAGTCCACCTTCACCATCAGCAAGGGGGAGAGCGCAGGCCTTGCCCCCCACCAGTGCGTGATGGACGAGTATGGAAATTTAGTGGGTATGGTGACCACCGTGGGTCCCAACTGGGCCACCGTCACCACGCTGATTGATACCGCCTCGGAGATGGGCGGTCTGGTGGGCAGAACCGACACCGCAGCCATCCTGGAAGGGGACCTGGCCCTCATGGGAGAGGGGAAGCTGAAGCTGACCTATCTCCCGGAGAACAGCGACCTCATCGCCGGGGACGAGATTCTCACCTCGGGCAAGGGTGGGGTCTACCCCGAGGGGCTGGTGGTTGGGTCGGTGGAACAGGTGCACACAGACCCCTCGGGGCTGGGGCGCTACGCCGTGGTGGCCCCCGCCGCCGACCTGGGCGGCCTGCGCCAGATTTTTGTCATCAAAGCCTTTGATGTTGTGGGGTGAGCGCTGTGTCAAGCCGTGATTTTACGCTCCGTTGGGCCTTTTTTGGTCTGGCCGTCCTGCCCGTCTGGTTTGCCGAGTCATTTCTGTTGAGCCGATTCCCCCTGTTTGGAGTGAAGCCCATGCTCCTCCCCCTGGCGGTGGTGGCCCTGGCCCAGATGGAGGGGGCCTTCCCCGGGGGGGCCTTTGGCCTGGGTGTGGGGCTTTTGTGCGACGCGGTGTACGGCACCGGGGGGGCCATGGTCCTGGGGCTCACCCTGGTGGGTGTGGGTGCCGGCCTGGTGGGGCAGTTCCTCCTGCGACCCAACCTGCCGGGGGCCTTCCTCTGCTCCCTGGGGGCACTGCTGGCCATTGATTTGTGCCGCATCGCCTGGCGGCTCCTGGCCGGGGTGGCCGAGCTGGAGCCCATGCTCCGCCTGGCGGCCAGGGAGATTGGCTGGTCGCTGGTCTTCGTTTTCCCCATTCACGCACTCTTTCGCTGGCTGGACCAGCGCACTCAAATTGCCACACTGTTTTAAGCCATTCGCCAACACCGGGTTTTTTTATGGAGAAACTGCCTATGGATGCTAGACAATTTCACGGCAGGGTGCGCTTCACCCTGCTGCTGGGTGGGGGGATGCTCCTCCTCTTCCTCTTTGCCCTCTACCAGATTCAAATCGTGAACGGGGTATACTATCAGAGCCAGTCGGCCCTGAAAATCTCCAGCATTGAGACGGTGGAGGCCGCCCGGGGGGAGATATTGGACCGCTACGGCCGGGTGCTGGTGACCAACCGCACCAGCTATCAGGTCACCCTCAACACCAGCCTCATGGGCAAGGAGAGTAGCCGCAACCCCAACCTCCTGGCCCTCCTCCAAATTGCCCGAGACCACGGCGTGACCTGGGCAGACACCCTGCCCATCAGTACGGAGGCCCCCTTCACCTCCACCCTGGACAGCCTGAGCGAGACGGGTCAAAAGCGGTATACCGACTTTCTCGAAGCCATGAAGTGGACGGCTGAGGCAGCCGAGGGCCCGGCCGCCCTCATGGCCAAGATGCGCAGCTTCTACCAGGTGGACGAGGCCCTCACCGACCGGGAGGCCCGGGCTCTGGTGGGGGTGCTGTGCGAGCTGAGGATGCGCGCGCTGGATCTGGTGCGGACCGAGTATATCTTCGCTGTGGATGTGGATATGGGCTTTATCTCGGCCGTGAAGGAGAACGGCCTGGTGGGGGTGGACATCCACCCGGTCTCGGTCCGGCAGTACAACACGCCCTACGCCGCCCACCTACTGGGTCGGGTGGGGCTGATGGACCAGGTGGAGTGGAACCTTTACCAGGAAAAAGGCTACAATATGAATGACAGCGTGGGAAAAGATGGGGTAGAGCTGGCCTTTGAGGAATACCTCCGGGGCACGCCGGGCTACCTTGCCACCGACGTGAACACCAGCGGCAAGGTGGTGAGCCAGAGCTGGCGCACCGACGACGAGGGAGAGGAGGAGGTACCCCAGCCGGGGAACAACACCACGCTCACCCTGGACATCGGCCTTCAGGAGACACTGGAGCGGAGCCTGGCCACCCGCATTCCCCAGCTCCCCTCCGAGTACACCCAGGGCGGCAGTGCGGTGGTGGTGGACGTGAACACCGGGGGCGTTCTGGCCATGGGCAACTGGCCCACCTTCGACCTGGCCACCATCTACCAGGACAGCACCGTCTACAACGAGGCGCTGAAGAACCCCCTCAAGCCCCTTTTGAACCGGGCTACCATGGAGCTCTATTCCCCCGGCTCCACCTTTAAGATGGTGGTGGGAGCCGCCGCACTCCAGGAGGGGCTTACCACCCCCGGAGAGAGAATCAAGGACACGGGCCGGTTCCAGTACCCGGCAGGGCAGAAATACCCCTACGGGGACTACCACCCGGGCTGCTGGATCTACCTCCAGCAAAATGGGCGCACCCACGGCTGGGAGGACATGGGCCACGCACTGAAGGACTCCTGTAACATCTACTTTTACACCCTGGGGGACCGGCTGGGCATTGATAAGCTGGGGCAGTACGCTTCGATGTTCGGCCTGGGCAGGACCACGGGCCTGGAGCTGCCCGAGGCCCAGGGCTATGTGGCCGGGCCCGAGACCAGCGCCAGGCTGGGCGCGCAATGGTACGGCGGCGACCTGCTCTCCGCCGCCATCGGCCAGGGGAACACCCAGACCACCCCCCTCCAGCTGGCCAACTATGTGGCCACATTGGTCAACGGGGGCAACCACTACTCGGCACATCTGCTCCAATCGGTCAAGTCGGGGGATTACTCCTCCCTCATCTACCGGCAAGAGCCCGAGCTGCTGGACACCCTGAACATCAGTGAGAAGAACACGGAGGCCGTCAAGGCGGGCATGCGCCTGCTGGCCACCGAGGGCAGCGTGCGCAATTACTTCAAGGACCTGCCCGTCACGGTGGGGGCCAAGACGGGCACTGCCCAGGTGGGCCGGGAAGATACCAACGCAAACGCCGTCTTTGTCTGCTTCGCCCCCTATGAAAATCCCCAGATTGCCATCTCCATTGTGGTGGAGCGGGGCGGCTCGGGCACCGAGCTGGCCGCCATTGCCGCCGACCTCATCTCATACTACTTCAACGCCGAGCAGGTCCGGGACACTGCCCAGGGGGAAAACACCCTCCTGCGCTGACGCCCCCTCTGCCGCCCGGCCAAAGGAAGGATTTCATGTTAAGCCAAGCAGTGTTTCACCCCCGGGACAGCCGGTGTAAAAGCCCCTTCGGCGCGGTTGCCACGGGGTGCGCAGTGACCTTTACCCTCCGCCCCCTCCGGGCCGACGGCTATGTGAGGGGCATTCTCACCGCCCGCCTGGAGCAGGAGGGGAACCGGCGCGTCAGCCTAGACCTGCCCTGGACAGGGCTGGACGGCTGCCGAGACCTCTTCACAGGCGTGCTGGAGACGGCGGGCTATACGGGGCTCATCTGGTACTCGGTCCGCCTGGTCAAGCTGGATGGCACGGGAGAGGAGAGCGGGGAGTTCCAGCTCACTGTCTACGACGGGAGCGAGGAGGTCCCCACCTGGTTTGGCGAGGGCCTCACCTATCAAATTTTCCCGGACCGCTTCCACCGCACCCATATCCCCGACCCCACCGGGATGCAGGGGGGGCGCTGGGTCCACCAGAACTGGGAGGAGGAGCCCGCCTTCGGCCCGAATGAGCACGGCGAGGTCCGCAACCGGGACTTCTTCGGCGGGGACCTGAGGGGGGTTATGGAAAAGCTGCCCTACCTCCACAGGTTGGGCGTGGAGACCCTCTACTTCTGCCCCATTTTTGAAGGGCCGGAGAACCACCGCTACGGCACCGGGGACTATGAGAAAATCGACCCCATGCTGGGCACCAACGAGGACTTTTCCGCCCTGTGCACCGCAGCCCACCGGCTGGGGATGCGCGTCATGCTGGACGGCGTGTTCAACCACACCGCCTATGTGAGCAAATACTTCGCCGGAGAGCGCAGCTACCCCACCCTGGGGGCCAGCGAGTCCAGGGACAGTCCCTACTTCGACTGGTTCCGGTGGGAGCACTGGCCTGACAAATACGCGGCCTGGTGGGGCATCTACTCCATGCCCACCACCAATAAAAATAACCCCCAGTGGCTGGAGTACATCACGGGGGAGAACGGCATCGTCCGTACCTGGCTGCGCGCGGGGGCCGACGGCTGGCGGCTGGACGTGGCCGACGAGCTGCCCGACAGCGTGGTGGGGGCCATCCATGCCGCCGCCCGGGCCGAAAAGCCAGACGCCCTGATCATCGGCGAGGTGTGGGAGGACGGGTCCAACAAGCTGGCTTACGGCATCCGCCGCCGCCATATCTGGGGGAGACACTGCGACGGGCTGATGAATTATCCCTTCCAAACCGCACTTTTGACCTATCTTCAAGGGGGGGACGCAGCGCGGTTTATGGAGACCATGGAGGAACAGCGGGAGAACTACCCCCCCTTTGCCTTCCACTCCTCCATGAACGCCATGGGCACCCACGATACCGCCCGCATTCTCACCCGTCTGGGCGCAGGCCCCGGCTGGGAGCACCGGAGCAAGGCCGAGCGGGGGGGCTACCGCATGGACGCGGCCCCCAAGGCCAGGGCCAGGGACCTTCTCAAGGTGGGGGCTGCGGTTCTCTACGCCTTTCCCGGCTCCCCCACCGTGTACTACGGGGACGAGGCCGGGCTGGAGGGCTTTGAGGACCCCTTTAACCGCCGCACCTTCCCCTGGGGGAGGGAGGACGCCGACCTGGTGGAGTACTTTACCGCCCTGGGGGAGCTGCGCAAGCAGAGCAAGGCCCTACGGGGGGGGGAGATCCGCTATCTGGCCGCCGAGGGGCCGGTGCTGGCCTTCACCCGCAGCCTGGGGGAGGAGACCGTCCTCTGCGCCGTCAACACCTCGGAGGAGACTTGCACCGTCCTCTGGGAGGGCGTCACCATCACCCTCCCCCCCGTCAGTGCCCAGTTCCTGGACCAGGAGGGAAAAGCCTGCATTGCCGCAACCCCGCTGGAGGCAACCGGCAGTTAACGGGCACTCTAGGGGGGACTGTATCTAGGGGGGATAAATCCCCCCTAGAGAATGCCGTCCGACCTTTTGGTCGGACGGCATTATTGTTTTAGCTTGAGATTGCGCCGGAGGACGGCGGGGCCGCGCCAGGCGAAGGGGCGGTGGCCGAATTGCTCCTTGAATGCCCGGTTGGTCAGGCCCTCCAGGTCTTTCAAGGTTAAGCTGGGCAGGTAATCGGCCTCAAACTCGGGCAGGGGGGCCAGCTTGGGGCTTTGGTTGTACGGGCAGGCCGTTTGACAGAGATCACAGCCCCAGACATAGGGATGGGCCCTGAGCAGCCCCTCCTCCTCCGGCGTCAGCTCCCCCTTGCGCTGGGTCAGGGCGGAGAGGCAGACGCCCCCACCCTCCAGGGCGCCCGTGGGGCAGGCGGCTTTGCACCGGCCGCAGCCCATGCAGGGGGGGGAGGCTGTCCCCCCGGTGGGGGGGAGGGGGGCGTCGGTGAGGATGGTGCCCAGGAAGACATAGGAGCCATAGGGCGGCAAAATGAGGAGCCCATGCTCTCCCCGCAGGCCCAGTCCGGCCAGCCAGGCCACCTCCCGCTCAGGGAGGGGGGAGCTGTCGGCCCCCGGCAGAAAGCAGCAGCCCGGATAGGCGCCGGCCAGGAGCTCACACACCTGCCCCAGCCGTGCCCGGAGAACGCTGTGGTAGTCCGCCCCCCTGGCGTACACCGAGAGATTGCCCGCCAAGTCCCCTGTGAAATAGGGGAAGGCGGCCACCAGCACGGCGGCGGGGTCGGGCACCAGGGCCTGGGCCCGGGCGCGTGCCTCCACCCCCATCTTGGGCAGGAGGGCCGGGTAGGCCACGCTCCCCCAGGCAGCCGCCCCGGCCAGGGCAAAGGCCCGGTCCAGCTCAGCGTGCGTCATACCGCTCCAGCACCTTTTTGGCCAGCAGGCCGTCGGGGGGGCAGGACACGGCCCCCTCCTTCCGCTTCTGGGTCTGCTCGGCCCCCTTCCCCGCCAGCACCACCACGGCGGGGCGGTGCGCCTCCCCAATGGCGGCCGAGATGGCGGCGGTGCGGTCGGGGAGGACGGTCCAGGTCTTTCCGTGGGGGGTAATGTGGCGGCCGATGTCGGCGCAGATATCAAGAACCTCCTCGGGGCCGGGGTCGTCCTCGGTGAGGAAAATGCGATCGGCCCAGCGGCCCGCCGCGCTCCCCATGCCCGCCCGCCGGTCCAGCCCCTTGCCGCCGGTGCAGCCGAAGAGGACGGTGAGCTCCCGCCCGGGGTACTCACACCGGACGGAGGAGAGCAGGGCCTCCAAACTCATGCCGTTGTGGGCGTAGTCCACAATGACGGTGAGGAGCCCGTCGGCGCTGGAGTAGGTCTCCATCCGGCCGGGGACGGCCGCGTGTGCCAGGGCCCGGGCCATGGTCTCGCCGTCCACGCCGTACCGGTATGCCACGGCGATGGCGGCCAGGGCATTGTCCAGGTTGAACAGGCCCGACATGGGCAGCAGCATCTCCCGCACCTCGTCCGGGGTGCGCACCCGGAAGGCGATGGAGCCGGGCCGGGGGGTGATTTGGTCGGCAAAGACCTGGGCCGCCGGGTCGGTCTTAGAAAAGGTGATGACCCGGGGGCAGACCTGGGCGGCCTCCAGCACCCGCTGGGAGAAGTCGCTGTCCAGATTGACACAGGCGGCGGCGGCCTGGCGGAAAATCATCAGCTTGGAGGAGAAATAGTCCTCAAAGTCGGGGTGCTCGATGGGGCTGATATGGTCCTCCCCAATGTTGAGGAAGACGGCGGTGCTCAGCGCCACCCCCGTGACCCGGTGGTACTTGAGGGCCTGGCTGGACACCTCCATGGTCAGGTAGCCCGCCCCCGTGCTGACCGCGTTCCACAGGTGGCGGTGGAGGTCTAAGGGCTCGGGCGTGGTCAGCTTGGCGGGTCTGCGCTCCAGGCCGTCGTCGGTGACGATGGTGGAGAGGATGGCGGTGGGCCCGGCCCCCCGCTCCTGCTGCCACAGGTCCAGGATGGACTTGAGAAAATAGGCGGTGGTGGTTTTTCCCTTGGTGCCCGTGATGCCCGTGATGGGGATGGCCCCGGAGGGGTGGCCCCAGGCCAGGTCGGCCAGGAGGGCCATGGCGGCGCGGATGTCGGTGACCAAGAGGGCGGGGAGCTGGGGCACCTCGGGATAGGGCACCTCGCTCACATAGGCGACGGCCCCCCGGTCGGCGGCCTGGCGGAGGTAGCCGCTGTGGAAGGCCGCCCCCTTGCAGAGAAAGAGGGTGCCCGGCACCACCGCCCGGGAGTCGCAGGACACCAGGGGGACGGCTGCCCCCAGGTCGGCCTTCAGGGACTGCGTGCCTACCAGAAGGTGGTGACGGTTGAGCAGCTGCCAGTAGTCACCCAGGGGAAGACGGGGTCGCTCCATAAGGGGCCTCCTCTCTTGAAGGGAAATGAAGTCTCGCTTGCGCCGTGCGCAAGCGAGGGGGGATCAAACTGGGTGTGGCCGAATGGCCGCGCCCGGTTTATAGCTAGGGGGGACGCAGTCCCCCTTAGATTGTTCTAAGGGGGTACCCGCAGAAGGTGATGCTGGTTTCGGCCAGCACGTCCAGGGCATCCAGATAGAACTGGGGCAGGCCGTGGTAGGTGCGGTAGACCGACAGCTCGGTGCAGCCCAAAATAGCCCCGTCACAGCCCGCTGTGCGCAGGGCCCGGTCAATGGCGGAGAATTTTTCCCGGGAGCCCTTCTCCCCCTTTTTGATCTCGTCGTAGATGATGCTCATCACCAGGGACTGAATCTCGGGCGGGGGAGAGAAGCCCTCCAGGCCAATGGCGTCCAGCTCCCGCTGGTAGACACCGGTCCGGATGGTGCCGTCGGTGGCCAGCAGGCCAATGCGCCGCCAGCCCCGGCCGGCGGCGGCCCGGGCGGTCTCCCGCACCATGTGGAGGAGGGGGATGCTCAGCTCGGCCTGGAGCCGGTCGGCAAAGTAGTGGGAGGTGTTGCAGGGGATGGCAATGGCGGTGCAGTCGCAGCGCTCCAGGGTTTTGGCCCCTGCCAGCAGGCGGCGGAAGCACCCCTCGGCGTCCCCGCCCAAAATGGCGGCGGTCCGGTCGGGCATGGCGGTGTCGCTGAGAATGAGGGCGGGCAGATGCTCCTGGTCCCGGGCGGCGTCGGTCAGGTCCAGGATGCGCTGGTAAAAGACCTGGGTGGCCTGGGGCCCCATGCCGCCAAGAATGCCAAGGCGTTGTTCGGTTGGCATAGACAGACTCCTTTTTGTTTGGCCTACGGATTTGCCTTTTCCATGGCGCTTGCATACCGCTTCGGGTACCGCCACTGGTCCCGGAGGATGCGCAGCCTGTGAACCAAATTTTTGTCGGCGGAGTAGAAGAGGGGGTTGACCCGGTGCCCGGCCTGGGTGAGGGCTGTCATCTGGGCATGGTAGGCCTTGTCGATGTAGTCAAAGGCAACGGCTTGGGGAATGACCTGCCAGAGACTGCGGTTCTCATTCACCACCAGGGGGCCGGTCTTCCCCTCGATGCGGTCCTCCACCAGGTACTTGGCCAGGTTATGCCCCGCGCCGGTGACATAGTAGTTGCTGCGCCCCTGGCGGCAGTTGATTTCAAAGACCTTGAACTTCCCGTCCCGCCGGTCGTACTTCACGTCAAAATTGGAAAAGCCGGTGAATTTGATGTCCTCCAGGAACAGGCGCAGCTTCTCGCAGAGCTCGGGCTCGGGCTCGGTGATGATGACGGCGTGGTTACCGATGGCGTGGTCGGTGTGCTCCTCGAGAAGCACATGGCCCACGCACATGAGTCTGACCTTGCCGGCCTGGTCGGAGTAGTTGGTGACCACCCGCATGAAGCTGTCGTCCCCCGGGATAAAGTCCTGGAGAATGAGGGAGTCCTCGTAGCCGTTGGCATAAATCTCGTCGATGACGGCGTCCACCTCGGCCCGGGTCTTTAGGATATAGGCCTTCTTCTGGGTGGGGAAGGGGTGGTCCCAGTAGGTGGCGCTCTCGGCGGGCTTTACCACAAAGGGGCCGGAGAAGGGGAGGGTAAAATCGTGGCCCATGCCCTTGTGGAAGACCACCGTGGCCGGGTGGTCAATGCCGTACTTGTCGCAGAGCGCATAGAACTTCTCCTTGTGAATCAGCTCCTCCATCAGGTCTAGGCCGATGTAGGGGGCGATGACATTGGAGGGGAATTTGGGCAAATTGGCCGCAATGGCGGTGAGATAATTGTCCCCACAGCCCAGGACCAGCAGCGTTTTGTGGGGGAACTGGGCCGCCGCCTCGCTCACGTTGCGCAGCACCGTCTCGGGCCGGTCATTGTTGGCGCTCACCCGGTAGTCGATGATGTCGCTTCCGTAGCAGGGGCCCGAGGGGTACTTGCCGTAGGCCACGGTCTTGACCCCATAGGCCTCGTGAAAGGCCCGGGCCATGCTGTACACGTTGATATCTGCCCCCAGCAGAAGGGGGACGAAGGGCATATCAGTCATGAGAAAAGACCCCTTTTGAATTGTAGTCGGTACCAGTGTCCGCCCAGGTCGGTCATGTCGGCGGCATAGTGGGCGCGGATATAGTCGGCCTCCTCCGGGGTGAGGCGCAGCTCCCGGCAGAGGACTTCCCCGCCGGAAAAGGCCTCGGAGACGGCCTGGTCGAGTTCAGTTGCAGACATGGTTTTACACTCCTCCTCCCCATCAGCCCGTGGTCCGCTTGACTTGGTAGACGCCGGAAATCTGAGAGAGCTTATTGAGTACAGTGGATAGCTCGGCATTGTCCTTCACCTGGAGGGAGATGGCCATGGAGGCGTACCCGTCGGGCTGGCTGCGGGCCGAGAAGGAGTTCACCTTCACCTTGACGGTGGACAGGGCCATGGTCACGTCCAGGGCAAGGCCGTCCCGGTCCTTGGCCGAGAGCTCCAGTGAGGTCTGGTAGACGGCGTTGGGGGTTTGGGTGCCCACCCAGGCCACATGGACCCAGCGGCCCGGCTCGTCCGCGGAGCGCTTCTCCTCGCTGGCGTTGGGGCAGTCGGTCCGGTGGACCGACACGCCAAAGCCCCGGGTGATGAAGCCCACGATGCGGTCCCCCGGCACGGGGGTGCAGCATTTGGCGAACTTGACCAGACAGTTGTCCAGCCCCTCCACCACGATGCCCGACTCGCTCTTGATGGCCTTGGCGGGCACGGGGAGGACCGAGGTGGCGGGATAGACCAGGGCGTCGGCGGCCATGCGCTCGGCCTGGGCCTTCTCCTCCTTGATGCGGCCCAGCCGGGTCATCTCCTCCTTGACCCGGTTGACCGACTTCTGGGCCGTCAGGCCGCCGTAGCCGATGGCGGCATACAGCTCCTCCAGCGTGTTAAAGCGAATCTTGCGCAGGACGGGCGAGAGGGCATCCTCCGCCGTGATGGCCGCCATGGTGAGACCCTGGCGCTTGAGCTCGGATTCAAACATGGCGCGCCCGGTGGCGATGTTCTCCTCCCGCCGCTCCTTTTTAAACCACTGGCGAATTTTGTTGCGGGCCTCGTTGGACTTGCAGATTTTC
>RRZT010926456.1_pt1 | contig 19527 bp, 14 predicted proteins | sample 2165551 | NCBI WGS metagenome assembly RRZT01 (sample SAMN10456910, study PRJNA506462) | wastewater metagenome | biome: wastewater; feature: sludge; material: wastewater sludge; isolation source: wastewater sludge with Escherichia coli K12::gfp cells carrying plasmid... | place: USA: Moscow, Idaho... | reverse complement strand
TACCGCGAAAAAGCCGGAAGTTTCGGCGGCGATTGAGTGGTCGCTCGGTGAGGCCAGTGTGGCCGACGGTGCCGTGCATTGGCTCGACGAATCGCATGGCAAGCCATTAAATGCAAGCATGGAAGCGATTGAACTGGGACTCAGCAATCTCACCAACAAGGCCGGTCAAACAGCAGCGTTTGATGTGTCTTGGCGTTTGCTGGCCCAAGAGTGGTTGAAGGTCGATCATTTTGCTGTAAAAGGCGGGTTGCTTGATCTGGCCAAGCGTGAGGTGTCTGTAAAAGAGGTGCTGGCCAAAGGCGCGCAGAGCCTGTTCCGTCGAAATGCAGATGGCAAGATCGATTGGCTACAAACGCCTGCACTGCGTATTGTCGAGGCATCGCAGAATGATGCTTCAGTGCCGTGGAAGCTGAGCGTTGGTAAGTTTGTTGGCGACGAAATCGGGCTGCGTTTTGAAGACAAGGCCGTTTCGCCGGCGGCGATTCAGACCATTGATGGGCTCGGATTCGTTGCCGAGAATCTGTCGACCGAGACGGGGCAGACGGCAAAACTGGCGGCTCATTTCAAAGTAAACCGCAGGGGCGAAGTTGCGGTGGGCGGAACGATCGCCCCGTTCCCGTTAGCGGCCAATCTGGATCTCGATATCAAGACGCTCGAGTTGCTCCCACTACAACCTTATTTTGCGGAAAAACTCAATATTGCCGTAACCAAAGGAGTGGTGACGGTGGGTGGAAATCTGCAGTTGAGTCAGGAGAAGCCAAGCAAAGCGAACAAAGCAGGAAAGCCTGGCAAAGTAGATGGTTCTCACGGATTGACGGGCGGCTTTACCGGGCAGGTGACAATTGGCGATTTTTATGCCGTCGATAAGCTCAATTCGGCGGATTTTCTGCATTGGAAGTCGCTCTTTTTCGGCAAGGTTGATGCGCGTATGGGGCCGGATTCGCTGGCCGTTGGCGAGATCGCGCTCTCCGACTTTTTTGCGCGAGTAATTATCAGCCCCGAGGGGAAGCTCAATTTACTGCAAATTGTACGCAAGGACGATGCGCCTCCGCTCGCCGTGGTTCCCCTGTTGGCGGATCAAGCAGTAAAAGCCAAGGCTGTTCCGGAAAAGACTGTTGCGACAGCACCGGCAGAAGGAACAGCTCTTGCCCCCGTCGTACCGCAAGGCAAACCGACGATGCCGATCAAAATCGGCAAGATAACCTTGCAGGGGGGAAGTGTCAGGTTTTCCGACAACTTCGTTAAACCCAACTATACGGCGAATCTGAAACGCGTCGTCGGCCGGGTTTCCGGCTTGTCGTCGGAGCCGGGCACGGTCGCAAACCTTGAGTTACGAGGCAATTACGACAACGTCTCGCCGCTGAACGTGACAGCACAGATCAATCCGCTCTCAGCTAATCCCTATCTCGATCTACAGGCAGAGGTAAAGGGTATTGAACTTACCTCGTTTTCCTCCTATTCCGGTAAATACGCTGGCTATATGATCGAGAAGGGCAAGCTGTCGCTGTTCGTGAAGTACAAGATAGAAAATAGTCAACTGGCCGCAGAGAACCGTGTGTTCATCGACCAGCTGACTTTTGGTGATCGCGTTGATAGCCCGGATGCGACCGGTTTGCCGGTAAGTCTGGCGGTTGCCTTGCTGAAGAACCGGAATGGGGAAATTGACCTGAACTTGCCCATTTCAGGCTCGCTGAATGATCCGCAATTTAGTATTGGCGGCTTGGTCGTCAAGGTTATTGTCAATCTCTTCGTCAAGGCCGTGACTTCTCCCTTTGCCTTGATCGGTTCACTGTTTGGCGGTGGGGAAGAGTTGTCGAACGTTGAGTTTGATTACGGGCGCGCGGCGATTGGTCCGGAGGCGGAAAAACGTCTGGATAGCCTGAGCAGGGCGTTGATTGATCGCCCGTCGCTGAATCTTGAGGTAGAAGGGCGCGTTGATTTCGAACATGATCGTGAAGGATTGAAGAAAGCGCGTATCGACCGTAAAGTAAGAGCGTTAAAGCGGGAAGACTTGACCAAAAAAGGGGTGGAGAGTGAGGGTGCCGAGACGGTTGTGGTCAGCGATGAGGAGTATCCAGTGCTTCTTGAACGCGTTTATAAGGCGGAAAAGTTTCCCAAGCCGCGCAACATGATCGGCTTGGTGAAAAGCCTGCCGGTTGATGAGATGGAGAAGCTGATCGTTACCAATTCAGTCGTTGATGACGAGGATTTGCTTGCCCTTGGCGAGCGTCGTGCGAAAGCGGTGCGTGACTGGATGGTCGCTCATCAGGTTCCCGTCGAGCGGGTTTTCTTGCTGCCGACAAAACTGGGAGGAGACGCGAAGCCGGGGAGTGAACAGAAACTGAAAAGCAGTCGGGTTGATTTCACCCTTAAGTAAGTTTCAAGGGGTCGATAAGCAGGGTTGGAGATAAAGGGTAAGCATGAGTGAATTGTTGCTGTACGGGCTCGTCGCCATGGGCGCCGGTGTTTTGCTATTGCAGCTTGTTTTGTTGCAGCGCAGCGGACGAAAGGACGATTCGCTTGAGCCCGGCTTTAGTGCTCTGCAAAGCGGACTGGAACGAGTCGAGCGCGAATTGCGGCAAGAAATGGCCAGAGCTCGGCAAGAATCTGCCACCGCCGCTCGTGGCGACCGTGAGGAGCAAGCGCAGTCGCTGGATCGGCTGACCAAAGCACTTTCGGCTCAGGTCGGGCAATTAGGTACCTTGCAGGGGCAGCAACTCGAAGCGTTTGCCGCGCAACTGGCGCGCCTCACGCAGAGTAACGAGCAGCGTTTTGAGCAATTGCGTCTGTCGATTGAAGCGCGTTTGGGGGCCATGCAGGCTGACAACGCGAGCAAGCTTGAAGAGATGCGCAAGACGGTCGATGAAAAGCTGCACGCAACGCTGGAACAGCGCCTTGGCGACTCCTTCAAGCTGGTCAGTGAACGGCTCGAGCTGGTGCATAAAGGACTGGGCGAAATGCAGACGCTGGCGGCGGGTGTCGGTGACCTGAAAAAAGTGCTGACCAACGTCAAAACGCGCGGTACCTGGGGCGAAGTGCAACTCGAAGCCTTGCTCGATCAGGTGCTGACTGCCGAGCAATACGAGAAGAACGTCATAACCCGGCCAAACAGCAATGAGCGCGTTGAGTTTGCCATCCGCTTGCCGGGGCGCGAGATGGGTGGCAGCGACAAGCAGCCGGTGTGGCTGCCGATCGACGCCAAGTTCCCGATGGAGGACTATCAGCGCTTAATTGAGGCGCAAGAGCGCGCCGATCCTGTGGCGGTCGAGCTGGCAGCCAAAGCGCTGGAACTGCGCCTGCGCCTCGAAGCTAAAACGATCCGCGATAAGTACGTTGAGCCGCCGTTCACCACCGATTTTGCCATCCTCTACCTGCCGACCGAAGGTCTGTATGCCGAAGCTTTGCGCCGCTCCGGCCTGGCCGACGGCCTGCAGCGGGATTTTCGCATCAGCATCGCCGGCCCGACCACGCTGGCGGCTTTGCTAAACAGCCTGCAAATGGGCTTCCGCACACTCGCTATTGAGAAGCGCTCGTCGGAAGTATGGGGCGTTCTTGGCGCGATCAAGACCGAGTTCGGCAAGTTCGGCGAAGCGCTTGATGCGACACGCAAGAAGCTTGAGCAAGCGACCAAGAGCATCGAATCGGCCGGTGTGCGGACGCGTCAGATTGAGCGCAAGCTGAAAGGCGTCGAAGCGTTACCGACTGCTGAAGCGCAGGCGCGCCTCGGGGCGTTGGAGGAAATCGAGGCGGTTGAAGACGACGTTTGAGTCCTATTTGTCGTGAAAACCACACAGCTCGAAGCCGCGTTTCTCGCCACTACCTATCGGGTGGAAACGCCTGGTGCTCGCTTTGATCTGCGAATCGGGTTGCCTGATCAGGCGTTTGAGGCTTTTTTGAACCAGCAGGGTGCTTCAAGCTGGGGCATTGTCACTGCCTGTAATCCTTTCGGAGAGCCGACTCTTGAAGAGAATGCGCAGCGTCATGCAGCGCTGCTGGCAAGAATCACTGCGCTTGGTTTACGCTATTTTTCGGCAAGTAATCATGCCGATTCCGGCAAGTGGGCCGTAGAACCGGGCTTCTGTGTGCTCGATGCAAGTGAGGATGAGTTATGCCGATTGGCCGCCGGTTTTGGGCAGGCGGCCATCGTTTTTGGGCAAGTCGGGCAGGGCGGCGGGCAGCTCGTTTGGCTTGGGAATCAATAAGAACGCCGCTTAAATCCAGCTAATCATCCCGTAGTTTTTCTTGCCGCGCTTGAGCAGAGTGAAGCGGCCAAAAAGCTGTTCTTCTGCGCTGAACTGGTGCTCCAGTGCGTCGGCCTTCTGGCCATTGATGCTTACGCTGCCGCTCTGGATAAAGGTACGGGCTTCGGATTTCGACTTGGCCAGGCCGGAGGTGACCAAGGCGTCGATTAGGTTCTTCACGGATTTTTCGAGCTGTACGCCAGGCATGCCATCTTGCGCCAGTTGTTCGAGATCGGATTCGGTCAGGCTGCTCAGGCTGCCCGAAAACAGGCTAAGACTGATGCGCTGAGCTGCTTCCAGCGCTGCTTTGCCGTGCACCAGTTCGGTTGCATTCTCGGCGAGAATGCGCTGGGCTTCGGGCTTTGTTCCGCTCGATTTGTCTGCCGCTTCAATCGCAGCGATTTCCTGCACGGACAGGAAGGTAAAGTAGTTCAAAAATTTATAGACGTCGGCGTCGGCGGTGTTCAGCCAGAACTGGTAGAAAGCGTAAGGTGAGGTTTTCTTCGCGTCGAGCCAGATGGCACCGGACTCGGTCTTGCCGAATTTGGTGCCATCGGCCTTGGCGACCAGCGGCAGCGTCAGTGCATGGACGTGTTTGTGGTGGATGCGGCGGGTAAGGTCGATACCGGCTGTGATGTTGCCCCATTGGTCAGAGCCGCCGATCTGCAACTGGCAGTTGAAGCGTTTGTTCAGCTCAGCAAAATCGTAGCCTTGCAACAGGCTGTAGGAAAACTCGGTGTAGGAAATGCCTTGTTCGTCGCGGCTGATGCGCTGTTGCACCGATTCCTTCTTGATCATCGCATTGACCGAGAAGTGTTTGCCGATGTCGCGCAAAAACTCCAGCGCGCCCATGCCGCCGAACCAGTCGTAGTTGTTGGCCATGATCGCCGCGTTCGGGCCGTCAAAGTCGAGGAAAGGCGATACCTGACCGCGGATTTTATCGACCCAGCCGGCGATGACGTCCGGTGTGTTGAGCTTGCGTTCGTTGGCCTTGAAACTCGGGTCGCCAATCATCCCGGTTGCGCCGCCGACGAGTGCAATTGGCTTGTGTCCGGCCATCTGAAAGCGCTTGAGCAGGAGCACCGGCACCAGATGCCCGAGGTGCAGGCTGTCCGCCGTTGGGTCGAAGCCGCAATATAGAGTGACGGATTCCTTGGCCAGCAGCTCGTCGAGCGCTTTTACATCGGTGGTTTGAGCAATCAGGCCGCGATCTTGCAGGTCCTGGACAAGGGGTGATTGAAACATTTGGTTGTTCTCCACGCAGGCGATGTAGCTATCGTACATATTGGTAAAAGGCGAATTGTAGCAGGCAGGTGCCCGAGTCGTCTTTTGACGGCACTATTGCCTGTCCACGTTGAGTTCTGTGTTGGACTTGCGTGCTGTTCGCGAAGAGGCTTCTACCGGCCTCGTCGATGTTTTGTGCGATAAGCAATAATTTATGGTCGGAATATCTTGCGTAATAGTCGGATTATGGCAAAATCTGCGCGGATGATTTTGTTAATGTAATCTTTACTTCTTGGATTGGAGATTGAGCAATGGCAGAAAATGCGATTTCGTTGGATGGGCTGTCGGTTTCTGATTTGGCCGCGCTTCAGGCAAAAATTGCCGAGCAGATTAAAGCAAGGAAAGAAGAATCCAAGCAGGAAGCCAAGGATAAGATTCTCTCTATTCTAGCCGAATACTCTTTTTCGATGGCCGACCTCTTCCCTTTGCAAAAGGGGGGGCAAGAGGCAGGCGGCGTTCAAAAGAAAAAGGTTAAGGTTAAATACTCTGACGGTAACAATAACTGGACAGGGCGTGGCAAGAAGCCTCTGTGGGTAGTGGAGTTTCTCAGAACAGGTGGGGATTTGTCTTCGCTTGCGGTTTAGTAAACTAGTTTTAGTCGTGCGAAAGAGCCCCGAAAGGGGCTTTTTTCTTTTTCTATCGGACTTTTTTCGCGCACGATTAAATATTCGATAGCTTTCCCGGAGAGTATTTTGATCGGCCATTTGCCGATTTTTTTTATCGGGCGGGGATCACTTTTTTCCAGAATTGGCTCGTGTTCGTCTTTCGGTTAATCGGTTTTGGTTTGTTGAAGTCGATCAGCCAGAACTCCTTATCGGATTTGTCGCTTGAGCCGACACTGCCTATGCGGTGTATATCTTTGTCTTGTTGGAGGATTTATTTCGGCAGCCGCGAGGGAAAGTGGCCAAAAATCATCGTTGGTGCCTATCTGATGACTTGAAATCCCCGTTTCTGTCCCCAGTTAGCTTCCCGTTGTCGCATGCCTTGGCGTGCGCGGCTTTATCCGATCACTTCAACAAAATCACTTTAACGGAGTTTTTCAATGGGCGATAACAAGGAAACACTTGGCTTTCAGGCCGAAGTTAAACAGCTGCTGAATCTAATGATTCACTCGTTGTACAGCAACAAGGAAATCTTTCTGCGCGAACTGGTTTCTAATGCGTCGGACGCTTGCGACAAGCTGCGTTTCGAGGCACTGAACAATGTGGGCCTTTACGGCGATGATTCTGACCTGAAGATTCGTGTTTCCTTTGACAAGGCAGCGCGCACCATTACGATTTCCGACAACGGTATCGGCCTCTCGCGTGACGAAGCGGTCGAGCACCTCGGCACCATCGCCAAATCCGGTACGCGGGAGTTCTTCTCGGCGCTGACCGGCGATCAGGCCAAAGATGCACATCTGATCGGGCAGTTTGGCGTTGGCTTCTATTCATCGTATATCGTTGCCGACAAGGTGACGGTTGTGTCCCGTCGTGCCGGTGTTGAGGCCGGGCAGGCCGTCAAGTGGGAGTCCGCTGGCGAAGGCGAATTCACCGTCGAAATGGTTGAAAAGGCCGGTCGCGGTACTGACGTGACCTTGCATCTGCGCGAAGGCGAGGACGAATTCCTGTCGAGCTGGAAGCTGCGCCAGACGATCCGCAAATACTCCGACCACATTACCCTGCCCATCATCATGAAAAAAGAGCAGTGGGACGAGGAAAAGAAGGAGCAGGTCGTCACCGATGAGGACGAAACCGTCAACCAGGCATCGGCGTTGTGGGCGCGCCCCAAGTCGGAGATCAACGACGAGCAATACAAGGAATTCTACAAACATGTTGCGCACGACTTTGAAGACCCGCTGGCCTATGTTCACGCCAAGGTTGAAGGCAAGCAGGAATACACCCAGCTGCTCTACATTCCGCAACGCGCTCCCTTTGATATGTGGGACCGTAACGCGCGTCATGGCGTCAAGCTCTATGTGCGTCGCGTCTTTATCATGGATGATGCCGAGCAGTTGATGCCGGTTTACATGCGCTTTGTGCGCGGTATTGTCGATTCCAATAACCTGCCACTTAACGTTTCGCGCGAAATTTTGCAGGAGTCGCGCGACATCGAGACGATCCGTGGTGGTTGCGTGAAGAAAGTGCTCGGTCTGCTCGAAGGTATGGCCGACTCCGAAGACGCAGCAGAGAAGGAAAAATACGCGGCATTCTGGAAGGAGTTCGGTCGCGTTCTCAAGGAGGGCACTGGCGAAGACCACGCCAACAAGGATCGTATTGCCAAGCTGCTGCGCTTTGCTTCAACCCATGCCGATACGCCGGACGAGGTCGTTTCGCTGGCCGACTACGTGGCGCGCATGAAGGAAGGGCAGGAGAAGATCTACTACGTTACGGCCGAAACCTTTACCGCCGCGAAGAATAGTCCGCATCTTGAAATTTTCCGCAAGAAGGGCATCGAAGTGCTGCTGCTTTCCGAGCGCGTGGATGAGTGGGTTACCGGTAATCTGACTGAATTTGACGGCAAGCAATTACAGTCGGTGGCTAAGGGTGGGCTCGATCTCGGTAAGCTGGAAGACTCGGCCGACAAGGAAGAAACCGAGAAAGCCGCTGACGAATACAAGGAATTGCTCGAGAAGATCAAAGCCACGCTCGGTGAAAAGGTCAAGGATGTTCGTGTGACGCATCGCCTGACTGATTCGCCGTCCTGCCTCGTTGCTGACGAGCACGATCTGGGCGGCAATCTGGCGCGCATCCTCAAGGCTGCGGGGCAGAGCGCGCCGGAGTCGAAGCCGATTCTGGAGGTCAACCCCAAGCACCCCGCGGTGCAGCGCTTGAAATACGAAGAGTCGCGCTTTGACGACTGGGCCAATCTGTTGCTCGAGCAGGCGACGCTGGCTGAAGGCGGTTCGCTCGATGACCCTGCTGGCTTTGTTAAACGCATTAACGATCTGATGCTGGCGCTCTCAGCTGGGGGTAAGTAATGCTTGCGGGCAGGCCGCTGTCTGGTCTGCCAAAATCCGGTGAGCAGAGCGTTCTGCTCACCGGGCTGCCGCCGATTATCGATGCGGGCGTGGAAACGCTGATTTTGGGCAGTTTTCCATCGCCCGTTTCTCTTGCTGTCAGGCAGTATTATGCGCACCGGCAGAATCAGTTCTGGAGGGTGCTCGAAGCGCTGTTTGGCGAGCCGCTAGTGTCGCTGGAATATGCCGAGAAGCAAGGTCGCTTGCTGGACCATGGCGTCGGCGTATGGGATGTCTATCGCCGTTGCAGCCGGGTTGGTGCGCTCGATTCAGCCATTCACCAAGCCGAGCCAAATGACTTCGAGCAACTCAAGACCATTGCGCCGAGATTGCAGCGCGTTTGTTTTAATGGCAAGACCTCGGCGAAGTTCGAACGCTGGTTTGGCGATCAGAGCTATGTGACATGTGTTCTGCCGTCGACCAGTCCGGCCTATACATTAACCTTTGAACGCAAGCTTGAGTTGTGGCGTCAAGCCTTGTCGAGCAAGGCCGTTTCCTGCTGATCAATTCTTCGGCAAGAGGTTCTCGTGCAGACACTGACGGTGTTCCGAGCCAAGTTTGTCCTGGCAAAGCTCAGCTGTTTTTTTGTGCTGCTCACAGCGTGCCGGGTCGGCTGATTTTCTGCATTCTTTTTGCCGAGCTTGCTCTTGTCGGCATTGCTTATGTTCTTCGCCGGTTTTGCCCTTGCATGCGTTGTTTGCCTTTTTAGCCACTTTTCGCCCTTGGCACTGCGCCGTTTCTTTGTTTTGGCCGCACTTTGCCGCGGCCTGCGTTTTTTGCTGAGTGTGTTTGGCTTGTGGCGTGCTCGGTGAAACCGATGCGCTGGACTTGACCGATGGGTCTGTTTCGGCCAGCCCCGGCGCGCCCGGAACGCCCGCCGGGCCTAGTTGTGCGCTAGCGGGCAGGGCGATGAGCACGGCGGCTAGTGAAACAACGAACAGCAGGGCTTTCATGGGGTTCTCCGGTTCTAAAGGGCTAGGGGAAAAGTAGGGGAAGCTTGGGGAAAGGGGCGGCAACATGTGTAGTCAAGGGCTTTGTGTCGCGCATGCAATTGTAGCCTCACTTTATTCCGTTGTGTTGTATTGGAATTGAGCCCTTCATGTTTTGTCGGTTATAGTCACCAAAACTCTCATTGGATTGCCCCCTATGTCCGATCATAAGGCGAATACTGTGCCGGAACACCGCGTGACGGTGGCGGAAATACTTGGTTTGTTGGTCGATGACGGTCTTGTTCTCAAGCCTGACGCAGACGTGCTAATCGCGGAGAGCCGTTTGCGGCGTCAGGTCGCACATCCGCTGACAATCATTGCCGAGCAAAAGTGGAAATCTCAGCTGCCACCGCATAGGCCGTTGGCGCTTGATGATCTGACCGAGTGGTTTGCCAGTAAAGTTGGCCTCGAGTACTACCACATCGATCCGCTGAAAATCGACTTCACGTCGGTAACCGATGTCATGTCGAGCGCTTATGCGACGCGCTTTGGCATTCTGCCGGTGCGTGTGACGGCGCAAGAAGTTGTGGTGGCGACAGTTGAGCCTTTTTTGCGCGAGTGGGAAAAGGAAATCAAACCCCTCGTCAAAAAGCCTATTCGCCGGGTCGTCGCCAACCCGCAGGATGTCGCGCGCTATCTGATCGAGTTTTACAATCTGGCGCGTTCCGTTAAAAAGGCTACTCAGCTTGGCGGGCAGAGCGCGGGGCTCTCGTCGTTTGAACAACTGGTCGAACTGGGGCGTACCAATCGCCAGTTCGATGCCAACGACCAGCACATCGTCAACATCGTCGATTGGTTATGGCAGTACGCCTTCGAGCAACGTGCCAGCGATATTCACATCGAGCCGCGCCGTGAGCTCGGCATCGTGCGCTTTCGCATCGACGGCGTATTGCATCAGGTGTACCAGATCCCGATGAGCGTCATGGCGGCGATGGTCAGCCGGATCAAGATTCTCGGGCGTATGGATCTCGTCGAAAAGCGTCGTCCGCAGGATGGTCGTATCAAGACGCGTACCGCCGACGGGCAGGAGGCCGAACTGCGGCTTTCGACCTTGCCGACCGCTTTTGGCGAAAAGCTGGTGATGCGGATTTTTGATCCGGAAGTGCTGGTACGCAATTTCACCGATCTTGGCTTTTCTGAAGAAGATCAGAGTCGGTGGAAAAGCATGTCCGATAGCCCGCATGGCATCATTCTGGTCACTGGGCCAACCGGTTCGGGTAAGACGACGACGCTCTATTCGACCTTAAAGCAGTTGGCAACCCCCGCAGTCAACGTGTGCACCATCGAAGACCCGATCGAAATGGTCGAACCGGCGTTTAACCAGATGCAGGTGCAGACCGCCATCGATCTGGACTTTTCGCAAGGCGTGCGTGCGCTTATGCGGCAGGACCCGGACATCATCATGATCGGCGAAATCCGCGATCTGGAAACTGCCGAAGTGGCTATCCAGGCGGCGCTTACCGGTCACCTTGTGCTGTCCACGCTACATACCAACGATGCCCCGGCTGCCGTAACGCGCATGCTCGATCTGGGGGTTCCTCCTTACTTGATTAGCGCTACCTTGCTTGGCGTCATGGCGCAGCGTTTGGTGCGAGTACTCTGTCCGCATTGTAAAAAGTCGAGCCCGGCAAGCTCCGAGGATGAGGCGCTTTGGGATCAGCTGGTGGCGCCGTGGAAGGCCAATCGTCCGACAAAGTTCAGTCAGCCAGTGGGCTGTCTTGAATGTCGCATGACCGGCTATCGCGGGCGGGTCGGTATTTACGAAATTCTCCTATTGTCGCCGGACATGAAGCAGGCCATCAGCGATAGCGCCGATGTCGCCAAGTTGCGTGACCTGGCGTATCGTGAAGGCATGAAGCCTTTGCGTATTTCCGGCGCTATGAAAGTTGCTGCGGGAATTACCACGCTGGCCGAGGTGATTGGTCGGGCGACCCTGTAGAGAGTATCTCGTAGCCATTCAATATTCGTTTGACTTTGGCCGACGACCGCGAGGATACTCGTGACGCAAGGCCTGAAAGCTGTTTGCGAACCGCTGTTTGAACGAATGTATCGAATGGAGGGAATGTCATGACACAAGTTGTCGCCGCTTTGCGAATCTTTCTGCTGTCCCTGTTCGTATTGCTTGGCGCAGGTTGCCAGCGGACGGAGGAGGCTCCGAAAGCGGCCATCAAGGACGTTTCCTTGTTTCACTACTGGTCGTTTTCCGGCACCTTTGTCGGAACGCTGGATGCTATTGCCGCGGATATTAATCGCCAGAATCCAGACTACGTTTTCAAACACACGCCACTCGACCACGAATCGTTCAAAATCAGCATCCGCAATGATTTGCGCCTGGGCAACACAGCAGATATCTATACCTACTGGGCGGGCGCACGTACGCAGTCGATCATCGATCAGTTGGCGCCACTCGATGATGTGCTGCCCAGCGACGAGATGAACAAGCTTTTCGGGACTTCGGTCGTCCGCTCAGCGTGCTCGTATAACGGCCAGATTTATCTGCTTCCGGTCTCGCAACACTTCGTTGGTTTTTACTACAACAAGAAGGTATTTGCTGATAATGGCCTGCTTCCGCCGACGAACTGGGAAGAGTTTTTAGCCGTGGGCAAAAAGCTCAAGGCGCAGAAGATTATTCCCGTGGCGCTCGGTTCAAAGGCCAAATGGCCAGCTCAGTTCTGGTTTGACTATCTTTTGTTACGAACCGCTCCCATTGATTACCGCAACAAATTGTTGGCCGGGGATGCGTCTTTATCTGATCCGGAAGTTAAACGGGTGTTTTCGCTCTGGCATGATTTGATCAAAGCCGACTTCTTCAATCCGCATCCGAATGAAATCGAGTTCGATAGCGGTGCGGCGAAGATGGTGCGCAACGGTGAGGCGGCGATGACCTTGATGGGGACTTGGCTGTCCGGCTATTTCCAAGGCATGAAGCCGGTGTGGAGCGAAGACAGCGATTACGGCTTTTTCCCGTTTCCGACGATTGATCCGGCAATTCCTCGGGTCGCTCTGGGGCCGATTGATGGTTTGATTGTGCCGAAAAGTGCGCGCAATATCGAAGGCGCCAAGTCGATTCTGAAATATTTTACTAATAGTGACGTTCAGGAAATTGTCAGTCGCGGCACGGGTGCGTTCGCGCCAAATTTGGCGGTCGAGAGTTCGGCCTATTCGCCGCTCAAGAACGCCATTCGCAGCGAGATTGCCGAGTCGAGTGTTTGGGCCTTTAACTACGATCTGGCAACGCCTCCCGAAAAGGCTGAAATTGGTCTGAGTCTTTTTGCCGAGTTTCTTGAGTTTCCAGATCAGTATCCGATGCTGCTGGAGAAGGCAGAGCAGCGCATGCAACGGCTCGTTGTGAATAGCGATCAGTCGCCAGACTCCAAATGAACTCGAAAACTGCTTAATCGATTGGGTGATTGATCATGTCTCGCTTCTGGCAACAATTTCAAAGTATTGCTTCTGCTTACCGGCAGCAGAAGATTGTCGGCAAGCTGAACTGGCTGTTCTATTTCTTGATGGCCTTGATTGTTGCCAACACCCTGATCGTACTTGTTTCGCTTTACGTGGTGTATGACCGGAACCGAACGCTGTCTGAACTCAATGGTTTTGTTACGCAGGTTGGTCAGGTGGAAGTTTCGCAATTGCGTTTTCGTCTTGCGCACAAGCGAGAGGATGCTCTGAATGCACGCTATGCCCTGAATAGGGCTCAAGCGATATTTCTTGCACTGCCGAAGGGTGTTTTTGACGAGTCAGGAAAAGGCGAAAGCGTCAAGATGCTGATGGCGACGCTCGATGGCAGATTCAACGAATATCTGTTGTATCAGGAGCAGGCGTCGGCGCTGGAAAACAGCATGCGCAAAATCGGCGACGAACTGCTGTACAGCGCACAAAAGCTGAGAGCAAGCTCGTCACGCGATTCATTGAGCGATGTTCGTGCGCAGTTGGTTCATGCGGTTCTGGATGCCATTGTTGTCGAGCAGGAGTTTGCCCTGGAGCGTGACATGAGTTTGTCTGCGAGGATGGCGCAAAGCGTCAAATCGATTTCTGCCAATTCATCACGTTTGCGTACGCAGAGTCCGGACGTTGAGGCGCAGATCGAGGCATACAGCATTGGTCAGCAGGCGCTGTTGCTGGATGGCGCTTTTGTCAAGCTGCGCGACTACACGAAAATGAAGATGTATAACGAAAAAGGCATGTCTTCTGCGGCCAGGGAGATTCTGCAGCGTGCCTCAGAGGTGGTAAACCGGCAACGGGCTTCGATTTCGGCGTTGCTGTTTATTGTTGTCATTAGTGTGCTAACGGCGTCGTCGCTGATTGTCGCCATTGGTTTTTTGTTTGGGCGTCGTTTCGTGCATAAGCTTACGTCGTCCTTGTCATCGCTTGTGCTGATGAGTCGGCGCATTACGCATGGCGACTACAGCCAGCATTCGTTGCCGGATTCGGCCGATGAGTTTGGCGAGTTGGCGAGCAGTTTTAACGATATGGCGCGGACTGTGGAAAATCAGATTCAGGCCTTGCGGGAGAGCGAACAACGGGTTTCTCAGCGTACTTCCGAACTTGAAATCGCCAACGAGTCCCTGGCGCAATCCAAAGCCGCAGCGGAAGCGTTGAACGAACAGCTTGAAGCCAAAGTGCTGGAGCGGACGAAGGCGCTCGAAGAGGTCAATTTCAAACTCAGTGAACTGACAGTTACCGATGCCTTGACTGGGGTGTCCAATCGGCGCTGTTTCGACCAGGTGATTTCCGATGAATGGATGCGGGCAAGTCGAACCGCGCAATCGCTGGCTATTCTCATGATCGATGTGGATCACTTCAAAGCCTATAACGATCATTACGGCCATCCGGCCGGTGATGAATGCTTGCGCCAGGTGGCTGGCATACTCCAAGCCAACGCCCGCAGAGCCAGTGACCTGGTGGCGCGCTACGGAGGCGAGGAGTTTGTCATCGTCGCTGCCGATATGGATCTTCAGGCAGCAAAAGACCTTGCGGAGACCTTGCGTAATGCCGTCGAAGCACTGGCCATGCCGCACGAGTTTTCGTCTGTTGCCAGTGTGCTTACGATCAGCATTGGCGTCTCAGTGGCTACGCCGGATGCCAATATGCAGCCCGAGAGCTTGCTACGCATGGCCGATGCCGCGATGTACTACGCCAAGGATGGTGGGCGAAATCGTGTGGCGGCCTGGGGCAGTAGCACGCCGGAAAAGGCTTGATGCTGCGGTTTTCCCGGGCCGCGTTCTGAGAGGCGCGTAAACATTGGCTTTCAGGGCAATGCGTAGAAATCGCCTGGGGCTTTTTGCTAAGTAAGGTGTATATCCTTGTTAGGCAAAGGGTTGTGTTTTCTTCACAGCTCGTTTCTAATTGCGACCCACGTTTTCGGTTTTTAATCTTGCGACCATGCTTTTTTTTGACGCCCACGCCATGTCACTGCTTATCGCACTTGTGATTGCCACGGCAGCGCTCGTCATCAAGGTCGGTGCGGTATCTGTAGTACGCGTAAAGAGCGTAGTACGGGTAGTACGAGTCGTACGTAACGCACCGACGAGGGCCGGAAGAAAGTAAGTCGAAACGACCAACGACAGATTCCAAAACCCCCGCCGGTGCAAGCCGAGCGGGGGTTTGTTCTTTTAAGCCCCGCCCGCCCAGGCCGCTAACTGCAGCAGATTTTTTAAGGAGAAATTGATGTTATCAACAGCACCAGAAACCCTGACCGGCGCGCAGATCGTTGTTCGTCTGCTTGAGCGGCAAGGTGTGCGAACATTGGCCGGCATTCCCGGTGGCGCCATTTTGCCGATTTACGATGCGCTGTCGCATTCGACGCAGATCCACCACGTTCTGGCGCGGCACGAGCAGGGCGCCGGTTTTATGGCGCAGGGCATGGCACGGGTTAGCGGCATTCCGGCGGTGTGCATGGCTTCTTCGGGGCCCGGTGCGACCAATCTGCTGACCGCCATTGCCGACGCCAAGCTCGATTCGATCCCGCTGGTGGCGATTACCGGGCAGGTGCCGAAGTCGATGATCGGAACGGATGCGTTTCAGGAGGTCGATACCTACGGTCTGACGATCCCGATTACCAAGCATAATTTTCTGGTCGGTTCGGCCGAGGAATTGCTCGAGGTCATACCGCAGGCTTTTCGACTGGCCGCATCCGGCCGTCCCGGTCCGGTGCTGGTGGATATTCCGAAGGATGTGCAGAACCAGTGTAGCGAAGTGCGTGAGTGGCCGGCACCCGGCGTCGCCGACGCTTTTCCGGAACCTGACAACGATCTGATCGGCGAGGCAGCCACGATGATCAACGAGGCCAGACGGCCGATGCTCTACCTCGGCGGTGGCGTGGTGCACTCGGGCGCTTCGGCGCTGGCGGTTGAACTCGCCGAGAAGCAGAGCCTGCCAACAGTGATGACGCTGATGGCGCTGGGAACGATGCCGGTAGACCATCCGCTTTCGCTGGGCATGCTTGGTATGCATGGCGCACGTTGCGCCAATATGCTGCTGGACGAATGTGATTTGTTGATTGCGGTTGGTGCGCGTTTTGATGATCGAGCTACCGGCAAGGTTGCGGCGTTTTGTCCGCAGGCCAAAATTGTCCATATCGATATCGATCCGGCCGAGCTCGACAAGATCAAGACGGCACATGTCGGTATCACCGGGGATGTCACCGCGGTCCTTGGGCGCCTCATGTCGCAAATCAAGGCCGATTTGCGCAGCGACTGGCTTTCAATAGTGGCCGAACTGAAAGCCGATTACTCGCTGCGTATGCCGGGCATCGATGATCCGCGTACGCCTTACGGCCTGATTCGCGCCGTCGCCGATTGTCTTGACGACGAGGCAACGATTGCCACCGATGTGGGGCAACATCAGATGTGGGTGGCGCAGGCGTATCCTTTGCGCCGCTCGCGCCAATGGCTGACTTCCGGCGGCTTGGGAACAATGGGCTTTGGCTTGCCGACGGCAATTGGCGCGTCTCTGGCCGAGCCGGAGCGCACCGTGGTCTGTTTCTCGGGTGATGGCAGCATTCTGATGAACATTCAGGAGTTCGCTTCGGCGGCCGAAGAAAATGTGAACGTCAAAGTCGTGCTGATGAACAACTCGTCTTTGGGCCTTGTTTATCAGCAGCAGAACCTGTTCTACGGCGAGCGGACGTTTTCTTCGAAGTTCAAAGGGGTGCCGGATTTCATCACGGTGGCCAAGGGGTTTGGCTGGCAGACGGTCGATCTCGATCAGTTCGCCGATCCGCGTGCCCCTTTGGCGGCCGCCTTATCGTCGCGCGGGCCGACCTTGATTCACGCCAGCATTAATATGGACGAGCAGGTTTTACCCATGGTGGCGCCGGGCGCAGCCAATAAAGAGATGATCGGAGGCTAACAATGAATTCAATTACAAAATACGAGAGCCGGGCGCTTGTCAGAACGGTGCTTGAGCTTGATGTGAATAATCACGCTGGCGTCATGTCGCACGTTGTTGGCATGTTCTCGCGGCGCGCCTACAACGTCGAAGGTATTCTCTGTATGCCCGTAGGCACGGGCGAAATGAGCCGCATCTGGCTGACGGTCAATGAAGACGCCCGTCTTGAGCAGATGGTAAAACAGATCGAGAAGCTCGAAGACGTACGCGTTGTGCGTCGGCACGGCGCCGAGCATGAGGTGTTCGAGCAACTGGAGCGGTTTTTTCAGTAGAGTTTTGCTTTAGCTTGAACTTAAAAAACGCAGTTGACCACGAAGGCCACAACGAATATGACTCAGAAATAGAGAGTTACCTGTTTGTTATTGATGCGCCCATTTGGTAATCAGGAAAAGATCAGAAGTTCGCTCTTTTCGTCGTCTCCGTTGTGTCGTTGTGGTTTGAACTGATGTTTTGAGCTTGAAGGAGGGTGAATGCGCTTGTTGCTCGTTGAAGATGATCCGATGATCGGTAGCAGCGTACAGAGCGGGCTTAAACAGGACGGTTACTCGGTCGATTGGGTGCGTGATGGCATCGCCGCTGAGTTGGCAATGGCCAATGGTGTCTACGAGTTGCTTCTGCTCGATCTTGGCTTGCCGCACAAATCCGGTCTGGATCTTCTGGAGAGCTTGCGTAAAAGCGGTGCAAGCCTGCCGGTGCTGGTGATTACCGCGCGTGACTCGGTGGCCGATCGTGTCAAGGGCCTGGATGCCGGTGCGGATGACTATCTGGTCAAGCCCTTCGATCTTACCGAGCTGTCGGCGCGTATCCGCGCCCTGCTGCGGCGGCAGGGCGGGCGTTCGTCGCCGGTGCTTGAGCATGGACAGTTGTTGCTGAATCCGGCGACGCATGAAGTGATGCTTGGCGGGGCGCCGGTGAACCTTTCTGTCCGTGAATTCGCTCTCTTGCACGCTTTTCTTGAGCAGCCAGGCGTACCGCTCTCGCGAGCGCAACTCGAGGAGCGCCTTTACGGTTGGGATGAGGAAATCGAGAGCAACGTGGTTGAGGTGTATATCCATTCCCTGCGTCGCAAGCTGGGCGCCGAGTGGATCCGTAATGTGCGTGGCGTTGGCTACCTGATACCGGAGCGCGCGTGAATTCGATTCGCAAAAGCCTTCTATTTGCGCTGCTCGCAGCCATGTGCGTGGTCATGCTGCTTGGCGGCTGGGCGACCTACAGCGCGGCTAAAAACGAAGCCGGGGCGCTCTTCGATTACCAATTGCAGCAGATTGCCTTGTCCCTTCGCGACCAGACGTTTCGCGGGCCGGCGGAGGCGCTGGCGAGCGATGAGCGCCTTGATTACGTGATTCGCGTCTGGGACCGAAACGGGCTGGCCATCTATTATTCGCAGCCAAACCAGCAATTGCCCGAGCTTACCCGGCTTGGCTATTCGACGGCGTCTACCGGTGAAGGCGAGTGGCGGTTTTTTGCCATTCAGCATCACGGGCTGACCATTGCCGTGGCACAGCCGATGCGTGTCCGGCATCAACTGGCAGCGTCTGCGGCGTGGAGCACCTTGAAGCCGTTTTTTGTGCTGTTGCCGGTGCTTGGTCTGTTGGTCTGGGTTCTCGTCAGTCGCGGCTTGCAGCCATTGGCGAGGTTGGCGCATTCGGTACAGACGCGAACTCCTGAATCGCTTGAACCGTTGCCGGAGGGCAGCGTTCCGGATGAAGCGAAACCTCTGGTTATTTCACTCAACGATCTGCTCTCCCGGCTCAAGCTGGCACTCAATGCGCAGCGCGCTTTTGTTGCCGACGCGGCGCATGAGTTGCGGACACCGCTTACGGCCTTGCAACTGCAGCTGCAGTTGGTCGAACGCGCAGGGTCAGCCGGGGAAAGAGAAGCCGCGCTGGGCGAACTTAAAAGCGGATTGCAGCGCGCCACTCATGCTGTACAGCAACTCCTGACGCTAGCGCGGCAGGAGCCAGGTGCTGCCGAATACCGCCTTGCGCCGGTGGGTCTTGCCGAACTGGTTCGCCGCTCGGTTGTTGCCCACGAGCGTTTCGCCGAGGCCAAGACGATTGACCTCGGTGCCACAGAGATCGATGAGGCTGCGGTGGTCTCCGGCGATGCCGAAGCCTTGCGCATTTTGCTCGACAACCTGGTCGACAATGCACTGCGCTATACGCCTGCAGGCGGGCAGGTCGATGTGTCGTGCGGCCGCCAGGGTGGTCATGCCTTCCTCGTTGTGGCCGATAGCGGTGAGGGCATACCACCCGATGAGCGTGAGCGCGTTTTCGACCGCTTCTATCGCCGTGCTGGCGAAGGCGATGGCGTGAGCTCCGGGAGCGGTCTGGGCTTGTCCATCGTGCGCATGATTGCCGAGCGGCATGGGGCACGGATTACGCTGGCCGACTCCGAAGCAGGCGGGCTGCTGGTGCGGGTTGGTTTTTGAAGCGTGGTTCAGCGCGGCGGCTGATAAATCCCCATTCCCGCTCGGCCCCCTTTGATAATGGCGATCGACGACCGCGTCTGATTTCCTGGCCGCGGCAGAAATTGGTGGGGCAACTGGTTTCGGAGAAAAGTCGTCTGCACAATCTGCCCACCGATGACGGCGTTCGTCTGGGCATGGTAGTCAGCGAAC
>RRZT010923080.1_pt1 | contig 19530 bp, 17 predicted proteins | sample 2165551 | NCBI WGS metagenome assembly RRZT01 (sample SAMN10456910, study PRJNA506462) | wastewater metagenome | biome: wastewater; feature: sludge; material: wastewater sludge; isolation source: wastewater sludge with Escherichia coli K12::gfp cells carrying plasmid... | place: USA: Moscow, Idaho... | reverse complement strand
TCCCACTCAATCGTCGCCGGCGGCTTGCCACTGACATCATAGACAACCCGGTTCAGACCACGAACTTCGTTGATGATGCGGTTCGATGCCCGGCCCAGCAGGCTGTAGGGCAGCTCGGCCCAGTGGGCGGTCATGAAGTCGCTGGTGACCACGGCACGCAGGGCCACGACGTAGTCGTAGGTGCGGCCGTCGCCCATCACGCCGACCGACTTGACCGGCAGGAACACGGCAAAGGCCTGGCTGGTCAGGTCGTACCAGCTCTTGCCGGTTTTTTCGTCGATGGTGTTGCGCAGCTCTTCGATGAAGATGGCGTCGGCGCGCTTGAGCAGCTCGGCGTATTCGGCCTTCACTTCGCCCAGAATGCGCACGCCCAGACCCGGGCCAGGGAACGGGTGGCGATAGACCATTTCATGCGGCAGGCCCAGTGCGATGCCGAGCTGGCGCACTTCGTCCTTGAAGAGTTCGCGCAGCGGCTCCAGAAGCTTCAGGTTCAGCGTTTCCGGCAGGCCGCCCACGTTGTGGTGGCTCTTGATGGTATGGGCTTTTTTGGTCTTGGCACCGGCCGATTCGATCACGTCCGGGTAAATGGTACCTTGTGCCAGCCACTTGGCTTTCGGCAGTTTTTCAGCTTCGCGCTGGAACACTTCGACAAATTCGGCGCCGATGATCTTGCGCTTTTGTTCCGGGTCGGTGACGCCGGCGAGCTTGCCCATGAATTCGGCGCTGGCATCGACGTGGATCACTTTCACGCCGAGGTTGCGGGCGAACATGTCCATGACCATCTCGCCTTCATTGAGGCGCAAGAGGCCGTGGTCGACAAACACGCAGGTGAGCTGGTCGCCGATGGCGCGGTGGATCAGCGCGGCGGCTACCGAGCTGTCGACACCGCCCGACAGGCCGAGGATGACTTCTTCGTCACCGACCTGTTCGCGGATTTTCTTCACGGCTTCGTCGATGTAGTTCGGCATGGTCCAGCTTGGCTCGGCGCCGCAGATGTGCAGCACGAAGCGGTGGATCATTTCGGTGCCGCGCCTGGTGTGGGTCACTTCCGGGTGGAACTGCACGCCGTAGTAATGGCGGGTTTCGTCGGCCATGGCGGCAATCGGGCAGGACGGGGTTTCGGCGATGACCTTGAAACCGGCCGGCAGGGCGGTGACCTTGTCTCCGTGGCTCATCCACACGTCCAAGAGGCCGTGACCGGCGTCGTTGCTGCGGTCCTGCAAGCCTTCGAGCAGCTTGGAGTGGTTGCGGGCGCGGATTTCGGCGTAGCCGAATTCGCGCTGGTCGCCGGCTTCCACGGTACCACCCAGGGTGTGGGCCATGAACTGCATGCCGTAGCAGATGCCGAATACCGGCACGCCGAGGTCAAACAGGGCCGGATCGGCCTGGTAGTCCGATTCGTACACCGAGTTCGGGCCGCCCGACAGGATGATGCCTTTGGGATTGAAGGCGCGGATGTCCTCGATGGACATGTCGTACGGGTGCAGTTCGCAATAAACATGGGCTTCGCGCACGCGGCGGGCAATCAGCTGCGTGACCTGCGAGCCGAAATCGAGGATGAGGATCTTGTCCATGACGGTCCTGGGCCTTTCAATGCAAAACGGCCGCACGGATTGCGGCCGGGGGAAAGAGGTGGGAAGGATGCCGGGCATCAGCCACGGGCGACATCCTTGATGATGCGTTGTTTTTCACGCTGCCATTCGCGTTCTTTTTCGCTTTCGCGCTTGTCGTGCTGCTTCTTGCCTTTGGCGAGGCCGATTTCCAGCTTGATCCAGCCGGCCTTGTAATGCAGGTTGAGCGGCATTAGCGTGTAGCCGGCGCGTTCGACCTTGCCGATCAGCCGGTCGATCTGCTTGCGTGCCAGCAGCAGCTTGCGCCGGCGGGTCGGATCCGGATGGATGTGGGTACTGGCGGTGGGCAGTGGCGAGATGTGGCAGCCGATCAGCCAGAATGCGCCATCGATTAGCACGACGTAGCCTTCCTTGAGCTGCACGCGGCCTGCACGGATGGATTTGACTTCCCAGCCTTCGAGCACGAGCCCGGCCTCGAAACGTTCTTCGATGAAGTAGTCGTGAAAGGCTTTTTTGTTCTCGATGATGCTCATGAGGCGCTCCGTGAAGCCGCGCATTGTAACAAAGCTCGCCGTCAGACCGAAAGCGCCTGATCTTTCAGCGGTTTGCCAACGGCACCCGATCGGTGCGCGGCAGTTTATAATGCGACACGTTTTTGACGGGCGGCCCGCCGGCTGCCCGAGCCTGAGTCCTATGTCCGTCATCGAAAAAACCGTACTCGTCGCCCATACGCCCGTCCAGATGTTTGATCTGGTCAACGATGTGGCGCGCTATCCGAAATTCCTGCCGTGGTGCAGCCAGACCGAAGAGGTGGAAGGCGACGGCACCTATATGGTGGCACGCCTGCACATCGACTACCTCAAGATCCGCCAGCATTTCACCACGCGCAACCAGCTGGTGCCGGGCGAGCTGATCGACATGCAGCTGGTCGACGGCCCGTTCAGGCAACTGGCTGGCAGCTGGCGCTTTTATCCGCTGGGCGAGTTCGGCTGCAAGATCGTGTTCGAGCTGCGTTACGATTTTTCCAGCCGGCTGCTGGAAACCGTGATCGGTCCGGTGTTCGGCCGCATCATGACCAGCCTCGTGGATGCCTTCATCGAAGAAGCGGACCGCGTGTATGGCGACGACTGACGACATCAGCGTGGAGGTGGCGTATGCCCTGCCGGAACGCCAGAGCCTCGTGCGCCTGAAGGTGCCGGCCGGCACGACGGCCCGCGAGGCCATCGGGCTTTCGGGTCTGCTTGACCAGTATCCGGGCATTGATGCGGATACGATGAAGATCGGCATCTTTTCCCGGCCGGTCAAGGCCGATACCGTGCTGCGCGAGCATGACCGGGTGGAAATCTACCGCCCGCTGATTGCCGACCCGAAAGCCGTCCGGCGTGCGCGGGCCGAGGCCGGCAAGGTGATGAAAAAGGGCGGAGGCGACGGCGACACCCCGTAGTGCGTGTCGCCGGGGATCAGCCGATCCAGGCCTTGAGCTTGGTGCGCAGGCGTGCCACCGCCTGGCTGTGCAGCTGGCAGACGCGCGATTCGGTCACGTTGAGTACGGCGCCGATTTCCTTCAGGTTCAGCTCCTGCTCGTAATACAGGCTCATCACCAGCTGGTCGCGTTCCGGCAGCTCCTTGATGGCAGCGACCAGATGGCTGCGAAAGCGGCTTTCCCCGAGGATTTCGAACGGATTGACCATGCCCTGGTCGGCCACCTGCTCGACCATGCGGGTCGAGCTGCCTTCGTCATCGTCGTGGCCGAAATCCTCGAAATAGACCAGCTGGTGGCCTTTGCACTCGAACAGCATGGTCTGGTATTCGTCGACCGACAGCCCCAGACGGGCAGCAATTTCGCCTTCTCCCGGCGGATGGCCGAGCGACTGTTCCAGCTGCGCCATTGCTTCTTCGATCTGCTTGGCGTTGCGTCGGGCCTGCCGGGGCAGCCAGTCGAGGCGGCGCAGCTCGTCCAGCATGGCGCCACGGATGCGCTGGCTGGCAAAGGTTTCAAACAGTACACCCTGGGCCGGGTCGAACTGCTGGGCTGCTTCGATCAGGCCGATCATGCCCACCTGGACCAGATCGTCGAGTTCGACGCTGGCCGGCAGGCGGCTGATCATCATCGAAGCGAGCTTGCGCACCAGAGTCAGATGCTCGGTGATGTCCACGCTGGAGTTCGTGGTGGCGGCAGACTGGTAGGCTCGAAGCTTGCTCATGGACGAAACGGAGTCAGGTCAGGTCGGAGGGAAGCGGTCCGTTGAGGCGGGTAGCCTCGCACAGCCGGTTGAAAAGATCAGGCACGCTGCCCGAGCGGGTCGACCACTGCGGCAGGCGTGCGGCCAGCTGGCTGATGGCGGCAGCGGTTTCACTGTCGGGAAACGACTGTACGGTGGTGGTGCGCAGGATGGCGGCACGCTTGGCCCAGTGGTCTTCGGGCACGTAGCCGACCCAGCGCAGCGACACCGACAGGTATTGTCCCGCAACTGCCGACAGACGGGCAAACCACAAGCGTGCCTCGGCCAGCGTGTGTACCCGGTTCAGCAGCACGTTGAAACGCCTCTGGCCGTATTCGCCGGCCAGCCGCTTGATCTGCGCGTACACCTCGGTCAGGCAGTCGTGGTCGGGAGACAGGACCACGATCACGTCATCGGCAATGCCGGCCAGCGCCAGCTCTGCGGCGGGGACGTCGAACAGCAGGTAGTTGAGGTCACGCACCAGCGCGGTAAATTCGCCTTCGAGCCGGTGGGCCAGCGCCAGGTGCAGTTCGGCCAAGAGGCGTGGACGGGCGTGGAAGCCGACCAGTACCAGGTTGTCGGACAGGGGGGTCACGGCGGCATCCAGCGGCAACTGGTGCTGGATGACCTTGTCCAGTGTTTCGAGTTCATGCCGCGCCATGCGGCGCACCAGCGCCCGGACCGGATGGGCGTCGAACAGTGCCACCCGGGCATTCTGCTGCTGGGCCAGGGCCGTGCCCAGTTCGGCCACCAGGGTCGTGGTTCCGGCTGCCCGGCCACCGACAAAAGCAAAGCTTTGCGGCGAGTGCAGGACCTGTGCCATGCGGCGCAGGCTGGCAGCCTGATCCTCGACACGGATCATGACAGACCGGTTCCCGGTTGTTGTGCACCCTGGAGGATGCGGTATTCGTCATTCTGGTAGGCAAACGGCCCGCTGCCCTGGCGCAGGGACTGGAACGTGCGTTCGATCAGGTACGGGGCATCGGGCAGGTGCAGGTCTTCCGGCACCCGCTGGCCGTTGGCAATGTAGAACACCGGCAGGCGGTGGCGGATGGCCACGTCCAGTGCCACGCCGAGAGCCGGGGATTCGTCGAGTTTGGAAATGATGGTGCCGACCAGTCCCTCGCCCTGGTAACGCTGGATCACGTCCTGGAGGGTGTGGCCGGCGGCGTTGGCTGCCAGCACCAGGATGCGGCGGATGGCGCGCTCGCCCTGTCCGCTGGCGGCGTACATCTGGGTCTGGCCGTTGAGGCGCGGGTCACGCTGGCCGATGCCGACCGAGTCGATCAGCACCAGGTGCTTGTGCGACAGGTCCTTGAGCGTCAGGGCCAGGTCGGCCTCGTTGTCGACGGCGTAGACCGAGATCTGCAGGATGCGGCCGTAGAGCTTGAGCTGGTCCTGTGCGCCGATGCGGTAGCTGTCGGTCGTGATCAGCGCCACGGCGTCGGCACCCTTGCGCAGGGTGGCGCGGGCGGCCAGTTTGGCAATGGTGGTGGTCTTGCCGACCCCGGTCGGGCCGACCAGCGCATAGACCCCGCCCTTGTCGACAATGTCGTCGCTTTCCGGCAGTACGCGCAGGTTGTGGATCAGGGCCGACTTGGCCCATTTGAGCGCAGCCTCTTCGTCAAAGTGGCCGGGCAGCTTGGAAACCAGCTGGCGGCACAGGGCCGGGCTCATGCCGACGGTCAGGAGCTTGCGGAACAGTTCGGCCTGTTTGGGGTGGTAATCCTCGAGGTTGGCCCAGGCAAGGCTGGCCATCTGGGCCGTCAGCAGTGCCTTGAGTTCGCGCATCTCGCTGCCGATTTCGCCCAGCTTCTGCTCCGTGCGGGCTTCGGAGGCCTGCTGGGAAGGCGTCAGGCTGGTCCGGGACGGAGATGCTGGCGCGTCGTCCGGCAGCAGTTCTTCGGGCATGGCCGGAGAGCTGGAGCGCAAGGGCCGGACAAAGTTCGGCTCGGCCGGCGCGGCCGACAGGTCCGGCCGGCTGTCGGCCGGGCGGGTCTGCAGGCGCGGGAAGTCTGCCTTCCGTACGGTCGGCACGTCGTCTTCCGGATGAAAGACCCGGGCCACCGGTTCATCGAGCGGTTCCACCGGCAAGGCATAGGTCCGCGCCAGTGCGCTGGCCAGCGGTGCTGCCGGTCCGACGGACTGGGCAGGAGCATGGCTCAGGGGCGGCATGGAGACAGGGCGTGGCGGCGGCTTGACGTGCGAGGCCAGCGAAGACGCCAGCGAACTGACGTCGGCATCGGCCACAGCCATGATTTCCACACCGCCGTCGGCGAGGCTGCGGTTGGACAGGATCAGCGCATCCGTACCCAGCTCGTCGCGTACCTGACGCAGCGCCTCGCGGGTGGTTTTGCCGTAGAACTTCTTGACGACCATGGTCTAGAACCGGTTGAAAGCGGGGGCTGGGCACGCTGATGCGGCCATGGCCCGGAAAAAAGGAAAAAGTGTCGGCATCAGCTGCGCCCGCCTACCACGCCCACGACGCGGATGTTCTTGTTGTCCGGAATTTCGTTGTGCGACAGCACGGCCAGCTGCGGCAGGGCGCGGCGCAGGAATTTCGACAGCACCGGCCGCAGTCCCGGCGGCGTCAGCAGCACCGGGTTGAGGCCCTGCTGCTCGATGCGGTCCGATTCGCGGGTAGCCGATTGCAGCAGTCCTTCGGCCAGACCCGGTTCGAGTCCGCCGCCCTGCTTGCCGGTCAGGGCGCTGGCGAGGATGGATTCCAGTTGCGGGTCCAGCGTCAGCACCGACAGTTCGTTCATGCCCGGGAACAGCTGGGCCACGATGGCACGCGACAGCGCCACGCGCACGACGGCCGTCAGCTCGTCGATGTCCTGCGTGATGGTGACATGCTCGGCCAGCGTTTCCAGCACGGTCTTCATGTCGCGGATGCCGATGCCTTCGGTCAGCAGGTTTTGCAGCACTTTCTGCAGGGTGCCGATCGGGATGATCTTCGGAACCAGTTCTTCGACCAGCTTCGGCGCATCCTTGGCCACGTGGTCGACCAGCGCCTGGGTTTCCTCGCGTCCCAGCAGCTCGGAGGCATGGCTCTGGAGGATGTTGGAGATGTGCGTGGCCACCACGGTGCTGGCATCCACCACGGTAAAGCCGTAGGCCTGCGCCTGGTCGCGGTGGTTGGCGTCGATCCACAGCGCCGGCAGGCCGAATGCCGGGTCGGTGGTGGGCGTCCCCGGTACCTGGCCCATGACCTGGCCCGGATTGATGGCGAGGTACTGGCCGACAAAGGCTTCGCCGCTGCCGACCTCGACACCCTTGAGCAGGATGCGGTAGGCATTGGGGCGGATTTCCAGGTTGTCGCGGATGTGCACGGCCGGCAGCAAAAAGCCGATTTCCTGCGCCATCTTGCGGCGGATGCCGCGTACCCGGCGCAGCAGTTCGCCGTCCTGGGTGCGGTCCACCAGCGGGATCAGGCGATAGCCGACTTCAAGGCCGATCGGGTCGACCGGCTGCACGTCGTTCCAGCTGACTTCGGCCACCGGCGATTCGGATGGCGGCGGAGCGGCGTTGTCTGCGGCTGTCCGGGCGCTTTCCAGCTCTTTCTGCCGCTTTTCCACCCACCAGGCCAGGCCAGCCAGCGAGGCGGCGATCAGCAGGAAGGCAAAGTGCGGCATGTTCGGGATCAGGCCGATCAGGCCGATCACCGCTGCGGTGATGTAGAGCACCTGCGACTTCATGAACATCTGGCCGACAAACTGTTCGGACAGGTCTTTTTCGGTGCCGACGCGGGTGACCACGATGCCGGCCGCCGTGGAGATGATCAGGGCCGGAATCTGCGCAACCAGGCCGTCACCGATGGTCAGCAGGGTATAGACCTGTGCCGCTTCGCCGACCGGCAGGTCGTGCTGGGCCACGCCGACGATCAGGCCGCCGATGATGTTGATCAGCATGATCAGGATGCCGGCGATGGCGTCGCCGCGGACGAACTTCGATGCACCGTCCATCGAGCCGAAAAAGTCGGCTTCTTCGGCAATTTCCGAGCGGCGCTTGCGGGCCTCGTCCTCACCGATCAGGCCGGCGTTTAGGTCGGCGTCGATGGCCATCTGCTTGCCGGGCATGGCGTCCAGCGTGAAGCGGGCGCTCACTTCGGCGATACGGCCGGCACCCTTGGTGATCACCACGAAGTTGATGATGGTGAGGATGACGAACACCACGATGCCGATGGCGTAGTTGCCGCCGACGAGGAAGTGGCTGAAGGCCTCGATCACCTTGCCGGCAGCGTCGGGGCCGTTGTGGCCGTTCATCAGGATGATGCGGCTGGAGGCGACGTTGAGTGACAGCCGGAGCAGGGTGGTGACCAGCAGCACCGATGGAAAAACCGAGAATTCCAGCGGTTTTTTCACTTGCAGGCCGATCATCAGCACGATGATCGACACGGCGATGTTGAAGGTGAAGAAGATGTCGAGAATGACCGGCGGCAATGGCAGGATCATCATGGTCAGGATGAGCATGATGAGGATCGGCCCTGCCAGCGAGCTGACGTTCAGGCGGAATCGGTCGAGGATGGCGGAAAAGTTCATGCGTCAGCGCGGTTGTCGGTCGCAGGCGGAGTCTGGCGGGTTTGCGGATCAAGGTCCGGCGGAACCGGTAGTTTATCCGGATATACCGGGGCAATGCCTCCGTGTTTTTCATAGGCACGCAGCTGGAACACGTAGGCCAGCACCTGGGCTGCGGCGCTGTAGAGGGCGGCCGGGATGTCGTCACCGATTTCGGCATTGAAATACAGCGCCCGGGCAAACGGCGGGGCTCGCAGGATGGTGACGCGGTTTTCGCGGGCCAGTTCGATGATGCGTTCGGCCACTTTCATGCTGCCCTTGGCGATGACCTTGGGCGCGGCCATGCCGTCTTCGTAGCGCAGGGCAACAGCGTAGTGGGTCGGGTTGGTGATGACGACACTGGCGTTGGGCACGTCGCTCATCATGCGCCGGCGGGCAGCTTCGCGCTGCAACTGGCGGATGCGGCCCTTGACCTCGGGGCTGCCCTCCGATTCCTTCATTTCCTTTTTGACGTCCTCTTTGGTCATGCGCAGGTTCTTGCTGTACTGCCACAGCTGGAACGGCACGTCGATCAGGACCAGCAGCACCATGGCGCCGGCCACGATCAGCAGCGTGTGCAGGGTCAGGTCCACCGCCCGCGCCAGTGCCTGGTCCAGCGAGAGCCTGGTCAGCGATACCAGTTCGGCGCGTTCGTTCCAGATCACCCAGGTGGCCACGCCACCGATCAGCAGGCTTTTGAGGATGGCCTTGGCGCCTTCGATGGCGCCCTGGACCGAGAAAATGCGCTTGATGCCGGACAGCGGATTGATCTTGGAAAACTTCGGCTCGACGGCTTTCCAGCTCAGGTTCCAGCCGCCGATCAGCGCCGGTGTCACCAGTGCGAGGACGAACAGCACGCCGAGGATGGGCAGGATGGAGACCAGGCCGTCGGTCAGGCCGCCGCGCAGGGCCAGCTGGGCCGCGTCTTCGGCATCCAGCGTGGCGCGGGTGAAGTTCAGGGTGCGGGCAAACAGTTCCTTGAGCTGCTGGTACAGCACGCCGCCATAGGCGACCAGCATGGCCACCCCGGTCATGGTGACCGTAAAAGTGGCCAGTTCGCGCGAACGCGGCACCTGCCCCTCTTCACGGGCCTGTTCCCGTCGTCGGGGGGTGGCTTCTTCTGTGCGTTCGAGGTCGCTGTCTTCTGCCATGAATGCGCCGGGGATCGGAAATGGCCGCAAGTTTATCACGAGCAGCCCGTGCGCCCGGCGACCCGGCTTGCGAGGGAACAGGCAAGTGAGGACAATCGCGGCCTTTGATTTCTGGCAGGGAGTCCGCGATGAAAGCCTATCTCGAGTTGATGCAGCACGTGCTCGACCACGGCACCGACAAGGCAGACCGCACCGGCACCGGTACCCGCTCGGTATTCGGTTACCAGATGCGTTTTGACCTGGCGCAGGGCTTCCCGCTCCTGACCACCAAAAAACTGCACCTCAGGTCCATCGTGCACGAACTGCTGTGGTTCCTGGCAGGCGACACTAACATCCGTTATCTCAAGGACAACGGCGTGCGGATCTGGGACGAATGGGCCGACGAAAACGGCGATCTCGGGCCGGTGTACGGCTACCAGTGGCGCAGCTGGCCGGCGCCTGACGGTCGCCACATCGATCAGATCAGCGGCCTGCTCGACATGATCCGCCGCAATCCGGACAGCCGGCGCCTGATCGTGTCGGCGTGGAATCCGGCGCTGGTGGACGACATGGCCCTGCCGCCGTGCCACTGCCTGTTCCAGTTCTACGTGGCTGACGGCAAGCTCTCCTGCCAGCTCTACCAGCGCAGTGCCGACGTGTTCCTCGGCGTGCCGTTCAACATCGCCAGCTATGCCCTGCTGACGCTGATGGTGGCGAAGGTGACCGGTCTGCAACCGGGCGAGTTCGTGCACACCTTTGGTGATGCACACCTCTACAGCAACCATTTCGAGCAGGCACGCCTGCAACTGCAACGCGAGCCGCGTGCTTTGCCGGTGATGAAGCTCAATCCGGCGGTCACGGACCTGTTTGCCTTCCGGTTCGAGGATTTCACCCTCGAAGGCTACGACCCGCATCCGCACATCAAGGCCGAGGTGTCGGTATGACGCAGCATCCCCCGCTGGCGCTGATCGCCGCTCGTGCCCGCAATGGCGTCATCGGCCTGGACAACCGGATGCCGTGGCACCTGCCGGAAGACCTGGCCTATTTCAAGCGCGTCACGCTCGGCAAGCCGGTGGTGATGGGGCGCAAGACCTTCGAATCGATCGGTCGCCCATTGCCCGGACGCCTGAACATCGTGGTGACCCGCAATCCGGACTGGCAGGCTGCCGGCGTGCAGGTGGCACATTCGCTGGATGCGGCCCTGGCGCTGGCTGCAGCGGCTGCGCCGGAAGAAATCATGCTGATCGGTGGTGCCGAACTGTACCGGCAGGCGCTGCCGCAGGCCGATGTGCTGTACCTCACCGAAATCGATGCCGAATTTGCCGGTGACGCCTTTTTCCCCGAGGTGGACCTGGCGCGCTGGCGCATTGACCGCGAAGAAGCCGGGCAGCGCGACAGCGACGGCCTGCGCTGGCGCTTCGTGCGCTACCTGCCGCGCGGTTGACATGCCCGGATACCCTGTCGGCAGCCGGTTGCAGGCGGGGTTTCCGGCATATTGCTTTGGCCAGACCGCACCGGCTCTGGCAGGGGCTGACAAAGCCTGATCCAGGGCGCCGGATCTGCCCGTGTTGCATGTCCGCTTCCTTGGTGTCGTTCCCGTCTGGAAACGGAGCGGGCAGACACTTTTCACAGTGTTCCGTACCCGAGCAACGACGGTAACCGCAAATGACGGAAAGGCCTTCTCCCGGGCCGGGCACGATGATGTCGTGTGCTGTCCGGCAGGCGTCGTTGATCCGTGCGCCGGAAAATGTACCCGGCTGACTCGGCAGACGGGGCAGTACGCCGTCTTGCCATGACGAACCGGGTGTCCGGGCTTATGCTGAAAACTCTCGTCATGTGACCGGAGTTGCCTGCATGCCCATGCTGCGTCTGGCCGATATCGGCATTCATTACGTGCTTGACGGACATCCCGGCCAGCCGGTGGTGGTGTTGCTCAACGGCATCACCATGACCACCCGCTGCTGGGAAGAACAGGTGTCCGGACTGGCGTCCCGCTTTTGCATCCTGCGGCTGGATTTTCGCGGCCAGGGGGAGAGCGACAAACCCGATTGTGACTACTACCCGCTGTCACGACAGGCCGACGATGTCGCACAGGTGCTGGACCGGCTGGACATCGGCCGGGCGCATGTCGTGGGGCTGTCGTATGGCGGCATGGTGGCGCAGCACTTTGCCCAGCGCTATCCCGACCGGCTGGACCGGCTGGTGCTGGCAGCCACCATGGCCTATTCGGATGCCGCCAACGATGCCATTGCCGCCAGCTGGCTGGCCGCGTGGCAAACCGGTGATGCGGCGCTGCGTTTTGATCTCAGCAAGCCCTGGCTGTACGGTAGCCGTTTCCTGACGGGGGCCGCGGCACAGGTCGAAGCCATCCGGACGGCAAATGACGCAAGCACGGACTGGGCAGCCATTGCGCGCCTGATGCTCGGGGTGACCCGGCACGACAGCCGGCCGTGGCTGTCTGCCATCCAGGCGCCGACTCTGGTGCTGGTGGGCGAAGAAGACCGCCTGACACCGCTTTACCAGGCCCGGGCGCTGGTGCGCGGCATCCGGCTGGCCCGCATGAGCGAGCTGGCAGCGTGCGGCCATGCACTGCATGCCGAGGTGCCGCAGCTCTTCAGCCAGCATGTCTGCAATTTCCTGACGGCCTGATCCGCAGGGCGAAAGGCTTAATACATACGCCATGGAGCGCGGCTACAATCGATCTGCCCGACTTCACAATGACAAGCAAGACAATACCAAGGACAGATCAACGATGAGCGACCCGATCCTCTATTCACTGGACGCCCGCGGCGTGGCCACCCTGACGCTGAATCGTCCCGAACTGCACAACGCTTTTGATGACGAAATCATTGCCTGCCTGACCGGGCAGCTGGAAGCCATCGAGCAGGATCCTGCCGTGCGCGTGCTGGTGCTGACCGGCAACGGCATCAGTTTTTCGGCCGGTGCCGACCTGAACTGGATGCGGCGCATGGCCGGCTACAGCCACGAGCAGAACCAGCGTGATGCCGAAGGGCTGGCGCAGCTGATGCAGCGGCTGGATACCCTGCGGGTGCCGGTCGTGGCGCGGGTGCAGGGTTCGGCATTTGGCGGCGGAGCCGGTCTGGTGGCGTGCTGCGACATCGTGGTGGCCGTTTCCGACGCGCTGTTCTGCTTTTCCGAAGTCAAGCTCGGGCTGGTGCCGGCCGTGATCTCTCCGTATGTCATCCGGGCCATCGGTCCGCGTGCAGCCCGGCGCTATTTCATCACCGCCGAGCGTTTCAATGCCGGGCGGGCGCAACGGCTGGGACTGGTGCACAAGGTCGTCGAGCATCACGAACTGGATGCCACGGTGGCTGGTCTGGTCGAACCCCTGCTGCTGAACGGACCGCAGGCCATGCATGCTGCCAAGCAACTGGTGGCCGAAGTGACTGACCGCCGCATCGACAGCGAGCTGATTGCCCTGACGGCCAGCCGGATTGCCGATGTCCGCTCCAGCGCCGAGGGCAAGGAAGGCGTGACGGCATTTGTGGAAAAACGCCGGCCGAACTGGCTATAACTCCACTTCCAGGCCGGCGCAAGCCGGCCTGATGCATAGGGAGAGCGTTACGGTGTCGACACGTTACATATGGCTGGCGGGCGTCCTGCTGGCAGGGACGGCCGGCGCGGCCGGCTCTGGCATGGCTGCGGGGCTGGAGGAATGCACGGCGCTGGCTGACGATGGCAGCCGGCTGGCCTGTTATGACCGGCTGGCCGGTCGTGCAGCCGGACCCGGACCGGTTGCTGCAGCTGCGGACATGCCCCGGGCCGGATCAGGGCCGGCGCCGGTTGCCGCTCCGGCTGCTACTGTGGCAGCCGGACCCGCTACCGGGGACACCGCTCCCGTACGTGTGGCCGAAACGGTGTTCTCTCCCCGCCAGTCCGTCTCCATGGCCGAGCGCTGGGAGCTGGAGCCGCAATACCAGGACGGTACGTTCAAGTTCAAGCCGTATGCACCGGTGTACCTGATGCCGCTGAACTTCCGCCAGCGCATCAACAACGACCCGTGCTCGTCCAATCCGGTCAACTGTTCGCACCGGGGCGACCAGCAATATGACAAGGTCGGGGTCAAGTTCCAGCTGTCGTTCAAGACCAAGCTCTGGCAGGACATGCTGGGGTCGGACGCCGACCTCTGGGCCGCCTATACCCAGACCAGCTACTGGCAGGCGTACGACTCGGCCAATTCTTCGCCGTTCCGCGAAACCGATTACCAGCCGGAACTCTGGGCCACCCTGCCGGTCAGCTGGGGGCCGGAAGCCTTCCGGCTGCGCATGGTCAACTTCGGACTGATGCACCAGTCCAACGGCCAGACCAATCCGCTGTCCCGCTCATGGAACCGCGTGTTTGCCAGCTTCGGCTTCACCTCGGGCGACCTGTCGGTGATCGTCAAGCCGTGGTGGCGGATTCCCGAACCGTTCCCCACCGACAACAATCCGGACATCAGCGATTACATGGGCCGGGTCGAAGTGCTGGCCTCGTACCCCTGGCGCGGCCACAATTTTTCATTGCTGTTGCGCAACAACCTGCGCTTTGGCGCCTCGGTGCCCAACCGGACTTTCACCCAGCTGGAATGGGCATTTCCGATCAGCGGCAATCTGCATGGTTTCGTCCAGGCGTTCAACGGCTGGGGTGAGTCGATGCAGAACTACAATTTCCACAACCGCGGCATCGGCGTCGGGATTTCCATGGTCGAATGGCGCTAGTCCGGCCAGGCTGCGGTCTGCTTCGTGCTGGCGGCGGGCCGGACTGCACACGGAAGGCATGACCTGCTGCTGGCATGCTGCTGTCCGGTCTTGCCGGGGCCGGCCCGGCTGTGCACCTGTCCTCCCAGGAGGGGCTCAAGCCGGTCGTGATGATCCGGGGCTGACCGCGGGCGCAATCAAGCAGGGCATTTGCCATGCCAGCTCCGTTTGCCCTGCTTCTCCAAGAGAAGTCCCGGGCCGTTCTCCCGGTACGCGGTTCTGTCTGCGGTCGCGGGTTTGCCCGGACCGGATTCCCCCTTCAGGCAGGTTGCGGACAACAAAAGCGTTCCGGGGGCATGGAAGGGCGCAGTCAACCTGGTCCCGGCCGGCGAGCCGGGTCCCGGCAGTGGCGGGGCGCGGACAGTCGATCCAGCTGCCGGATTGCCTGATCGCGACATTTTCAGGACATGCGACTTGACAGGTCTGGATGAAAACCGGCAAGGTCCGGGCATGACGACGAATTTCATGTTCCTTTCCATCACCTGCACCTGCGGGTATTGGCGCGCCTGACCAGGGCGGCGCCGGATTCGTTGTATCCATCGGGCCGCCGGACAAGGGCGGCCTTTCTGTTGCAGTCAATTCCCCTTGCCGGTGGTGCCTCACGACACTGATCACGCAAGGAGTCATTATGTCCCGCTCGCAATGGGGATCCCGCCTGGGGTTCATTCTGGCCTCGGCCGGCGCCACCGTCGGTCTGGGTTCCATCTGGAAGTTCCCTTACGTGACCGCCATGAACGGTGGTGGGGCCTTTATCGTCATTTTCATCCTGATTGCCTTCACCCTCGGGCTGGCGCTCCTGATGGCCGAAATCGCCATCGGCCGTGCGGCTGGTTGCGGTGCAGTCAGTGCATTCCGCAAGCTCGGCGGTCGCGGCTGGCCGCTGGTGGGATATACCGGCGTGCTGTGCGGATTTCTAGTGCTGTCGTTTTACTGCGTGGTGGGTGGCTGGACCTTCGGCTACCTGCTGCGGGCCTTTGACGGCCGGGTGATGAGCGATTCGCCCGAGGCACTGGCAGCACTGTTTGGCCAGTATGTTTCCAGCCCGGTCGAGCCGATCGTGACCCACGCCCTGTTTGTCGGCCTGACGGCACTGGTGGTGATGGCCGGCATCCAGAAAGGCATCGAGCGCGCCGGCAAGTTGCTGATGCCGGCCCTCTTCGTGCTCATGCTGCTGCTGATCGTGCGGGCGCTGACCCTGCCGGGTGCGGCCGAGGGCGTCAGCCAGTTCCTGGCACCGGATTTCAGCAAGGTGACACCGTCCATGCTGGTGGATGCACTGGGACTGGCGTTTTTCTCGCTGTCGGTCGGGGCGGGCTGCATGCTGGCGTATGGCTCCTACCTCGGGCCGGGCGTGCGGCTGGCCAATGCCTCGCTGTGGATCGTCGGCCTGACCACCCTGACTTCCATCCTGGCCGGGCTGATGATTTTCCCCGCCATTGCCGCCTTTGGCCTTGATGCCGCCGCCGGGCCGGGCCTGACCTACATGACCATGCCGGTGGTGTTCAACCACCTGCCGTTCGGCCAGTGGTTTGCCGTGGCCTTTTTCGCCCTCCTGCTGTTTGCCGCGCTGACTTCGGCCGTGTCGCTGCTGGAAATCATCGTGGTGCTGCCGGTGGACGACTGGGGCGTGGACCGCAAGCGCGCTTCGCTGGCCGGCGCGGCGCTGGTGTTCCTTGCCGGCATTCCGGCCTCGCTGTCGTTTGGCCTGCTGGGCGACGTGACCCTGTTCGGCCGTAATGTGTTCGAGCTGATGGATTACACCGCCAGCAACATCCTGCTCCCGGTCGGCGGCATCGGTACCGCCCTGTTTGCCGGCTGGAAAGTGTGGCCGCTGATGCGCGGACAACTGGCGTTGCCGGCCGGCGTGGCGGTGGCGATGCAGGCCATGTGCCGTGTGGTGGCGCCGCTGCTGATCGGCCTGATCCTGGTGTGGAACCTCTGACCGCCGACTTGTACGGGCAGGCGATGGCTATGCGATAATCCGCGCCTGACCCTGCCCACTGGAGAAATGCCGTCATGGCCGAAACCGACAAGCAAAAAGCCCTTTCTGCCGCACTGTCCCAAATCGAAAAGCAGTTCGGCAAGGGCTCGATCATGCGCATGAACGAGACGCAGGTGAACGACAACCTGCAAGTCATTTCGACTGGTTCGCTCGGGCTGGACATGGCGCTGGGCGTCGGCGGCCTGCCGCGCGGCCGGGTGGTGGAAATCTACGGTCCGGAATCGTCGGGCAAGACCACCCTGTGCCTGCAGGTGGTGGCCGAAGCGCAAAAGCTCGGTGGTACCTGTGCCTACATCGACGCTGAAAACGCGCTGGATCCGGTGTATGCCGGCAAGCTCGGCGTCAAGGTGGACGACCTGCTGGTTTCGCAGCCGGATACCGGCGAGCAGGCACTGGAAATCTGTGACATGCTGGTGCGCTCGGGCGGGGTGGACGTGATCGTGGTCGACTCGGTGGCCGCACTGGTGCCGAAGGCCGAAATCGAAGGCGAGATGGGCGACAGCCACGTCGGCCTCCAGGCCCGCCTGATGAGCCAGGCCCTGCGCAAGCTGACCGGCAACATCAAGCGCACCAACACGCTGGTGATCTTCATCAACCAGATCCGCATGAAGATCGGCGTGATGTTCGGCAACCCGGAAACCACCACCGGCGGCAATGCGCTGAAGTTCTACGCCTCGGTGCGCCTCGACATCCGCCGCATCGGTGCCATCAAGAAGACCGACGAGATCATCGGCAACGAAACCCGAGTCAAGGTCGTCAAGAACAAGGTCAGCCCGCCGTTCAAGCAGGCCGAGTTCGACATCCTGTATGGCGAAGGGATCAGCCGCGAAGGCGAGATCATCGAGATGGGCGTGGCCAACAAGTTCGTCGACAAGTCCGGTGCCTGGTATGCCTACAACGGCCAGAAAATCGGCCAGGGCAAGGACAATGCCCGCGAATGGCTGCGTGAAAACCCCGCCATTGCCCAGGAAATCGAAAAGAAGATCCGCACGGCTGCGGGTGTCGGCGGCATGAACGAATTCGTACCCAGCTCCGAAGAGCAGGCCGAAGCCAGCCTGTCCGAAGACCACGACCAGTAATCCTGATTGACCGGCAAGGCCGCAGCGCGCAAGCCTGCGGCCTTGTGTTTTGGCGGAACCTTCGGCATGACCGGACCCTCTCTCAAGGCGCGTGCCTACCAGTACCTGTCGCGCCGCGAAATGACCCGCGCCGAACTGGCGCGCAAACTCTCGCCTCATGCCGACAGCGCCGAGGCGCTGGAAGCCCTGCTCGACGAACTCGAACGCCTCAGGCACCTGTCCGACGGGCGGTTTGCCGAGGCCTGGGTCAACAGCAAGGCCAGCCAGCATGGTGCCCAGCGCCTGCGCCATGATCTGGCCGCGCGCGGAGTCGATGCCGACACCATCCGTGAAACGCTGGCGTCACTGGGTGACAGCGAAGTCGGGCGCGCCCGCGAAGTCTGGCGCAAGAAGTTCGGCAGCCTGCCCGCCACGCCACAGGAAAAGGCGAAGCAGATCCGCTTTCTGGCCGGGCGCGGCTTTTCGCTGACAGTGATCCAGCGCGCGCTCAAAGACATTGATTTAGACGACTATCCGCAAGACTGACTGAAGGTTTTTCTCCATGTACGCAGAAGCCCGCCATACCCTCCACACCGTGCGCGACGTGTTGCGCTTTGCCATCTCGCGTTTCCAGGAGGCCGGGCTGGTATTCGGCCATGGCTCCGACAACGCCTGGGACGAGGCGGCCTACCTGCTGGCGCATACCCTGCACCTGCCGCTGGAACGCTTTGACGCCCTGCTGGATTGCCGGCTGCTGCCGACCGAGCGGGATGCCGCCCTTGCCGTGATCGAGCGCCGGGTGAGCGAGCGTCTGCCCGCCGCCTACCTGACGCACGAAGCCTGGCTGGCCGGGCACGACTTCTACGTGGACGAGCGGGTGATCGTGCCGCGTTCGTTCATCGCCGAGCTGCTGCCCGAAGCCCTGGAACCGTGGATCGAACACCCGGAGCTGGTGCATTCGGCGCTGGACCTGTGCACCGGTTCGGGCTGCCTCGCCATCCTGACTGCGCTGTACTACCCGGATGCCGACGTCGATGCGATCGACCTGTCGCCGGATGCGCTGGAAGTAGCCGGGATCAATGTCGGGCGGTACGGCATGCAGGACCGCATCCGCCTGGTCGAATCCGACCTGTGGGCCGGGGTGGCCGGCTTGAGCTATGACCTGATCGTCTCCAATCCGCCGTACGTGGATGCCGAATCCGTGGCTGCCCTGCCGGACGAATACCTCAAGGAACCCGAGCTGGCGCTGGGTTCCGGCGATGACGGGCTGGAGGCCACGCGGCGGATCCTGGAAGAGGCGGCTGCGCACCTCAACCCGTTCGGCGTGCTGGTGGTAGAAATCGGCCACAACCGCGACGTGCTGGAAATGCAGTATCCGCAGCTGCCCTTTACCTGGCTGGAAACCTCCGGCGGCGACGGGTTCGTGTTCCTGCTGACGCGCGAAGAGCTGGTCGAAGCCGGCTTTGGTGACTGAGTCGGCGCTGCATCATTCCGGCACCGGCCTGGCGGGCCATCCGGGGTGGCCAGCCGGCCGGCGCAGGCTGGTGTAACCTGGTGCGGCTACCGGAGCTGACGGTTACGGCTGGCTGAAAAAATCCACGGGTGCAGGTTTGTCCTGGTCAAGAGGCAAACCTGCACCCGTTTTTTTGACTGGCAGGAATCAGTTCAGGGCCAGTCCCAGTGCCAGCGACAGCATGAATGCTGCCATGCAGCTATCCAGCACCCGCCAGGACATCGGCCTGGCAAACAGTGGTGCCAGCAGGCGGGCGCCGAAAGCCAGGGACAGGAACCAGGTGAACGAAGCCAGCGAGGCACCCAGCCCGAAGAGATAGCGTCCGCCCTCGGGTTGCTGGGCCGACAGGCTGCCCAGCAGGACCACGGTATCGAGGTAAACGTGCGGGTTGAGCCAGGTGACGGCAAAAGTCGCCAGGAGGGCGGTCTTCAGGCCGTCACGCGTGCCGTCGCCCACCAGCAGCGATTCGCCCTGCCAAGCCCGGCGCAGAGCGGCCCAGCCGTACCAGAGCAAAAATGCCACGCCGCCCCAGCGGGCCACTTCCAGCAGGGTGGGGTGTGCCAGGATCAGGGCGCCGGCTCCGGCCACGCCGAGGGTGATCAGGATGGCATCCGACATGGCACAGGACAGGGCGATCGGCAGGCGATGCTGTCCTTGCAGGCCCTTTTGCAGCACAAAGGCGTTTTGCGCGCCAATCATCATGATCAGGCTTGCGCCCATC
>RRZT011405416.1_pt1 | contig 19531 bp, 13 predicted proteins | sample 2165551 | NCBI WGS metagenome assembly RRZT01 (sample SAMN10456910, study PRJNA506462) | wastewater metagenome | biome: wastewater; feature: sludge; material: wastewater sludge; isolation source: wastewater sludge with Escherichia coli K12::gfp cells carrying plasmid... | place: USA: Moscow, Idaho... | reverse complement strand
GGGCGGAACGGTGCTAGTCGTGCTGAACGGGCTCAGGCTCCTGTCCGACCCGATCCGCCGGCCGAAGCCGCGGGGCTGACGCGCCCCTGTCGCCGGTCGCCCAGACGTTGCCGGCGATGACGACGCAGAGCGACGGCGGCGATCTGACGCGCCCCGAACCGGTGCGCGAGGCCGGATATCGGGCCGCCGAACAGGGCGCCGATTGCACGGGGTCGGATGCCCTCCGCCTCGCGCATCGAAACAGCGCGCCGAGGCGCAGGCGCACCGCCAGGTCCCCGCCTGCCTGGAGAACATGGTATGCGAGAGGCTCTGCCCTCGTACCTCGACGCGGTGACGGTAGTCGCCGGAAGTCGCGACGGCACAATCCTCGAGCGCGAGGATCGAATGCGCCGTGCGTCGTTCATGGTCTCCTCGTCCTTGGAGGCCAGCAGATGTCAGATCATAGCTTTCGCCACTGTCCGATTTTCGGGGGGTAGCTCAATCTGGGAGTACAAATTGCAGATCGGCGGAGCTGGGAATCGGGACGGGAAGGGGCAATTAGGAGCATTGCAGGAACACGCAAGCCCAGGGAAGAGCTGTTCGGAAGTTACATGATCACAGGCACTGAAATCACGTGGTGCCGCTCGTCAGTGCAAAGGTGTGGCGCGCGATCATCCGTTCTTCGTCGGTAGGGATGACCAGGATCGGGAGGCGACTCGCAGGGGTGGAAATGCAGGTTGCGCCAGCGGCATTGGCAGCGGGGTCGATCTCGGCGCCAAGCCAGGCAAGGCGCGCGGCGATGCGGGCGCGGATCTCGGGCGAATGTTCGCCAATTCCGGCGGTGAACACGAAGGCGTCCAGCCCGCCGAGGGCCGCGGCCAACTGGCCGGCGTGGAGGCCGCAGCGATAGGCGAAATGCTCGATGGCAAGGGCGGCGCGCGGGTCGGGGCTGGTCAGAAGGTCGCGCATGTCGCTGGAGATGCCCGAAAGGCCCTTCAGCCCCGCCTCGCGATAGAGGAGGCGGGTGATCTCGGCCGGGGTCATGCCTTTTTCCTCGATCAGATGCAGCACCACGCCGGGGTCGAGCTGGCCGGGGCGGGTGCCCATCGGCAGGCCGTCAAGCGCGGTGAACCCCATCGTCGTCTCGACGCTGCGACCACCCTGCAAGGCGCACATCGAGGCGCCGCTGCCCAGATGGGCGACGATGACGCGGCCCTCGGCGATCTCGGGCGCGGTTTCGGACAGGGCCTGCGCGATGTATTCGTAGCTGAGGCCGTGAAAGCCGTAGCGGCGGATGCCTTCGTCGTAGAAGGCGCGCGGCAGGGCATAGCAGTTGACATGTTCGGCATGGTGGCGGTGGAATGCCGTGTCGAAACAGGCGACCTGCGGGGCGTCGGGCGCGATCGCCATGGCCAGGCGGATCGGCGCGAGATTGTTCGGCTGATGCAGGGGCGCCAGAGTCTGATAGCGGGAGAGCCGGTTCAGGATATCCTCGTCGATCAGCACGGCGCGGTCGAAATCCGGCCCTCCATGCACGACCCGGTGGCCGATGGCGCGCAGGGTGATGCCCTTGCGGGTCTTCAACCAGTCCCGCAGGACGCCAATTGCGGCTGGCAGGTCGGGGATTTCGGCGGCCTCATGGCTGCGGTCGATCAGCACGGCGCCTGCAGAATCGACGATCCTGAGCCGGGGCCTGACTCCGATCCCGTCGACCTGGCCGCGCACACGTCGCTGCAATCCGCCATCGACAAGACCGAAGGACTGGAACTTCAGGCTGGACGACCCCGCGTTGACGACCAGGATCACGTCCATCAGACGCCGGCCTTCCTGCGGAGCGCATTGGCATAGATCGCCGCCACTGCGCAGGAGGCCATGCGGGTGCGGACGCTGTCGGCCCGCGAGGTCAGGATGATCGGCACGCGCGCGCCCAGCACGATCCCGGCGGCATCGGCGCGGGACAGGAAGATCAGGTTCTTCGCCAGCATGTTTCCGGCCTCGAGGTCGGGAACGACAAGGATCTGGCCGTGGCCGGCAACCGGGCCGCCGATGCCCTTGATGCGCGCCGCTTCGGGATCGATGGCATTGTCAAAGGCCAGCGGGCCATCCAGCAGGCCGCCGGTGATCTGTCCCCGTTCGGCCATCTTGCACAGCGCAGCCGCCTCGATCGTTGAGGGGATCTTCGTCGTCACCGTCTCGACCGCCGACAGGATCGCCACCTTGGGTGTGCCAAGCCCGATGCCCGCCCACAGGTCGATGGCGTTCTGTACGATGTCGCGCTTGCTGTCGAGATCGGGAAAGATGTTGATCGCTGCATCGGTGATGAACAGCGTCTCGGGGTGGCCCGGCACATCCATGATGAAGACATGGCTGATCCGGCGTTCGGTGCGCAGGCCGGTGGTCGCGTCGGTGACTTCCTTCATCAGCTCATCGGTGTGCAGGCTGCCTTTCATCAAAAGCTCGCCCTTGCCGGCGCGGATCAGGGCCACCGCCTGCGCGGCGGCGGCGGGGCTGTGCGGCGCGGCGGCGAACTGCCGCCCGGCAAGGTCGATGCCGTGTTCGGCGGCGATGGCGCGGATGCGGGCTTCCGGCCCCACCAGAACCGGCTCGATCAGATGTGCCGCCGCCGCCTCCATCGCGCCGCGCAGCGAGGTCTCGTCGCAAGGATGTGCGACGACGGTCAAGGCGGGCGAGCCGTCGCGGGCGGCGGCAATCAGGCGCTGGTGCTTGTCGTGAAGCTCGTCCATGGGGTGTCCGTTCAGGATGCCTTGCGTTTGTCGATCGCTGCGGGTCCGATGCCAAGAAGGCTGGCGATCCGGTTCAGCCGCTGACGCGCCTTGTGGTCCAGCGCGCCGCTGGCCTCGACCACCTCGCGGATGGTGTCAAGCGCCATGCGGCGCTGGTCGCCGGATTCGGGCATGAGACCGGGAATGGCCCCAAGCGCCGCCTCTTCGTCGAGAAGCAGCATCTGAAGCTGTTCACGCACCATCTGCTTGAAATCGGCCAGCGTCAAAGCGCCGCTTTCGGGATGGGTCCGGCGCAATCGGGCGATCTCGGCGAACTGGCGTTCGTCGACGACCCTGCCCGACATGCCGACCCAGATCAGCGCCCGCACCACTGCCGCGACAGGACCGCCCTCCGTCATGTTTCGGCGCAGCCCCTCGTCGCGGCGCCTGACCAGTTCGTCATGCAGCCCGGTATGTGCGGGCTTGCGCGGGCGCTCTGTCGAGGATGTGTCGACGCCTAGCGCCGCCTGCAAGGCCCTATTGCCATAAATGGCGTGGAAACTGGCCTCGGATGTCCAGTTGATCACGTCGCGCATCGCGTCAAGACCCTGAACGATGGCGGTTGATGTCATCTCCTGCATGTTGAGCCAGGGGTTGTCCGGGCTGGCAGGTTCGCGTTTTTCGCGCACACTTTCTGCCAGTCCCTTGACCTGCCGCATCCAGGGGTTGCCGGCGCAGAACATCTCGTAGGACAGTCGCAGCGGGTGGAACCTGCGCGTCGCCTCGGCGAAGGATGGCGTCGTGAAGGCCTGCACGAAGGGCTGGGCGAAGGTGCGGTAAAGTGCCAGGTTGATCTCGGAGAGCCGTGCCACCGTCTCGAACTTGCGCTCGTCCTCAAGGTCGTTGCCGCCAAGCGCGCGGATGTCATCCAGCGTGCGCGCCTCGCAACGCATCACCCAGTCGCCCTTGACCAGATCGGCATTGACTCCGGCCGCCTCCTTCGGGGTCAGCACCGCCTCGTAAAGACCGGGGGGCAGCACGTCGATCAGGTCGATGTTGTGGGCGAACTCGTCATGTTCCTTGCGTGCGACCTGGCCCGAGACGAAAATGCCCAGATGGCCGATATGGTCGTGCACCGTGTAGACAATGGTTTGCCCCCAGGCGCGGATGTCGTCCTCGCTGTCATAAAGGTCAAGGATCCAGTCCAACGCCTGCTGCGGCGGAGTGATGTTGTCGCCCTTCGAGCAGAAGACGACGATGGGCGAGTTGATCGCGCGCAGGTCGATGGCAGTGCCATCCGCAGTTCGGATATCGCCGGCCGCAAGATGGTTGCCGACGAAAAGCTCGTCCACGATCCACTGCATTTCCCCGGCATTCAGCGTGACCAGGGCATTCCACCACTTCTCGAACCCAAGGTAACGCTCGGGCTCGGTGTCGATCTTCGACCAGAGATTGTATTGCTTGGTCCAGAAGGTGTTCGCCGGATCCTGCGCCTCGAAGTTCTGGACCAGCGCGGCGCCATCGAAGATGCCGCCCCCCAGATCGCCCGCCAGTGCCGTCAGCCAGGTTCCGCCCATGAGGCCGCCGGCATAGCGCATCGGATATTTGCCATGCACGCCCGCCCAGTAGGACAGAGGCGTTCCGGGAACGATGATCGGGCCGAAAAGCTCGGGCCGCAGGGCGGCAAGGATCATCACCGCCCAACCGGCCTGGCAATTGCCGATGACGCAGGGCTTGCCCTCGGCCTCGGGGTGGCGCGCGACTACCGTTTCCAGAAAGGTCGCCTGGGCATTGGTGACATCAAGGATGGTCTGGCCGGGAACCGGTTCGGGCAGAAAGCCGATGAACCAGACCGGATGGCCCGCCTTCAGCGCGACGCCCACCTCGCTGTCGGCCTTGAAGCCGCCGATGCCCGAAACCTGACCCGCGCGCGGATCGACGATCACGAAGGGACGTTTCAGGGGGTCGATGGTTACGTCTTCAGGGGGGACGATCCGATAGAGAAGATAGTTCACCGGCGGGTCGAAACTGCGGGCATCGAGGACCAGTTCGGCATCATAGCTCAGGACATTGGGCGCCGGATCTTTGGTATGGGCGTCGTACTGGGCGGCACGTTCGCGCATCACGTCAAGGAAAAGCACCGAACGCTGCCAGGCATCTGTCATGTATTCCGCAGTCTGCGCCATCGCGGGAAATGTCATGTCACGCTGAGCCATGTTTCCACCTTTCGATTGCCGGAAGGCCGGCGGGTTCGCCAACCGTCCCATGGGTTCGATATGTCTATCTGCGCGCTGGGCGGCGAAAGGCAAACCATGCGCCCCCGCCCCCGGCGCAACTTTTCGTTATCTGGGCGCGCCCCTTAGCGCAGGAAGGCCCGGAACTGCCGGAGTGCCAGCCAGAACAGCACCGCCCCGATCACCGCCAGCGCAAGAAGCTGCGGCCAGACCACCTCCAGCCCGGCCCCCCGGAACAGGATCGACTGCGACAGGATGATGAAGTGGGTATTCGGTGCCGCCAGCATGATGGTCTGGATGAACTCCGGCATCGACTCGCGCGGGGTCATGCCGCCGGACAGGATCTGCAGCGGGATGAGAACCATCATCATCAGAAGCGCAAACTGCGGCATTGTGCCGGCGACCGTGGCCATGAATATCCCCATCGAGGTCATGGCGACCATCATCAGAACCGCCCCGGCAAGGAAAAGCGGCACCGATCCCGCGACGGGCACATTCATCAGCCCCTGAACCACCACCGTCAGCGAGAAGGTCGAGCCAAGCAGAACCACCAGCCCCATCGACCAGATCTTGGACAGCATGATCTCGGTCGCCGTGACCGGCATCACCAGAAGATGTTCGACCGTGCCATGTTCCTTTTCCCGGATCAGGGCTGATCCGGTCAGGATCAGCGACAGCATGGTGATCGACTGGATAACGCTGTTGATGGCCCCGAACCAGCCGGGATCAAGCGACGGGTTATAGCGGGCGCGAAGGGCCAGTTCGACGGGCAGCGTGCTTTGCGCCCGATACCCCGAGACAAATTCCGAGACCTCGCTGGACACGATCTGACTGACATAGCCGCCGCCGGTGAAAGCCTGGCTCATCCGTGTCGCGTCAATGTTCAGCTGGATCGCCGGTGCCTTGCCCGCCAGCACATCGCGCTGGAAATCCGGTGGAATGTTCAGCGCGAAAGTATCCAGGCCCGCATCCATCCTGGTGTCGATTTCGGCGGCGGTAATCAGGTTCGGCGGCACGAAATAGGGCTGATAGAAGGCCGAGACGATCCGCGACGATAGCTGCGACTGGTCCTCGTCGACGATCGAGATCGCGGCATTGCTCAGCGTCTCCGGGCTGGAATTGGCCGAAGTCCAGACCGACAGGCTGAAGGAATAGACGATCAGCGCCAGCATGATCCAGTCGCGCCACAGCCCGCGCAGCTCCTTCACCCCGAGGTTTCGGACGTTCTTCAGGTTCATGGCGCTACCTCTCCTGCTTCTTCAGGAAGGACACGCTCAACCCCAGGATGATCGGAACCGAGGCCGCCATCGCCAGCGTCGGCTGGATCAGTTCAACAAAGCCGAACGATTTCGAGAAGGCACCGCGGGCCGCCGTGATGAACCATGTGGCCGGATAGACCTCGCCGATGGCACGCCCGAACCCTTCCAGCGAAGATACCGGGTCGATCAGACCGGAATAGGACACCGCGGGAATCATCGTCAGCAGCGTCGTCGCGAACAAGGCCGCAACCTGGCTGGAGATGAATACCGACACCAGAAAGCCAAGCGCGGTGCTGGCCGTCACGAACACCAGCGCGGACATGGAAAAGCCGATGAAACTGCCGGTGAACGGCACCCTGAAGACGAAAACCGCCATCACCATCATCAGCACGAAGTTCACCATGGCCAGCGCCATATATGGCAGCTGCTTGCCCAGAAGGAATTCCAGCCGCGTCACCGGGGTCACCTAGAAATTGATGATCGAACCAAGCTCTTTCTCCCGGGCCACCGACAAGGTGGTCAGGATGGCCGGGATCATCAATAGCAGCATGGGCAGGACCGCCGGCACCATGGCGACGATGCTTTTCACATCCGGGTTGTAGCGGTAGCGGGTGACAAGCTCGAAATCGCCGGCCAGAGCGGCCGAGCCAAGCGCCTCGCGCATCTTGCGCGTGATCCAGTCGCCGTGCATTCCCTGGATATAGCCCTGCACCGTGCCGGATTGGGTCGGGTTGGCACCGTCGAACCAGGCGCCGATCTCGACCGTGCGGCCGCGCGCCACATCCGCGGCAAAGCCGGCAGGAATCTCGATCGCCAGGCTGATCTCGCCCGCCCGCATCCTTGCGTCCATGTCGTCATAGCCCTGAAGCGCGGGCCGTTCGGTGAAATAGCGCGATCCGGCAATGTCGGCGACATAGTCCCGGCTGGCAGTGGTCTGGTCACGGTCCAGAACCGCAAAGGTAAGATCCGCGACATCCATGTTGATGCCAAGGCCGATCACCACCATCAAAAGCAGGCTGCCGACAAGCGCCATCGCCAGACGGATCGGGTCACGCTGAAGTTGCAGGCTTTCCAGCCGCGAATAGCTGAGAAGGCGGCGCAGGCTGAATCTCCGCTGCGGGTGCGGTGGGGCAGGTGCGGCGGCGGGCGCGGCCTGATTGGCTGCTTCGGGCGCAGGGGCGGGTGGCGGTGCGGTCTTGTCGATCGCCTCTTGCAGATAGGCGACAAAGGCATCTTCCAGTGTCTCGCAGCCTTTCGAGGCCTTGATCGCCTCGGCCGTGTCGCTGATCAGCACCTCTCCGGCATGCATCAGCGAGATGCGGTCGCACCATTCCGCCTCGTTCATGAAATGGGTCGAGACGAAGATCGTCACGCCATCCTTGCGCGACAGGTCCGCCAGAATGCGCCAGAAGCCGTTGCGCGCGACCGGGTCCACACCCGAAGTCGGCTCGTCAAGGATCAGGATCTCTGGTCCGTGGATCAGGGCCACGGCCAGCGAAAGCCGCTGCCGGATCCCCAGGGGCAGCGCTTCGGGCAGCGCGTCCGCCACGTCACCAAGGTCGAACCTCTCCGCCATCTCGGCCACCCGCGCGGGGATCTTCGCCTCCTCAAGGGCGAAAAGCCGGGCGTGCAGTTCCAGGTTCTGTCGCACCGTCAGTTCCGAATAAAGCGAGAAGGCCTGGCTCATGAATCCGACCCTGCGGCGCACCGCCAGGTCGCGGGCATCGACCTCGTGGCCAAACAGCCGGGCGATGCCCTCGGTCGGCTCCAGAAGGCCGGTCAGCATCTTCATCGTCGTGGTCTTGCCGCAGCCGTTGGAGCCGAGAAAGCCGAAGATCTCGCCCTTGGCGATGCGAAAGCTGACGTCGTTGACGGCGGTGAAATCGCCGAACCTTTGGGTCAGGTGTTCGGCCTCGATGGCAATCTCGCCATCGGTTGCATCGCGCAGTGGGATCACCACCTCCTGATCGTCACCGCGATCGGCCGCCGGCAAAAGCGCGATGAAGGCGCGGTCAAGATCGGCCGCGCCGGTGCGCGCCAGAAGCTCTGCCGTCGTGCCCGTCGCCAGCACCTTGCCGGCGTTCATCGCCACCAGCCAGTCGAAACGCGCGGCCTCCTCCATATAGGCGGTGGCCGTGATCACGCTCATGTCGGGGCGCGTGGCGCGGATGCTGTCGATCAGATCCCAGAACTGGCGGCGCGACAGGGGATCGACGCCGGTCGTCGGTTCATCAAGGATCAACAGGTCCGGGTCATGGATCAGCGCGCAACAAAGGCCCAGCTTCTGCTTCATGCCACCGGAAAGCTTTGCCGCCGGACGGTCGCGGAACGGCGACATGCCGGTCGCTGTCAGCAGGTCAAGGATGCGGCGATCTCTTTCGGCCTTGTCATGGCCAAAGAGCCTGCCGAAGAACTCCAGATTCTCCTCGACCGAAAGCGTCGGGTACAGGTTCTTGCCCAGCCCCTGCGGCATATAGGCGATGCGCGGGCAGACCCGGCTCCGGTGTCCGGCGTCGCGCATGTCGCCCCCCAGCACATGCACGCCGCCGTCCTGGATCACGCGCGCCCCGGCAAGCAGCGACAGAAGGCTGGACTTTCCAACGCCGTCGGGACCGATCAGCCCCACCATCATGCCGGCGGGGATGTCCAGCGTCACCCTGTCCAGCGCAGTAACCTTGCCGTAACGCAGGATCAGGTCACTGACCGATGCGACCGGCGGCTGGTCTGCCCCGGTCATTTCACGACATTGGCAAGCGAGGCCGGCCATTCGGCATCGGGAAGCGTCTTCAGATAGGCCATGCCCGGGAGGCCGGTCTTCACATAGGCGACATAGCGGGAAAGCAGCTCTGGATCGACTTTTGCCCGAACTCTGAACATCAGCTTCTCACGCTCTTCCGCCGTCTCGACCGTCTTGGGGGTGAATTGCGCCACATCCGCCACATAGGAAACCGTCGCCGGGATCACGATACCGGGGGCTGCATCCAGGGTCAGGCGCACCTCGGACCCGATCTGAACCCGCCCCGCCTGCGATGTGGGCAGGAACACCGTCATGTAGACATCGCCCAGATCGACAAGACTCAGGATCCGGCCCCCCGAGCCGACGACCTCGCCTTCCTGTGCGACAAGATACTGGATACGACCGCTACGGGGGGCGACCAGCGTCGCATCGTCGATCGAGGCCGTGATGGAATCGATCGAGGCCTTTGCCGCATCAATCGCGGCCTCGGCGTCCACCACCTGCGCTTGGGCCGAAGTGATCCCGGCGAGAGCTGCCGCATGCGAAGCCTCGGCCGCGGCGACGCCCGCCTTTGCCTCGCGGTCCTTCGCGCGGTCGTCGTCAAGAACCTGCTGCGAGACCGCGTTCGTTTTCACCAGCTGTTCCGAACGGGCCAGCCTCTGGGCGGCGGCATCGGCCATGGCCTGCGCCTGATCCACCGCAGCCTCTGCCGCGCGCTCCTGTGCCTCGGCCTGGGCGACCATGGCCTTTGCAGTCTCGATAGCGATACTGGCCCGGCGCAGCTGTGCCTCGGCCTGGCGTTTCTGGGCGTTGAGCTGGACGACATCCATCTGCACAAGCACATCGCCCGCATTGACGACCTGACCTTCGGCCGCCGCAATGTCGGCGATACGGCCGCCGGTCAGCGCGGCGATGTCGATCTCGGTCGCCTCGATCCGGCCATTCGCGCCCACGATGCCCTCAGGCAGCGCCGGCGTGTCCAGCTTGGTCCAGGCAAAATAGGCCGCAACCGCCGCGACCACCAGAATGGTCGGAACAAGGTATTTCGGTTTCTGTTTCACGCCTGCCCTCACTTGCTGCGCCGCGGCATCCTTGAATGCCGATGTTATTTGTGGGGAATCGTCAATACAAGCGCAGCCCCACGCTTCACCCTCCGGGCATCGCTTTTTCGGGGTGACGCGGTGGCGCCGCGAAGTGTAGGCACCAGATACGGCACGGAAATGACAATCCGTCCGGCCTCTCCGCAGTCCTTGGCCTGCGGCCCGATCATCGCGTTAACCCCAGCCTGATCTGCTTCTCGATCTCGATCAGGGCAAAGAACGCAGCGCCGATTCCGACGATCAGCAGGCCGTCGGCCAGCGGTACGGGTTCAGTCCCGAGCACGGCCTGCAAGGGCGGCAAGTAGGTGACGGCGAATTGCGCGGCGGTGATGATGATGACGACAGCCCAGACCACGCGCGTGCCCTTGACCGCATCCCATGTCAGCGAGGTGCCGTGGATGTTGCGGATGAAGAACAGGTGGAAGATCTCCAGCACCACCAGCGTGTTCATCGCAATTGTCTGCGCCAGCGCCAAGGAATAGCCTTGGTCCAGCGCGTAGGTGAACATCCCGAAGACCGCCGCCAGGAACAGTGCCGCCACCAGCACCACATGCCACACCAGCCCCCCCGACAGGATCGGTGTGGCGCGCGGGCGCGGGGGGCGCGACATGGTGACCGCCTCGGTCGGCTCGAACGCCAGGGCAAAGCCCAGGGTGATGCTGGTAATCAGGTTGATCCACAGGATCTGCACCGGTGTCAGCGGCAGCGCCATGCCGGCGACAAGCGCCACGATAACCACCAGCGCCTCGCCCGCGTTGGTGGGCAGGGTCCAGCTGATGACCTTCTTGAGGTTGTCATAGACCGTGCGCCCCTCGCGCACCGCCGCCGCGATCGAGGCGAAATTGTCATCCGCCAGCACCATGTCGGCGGCCTCTTTCGCCGCTTCCGAGCCCTTCAGCCCCATGGCGATGCCCGCATCGGCGCGCTTGAGCGCGGGCGCGTCGTTGACGCCGTCGCCGGTCATGGCGACGGTCAGGCCGTTGGCCTGCAACGCGGTGACAAGGCGAAGCTTGTCCTCGGGGCTGGTGCGGGCAAAGACATCGACGCCCGCGACCTCCAGCGCCAGTTGCGCATCGTCCAGTTTGTCCAGGTCGGCGCCGGTCAGCACACGGGCGTGGTTCACCAGCCCGATCTGGGCCGCGATGGCGGCAGCGGTGCCGGCGTGGTCGCCGGTGATCATCTTGACCCGGATCCCGGCGGCCCGGCATTCCGCTACGGCGGCGATCGCCTCGGGGCGGGGCGGGTCGATCAGGCCGACCAGCCCCAGAAAGCTCAGGCCGCCCTCCAGCGCGGGGGCGTCGATCCGGCCGGTGGTCTCGGCGCGTTCAGCCAGCGCCAGCACACGCAGGCCGCGCCGGGCCATCGCCTCGGCACGGTCGTGCCATGCCTGCAGGTCCAGCCCCGCACACATGCGCAACACCCGTTCCGGCGCGCCCTTGACATGGGTGATGCGGCCCTTGGGCCCATCGGTCAGCACCGCCATGAAGCGGTGGCGGCTGTCGAAGGGGATCGCGTCAAGCCGGGCGCGGGGCGTGTCTTGCATGATCTTGCCGGCGAAAACCAGCAGCGCCCCCTCCATTGGGTCGCCCTCGATGAGCCATTGCCCGCCCTTTTCGACCAGCGCCGCATCGTTGCAAAGCGCCGCCGCACGGGCGAGGGGGCGCAGGTCCCCCGGCGGGTCGATCCGACCCTCGGGCGCGTAACCCTCACCCGAGACCTGAAAGACCCCCTCGGCGGTTTCGGCCGTCACCACCACCATCTCGTTGCGGGTCAGGGTGCCGGTCTTGTCGGTGCAGATGACCGAGACCGAGCCAATCGCCTCGATTGCGGGCAGGTGGCGCACGATGGCATTGCGCCGGGCCATGGCCTGCACGCCGATGGCCAGCGTGATCGTCATCACCGCCGGCAGGCCCTCGGGGATTGCCGACACAGCGATGGCGACCACGGTCATGAACAGGTCCGGGAACGGCTCGTGGCCGACGAAATGGCCCCAGGCCAGCAGCAGCGCCGAGGCCAGCAGGATCAGGAACGACAGCCAGCGCGCGAAGTGGTCCATCTGCGCGACCAGCGGCGTGGTCAGTTGCTCGACCCCTGCCAGCAGGCCGCCGATGCGCCCGATCTCGGTGCTGGAGCCTGTGGCCGCCACCAGCCCCCGCGCGGTTCCCTGCGTCACCAGCGTGCCCGACCACAGCATTGATCTGCGGTCGCCCAGCGGGGCTGCGGCGGCAACCGGATCGGGCGTCTTTTCCACCGCGACGGATTCGCCGGTCAGTATCGCCTCCTGCGCGGCCAGCCCGCGGGCCTCGATCAGCCGCAGGTCGGCGGGAACCTTGTCGCCGGCCTCCAGCAGCACGATGTCGCCGGGAACAAGGCTGGCCCCGTCGACCGACTGGCGCTGCCCGTCGCGCAGGACGGCCGCGCGCGGTGCCAGCATGCCGCGGATCGCGGCCATGGCGGTTTCGGCCTTGCCCTCCTGGACGAAGCCGATCACGGCGTTGGCCAGAACCACGGCAAGGATGACGCCAGTATCGATCCAGTGGTTCAGGAACGCCGTCACCACCGCCGCTGCCAGCAGGACCTGGATCAGCACGTTGTTGAACTGGGCCAGAAACCGCAAAAGTGGCCCCCGCGACTTTGCTTCGGGCAGGCGGTTCGGGCCGTGGGCGGCGAGCCGTTCTTCCGCCTCGGACGTGGTCAGGCCCGCGAGGCGGGCTTCCAGATCGGCAAGGCAATCGGCTGCGGGGCGGGAATGTGGGTCGGAAACCCGCATCAGCATGCCTTCTGCTGGCTATCAATGGCCGCGCTGACGAGGATGCCTGTCTTTGGCCCTCCTACGACATTCATCCCTTCGTAGCCGCTCGTCATTTCCTGTCGCTTCCTCATGTTTTGGCCCCACGCGCCGGCGACCGCACGCGGGTTGCGGCGGGAACAGTGTCGGGGAGTCGCGCCGGCTTGATCTGCATCATGGACCGGTGCAATCGCCCGTGCTTTCAAGCGCAAAAGCCCAGTCAGGCAGAGCAATCAATCAGCATTGAGGACTTGACCATCTCAAATTGTCTGCTGCCTCAGCATCGAGCAATTTGATTTGGCGTCAAGCCTCGATAGCTTTGGGTTGAGATTTGCACATCGGAGTTAACCGTAGGGAGACCAGCCATGACAGATCAGAACGCGCCAAGCGGCGATCCGGGCGCATCGGAAAACGATCCCGCCCATGGTCTCGCATCCCGTTTTCCGACTGCCTACACGATCCTTTTCCTGCTGATCATCTTTGTCGCCGCGCTGACCTGGATCATCCCCGCAGGCCAGTATGACCGGGTGATGAACGAGGAAATCGGCCGTGAAGTGGCCGTGGCTGGCACTTTCAAGACGGTCGAGGCGAACCCGCAGGGCTTTGTCGAGGTGATGCTGGCACCCGTCGCGGGTTTCTACGACCCCGACAGCTATGAGGCGAACGCCATCGATGTGGCGCTTTTCGTGCTGTTCCTTGGCGGCTTTCTTGGCGTGGTCAATGCGACCGGCGCGATCGACGCAGGGATCAAGACGGCGATGACCGCGATGAAGGGGCGCGAGATCTGGATGATCCCGATCCTGATGTCGCTGTTTGCGCTTGGCGGCACGACCTATGGCATGGCCGAGGAGACGCTGGCCTTTTACGCGATCCTTATCCCGGTGATGATCGCCGCGGGCTATGATGCGGTGACGGGGGTGGCCACGATCCTGATCGGTGCGGGTATTGGCGTGCTGGGTTCCACCATCAACCCGTTTGCCACTGTCATCGCGGCCAATGCGGCGGGCATTCCCTTTACCGAAGGCATGATCCTTCGCGTCGTGATCCTGCTGGGCGGGCTGGTGATCTGTGCGGCCTATGTCATGCGCTATGCGCATCGGGTCAAGACCGATCCGTCCCGCTCGATCGTGGCGGGCCAGGCCGATGCGCATCGCAGGCTGTTCCTGCACGCGGGGTTCGGCAATATGGAAGATGCCACCCTGACAGGCACACAGAAGGTCGTCCTGATCATCTTTGCGCTGACCTTTGCGGCGATGATCTGGGGCGTCTCCAGCCAGGGCTGGTGGATGGACAAGATGGGTGCGCTGTTCTTCGGATCGGCCATCGTCATCGGTCTGGTGGGACGGCTGGGCGAAAAAAAGCTGACCGGCAGCTTCGTCGATGGCGCGCGCGATCTTCTGGGCGTCGCTCTGGTGGTCGGTCTTGCCCGCGGTATCGTGGTGATCATGGACAACGGGCTGATCGCCGACACGATCCTGCACGGTGCGGAACAGTCGCTGGGCGGCCTTGGCGATCTGGCCTTCATCAACCTGATGTTCTGGATCGAGGTCGGGATGAGTTTCTTCGTGCCGTCCTCTTCGGGGCTAGCGGTGCTGTCGATGCCGATCATGGCGCCGCTTGCCGATTTCGCCGGTGTCGGGCGCGACCTGGTGGTCACGGCCTTCCAGTCGGCCAACGGGCTGGTGAACCTGATCAACCCGACCTTCGCGGTCGTGGTCGGCGGCCTTGCCATCGCGCATGTGTCCTACATCCGCTGGTTGGCCTTCATCTGGCCGCTGATGCTGATCCTGCTGGTCTTCATCACGGCGGCTCTCACTGTCGCCGCACTTCTGTAAGGAAAGGTAGAAACCGTGTCCGATCAAACGCTTGGAGTTCACTCTGAAACTGGCAAGCTGCGTCAGGTCATCGTATGCCGGCCCGGCCTTGCTCACCGCCGGCTGACGCCCGACAATTGCCAGGAACTGCTGTTCGACGATGTGTTCTGGGTCAAGCAGGCGCAGAAGGACCATGACGTCTTCGCATCCGTCATGCGCGACGAGGGCGTCGAGGTGCTGGACGTGAACGACCTGCTGGCCGAGACGCTGGACCTGGCCGAGGGGCGCAAGTATGTGCTGGACCACCGCATCAACCGCGATCAGGTCGGCGTCGGCATGCTGGCCGAACTGCGGGCCTGGATGGAGGAGCTGCCCGGCGCGAAGCTGGCGGAATACCTGCTGGGCGGGCTGGCGACCGGCGATCTGCCGTTCAAGCCCAGCGGGTTGTTCGGGGCCTATCTTGGCCATCAGGGCCTGATCCTGCCGCCGCTGCCCAACGCGCTTTTCACCCGCGACAACTCGGCCTGGATCTATGGCGGGGTCTCGGTCAACCCGATGCACTGGCCGGCCCGGCGCCCCGAGACGCTGCTGAACACCGCGATCTACAAGTTCCACCCCAAGTTCGCCGGCAAGGCCGAGATCTACTTCGGCGATCCCGGCGTGGATCACGGGCTGGCGACCGTCGAAGGCGGCGACATCATGCCGGTCGGCAATGGTACGGTGCTGGTCGGCATGGGCGAGCGGTCTTCACCGCAGGGCATCGGGCAACTGGCGGTCGCGCTGTTCGAAAAGGGCGCCGCCCAGCGGGTTCTGGCCTTTGCCATCCCGAAATCGCGCGCCGCGATGCACCTGGACACGATCTTTACCCTCTGCGGCGGCAACGTGGTCACGACCTTTCGCGAAGTGGCCGAGGAACTGGTCTGCTATGACCTGCGCCCCGGCAAGGGCGGGGCGGCGATAGAGTTCCGCCACGATCCGCGCCCGATCTTCGAGATCGTGGCCGAGGTCCTGGGCTACAAGTCGCTGGAACTGGTCGCGACCGGCGGCAACACCGAGGAGGAACGCAAGCGCGAACAGTGGAATGACGGCAACAACGTGCTCTGCCTGCGTCCGGGCGTGGTCATCGGCTATGACCGCAACGACGACACCAACGCGGCGCTGAAGGCCGCCGGCATCGATGTACGCGCCATTCCGGGCGCCGAGCTGGGCCGCGGCCGCGGCGGCAGCCACTGCATGTCCTGCCCCACCATCCGCGACGCCGTCTGAGGAGGCACCGAATGTCGTTCAACCTGAAAAACCGCCATTTCCTGACCCTCCGCGATTTCACCCCGGCCGAGATCGGTTTCCTTCTGAAGCTTTCGGCCGATCTGAAGACGGCGAAATACGCCGGAACCGAAGTGCCGAAGCTGAAGGGCAAGGAGATCGCGCTGATCTTCGAGAAGGACAGCACCCGCACCCGCGTGGGCTTCGAGGTGGCGGCGCATGACCAAGGCGCGACCGTGACCTATCTGGGGCCGTCCGGCAACCACATGGGCCACAAGGAAACCGTCAAGGACACCGCCCGCGTGCTGGGCCGCATCTACGACGCGATCGAATACCGCGGCTTCGGGCAGGAAGTGGTGCAGACGCTGGCCGACTGGTCCGGCGTGCCGGTCTACAACGGGCTGACGGACGAGTTCCACCCGACCCAGATCCTCGCCGATTTCCTGACCATGCAGGAACATGCCGAAAAGCCGCTGCGTCAGGTGTCCTATTGCTTCCTTGGCGATGCCCGCAACAACATGGGCGACAGCCTGCTGATCGGCGGCGCCAAGATGGGCATGGACGTGCGGCTTTGCGCGCCAAAGACGCTGTGGCCGACGGCCGAGATTCAGGACTATGCAAATGCCGTCGCCAAGGACACCGGGGCGCGGATCACGCTGACCGATTCCGTCGACGAGGGCGTGAAAGGGGTGGATTTCGTCTATACTGACGTGTGGCTCTCGATGGGCGAGGCCAAGGAGAAATGGGCTGACCGCATCAAGCTGCTGATGCCCTATCAGGTCAACGCCGAGGTGATGAAAAAAACCGGCAACCCGCGCGCCCGATTCATGCATTGCCTGCCTGCCTTCCACAACACCGAAACCACCGTCGGCCAGCAGATCAAGGACGAGTTCGGGCTCGACTGCATGGAAGTGACCGAGGAGGTCTTTGAAAGCCCGGCCTCGATCGTCTTCGACCAGGCCGAGAACCGGCTGCACACGATCAAGGCGGTTCTGGTCGCCACGCTGGGGGGCTGAAATGCTTGTGGTGTCAGCACTTGGCGGCAACGCCCTGTTGCGGCGGGGCGAGCCGCTGACGGCCGAAAACCAGCGGGCCAACGTGCGCGAGGCCGCGCGCGCGCTGGCGCGCATCGTTCAGGCCGGGCACCGGCTGGTCATCACCCACGGCAACGGCCCGCAGGTCGGGCTGCTGGCGCTGCAGGGCGCGGCCTACAAGCCGGACGAGGCCTATCCGCTGGATGTGCTGGGGGCCGAGACCGGCGGCATGATCGGCTACATGATCGAGCAGGAGCTGGAAAATGCGCTGGGTCACAGTCGGCCGGTGGCCACGCTGCTGACCCAGGTGATCGTGGACGGGACTGACCCGGCTTTCGGCAAGCCCACTAAGTTCATCGGCCCGGTCTACGAACGTGAAGAAGCCGAGGCCCGCGCCAGGGCCGCCGGCTGGTCCATTGCGCCCGATGGCGACAAGTGGCGCCGCGTCGTGCCCTCGCCGGTACCGAAAGAAGTCCCCGACATACGCGTGCTGCAGCTTCTGCTGGAGCGGGACGTGATCGTGATCTGCACCGGCGGAGGCGGCATTCCGGTGCTGCGGCAGCGCGATGGCAGCATGACCGGGATCGAGGCGGTGATCGACAAGGATGCCGCCAGTGCTCTTCTGGCATGCCAACTCGGAGCAGATGCCCTCTTGTTGCTGACCGACGTGGATGCCGTCTATCGCGATTTCGGCACCCCGACCGAAGCAGTGATCGCCTCGCTGACCCCCGACGAGGCGCGCGCACTCGATCTTCCTGCCGGGTCGATGGGACCGAAAATGACCGCCGCCGCAGACTTTGCCGACCAAGGCGGGCTGGCCGGGGTCGGGCGGCTCGATCAGGCGGTAGAGATCCTGGAACGGCGCGCGGGCACCCGTGTCCGGAACGGAGATTGAGATTCAAGGAAGGTTTGGCTTTGCGGCAACGAGAAAGGACCAACGGTGAGTCGGACTGATGTGGTCCCGTTTATCTCTGAACAGGTTGCAGGCGTTTGGTAAGTGATTTTCCGCCTCCATTTTGCCGCTGCCGCTTCGGGTCCGGCGGGGCTCCTCGTCGCATTCCGACCTTACCAGATCACACCGGAACGTGCAGGTTTTCCAGACGTTCCGAAACTACTCTCTATGCAATGGATCGCATCGGAGCCTGACCGAAAGTAGCCCGAACAGAAAGCACGCAACGATGCAGGCCCTTCAAGTCGCTGGTCCGGGGCGCAGATCGATCTACGGCATTGCTTCCTTGGGCAACAGGGTTATCAATGGCTTGCGCCTTCATCTTCGCCCTTGGATTTCGGATAGCTGAGCTTCGACCCCACCCTGTTCCTGTCGCGTTGTGTTTCGGTCGATCTCGAGGTTGATCCGAAGTCTGCGCGGCTTTTTGCCTTTGCGGCGGTTCGGGGCGAGGCGGGGCTGGCTCACAAAGGGGCCGCGCTTGAACCTGCGCTGGACCGGCTGGAGGCGTTCTGCGAGGGCGCGGTTCATCTTGTCGGTCACAACATCCTGCGCCACGACCTGCCGCATCTGGTGGCGAACCGGGCGCGGCTGGCGGGGCTAGGGGCTGCGCCGATCGATACGCTCTGGCTGAACCCGTTGGCCTTTCCTCGCAATCCCTACCACCATCTGGTCAAGCACTATCAGGACGGACGGCTGCAGGTCGGGCATGTGAATGACCCCGAACAGGATGCGCGGCTGGCGCTGCAGGTGCTGTCCGACCAGATCGCGGCCTTCACCCGGCTGGGGCGGGAGGCGCCCGATGCGGTGCTTGCCTATCACCATCTGACAACGCGGGGCGAGGCAGCGGGCGGGTTCGACGCGCTGTTCCAGTTTCTGCGGGGCCCGCCGCCTGGTGAGGCCGCAGCCCATGCCGCCATCCGCCGACTGTTGGATGGCCGAGCCTGCAATCACCGGCTGGACCAGACCCTTGGCCGCCTGTCCGATCCGCGCAACGGCTGGCCGATGGCCTATGCGCTGTCCTGGATTTCGGTGGCGGGTGGGGACTCGGTCATGCCGCCCTGGGTGCGGCTGCAGTTCCCGCAGGCCGGGCTGATCGTGCGGCACCTTCGCGACACCAACTGCGGCGATCCGGCTTGCGGTTGGTGCGCCGAGAAGAACAACCCGAATGCTGCGCTGGAGCGGTGGTTCGGCTTTCCGTCCTTCCGCCCGCAGCCGGTGGACGACATGGGCCGCCCCTTGCAGGAACGCATCGTGGCCGAGGCGATGGCTGGCAAATCCGTGCTGGGCATCCTGCCGACCGGCACGGGCAAATCGGTCTGCTACCAGATCCCGGCGCTGTCGCGGTTCGACAAGACCGGGGCGCTGACGGTGGTGATCTCGCCGCTTGTGGCGCTGATGGCGGATCAGGTGCAGGGGCTGGCGCGGGCAGGGATTTCCAGTGCGGTGACGGTGAACGGCATGCTGTCGCTGCCCGAACGGCATGACGCGCTGGAAAAGGTGCGGATGGGCGATGCGGCGATGCTGCTGATCTCACCCGAACAATTGCGGTCACCGTCGATCCGCACCGTTCTGCAACAACGCGAGGTCGGGCTGTGGGTTCTGGACGAGGCGCATTGCATCAGCAAATGGGGCCACGATTTCCGGCCCGACT
>RRZT012464031.1_pt1 | contig 19554 bp, 16 predicted proteins | sample 2165551 | NCBI WGS metagenome assembly RRZT01 (sample SAMN10456910, study PRJNA506462) | wastewater metagenome | biome: wastewater; feature: sludge; material: wastewater sludge; isolation source: wastewater sludge with Escherichia coli K12::gfp cells carrying plasmid... | place: USA: Moscow, Idaho... | reverse complement strand
GTACTACCGCATGCTCGCGTCCGGCGACTACCCGGAAGAGCTGCAGACGATGGTGGATCTGCTGACCACCAACGAAACCTACTTCTTCCGCGAGCCGACGCACTTCGATTTCCTGCGCAACGAGATCGTCGCCAAGCGAAATAATCCTGCAACATTCCGTGTATGGAGCGCCGCGAGCTCGAGCGGCGAAGAGGCCTACTCGATCGCCATGACGCTGGCGGAGACCATGCCTTCCAGTGCGTGGGAAATCGTCGGCTCGGACATCAGCACCAAGGTGCTGGCCGCCGCCGCGGCAGGGCACTACTCGCTGGCGCGCACCGACGGCATTCCGCCCGGTTACATGCGCAAGTACTGCCTGAAAGGCGTGCGCTCGCATGCCGGGACTTTTCTGATTGCGCCGGAGCTGCGCAAAAAAGCCCGCTTCTTCCAGATCAATCTGATGCATCCGGTCGAAGCCGACATCGGCGATTTCGATGTGATCTTTTTGCGCAACGTGATGATCTACTTCGACCCGGAAACGAAGACGCGCGTCGTCCACAACCTGCTCCCGCGGCTGAAGAAAGGCGGCCATCTGATCATCGGCCACTCGGAGACGCTGACCGGCATCACCGACCGCGTGATCGGCGTGCGCCCGACGATCTACCGCAAGCCATGAGCCACCGCCCGCCGCCTACCGACATGCCGGAAGACGTCGAAACCGTCGTCCTGCGCCCGGGCGACTTCCATTTCGGCGGCGGCCACACGCGCATTTCGACACTGCTCGGTTCCTGCGTCTCGATCACGCTCTGGCATCCGCGCAAACGGATCGGCGGCATGTGCCATTACATGATGGCCGAGCGCGAACACCCCGACGGCAGCCCCCTCGACGGCCGTTATGCGGGCGAAGCCTTCGCGCTTTTCCTGCGCAACGTCGAGAAGGCCGGAACTCGCACCTCGGAGTACCAGGCCAAGCTTTTTGGCGGCGCCAACATGTTCGCGCAGAAAACCGGCACCAAGCTCGACATCGGCCGCCGCAACATCGAGGCTGCGCACCGCTTCCTCACCGCGCAGCACATCACCGTGATGGCCGAACACATCGGCGGCAGCGGGCGCCGCAAGCTGCACTTCGACGTCTGGAGCGGCAACGTCTGGCTCGCCTTCCCCGAGGGCGCGGACGCCCGCATCAGGAGTCACCATGGCTGAGGCCAGACTCACCGCCGACGTCATGATCAGTCTGGACTCGACACCCGGGCGCGGTCACGCCACCGAGCCGGTGGTTGCCATGGGCACGTCGACAGGCGGTACGCAAGCGCTCGAAACCGTACTCACGCGTCTGCCGGCGACGGTGCCGGGCATCGTCATCGTCCAGCACATGCCGGCCGTCTTCACGGCGATGTTCGCCGAGCGCCTGAACGCGCTGTGCGCCATCGAAGTGCTCGAAGCGAAACACGGCGACCGAGTACAGGCGGGACGCGCGCTCGTCGCACCGGGTGGCAAGCACATGATGCTCAAGCGCCTCGGCAACCAATACACCGTCGACGTCGCCGACGGACCGCCGGTCAACCGGCACCGGCCTTCGGTCGACGTGCTCTTCCGCTCGGTCGCCAAGTTCGCCGGCGCCAACGCACTCGGCATCATCATGACCGGCATGGGCGACGACGGTGCGCAAGGGTTGAAGGAGATGCACGACGCGGGCGCGCGCACCGTCGCACAGGACGAAGCGAGCAGCGTTGTCTTCGGCATGCCGAGGGAGGCGATCAAGCTGGGCGCCACCGACCTTACCCTGCCCCTGAACCAGATCCCGGGCGCCATCGTCAATTTCGCTCACCGCACAGGCAAGGGAGGTGCGTGATGGATATTTCTTCAATATTCGCCGCAATCGCCGCCGATGCCGAACGCGGCGACATCGTTTTTCCGACGCACACGGACATCGCCCTGCGCGTCCAGCGCATGCTCGACGATCCGGATTGCGCCATCGACGCGCTCGGCAAGCTGATCGCCGCCGAGCCCATCCTCGCCGCGCGCGTCATCGGGCTGGCCAACTCGGTGAGCTACAACCCGGGCGGCCGCGCCATCACCGAACTCAAGAGCGCAATCTCGCGCCTCGGCTTCGCCGCCCTGCGCGCCATCACCGCGGCCATCGTCGTGCGCCAGATGAAAGAAATGTCGAGCGACGCAGCGCATCGCGCACTCGCCAGCCGCCTCTGGGAGCACACCGCCAACGTCGCCGCGCTGGCGCGCGTCATCGCCCGCCGCGTCACCCGCCAGAACCCGGACGCGGCGTTCTTCGCCGGCATCGTGCATGAAGTCGGCAGCTTCTACCTGCTCGCCCGCGCCGACGCTTTTCCCGGACTGTTTGGCAACGAACTCGATCCGTGGCCGGGCGACGCAGAAGCCCAGGTCGGCCGCGCCGTGCTGCGCGCTCTGGAGGTTCCCGATCACATCCTGGACGCGATCGAAACGTTGTGGTCCGGCTTCCTCGCCATGCCGCCGCACTCGCTCGGCGACACCCTGCTGCTCGCCGACCGCCTGTCGCCGGTGGAATCCCCGCTCGACGCGCTCGACGGCATGAGCCGCAAGGGCATGGCGGTCGAACTCGAAGTGCTGATCGACGATGAAACGCTGACCGACATCCTTGCCGAATCGCGTGAGGAAGTTAGCTCGATCATCGCCGCGCTAAAGGCATGAACGCCGGCGTGCGCACGCGCCGCCAAGGGCATTCTTCCTCCGTAATTCCCGCAGTTTTCTGCGGTTTCCACGGATGCACAGGAGCAGCCGGTTTTGAGAGCATAAGTCATTGAACCAACGGAAGGAAATTCCATATGAGTACGATCATGCTGGTGGACGATTCCGCCACGATCCTGCTGAGTGTCGCGAGCATTCTGAGCAAAGCCGGCTACACGGTCGAAAAGGCCGCAAACGCCGAACTGGCGCTGCAGAAGTTTAATGCGGGGGCGAAGGTCAACCTCCTGATCACCGACCTCAACATGCCCGGCATGAACGGCATCGACCTCATCAAGGAGGTGCGCAAGCTGCCCGCCTACAAGTTCATGCCCATCCTTTTTCTGACCACCGAATCGCAGCAATCGAAGAAGATGGAAGCCAAGGCCGCAGGTGCTTCTGGCTGGATCGTCAAGCCCGCCACGGCGGACGAACTGCTCAACACCATCAAGCTGGTTATTCGCTAGAGCGAGAAATCCGCATGAACTTCTCCAGCTATCAGCGCCGCGCCTTTCTGGTCGCCCTGATCGTCGCCCTCGGTGCCGCTGCTTCGGTCTATGTATTGCACGGCTGGTTCCACCAGCTATTCAAGTCCGCGGCGATCGTCGATGCCCTCGGAACCGCATTTGTCGTGCTGGCCGGCTTTGTCGCACAGCGCCTTGTCTCAGTAACGTTTTGCCGTGATCACTTGCTGGGAGCCGCCGGGGTCCAGGCCATCGCTGACGCCAAGCTGGAGCGCTTGCACAAAGTGACCGAGGAGGTCGCCACTGAACTCAAGCAGATGCAGGACTTCAATACCGTCGTACGCGGGCACTTGAAGAATGTGATCGATGAAACCGAAGCAGCCGCGTTCGGCATCGTCGAGCGACTTCAAACCATTGACGCGGTCGTTACCTCACTCGATCAGTTTGTCGCTGGAACAGCAGGAGAATCCGAGAACCTGACCCGCGGTGCACGAGAACGCATCGAAAAAAATCGGGACATCGTGGTCAAGATGAGCGGGTACGTCCAGCAGCGGCTACAAGACGCCGAGCAGGATCAGATACGCGTCGCACAGGTCGTCGGTGAGGCGCGCGCGCTCGAATCACTGGTGCAGTTGATCAAGCATGTCGCCGGGCAGATCAATCTGCTCGCCCTCAACGCGGCGATTGAAGCGGCACGCGCCGGCGAGGCTGGACGCGGTTTTGCCGTCGTCGCCGACGAAGTGCGCAAACTATCGGCAGAAACCGAAACGGCAGTCAGCAAGATCAGCCTCGGCATTCAATCGGTCGCCAAGACGATCGAAATACAGTTTCAAGACACGCTCTCGCATGACGATCTGGATCAGGAAAAGATCATGCTCGGCCAGTTTTCGACTCAGCTGCAGGAGCTCGGCGAAAGCTATCAGGAGCTGATGCAGCACGAAACCGAGACCCTCAACCAGGTGCAGCGCAGTAGCACCCAGCTCGGCAACATGTTCCTTGAAGCGCAGGCTGGCGTTCAGTTCCAGGACGTCACCCGGCAGCAGATCGAGCAAGTCATGCAGGCGCTGAAGCAACTGGATGAACACGCCGAAGGACTCGCTGAACGTCTGCGCGTTTATGAAGAACCCGCAGCGAACTACACGCCTCTGACACGACGCCTCGAAACCCTGTACAGCGGGTACGTCATGGAGCAGCAGCGTACTAGCCACGACGCTTCCCTAAAGAGAGAGGCTTCGAAACAAGTATCCGTTAAGTCCAACATTGAATTGTTCTAGCCCCGCTATTGCAGGAGACCGCCATGCCCTCCACCCAACTGCTCACCCTCACGGAAGACCTGACCATCTACCACGCGCTGGAACAGAAGCACCGGCTGCTCGATGCCTTAAGCAGCGCCGACGAGCTCGAACTCGACCTGATGCAGGTCGGCGAGATCGACACCGCCGGGCTGCAGCTGCTGATCCTGCTCAAGAAGGAAGCGCAGCGCAGCGGCAAACACCTCGCGATCGTCGCCCACAGCCAGCCGGTACGTGCGGTGATCGACTTCTGCAACCTTGCGGCCGAACTCGGCGACCCGCTGGTCATCCCGGCCGCCGAATCTGCCTGACCGTCTGACCTCTGGAGAAAAGCATGGACGAACTGACCGGCGTTTACATCCAGGAGTGCCGCGAGCAACTCGCCGACATGGAGGCCGGCCTCTTGCGGCTCGAACAGGCCCCGGACGACCGCGACAACCTGAACGGCATCTTCCGCGCCGCGCACACGATCAAGGGCGGCGCCGGCGTCATCGAATGCCGCTTCATCGAGCACTTCACGCACGGCGTCGAGAACCTGCTCGACGCGCTGCGCAACGGCGACTTCGCCGTCACCGGCGGCATGGCGACGCTGCTGCTCGAATGCTGCGACCAGATGGTCGACCTGATCGACGTGCTCGCTGCGCAATCCACGGCTCCCGACGCCGACGTGCAGGCGCGCGGCGATGCGCTGACGCAGCGCCTCGGCGAAATCCTTGCCGCCAATCAAGGCAACGCCGGCCCTTCTGCGTCGAGCCTCACCGTGCAGGACGACGACGTCGAGGTCGAGAGCACGGGTGGCGGCGTCGTCAATACCGACAGCTGGCACATCTCCGTGCGTTTCGGCCAGAACGTCCTGCGCGGCGGCACCGACCCGCTCTCCTTCATCCGTTACCTCGCCAGTCTGGGCGAGATCATCGGCATCGAGACGATCGCCGACGCCATCCCGCAAGCGCCCGAGATGGACCCGGAATCGTGCTACCTCGGCTTCGAGATCCGCCTGCAGACCAAAGCGTCGAAGGCCGACATCGAGCGCGTATTCGACTTCGTGCACGACGACTGCGAGCTGCGCATCCTGCCGCCGCACAGCAACGTCGCCGACTACCTGCGCCTGATCACCGAATTGCCCGAAGACACCATGCGGCTCGGTGAAATGCTCGTGCGCTGCGGCGCGCTGACGCAGGCCGAGATCGATCAGGGTTTGCTGGCGCAGACGGCAGCGAAGACGCCCGAGGAGCAAACACCGCCCCCGCTCGGCGAAATCCTCGTCGAAAACAAGGTCGTGCACAAGGAGATCGTCGACGCGGCGGTCGCCAGGCAGGCGCAGGTCGTCGAGAAGAAGGCGAAGGATGCCCAGCTCGTACGCGTGCATGCCGACAAGCTCGACCAGCTGATCGACCTCGTCGGCGAACTGGTCATTGCCGGCGCCTCGGCCAACCTGCTCGCGGTCAAGAGCCGGCAGAGCGACCTCGTCGAAGCCACCTCGGTTCTCTCCCGCCTCGTCGAGAACATCCGCGACTCGGCGCTGCAGCTGCGCATGGTGCAGATCGGCGACACCTTCACCCGTTTCAACCGCGTCGTGCGCGATGTTTCCAAGGATCTCGGCAAGGAGATCGAACTCGTCATCAGCGGCGCCGAGACCGAACTTGACAAGACCGTCGTCGAGAAGATCGGCGACCCGCTCATGCACCTCGTACGCAACTCGCTCGACCACGGCATCGAACCGACTGCCCTCCGTCTCGAGCGCGGCAAGCCGGCGTGCGGGCGCGTCTCGCTCAACGCCTACCACGACTCGGGCAACATCGTCATCGAGGTCTCCGACGACGGCGGCGGCCTCAACCGCGAGAAGATCCGCGCCAAGGCGATCGAACGCGAGCTGATCTCGCCCGAGGCCAATCTCTCCGAGAGCGAGATCATCAATCTGATCTTCGAGCCGGGCTTCTCGACCGTCGACACCGTCTCCAAGCTCTCCGGGCGTGGCGTCGGCATGGACGTCGTGCGGCGCAACATCACGGCGTTGCGCGGCAGCGTCGATGTCGCCTCGACAGAGGGCCAGAGTTCGACCTTCACCATCAGGCTGCCGCTGACGCTGGCGATCATCGACGGTTTCCTCGTCGGCGTCGAGAAGGCGGCCTACGTCATCCCGCTCGACTCGGTTGTCGAGTGCATCGAGCACAAGAACCTCGCCGGCGACCGCAACTTCCTCAACCTGCGCGGCGAGGCGCTGCCCTTCATCCGCCTGCGCGAGCTGTTCGAGATCCGCGGCGCCGTACCGGCGCGCGAGAGCATCGTCGTCGTCCAGTTCGGCGGCCAGCGCGCCGGCATCGTCGTCGATCAGCTGATGGGCGAATTCCAGACCGTGATCAAGCCGCTCGGCCGCCTCTTCTCCAACCTGCGCGGCATCGGCGGCTCGACCATCCTCGGCAGCGGCGAGGTCGCGCTCATTCTCGACGTCGCGGCGCTGGTCAATCTCGTCGCGCGCGGCGAGGAGGAACGGCGTCACACCAACAAGCAATCCGCGTCGTTTGCCGCACTCGCAGACAATTCATTGGCAGTTCAACTGGGGAGGTAAATCATGTTCAAGAATCTGAAGGTCGGCATCCGTCTGGGGATCGGGTTTGCGGTCACGCTGGTATTGCTGATGGCGATTTCTGCTATCAGCTACCTGCGGCTTGGGGGGGTCAATAGCGAACTCGAGAAAATGGTTAACGACCGCTTCCCGAAAGTGGTCCAATCCACCCATATCATTGACAGCATCAACAATATCAATCGGTTGCTGCGCAATGCCTACATCTACACGGGCACGGAACAGCAAAAGGCCCTGGACGATATCCAGATTTCGCGCAAAGAGATCAGCGACACGCTGGAAAAACTGGATCAAACGATTCGCAGCGATGAAGGCAAGGCGATTCTTAAAAGGATCACCACGGCACGGACCGCCTACATCGGTTCCTACGACAAGTTCATCGAACTCCTCAAGGCCGACAAGCGGGCCGAGATCGTCCCCTTGATGCAGGGCGAACTGCGCAGCACGCAATCGGAATACATGGCCAGCGTCAACGCGTTGATCGAGTTTCAGACCACCATGGTCGAAAAGGCCGGCAAGAGCACGGACCAACTGGTGACCGATACCGAGCGCCTGATCATGATTCTGGGGAGCGTCGCGGTGCTATTGACCGTGCTGTTTGCCTGGTTCATCACACGCTCGATCACGCAGCCGATCAATGCTGCACTCGACGCCGCCAACAAGATGGCCGCCGGCGACCTGAGCTTCAAGCTGGAAGTCGCCAGCAAGGACGAAATCGGCCTGATGTGCAAGGCGGTTGAAAGCGTCCAGGGCGCCGTACAGCGCATGGTCGTCGACGCCGACCTGCTGGCCAAGGCCGCCGTCGATGGCAAGCTGGCAACCCGCGCCGATGCCTCCAAGCACCAGGGCGACTTCCAGAAAGTCGTCAAGGGCGTCAATGACACGCTCGACGCCGTGATCGGGCCACTAAATGTGGCAGCCAAGTACGTCGACGACATCTCGAAGGGTGCCATTCCGGCCAGGATCACCGACTCGTACAACGGCGACTTCAACACGATCAAGAACAACCTCAATACCTGTATCGACGCCGTCAATGCTTTGGTATCGGACGCTGGCCTGTTGTCCGCGGCGGCCGTTGCTGGAAAACTGGCGACTCGCGCCGATGCCTCCAGACACCAGGGCGACTTCCGCAAGATCGTTCAGGGAGTCAACGACACGCTCGACGCCGTGATCGGGCCGCTGAACGTCGCCGCCAAGTACGTCGACGACATCTCGAAGGGTGCCATTCCGGCCAGGATCACCGATTCGTACAACGGCGACTTCAACACGATCAAGAACAACCTCAATACCTGTATCGACGCCGTCGATGCCCTGGTCGCCGATGCCAGCATGCTGGCCAAGGCGGCCGTCGAAGGGAAACTGGAAACCCGGGCCGACGCCTCCAGACACCAGGGCGACTTCCGCAAGATTGTTCAGGGCGTCAACGATACGCTCGACGCCGTGATCGGGCCGATCCAGGACGTGCAACGTGTGATGGGGGCAATGGAACAGGGCGACATGACCCAGACCATCACCAACGCGTATCAGGGGGATTTCGATACCCTGAAGAGCGCCATCAACAACACCATTGCCAAGCTGGTCGACACCATCACTCAGATCAACACGGCGGCCGATGCACTGACTAATGCGGCAAGCCAGGTTTCGGCCACTGCGCAGTCACTCTCGCAATCCTCCTCCGAGCAGGCAGCGTCGGTCGAGGAAACGACGGCGTCGATGGAACAGATGACGGCGTCGATCTCGCAGAATACGGAGAACGCCAAGGTCACCGACGGCATGGCATCGAAGTCGGCGAAGGAAGCGGCCGAGGGTGGCGAGGCCGTGAGCAAGACGGTCGAGGACATGAAGAGCATCGCCAGCAAGATCGGCATCATCGACGACATCGCCTACCAGACGAATCTGCTCGCGCTCAATGCGGCGATCGAGGCAGCGCGTGCCGGTGATCACGGCAAGGGCTTTGCGGTGGTCGCGGCCGAAGTCAGGAAACTGGCCGAGCGTTCGCAGATCGCGGCGCAGGAAATCGGCGATCTGGCTTCGTCGTCGGTCAAGCAGGCAGAACGTGCAGGGATGCTGCTAACCGAGATGGTCCCGTCGATTCGCAAGACGTCCGACCTCGTGCAGGAGATCGCTTCGGCGTCGTCCGAGCAGAGTACCGGTGTCGGTCAGATCAACGGGGCGATGGGCCAACTCAATCAAACGACACAACAGAACGCGTCGGCGTCCGAGGAACTGGCGGCAACGGCCGAGGAACTCGGCTCGCAGGCCGAGCAACTGCAGCAGACGATGACCTTCTTCCGACTCGCCGAGGTCCCCCAGCGTCAGGCACGCAGCTTCACGCCGCCGGCGCGCGCGAGCAGCGCAGGCAGCACACGCAGCGCCGCTTCGCGCGTCGCCGCCGTCCAGATCAACGAAGGTGACTTCGAGCGTTATTAACCGCGCTTGACAGGGACGAGCACGAAAGACCGTTCGGCCTGAGCTTGTCGAAGGCTTGTCGTGGCAAGACACGGCGGTTCGACAGGCTCACCGCGAACGGCAATGAGTTTGGCGGGAAGAACTACTGGGGAATCACTATGGGACAAATCGTTCAAGCACAAAATACGGGCAAAGCCCCGGGAGGGGCCGTCGCCCTCCGGGTGAATGAAGCACCCTCGCAGTACCTGACCTTCGCGCTTGGCGGCGAGATGTTCGCCGTCGGCATTCTCAACGTGAAGGAGATCATCGAGTACGGCCATCTGACCGAGATTCCGATGATGCCGGGGTTCATCCGCGGCGTGATCAATCTGCGCGGCAGCGTCGTACCGGTGATCGACCTCTCGGCACGCTTCGGCGGCAAGACGACCGAAGTGTCGCGCCGCACCTGCATCGTCATCGTCGAGGTCAGCGACGGCGAGATGCGCCACGACATCGGGATCATGGTCGATGCCGTCTCCGAGGTACTCGACATCCCGGCCGGCGAGATCGAGCCGCCGCCGTCGTTTGGCGCCAAAATCCGCGCCGATTTCATCTTCGGCATGGGCAAGGTCGGCGGCAAGTTCGTGATCATCCTCAATATCGACAAAGTGTTGTCGGTCGAGGAGATTGCGATGCTGACTGGAACCGGTACGACCACGGATCAGCAAACGAACGGATAAGGAGAACACAGGCTCATTGCAACGGATGCGTCACGGCGTAGCGTCGCGGAGCAACTACAAGAAAAGAAACGATAACCATGAAATCAGGCACTTTCCGGAACTGGCCGATTGCTCGAAAGCTGAACACGGTGCTGCTGCTCGTCACCACCCTGCTCTTCGGCGCAATGACGGTCGTTCTCAGCACCTACGTCGCGGGCATGCTGAAGGACGACAGCATGTCCGCATGAACATCGACATGATGGATTCGTACGGGCAGAGCCTGAAGACCGACATCGGCACCCTGGGCGCGGTTTTCGCGGCCGGTTCCAACGAGCCTTTGCGCTGGACGCAGGCGCGACGGTCAGGGTCGGGGCACAGGAGACACCGGTGCTGAAGAACGGCGAAACCCGGCGCAATCTCGATCTCGCCGCCGTCGATCGCTTTACCCGCACGACCGGGGCCATCGTCACCGTCTTTGCCCGGCGCGCCGTCGGCGCGCTGCTCGGTCGCGCGCCTCCGGCCTACGCCAAGGTGATCGACGGGCAGGAATACAAGATTGCGGTTTTCAACCATTACCCGGAATGGAACCGGATCGTCGTGACGGGCAGCTATCTCGACGAGTTCACCGCGCTCAGCCAGGCGACGCAGCAGAATGCGAGCGCCTCCGGGGAACTCGCCGCGACCGCCGAAGAACTCGGCTCGCAAGCCGGACAACTGCAGCAGACGATGACGTTCTTCCGGTTGGCGAACACGTGAAACAACCGGGTGGCCAGGGCGGCCGCCCATAGTCGTTGAGTTGGTGTCGGGCATGCAGCGTAACGGCTGGGAGCCCGATGCCTTTGGAGAAGTTCATGGTACAAGCCTTTGTCACCCTGAGCGCAGATCGCCACCCGGCACGGCGTGCTGGCGACCGCCTGGCGCATCCGACGATGCTGATGCCCTCGCCCGTCGTCGCCCTGCCCGGGGGAACGCCGGTCCTGCGACGGCGCTCCACCGACAACGAGACGATCCTGATCATCGACGATTCGCCGGCAAACCTCACCGTTCTCGGCGAACTGCTGCAAGGCGCCGGCTACCGCGTCAAGGTCGCCAACTCGGGCGCAACCGGGCTGCACCTCGCCGTGCAGGAACCGCGACCGGCGCTCATCCTGCTCGACATCATGATGCCGGCCATGGACGGCCACGAAGTCCTCATGCTGCTGCGCGACAATCCACAAACGCGGGATACGCCCGTCATCTTTCTGACCGCCAGGGACAGCGACGCCGACGAGGAGCGCGCGTTCAACGACGGCATCGCCGACTACATCGTCAAGCCGATCAAGCCGACCATCGTCCTTGCGCGCGTGCGCAGCCAACTGCTCGTGCGCCAGGCGCGGCACTGGTTGCAGGACCAGAATCAGGCGCTGGAGGCCGAAGTGGCGCGGCGCATGCGCGAAAACGAGCTGATCCAGGCGGTCAGCATCCGGGCGCTGGCCCACCTGGCGGAGACGCGCGATAACGAAACCGGCGATCACATCCAGCGCACGCAGAGCTACATTCGGCTCCTCGCCACGCTGATGGCACGGCACCCGCGCTTCGCGGCAACGCTCGACAACAACTACATCGAGACGCTGACGCGTTCGGCGCCGCTGCACGACATCGGAAAAGTCGGCATTCCCGACTACATCCTGCTGAAGCCGGGAAAACTCACGCCGGAAGAGTGGGAGATCATGAAGACGCATACGCTGCTCGGTTTTGACGCGATCACGCTGGCCGAGCGGGACATCCGCACGTCGGTCGAATTCCTCTCACAGGCCAAGGAAATCGTCCGCTCGCACCACGAACGCTGGGACGGGACGGGTTATCCCGACGGCCTGGCCGGCGATGCGATCCCGATTTCTGCCCGTCTGATGGCGATGGCCGACGTTTTTGACGCACTCATTTCGCGGCGCGTCTACAAGGAGGCGTTCCCGTTCGCGTCCGTCCGCAACATCATCGCCGAGGAGCGCGGCCGCCTGTTCGACCCGGATATCGCCGATGCCTTCCTCACCAACTGTTGCGAATTCGAGGCGATCGCCCTGCACTTTGGCATTGAGAAATGACCGTGAGCATGAACAGGAACGAAAGCGGCCGACCCGGCACTGTGCGGTCCCCGCTGCATCGGAACAAGGACGGCGGTGTTGCCGGACGGGTTCTTCTCTACGCCGGACTCTTGGGCCTCGCGCTCGTCATTCTGGTGCTGGCCATTCTTTGCGCCGGCCTGCAGGTTCCCCAGCTCGACCGGGAGACGATGTTCTGGGTCGCGCTCATCGTGCTGGCAGCCGTCCTGGCCATCATGGCCGTGTTCTTCGTGCTGCTGCGGCGGCAGGAAAGCGTGCAGGAGCTGAGCCTGCAGTCGCGGCAGGCGCGCGCCGACCAGCTGATCGACTACTTCTTCAACCAGCCTTTCATCGGCATGGCGATCGTCGCGCCCGGCACGCAGCAGTTCGTCAAGTTCAACGACCAGGCGTGCGTGATGACCGGCTATTCCTATGACGAGCTGCGTACCAAGACCTGGCGCGACATCACGCACCCGGAGGACATGCAGCTCACTTACGCGCAAGTATTGAAGATCAAGAACCGCGAAACCGACACGATTTCCTACGAGCAGCGGCTGATGCGCAAGGATGGCTCGTTCATCTACGTCAATACCGACGTTCAGTGCGTGCGCAATGCCGACGGCGAGATCAATTTCCTGATGTGCAGCGCGCAGGACATCACGCCGCGCAAGCTGAACGAGATGGAACTCAATGTCGCCAATACCCAGCTGCGTGCCAATCAGGAGACATTGCGGCGCCAGAACGAGGAGCTCCTAGCGGCCAAGTCGGCGCTGGAGAAGTCACGCAGCCGCTTCTTCAACCTCTACGAATTTTCGCCGGCAGCCTATCTCACGCTCAACCCGGTCGGCGAGATCCTGCGCATCAACCACACGGGCGCCAGCCTCCTCGGCTACCGGCGCCACGAATACGAGGGCCGGAGTTTCTCGACCTTCCTCACCGCGGAGGATCTGGAAAACTGGACCACCTTCCTGCATCACTCGACCCAGGCCAACCAGCGCGATAGCGGCGAGTTCGCGCTGCACTGCGCCGACGGCAGCATCGTTTATGTGAGTGCCGAAAGCACCTTCCAGAACCTCGAAGAGGATTCACCGGTGCTGCACATGACGCTGACCGAAATCACCCGCCGGCGCCAGGCCGAGATGGCCCTGCGCGCCAGTACCGAGCGCCACAAGGCGGTCGTGCAGTCGTCGAACGACGCCATCGTCAGCTCGGACAGCAAGGGACTCATCGTCTCCTGGAATCCCTGTGCCGAACGGATGTTCGGTTATCAGACGGCGGAGATCATCGGCAAACCGATCGATTCGCTGATGCCGGAGCGCTTCCGCGACGAGCAACGGATCTGCATGAAGCGCATCCTCGAAGGCGGCGAATGCCACGCCTTGAACTCGACGGTTGAAATGTCGGTCCTGCACAAGGATGGCCACGAGTTCACCATCGAGCTGTCGCTCACCATGTGGAAGATCGCCGATGGCGTCTACTTCACCTGCACCATGCGCGACATCACCCAGCGCAAACAGACCGAGCAAACGCTGCGCATGCTCTCGGAGGCTGTCCGGCAAAGTCCGGAGGCGATCATCATCACCGACCTCGAGGGGCGTATCGAGTACGTCAACGAAGCCTTCGTCAGCAACACCGGCTTCTCGCGCGAGGAAACGCTCGGGCAGAACGCCTCGATGCTGTCATCCGGCGAAACCGGACTGGGGACCTACGCGGCGATGTGGGAAACGCTCAAGCGCGGCGAGGTGTGGAAAGGCGAGTTCCATAACCGCAGGAAGGACGGCAGCGTGTTCATCGAATCGGCCGTGCTCGCCCCGATCCGCCAGCCGGACGGCACCGTCACGCACTACGTCGGCGTCAAGGAGGACATCACCGAAAAGCGCGGGCTTGAGGAAGAACTCGACAAGCACCGGAATCACCTCGAAACGCTGGTCGTCGAACGCACCGCACAGCTTACCGAGGCACAGCACCGGGCCGAGACGGCGAATGTCGCCAAGAGCACTTTCCTCGCCAACATGAGCCACGAGATCCGCACGCCGATGAACGCCATCGTCGGACTCACGCATTTGCTGCGCAATGCCGATCCAACGCCCAGGCAGCTCGATCGGCTGGAGAAGATCGACGCCGCGGCGGCGCATCTGCTCGAATTGATCAAGAATATTCTCGACCTCTCCAAGATCGACGCCGGCAAGATGGAGATCGAATACACGGACTTCACGCTCGATTCGGTCATCAGCCCGGTACGCTCGATGATCATCGACGAAGCGCGCGAGAAGCGGCTCGGCGTCGTGGTCGATCTTGGCAACACCCCGGTCTGGCTGTACGGCGACGCGACGCGGCTGCGTCAGGCGCTGCTCAACTTCGCCGCCAACGCCGTCAAATTCACCGAGCGCGGCCAGATCATCGTGCGCACCCGGCTCATTGAAGCCGACGAGCGTGGCCTGTTGATCCGCTTTGAAGTCGAGGACACCGGCATCGGCATCGATCCGGAAAAAGTGAAGAGCCTGTTCCAGCCGTTCGAGCAGGCCGATCCATCGATCACGCGCAAGTTCGGCGGCAGCGGCCTCGGCCTGGCGATCACGCGCCGCCTGGCCCAGTTGATGGGCGGCGACGCGGGCGTCAAGACCGCGCCCGCTTGCGGCAGCACGTTCTGGTTCAGCGCCCGTCTGGAACACGGGCGTGGTGTCATGCCGCAAATCATTGATGAGGACGGCATCGACCTCGAGGAAGAACTGCGGCGCCAGTGCAGCGGCATGAAGATCCTCTTGGCCGACGACGTCGAGGTCAATCTTGAGGTCGCCCAGTTGCTGCTGCACGGCGTCGGCCTGCAGGTCGATACCGCGTGCAACGGGCGCGAAGCCTTCGACAAGGCGCGCACGACAAGCTACGACCTCGTGCTGATGGACATCCAGATGCCCGAGATGAACGGGCTCGACACAACGCGCGCCATTCGCCGCGTTTTCGGGCGAACGACGACGCCGATCCTGGCGATGACTGCCAACGCCTTCGACGAAGACCGGCGCGTGTGCCTGGAGGCCGGCATGAACGATTTCGTCGCCAAGCCGGTCGATCCGAGGACGCTCTATTCCATGCTCCTCAAATGGTTGCCCCGCCCGGACAAGGCGCCGGGTACGGTGTGTGAAGGACAAAGCGTTTTGCCCGTACCGGTGAGAAACGGCAACGGAGCAGCGACTCCGCACGAAGCCACGGGCATGCGGCAACGCCTCGATTCAATCCCCGGACTCGACGTGGCAAACGGTCTGGCGCGCGTTCGCGGCAACGAGGAGAAGTTCGGGCAGGTCATCGAGCTCTTCCTCAAGGGGCACGAATTCGATCTCGAGAAGATCCACGCGGCACTCGAACGCAACGACATGAACGCGGCGGAACAATTGACGCACGCGCTGAAAGGCTCGGCCGGCCTGATCGGCGCAACCTTCGTCGCCGAGTCTACGACCACGCTGTTGACACTGATTCGGCAGAAAGCCCGCACCGGCGACATCGACAAAGCCTACGTCGCCCTCACGCCGCGCCTGACCGGGCTGATCGACGGGCTGCGCCACGCGCTGGCTGGCAAGGTCGCGGATGCTCTGCCACCGCCCGCCGATCAGGATCGCCTGCGCAGCATCGTCGCGCGCCTGGAGCACCTGCTCGCCGTCGGCGACATGGCCGCCTGCACGCTGGCGCGGGAGGAACGGGCGTTTCTCGAAGCCTCACTCGGCACGCACGGCGCGACGATCATCGCATCGATCCAGGTATTCGCCTTTGACCAGGCGCTAAGCGGCCTGAAGAACGCGATGGAAGAATTGTCCGGCGCCGGAATCGTCTCCTGACACCAGGAACGGTGCAAATCGTTACCCCGACGAACACGGGGTAACGAACGCTCCGATCGTTGCTAGAAGTGCAGCGGCCGGCCGTCGCAGGCCAGCGCGGCTTCGTGCACGACTTCCGACAAGGTCGGATGCGCGTGGCAGATGCGTGCCAGGTCTTCGCTGGCAGCACCGAATTCCATGGCGACCACGCCTTCGGAGATCAGCTCGGAGGCATTCGCGCCGACGATATGTACACCGAGGATTCGGTCACTTTCCGCGTCGGCAAGAATCTTGACGAACCCTGTGGTATCTCCCATGCCGAGCGCACGCCCATTGGCGGCAAACGGAATCTTGCCGGCCTTAAAGGCAACGCCGGCATCCTTGAGCTGCTGCTCGGTCTTGCCGACCCAGGCGATCTCCGGGCTGGTGTAGAGAACCCACGGAATCGTGTCGAAGTTGCAGTGCCCGGACTGCCCGGCCATCAGCTCGGCAACCATCACCGCTTCCTCCATCGCCTTGTGCGCGAGCATCGGGCCGGAGACAACGTCGCCCACCGCCCACACGCCCGGCAGGTTGGTGCGGCAATGATCATCGACATCGATGCGCCCGCGCTCGTCGAGCTTGAGGCCGACGGCCTCCGCATCGAGCCCCTCGGTGTTCGGAACACGGCCGACCGAGACGATCAGGCGATCGGCGTCGAGCTTCTGCGCCTGCCCGTCCTTGTCCGTGTAGGCAATCGAGACACTTTTCTTCGCCGCCTTGACCTCGCCAATCGTCACGCCCAGCAGGATGTTCAGCCCCTGCTTGCGGAACACCTTGGCCGCCTCCTTCGCCACGTCGACATCGGCCACCGAGAGGAAATCCGGTAGCGCTTCCAGGATGGTGACCTCGGCGCCGAGCCGGCGCCAGACGCTGCCCATTTCGAGGCCGATCACGCCGGCACCGATGATGGCGAGTTTCTTCGGCACCGCGTTGATTTCGAGCGCCCCGACGTTGTCGCACACCAGCACGTTATCCACCGCCACGCCCGCCAGATGGCGCGACCGCGAACCGGTGGCGACGATGACCTGTTTGGCCTCGACCAGTTCTTCGCCAACCTTGACCTGCCAACCGCCAGCGCTCTGCGCAACGAAACTGCCATGACCATTCAAGAGCGTCACTTTGTTCTTCTTGAACAGGCCCTTGATGCCGGTCGTCAGCTGTTTGACGATGGTGTTCTTGCGCTCGATCATCGTCGGCACGTCGATCTTCGGCGTTCCGACGGTGATGCCCTGCGCAGCGAAGCCGTGGCTTGCTTCCTCGAACAGATGCGACGTATGCAGCAACGCCTTCGACGGAATGCAGCCGACATTCAGGCAGGTTCCGCCGAGACGCGGCTCATCCTTGGGGTCGGCGTAGGCGTTGGACTCGCAGCAGGCGACGCTGAAACCGAGCTGCGCCGCGCGGATCGCCGCCACGTAGCCGCCGGGGCCACCACCGATAACGAGCACGTCAAATTGCCTGGACATCTTGTTTTCTCCCGGGAATCAGACGCCGAGCAGCAGACGTGCCGGATCTTCCAGCGCTTCCTTCATCGTCACCAGCGCCAGTACGGCTTCGCGCCCGTCGATGATGCGGTGGTCGTAGGACATCGCCAGATAGTTGATCGGGCGGATGACGATTTCGCCATTCTCGACCACAGGGCGGTCCTTCGTCGCATGGATGCCGAGGATTGCCGATTGCGGCGGGTTGATGATCGGCGTCGACAGCATCGAGCCGAAAACGCCACCGTTCGAAATCGAGAAGGTCCCGCCCGTCAAGTCCTCCAGCGACAGCTTGCCGTCCTTCGCCAGTTGGCCGAACTCGCCGATCTTCTTCTCGATGTCGGCAAACGACATCTGGTCCGCGTCGCGCAGGATCGGCACGACCAGGCCGCGCGGGCTGCCAACGGCGACGCCGATGTCGATGTAGCCGTGGTAGACGATGTCGTTGCCGTCCACCGAGGCGTTGATGATCGGGAACTTCTGCAACGCAGCGACCGCGGCCTTGACGAAGAAGCCCATGAAGCCGAGACGCACGCCGTGCGCCTTCTCGAACTTCTCGCCGTATTGCTTGCGCAGCGCCATGATCGGCGCCATGTTCACTTCGTTGAAGGTGGTCAGGATGGCATTCGTCGATTGTGACTGCACCAGCCGCTCGGCAACGCGCGCGCGCAGACGCGACATCGGAACGCGCTGTTCCGGCCGGTCGCTCAGGGGGATCGCCACGGGGGGCGCGGGAACGAGGTTGAGCGGCGACACGGGTGCCGACGCGGGCGCCGGGACCGCCTTGCCACGCGCGGCATCAACCACGGGAGGCGTCGCCGCGGCGGAAGCCGCCAGCGCATCGGCCTTGGTGACACGGCCACCACGACCGCTGCCAGCGACGTCGGCAGCCGCGACGCCCTTTTCATCCAGAATCTTGCGCGCTGCGGGCATGGCGACGCCAGCCACCGGTTGCGCCGCGGGAGCAACCTCGGGTTTGGCGGCCGGCGCCGCCTTCGGCTTCTCAGCCGGTGCCGTTGCTGCCACCGTGGCCACGGCCTCGGTGTCGATGCGTGCAATCACTTCACCGGCAACGACCGTATCACCATTTCTCTTGACGATTTCGACGAGCACACCGGACGCCGGCGCCGGCATCTCCAGCACGACCTTGTCGGTTTCAATGTCAATCAGGTTTTCGTCCCTGGAAACGGCCGCGCCGACCTCCTTGTGCCAGGAAACGAGCGTCGCTTCGGCGACCGACTCTGACAGCTGCGGAACTTTGACGTCGATGATCATGTTGACTCCGGATTAGGCTAATTTGTATGGGCCAATTTCGCCCAGTGCGGACTCGATCAGCGCTTTTTGTTGTGCGTTGTGCTTGCTGTAGTAGCCGACCGCGGGCGACGGCGACGCGGAACGCGACACCAGGAGCAGGCGCTGCTTGCTGTTGAACGAGCGATCGAGGTGCTGGCGCGAGGCGATCCAGTACCAGGCGCCCTGGTTGCGCGGCTCTTCCTGGCACCAGACGATCTCGGTAGCCTTCGGGTACTTGGCCATTTCCGCCTGGAAGGCTTCCTGCGGGAAGGGGTACAGTTGCTCCAGCCTGGCGATGGCGATATCGGTGATGTTCTTCTCACGTCGCGCCGCCAGCAAATCATAGTAGACCTTGCCCGAACAGAAGATGACGCGCGTCACCTTCTTGCCGTCGATTGGGTCGACTTCGCCGATCACCGACTTGAAGCTGCCCTTGGCGATGTCGTCCATCGTCGAGACCGCATCCTTGTGCCGCAGGAGCGACTTTGGCGTAAACACGATGAGCGGCTTGCGCTGCTTGCGGATGGCCTGCCGGCGCAGCATGTGGAAGACCTGGGCCGGCGTCGAGGGCTGGCAGACTTCCATGTTCATTTCGGCACACAAGGACATGAAGCGCTCGATACGCGCCGACGAGTGCTCCGGCCCCTGCCCTTCGTAGCCGTGCGGCAGGAAGACGACAAGGCCGCAGGCGCGCCCCCACTTCGATT
>RRZT011252280.1_pt1 | contig 19564 bp, 20 predicted proteins | sample 2165551 | NCBI WGS metagenome assembly RRZT01 (sample SAMN10456910, study PRJNA506462) | wastewater metagenome | biome: wastewater; feature: sludge; material: wastewater sludge; isolation source: wastewater sludge with Escherichia coli K12::gfp cells carrying plasmid... | place: USA: Moscow, Idaho... | reverse complement strand
TTATGCATTTCGGTCAAATGCATAAGTTGTACAAACGATTTCCCTGGAGACCCTACTTGCCTTGCTGCGTTTCGTTGGAATTCCAGCGTTTTCGGGAATACCCGTGGCTCGCGGCAACGGGTGTGTGCGCTGTTTCCCGCGATTATGCGGGACAACGTCCGCATTATGGCATTTCGCGGGCGTTGTACACACGGCATTGCATTCGGGTCGGAAACGCATGGAGCAAGTTCTTCCGCCTCGCCGCCGGGGCGGAAGAACCATATGCACTGAGACATGTCGCCCGAGGAATAATGCAGAGGACGCTCCGCCAGCGCACAATCAGTTTTTGTGCAGTTTGGCGTTGAGCTCAATCCCCGTCTTCCGGTAGCGGGCCTCAATGCGGCCGTTGACGGAGTTGCGGATGAAGAGGATGTTGTCTTTGCCGCTCAGATCGGCGCCCTTGACGACGTCCAGCGGTTCGCCGGCGGCGGCTTTGGCCTTGTCCCAGACGGTGATCTTGGTACCGGCGGTGACGTACAGGCCTGCTTCGACGACGCAGTTGTCGCCGAGCGAGATGCCGATGCCGGCGTTGGCGCCGAGCAGGGAGTGCTCGCCGATGGAGTTGCGGAGCTTGCCGCCGCCGGACAGGGTGCCCATGATGGAGGCGCCGCCGCCGATGTCGGAGCCGTTGCCGACGACGACGCCTTGCGAGACACGGCCTTCGACCATTGAGACGCCCAAAGTTCCCGCGTTGAAGTTGACGAAGCCGGCGTGCATGACGGTGGTGCCTTCGGACAGGTGGGCACCGAGACGCACGCGGTCGGCGTCGCCGATGCGCACGCCGGAGGGAACCACGTAGTCGATCATGCGCGGGAACTTGTCGATTGACAGCACGTTGACGGTGGCGGCGGGAGCGGCGGCCGGAAGCCCGGCGGAGGCGGCGAAGGAGCGCGCGGCGCTGGTGGCGGCCGATTCGACGTCGAGCTTGCGGGCGTTGAAGTCTTCGACCGCGAACGGGCCGTAATTGGTCCAGACCACGTTCGTGAGCTTGGCGAAGATGCCGTCGAGGTTGAGGGTGTTCGGCTGGGCGAGGCGCATGGAGAGCAGGTGCAGGCGCAGGTAGGCGTCGGCCGCATCCGCGATCGGGTCGTCAAGGGAGCTTACGGTGAACACCGGTTCGCGGCGCACGCCACGGGCGTCGGCCTGCGGCTGCGCCAGCGCCCCGAACTCGTGGTTGGGGCGGTTCGCGCCTTCGGGCGCGGCGCCGAGCGTCAGTTGCGGATACCAGACGTCGAGTGTGTTCCCGGCTGCGTCGATGCTGGCCAGTCCCCAGCCCCATGCGGTGCGTTCGTTCGTCATGCTTGTCTCCTTGGTGGATGAACGGTAGATGCTTCTATATTATGGGCAGATGGGCACGTATGAGGCTGCCGTTCCGAATCATTGTGGCGCGGTTTCGTCACGGGAGAAAATCTAGCGGGGCGGCTACGATGAAAAGCTATGAGTGACTACAGGACCGAACGGGAGCAGCGTGAGCGCCGCCGCCGCATCATCATGCGTGCGGTGTGCATCGTCATTGCCGTGGCCATGCTCGGCAGCCTGGTCATTCCCGCGGTGTATGCGGGTCTTTGACGCGATCATTGGCGTCCTGCCGTGACGCGAGGTGCTTGAGATTTCGCATATGGTCGGCAGCGTCGTCACACAATCGATTCGTTCACAAGTTCAATGATTATGGTGGTATTCGATGGCAGAATTTGATTTTTCACAGGCAATCGGCGAGGCACGGTCGAAGTATGAGTCCATTGCGAAGGCGTTGGACATCGAACGGCTGAAGTCGCAGATCGCGACGTTGGAGACCGAGGCCGCTAAGCCTGGTCTGTGGGATGATCCTGAGAACGCGCAGAAGGTGACCAGCCGCCTGTCCGCGGCTCAGGCGCAGCTGAAGCGCCTGAACGAGGCGAACCGTCGCATCGAGGATGTCGAGACGCTGGTGGAGCTCGCTCAGGAGGAGGCTGACGCCGATTCTCTGAGCGAGGCTCAGTCCGAGATCGGCTCCATCGCCCAGGAGCTGGATGACATGGAGATCCAGACGCTGCTGGACGGCGAATATGACGAGCGTTCCGCGGTCGTGACGATCCGCTCCGGCGCGGGTGGCGTGGACGCCGCCGATTTCGCCCAGATGCTGTTGCGCATGTACCTGCGCTACTGCGAGCGCAACGGGTTCAAGGCCAAGGTGATGGATACGTCGTACGCCGAGGAAGCGGGCATCAAGTCGGCCACGTTCCAGGTGGATGCGCCGTATGCGTATGGCCGCCTGAGCGTGGAGGGCGGCACGCACCGTCTGGTGCGCATCAGCCCGTTCGACAACCAGGGCCGTCGACAGACGAGTTTCGCCGCCGTCGAGGTGGTGCCGCTCGTCGAGGCGACCGATCACATCGACATTCCGGACACCGATATCCGCGTGGATACGTACTGCTCGTCCGGCCCCGGCGGCCAGGGCGTGAACACCACGTATTCCGCGGTGCGCATCACCCACCTTCCCACCGGCATCGTGGTGACGATGCAGGACGAGCGCTCGCAGATCCAGAACCGCGCCGCCGCCATGGCCGTGCTGCAGTCCCGACTGCTGGTGCTGCGCCACGAGGAGGAAGCGAAGAAGAAGAAGGAGCTCGCGGGCGACATCAAGGCCAGCTGGGGTGACCAGATGCGTTCGTACGTGCTTCACCCGTACCAGATGGTCAAGGATCTGCGCACCGGTTGCGAGACCGGCCAGACCCAGGCCGTGTTCGACGGCGATATCGATGCGTTCATCGAAGCCGGTATCCGCTGGCGTCACGAGCAGCGTCGCCAGGCGGCCGAAGAGGAAGAGTAAACCGTGACTTGGCTCCCGGCTCCGGGGGCGAGTGAGGAGACGATATGGCACTCATCGCATTGGATCATGTGAGCAAGGTGTATCCCAAGGGTACGAGGCCGGCGTTGGATGATGTCAACCTCGACATCGAACGTGGCGATTTCGTGTTTCTGGTCGGTGCTTCCGGTTCCGGCAAGACGACGCTGCTGAGCCTGCTGCTGCGCGAGGAGGAGGCCACGGACGGCGAGATTCGAGTGGCCGGCAATGATCTTCGCCGTCTGACGAACCGTCAGGTGCCGCAGTATCGTCGTTCCATCGGATTCGTGTTCCAGGATTACAAGCTGCTGGCGAACAAGACCGTGTGGCAGAATGTGGCGTTCGCGCTTGAGGTGATCGGCACGCGCCGGTCCGCCATCAAGTCGCTGGTGCCGCAGGTGCTGCAGACCGTGGGATTGACCGGTAAGGAGAACAACTACCCGCATGAGCTGTCCGGCGGTGAGCAGCAGCGTGTGGCCATCGCCCGCGCGTATGTGAACCATCCGCAGATCCTGCTGGCCGATGAGCCCACCGGAAACCTCGATCCGACGACGTCGCTGGGCATCATGGAGGTGCTGGACGCCATCAACCGCACCGGCACGACGATCGTGATGGCCACGCACAACGAGGAGATCGTCAACTCGATGCGCAAGCGCGTCATCGAGCTGCATACCGGCAAGATCGTGCGCGACGAGGCCCAGGGCTCGTATGATTCCGCCGAGTTCTTCCCCGACAGCGATGTCGCGTCCAAGGCGCATGAGGCGATCAGCGGGCAGTCGGATGATTCGCGTTTCCGCCCTGATTCCGGCTCGTTCGACGCACAGGTCACCACTATCGAGGCCCGTGGCGAGGAGGGTGCAGTCGAGGGTATCGAAGTGGTCGCCAAGGCGGTCAGCGGCAATATCCGGAACGAAGGCATCGCCCGGTTGGCGAGCTCCGTGCATTCGGGGCGTACCGGCCGCTACGGTGAGGCGTTCCAGTCGGTGGAGGACACGCTGACCTGGGGCAAAGGCCTGTCGCTTGAGCAGATTGCCGCGCAGGAGGAGCAGAAGGCCCGCGCCGAGCAGGGCGGGGATGAACACTCCGATGCCGCGGCTCAGTCGAGCGACCGGGCGACGGCTCGGGATGATGCCCGGTCCGCGCAGCCGGAGGACGCCGCCCAGCCGGAACGGCACGAGCCGCCGGAACCGCCGCATTCGGCGGATGATGCCGCACCGCATGGTCAGCCGGAGACGAAGCATCCTCAGGATGAATCCACATCCCAAAGCGAACAGGCCGGTTCGGCGGCGGCGCCGGGCTCCTCGTCCGATGCGGGGGGCGAGACGAAGCCGAGGCGCGCGCACAAGCTGCCGCCGGCGCCGCCGGCCCAACCGGGGCATCGCGACAGGCATGCCGGAAAGGCCGGTAGCGCTGATGATGCCGACGGTGCTCGCAACGAGGAGGACAATCGATGAGAATGCGTTTTATCCTGTCTGAAACCTGGACCAGCCTGCGGCGCAACGTGTCCATGATCATCTCGGTCATGCTCGTCACGTTCATCTCCTTCGTGTTCATCGGCGCGTCCGTGCTGATACAGGCGCAGATCACCAAGGCGAAGGGCGACTGGTACAACAAGGTCGAGGTCGTGGTGTGGCTGTGCCCGGACGGCACCAGCCAGTCGGCGTCCTGCTCGACCGGCAAGGCGCCGACCCAGCAGGAGATCGTGGATCTTGAGGACGTGATCAACAACGAGCTCGGCAGTGACGTGTCAAAGATCACGTATATGAGCCGCGAGGAGTTCTTCAAGAACACGTTCCTCAAGCAGTACCCGAACGGCGTGTACGAGGGACGTACCCTCACCGCCTCCGATATGCAGGATTCGCTGCGTCTCAAGCTCAAGGACCCGACCAAATACCAGGTGGTGTCGGAGGTGCTGACCGGGCGCACGGGCGTGGAGGCGGTTGTCGACCAGCGGCAGATCTTCGACCCGGTGTTCTCGGTGTTGAACCGGGCCACCGTGGTCACCGTCGTGCTGGCCGGTGTCATGGTGGTCGTCGCCATCATGCTGACCGCGACGACGATTCGCATGAGCGCCGCCTCCCGGAAGAACGAGACAGAGATCATGCGTCTGGTGGGTGCTTCGAACTGGACGATTCGATTGCCGTTCATCCTGGAGGGCGTGGTGGCGTCCCTGCTGGGATCGTTGCTGGCGGTCGGCGCGCTGAGCGGCATCGTCAAGGTGTTCGTCACCGATTGGTTGGCGACCAGCGTGCAGTGGATGCCGTTCATCACGCAGACGACGGTGTGGCTGACCGCCCCCGTGCTGGTGGTGGGGGCCATGCTGCTGTCGGCGGTTGCGTCCGCGGTATCGCTGCGACGCTATCTCAAGGTGTGACTTGCCGCCGCGTGTCGTCCGGGATGCGCGAAGTGTGAGATGAATCATTTCGCTGCCGGATGACACGCGGCGCATTTATCCAGTTTAATTCGTTACAATACGTTCAAATACGGCATTAATGGAAGGGCGACAACAATGGTGAAGATGGCGAAACGTGGGGGTACGTTCACCGCTTTGGCGCTTGCCGCCGCAATGGCCCTGGGGGCGGGATCAGTGGCCGTGGTCGCCCCGCCCGAGCAGGCCGCTGCGGTTACGGAGTATGAATACCAGCAGAAGGTATCGAACCACAACAGCCTCAAGAAGCAGCTGACCGGCGTCGATTCCAAACTTGCCGATCTCATCATCTCGTTGAATGACCTGACCGAGAACCAGATTCCCGCCGCGCAGAAGGCCGGACAGGAGGCCCAGCAGAAGGCCGAACAGGCGAAGAGCCTCGCAGAGGCGACTACGGCGCGGCTTGAGGCGGCGAAGAACGACCGGACCTCGCTTGAGGAGAAGATCAAGCAGACCGGTGAGGATTACGATGACGCCAAGGATGCGGTCGCTCAGCTCGCGCGCGAAAGCTTCCACGGCTCGGACGCCTCCACCCTGATGGACGTGGTGACCAATGCCACCACGACCGAGGACTTCGTCAACAAGATGCAGTCGGATGCCGCTGTCACACGCAGTGAGGCGAATGCCGCCGACGCCGCGGCCACCAGCCTCAGCACGTCGATGAACCGCAAGGAACGTCTCACGGCCATCGAGGACGAGATCACCCAGCTCAAGGGCCAGGCGGACAGCCAGGCGGCCAGCGCGCAGCAGGCCGCTGAGGATGCGGCGTCCAAGCAGAGTGAGCTGGAGGCCTTGCGCAAGAAGAGCGACGAGGAACGCGCCCAGCTGGAAGCGCAGAAGAAGAGCCTGAGCACCAAGGAAGCACAGGAGGCCGCCGAACTGGTGTCGATGAAGGCCGAGATCGATTCGTGGAGCGTGCAGAACAACACCGGTTCGGCGAATGCCGGCACCGGCGGACAGCAGCAGATCAAGCCCGGCGCCGGCAGCGGGTCGGGCAGCGGCTCCGGTTCCGGTGCCGGCTCCAGCAAGCCCGGTTCCGGTTCCGGCAAGCCCGGTTCCGGTTCCGGCAATGGTTCCGGTTCGGGCGGATCCCAGCCCGGCGGATCGGGACAGGCCAACGGCATGAACTACACGGTGCCCGGCAACTGCTATGAGGGCATGCCGGTGTGCTACGGGCACAGGACCGGCAACACGGTGGGCGGCAGCGCCTACCCGTGGAGCCAGTGCACGTGGTATGCGTACCGTCGCCGCGTGTACTACTACCATCTGCCCACCGGCTCATACATGGGCAATGGGCAGGATTGGGCGAACACCGGCCGCAGCCTCGGCTATCTGGTCAACCGCACGCCGCACGTCGGCGCCGCGATGGTGTTCCGTGCAGGCCAGCTCGGCGCCAACAGCCGTTACGGCCATGTGGCGGTCGTCGAGCGTGTGAACAGCGACGGATCCGTGCTGATCTCCGAGTGCGGCGCCAGCCTTCAGGGCGTGGCGCAATGGCGCACGATTTACAATGCTGGTAATTTCCAATACGTGCATTACTGAGTTCCGGGTGGTGTTTTCCGATTCGTCCGGTCACGGCCCGTGCAAGCGGGTCTGGTCTCATGATGTCTGTGTTGATGTGAGTGATTGAAGAGGAAGACCATGGCAAAGGAACAGGGCACTGTGCTCATCGCACAGAACCGCAAGGCCCGGCATGATTACCTGATCGAGGACAAGTACGAGGCGGGACTGGTGCTGACCGGGACCGAGGTCAAGTCGCTGCGCGAGGGGCGGGCGTCGCTCGCCGAGGCGTTCGTCTCCATTGACCGTCGGGGTGAAATGTGGCTGGAAGGTGCCAATATCCCCGAATATCTCAACGGCACGTGGAACAACCATGCGCCCAAGCGCAAGCGCAAGCTGTTGCTGCATGCGCAGCAGATCGTCAAACTGTCCCGTCAGATCGAGGCCAAGGGGTACACCATCGTGCCGCTCAGCCTGTATTTCAAGGATGGTCGGGCGAAGGCCGAGATCGCCCTCGCACGAGGCAAGCGCGAGTTCGACAAGCGTCAGGCTCTGCGTGAGGAGCAGGACAAGCGCGAGGCGCTGCGTGCCATGCGCTACAAGAACATGCGCTCCCGGTGAGAGCCGACGGGCGGAAAGCGCTTTGGACAGACCGCACCGGTGGGTGAGTGAGGAGCCCCATATCCCGTTCGATATCGACGTGGTGTATGAGGATGCCGGCATCATCGTCATCGACAAGCCGCATTTCCTCGCGACGACCCCGCGCGGCATGTGGTATCGGCAGACCGCGCTGATTCGGCTTCGCGAGATGTTCGACGAGCCGGACATCACGCCCGCGCATCGGCTGGACCGGCTCACCGCCGGCATCGTCGTGTTCGTGAGGGATCCAGCGCTGCGGGGCGCATACCAGATGATGTTCCAGGGCCGGAAGGTCAGCAAGACCTACGAATGCCTGGCTCCGTGCCGGCCGACGACACGGCCGCGATACGGCACCGTCGAGCGGCTGGACCCTCCTGCCGTGTTCCCGCTGCGCCGACGTTCGCACATCACCAAGCTGCGTGGCGTGCTGCAGGCGTTCGAGGAGCCGCAGGCCGTCAATGCCGAGACGGTGATCGATCTCGCGGCGGAAGGATATCCCTCGATGGGCGGGCGCTTATGCCACGGGAGGAACGGTCTGCGCGCCTACGAGCTGCACCCGCTCACCGGCAAGACCCATCAGCTGCGCGTGCACATGAACTCGATAGGGTTGCCGATCCATGGCGATGATTTCTATCCGCGTATCGTCGAACGCGCCTATGACGACTTCTCCACGCCGCTGGAACTGGTCGCGCGGTCATTGCGCTTCGCCGACCCCGTCAGCGGGGAGCCGCGCGAATTCATCTCCCGCATACCTCTGGGTTGGTGAAGTTTACTTCACTTTTTCTGTTGACGTGTTCGCGTCTTGGCGGTAATATGAAGTTAACTTCATGAGAAGTAAGCTTCATGTTATGGAAGGAATTGATTGAAGACAAGAGTGAGAGAACTGCGAAAACAATCAAAGCTGACGCAACAGCAATTGGCCGACTTGGTCCATGTTTCAAACAGAACGATTATTTCCATCGAAAAGGAACAATATAGTCCATCGCTAATGTTGGCCTACCGAATTGCGGAAGTGTTCGGCGTGACTGTCGAAGAATTGTGTTGTCTCAAAGAAAACAGGGAATTGGAGGATAAGGATCAGGAAGCGAATTAACAATGTGAGAAGTTTCGTTACGGCGATCGTGGTTCTGATTCTGGGAATTGCCTGCTTGGGTATCGCTGCCTTCCGCGGTATGGCAACAAGATTTCCTATAGCCGGAATTGTTCCGCTTGCCTGGAGTGTGATTGATTTCTTCTTCGCCTTTACTCAATCAAGTATTGACAGCCAAGCCGAAAAGGTCACGGACGAACGCGATAGGTATATTGCGATGAAAAGCAGCAGGAAAGTCCTGCTGATCGCCAATTACGTAATTGGTGCCGGTGAATTCCAGAGGCAGCAGATGGTATTCCGGGTCGTCGGGGTCTGGCCCCTCATCCATGAATCCGAAGCGAGAGAACAAATCCATGCTTGGCTTGTTGCGCGGATCCACTTGAGTCAGCACGAGCGGCGTGCGATTGGAACGCCACGCATCATCACGAAGCCTCATAATCACCGAGGCGAGCAGCGTGTCTCCGAGATGTTGCCCCGTACCTTCAGCTCGGTGGCGATGTACGAAATCTGGTAGATGCCTTCGTGCTCCTCGGTGGTTTCCACGCCGACACCGTATTCGCAGAAGCCGGCCACTTCATCATGCAGGGGAATGTCCCCGGATACGACAAGAAGCGTGCGCATAACTCCGGTCGGGGTCTTGCGCACGCTGAGACCGCGTATATATCTCTGTGGATCCATCGCCCATTCGGGGTCTCCTGGCTTGCAGCACAGGAACTGTCTGAGGGCTGTCTGATGGTCTCTGGAGCATTCACGCTCGATGACGAGATTCAGATTCATCGACGGTGTCTTCCCGGGTGTTTGCCCTGCGTGACAGATAGTGGCGAGCGCTGTTGGTCAGCTTCATCCATTTCTCGTCCACTGCGTTGCGCGGCTTGCCGTCCTCAGGCGGCGCGTATGCCGGAATCAGTTTCACACCGGTGCCTGATATTGGCGGTGTTCCGCCGTTTCGTAATGTGTGGGCAATAAGGGACTCGAACCCCTGACATCCACCGTGTAAAGGTGGCGCTCTAACCAACTGAGCTAATTGCCCGCAGACTCACACTGTATCGTATAGTCTGTATCGGGACGCCGGCCGAGTGTCGTTGGGTGGAATTCCGCCGTCGGTCGAACCGTGGCGATGCTGTGCTTGCCGGCGCATGATATATGCCGTAATCGTGCGAAAGACGTGTGAGGATGCCGTTTTGCTGGGCCAAATGTGAAGCTGCGTCTCAACACTCACGTAAAGTGTGCAAGAGAAGTACTATCCGTAGGAGGTCGATACACCAATGGCGCATCAAGACGGGGCAGATAAAGGCGCATCGGGGATCGCTCGCGTTGGGAAGCGCAAATGGGGATACGATCCCGATCAGGTGGACGCTTTCCTGGATCGTGCACATGCGCTCTACGAGAGCGAGGATGCCCATCTCACGCAGCAGGACATCCAGAACGTGTCCTTCGATCTGAGCAAGGGCGGGTATGACATCACCCAGGTTGATGCGGCGCTGTCCCGGCTGGAGCAGGCCGTGGTCGACAAGCAGACGACGCGGGAGATTACCGAGCACGGTCGTGTGGCGTGGAAAGCCCAGACCGAAGAGCTGTACCGTCAGGTATGTGAGCACGCCGACCGCGGCACGGGGGAGCGATTCGCGCGCGGACATGATCGCCGGCCGTCGTACGACCGCAAGCAGGTCGACCGACTGATCGACCAGATCGTGGACAAGGCCGCCGCAGGCCTTGGCGTGGACGGCGTGAGCGAACAGGACGTGCGCAAGCTCGCCGATCTGAATTCCGGTGCCGTCTCCAACGTGGTGTTCACGCAGCGCAAGGGCAAGAACGGCTATGACGAGCGTCAGGTCGATTATTACCTCAACTCGTGCGTGCAGTTGCTCAGCCGTCTCGAATCGTTCGCGCGCGTCTCCGATTATGTCGGTGGCGGTCACGAATCCGGCGGCAGCCGGCGTTCGTCCGGTGCAAGGATCGCCTCCGACGCGGGTGTGACGCCGTTGTTCGGCGCGGACAACGCCTATGCACATGCGCCGTCGCCGGCGCGGCAGGAAGCGGAGCCTCAGTCCTTCGCGCCCGCGAACGAATCGTTCCATGCCCTCCATGAGGCAGAGGAGGCGCTGTTCTCATCGCAGACGGCCGACGAGCCGAGCGTCGCGGCCGATGCGCAGTCCGTTCCTCCCTCGTTCGCTCCCGCCGGCATGTCCGGTACGGTCGTATCCGCGCCCGCCTCAGCGCTTCCGTCCACGTTCTCGGACGGAGCCTCCGCCCCGGAGCCGCAGTCGTCGTTGGCGGCGCTGTCCCGGCGCACCGGCAGAAGCGTGAGTTCGAGCAACGTGAGCGCGGATCATGCCGCGGCTCCTGCCCCGGCACCGGAGATTCCGTCTCCGGCCATCCCGGCGGCACCGGCATCGTTCGCCCCCTCGCACGCCGCGGTATCCGATCAGCCGGCCGCAGTCGCCGAGCCCCAGGCTCCCGAACGCGTCGCCAAGTCCGTGAAGGTTCCCGCGGAGCCAGTTGCAGCCGCACCCGCCGTTGCTCCCTCCGCGCCGGCCCCCATGCCGGTCTTCGATCAGCCCGTGGCCTCCGACGCCCATACCGATGCCAGTGTCGAGGCCCTGCCGTCGTTCGCGCCGTCCTCGTCGCCGTCGGCGAACGTTCCCGTTCATGCCGTAGACGATGCCGCGCAGACGCAATCCGATGGCTCTCACAAGTCATCGTCGGATGACCTATTCTCCAGCATGTACCTCAGCCCGGAAAGCAAGCTCGATTTCGACATCCCCGACCTGTCGTTCCCCACGCTCAACACGGGCGAGTTCTATAGCGGACTGAGCGGTTTCGGCAAGGACAACGACTGACCATTTCGTCGGCGCGGGAAGACAGATACACCACAGAAGACATAAAGAAGCATTGCAATGAGCCAGTATAGGAATACGGTTGTCATTCTCGGATCGACCGGTTCGATCGGCACGCAAGGTCTGGATGTCATCAGTCGGCATCCGGAGCGGTTCACCGTCACCGGTCTGGCCGCCGGAGGCGCGCATGTGCGGCTTCTGGCACAGCAGGTCGTACGTCATCATGTGCCGCAGGTGGCCGTATATGACGAGGCCGCCGTTCCGGCGCTGCATGAGGCACTCGAGGAGGTCGGAGCTCGGTACACGCAGATTCAGGCCGGGCCGCAGGCGGTCAACGCCATCGCCGGTTCCGGTGCCGACCTGGTGTTGAACGGCATCACGGGCTCGGTCGGACTCGAACCATCCATTGCGGCGCTGAGGGCTGGTTCTCAGCTGGCGCTCGCCAACAAGGAATCGGTCGTCGCAGGCGGTCACCTGCTTTTCGGCGCGCAAGTGCGCGATGACCAGATCAATCCCGTCGACTCGGAGCATTCCGCCATCTGGCAGTCGCTGCGGTCCGGCACCCACGCCGAGGTCAGCAGACTGGTCGTCACGGCCTCGGGCGGTCCCTTCCGCGGCTGGAAGCGCGCCGACATGAGCGACATCACCCCTGAACAGGCACTCAACCACCCCACGTGGCATATGGGACCCGTGGTGACCATCAACTCGTCCACCCTGATGAACAAGGGACTGGAGGTCATCGAGGCGAGCCGTCTGTTCGACGTGGCGCCGGATCGCATCGTCGTGACCGTGCACCCGCAATCCATCGTGCACTCGATGGTGGAGTTCGTGGACGGAGCGACCGTCTGCCAGGCGTCCCCGCCTGACATGCGGCTGCCGATCGCCTTGGGCCTGTCGGCGCCTGATCGTCTGGGTGATGTCGCGGCGGCGTGCGACTGGACGCATGCCAGCGAGTGGACATTCGAGCCACTGGACGACGAGGCGTTCCCCGCCGTCGCGTTGGCGCGCGAGTGCCTACGCGCGTCGGAGAAGCATACCGCGGTGCTCAACGCAGCGAACGAGCAGGCCGTGCATGCCTTCCTCGACCATCGACTGCCCTATCTGGGCATCGTCGACACGGTCAAGGAGGTCGTCGACGCGATGGACGGGGAGCTTCGCGGCAACCCGCTGTTCGCATCCGTGGAGGAAATGGGTCAAGTCGAGCGTGAGGCGCGCCGGCGAGCCGATGATTTGATAAACAGTCAGAAGTGAATCATTCGCGCGACCGCGCCCGGATTGATGGCATGGCACAGCCATGCGATCAATCAGTCATGCCCCGGCATGGATGTGGTGTCGCGCATAATCGAACAGGAAAGACCAATCATCAGCATGAGCGCGTTGCCGCAAACCAGTGCACAGACGTCCGCGACCACAGGAACGGCGTCGGCCGTGACAGGATCGTTCCGCAAGACCGGAGAGCCGGATATCAGCGAGAGCCCGTTGCATCCGCGCCGCAGATCGCGTCGCATCATGGTCGGGCCGGTGCCGGTCGGCGGCGGCGCCCCCATCTCCGTGCAGTCGATGACCAACACGCTCACCGCGAACGTGCCGGCCACGCTGCAGCAGATCGCCGAGCTCACCGCCGCAGGCTGCGACATCGTGCGCGTAGCGGTGCCCAGCCAGGATGACGCCGACGCCTTGCCGCAGATCGTCGCCAAATCGCCGATTCCAATCATCGCCGACATCCACTTCCAGTCGAAGTACGTGTTCCAGGCCATCGTCGCCGGCTGCGCGGCCGTGCGCGTGAATCCCGGCAACATCCGCAAATTCGACCAGGTCGGCCCCGACATCTGCAAGGCCGCCACCGACGCGGGCGTCAGCCTGCGCATCGGAGTCAACGCCGGATCGCTCGACAAGGAGCTGTACGCCAAGTACGGCGGTCCCACGCCCGAGGCGCTCGTCGCCTCCGCGCTCAAGGAAGCCCACATGTTCGAGGACGTCGGCTTCCGTGATTTCAAGATATCCGTCAAACACCACGACGTGATTACGATGGTGCAGACCTACCGGCTGCTCGCATCCAAGGGCGATTGGCCGCTGCATCTGGGAGTCACCGAGGCGGGGCCGGCATGGCAGGGCACCATCAAGTCATGCCTCGCGTTCGGCGCGCTGCTGGCCGAAGGCATCGGCGACACGATCCGCGTGTCCCTGTCCGCACCGCCCGTCGAGGAGGTCAAGGTCGGCTGCAAGCTGCTGGAGTACATGGGACTGCGCAAGCGCAAGTTCGACATCATCTCATGCCCGAGCTGCGGTCGCGCCCAGGTCGATGTCATCCAGCTGGCGAACGCGGTCACCGAGGGACTCAAGAACGTCACCGCGCCCATTCGCGTCGCCGTGATGGGATGCATCGTCAACGGGCCGGGAGAAGCCCGCGAGGCCGATCTCGGCGTGGCTTCGGGCAACGGCAAAGGACAGATCTTCATCAAGGGCAAGGTCATCGAGACCGTGCCGGAAGACCAGATCGTCGAGACGCTGCTCGCGCGGGCCAACGACATCGCCGCCCAGATGGAGGCCGACGGACAGGTGCCGGTAGGCGCCACCGGCCCTGTCGTCATCCCCATCCAGCATCCGAACGCGATGAACGCCGTTCGCTGAGGTTTTTCATCGGCGTCCGGCCGCCGTCGCCGCCGGCATCCGGCCGGACGGCCTGAGCGCGGCCGGATGCCGTCAGCTCACAGCGCAGAAGACCGGCGGATTGGCTAGTATGGTTGCGTGTTGAATCGGCAGCGTAACAGGTTTCGTATCCGCCGCGGCGAACGTCCCGCAGACGGGAAGTCGCGCGTATCCGACGAATCGGCCGCATCGCGGCGGCAACCGGGCGACAAGGCGTCGCCGGCCGCCTGGACGCGATGGCGCCGTCTGATGTGCACCGTGCCGATTTTCATCATCCTCATCGGCCTGCTGGTGTTCGTCTCCAATGCGACGGCCATGCCGTGGAACAATGAGCCCACAGGGCAGACTTTGTCGACACTGTCCGCCGATACCGGCGTGACGTTCGACAACCCGGGCGGCGTTCACCTCGCCAAGCGCGGCGAGTACGAGGTGAGCGAGCGGTCTGTATGGTTCGACGCGAAGAGACCATCAACGGGCGAGATCCAACGCACGCATGTCATCATCCGCGAGCCTGTCGGCGTCTCCGGGAAGCTGCCCGGCATGGTGTTCATGCACGGCGCGGGCTACGGTTCCGCCGTCGATTCGTTCGTCGACATGGCCTATGACCTGTCGTCCGCGGGATTCGTCACCGCCGTGCTCGACAAGCCGGTATGGTCCACGAACGACATAACGCGCGATTATACGGGCTCGGCGGCCGTCTATGACGAAGTGATCCGCATGTTGCGCGGCCTCGACAACGTGGATGACAGGGAGGTCGGCATCTACGCGACCTCGGAATCGACATGGGTGTCGTCATATCTGCTGGACATGGACAAGGACATCGCGTTCCAGGTGCTGCTCAGCCCGATGGTGTTCACGCCGCGACAGGCGATAGGGTTCCTCGCCGCACAGGATTTCGCGCTGGTCGGAGCCCATGACGGATACCAGTCGATAGTCCGGCGCGTGTTCAACATCGATTCCGCGCTGTTCGGCGTCACGCTTCCCGACGTCCATACGCTCAAGCCGAGCGCGTATTCGATTCCGACGCTGGTAGCGTATGGATCGAAGGACGTGATGACCGCCCAGGTGGAGGGCGTGGAGGCGATCGTGGACATGGCCCTGCGCACGGGCAACCATGACGTGAGCATCCGCGGCTATCCCGTGGCCAATCATGTGCTCCGATTGGGCGACGAATCCGAAACCGGGACGCCGTTCGCGGACCAGTACGCCGATGACGTGGTGGATTGGGCGGTCGGCACGGCGAAGGGCCTGCGCCAGACGAGCGAGCGCGTGGGAGGCGTGAACCTGTATCAGTCGATAGCAGTGCCGAAAGACCTGAAGGCGAATCGCGGCCTGACGGTGTACGGGCTGCTGCTGCACGTGTTCATGGTGTTCATGATGGTGCTTTCGCTGGTCATCGCCGTGGTCGCGCTGGTGGTGAAGATACGCGCGATGATCCGTCGCACCGGTCCGGCGCTGGGGTTCTCGCATGGTTTCGGCAACCAGCTGCTCACTCTGACGGTCACTACCGTGGCCACGCTGGCCCTGTTCGGCGCCGGTCTCGGACAGGTCATCATGGGTGTGGTGAAGATTGCCTGGGGCGGTGCTCCGCCAGAGAAGCCCGGACTCATGTATTGGAGCTGGCCGGTCATCCAGGTGGTGTGCACAGTGGTGGTGTGGGCGTGGTCCCGCGTGTTGGCCCGTCTGATCGAAGTGGCGTCGCTGCGCGGTGTCATCCGGTTCCCTCCGCGCAAGGGCGCGATCGGGGATGTGATGACAGGCCGTGATCCGGTGCTCGCCTCGACCAGACTTGGACGCGTGCTGTTCTGGGTGACGGCCGTCACCATGCTGTCGGTTCTGCTAATGTTCGCGTTCTGGGGATTGTTCGTCTACTGACGGCGTTCGCCGCAGCGAACGGTGGCGGAACCAATGGATACGCGAGGAACGGGAGGAAGCGCTTATGCCGCTGTATCGTGACGAAGGCGTCGTGTTGCGTACGGCCAAACTCGGTGAAGCCGACCGCATCGTCACCTTGCTGACCCGCAGCCATGGCAAGATCCGAGCCGTGGCGAAGGGCGTGCGCCGTGTGAAATCACGGTTCGGCGGTCGGCTGGAGCCTTTCATGCGAGTTGACGTGCTCATCGCCACTGGACGGACCCTGGACGTGGTGTCGCAGGCCGAGTCCATTTCGGCGTATGCGGCTCCGATCTGCGCCGATTACGGGGCGTACGGCATCGCCAATGTCATGGTGGAGACCGCCGACAAGCTGGTGTCCGCCGAAGGGGAGCGGGCCGTCGCGCAGTACCGTCTGCTGGTCGGCGGGCTGAACGCGCTGGCGCGTCACGCGCATCCGGCGGCGGCGATCGGGGAATCCTATGTGTTGCGTGCGTTGGCTTTGGCCGGGTGGACTCCGCGGCTGCATTCATGCGTGGTGTGCGGACGGCATGTCGCCGTCTCGCCGGTCGCCGGGGAGAGCGGCGATGACGGGGGCGCCGGGGAGGGCCGCATGTCGGGCCCGATGTTCTTCTCCCCGTCCGCCGGCGGGCTGATGTGTTCGACCGACCGCACGCCCGATGCGAAACGCATCGACCCGGACGAGGTGGTGCAGCTCTCGGCGGCGGTCGACGGGGATTGGGGAGTGCTTGACGGGGCTCCGCCGGATGCGCGGGTGTTGCGATTTGTTGAAGACTGGGGCGAGTATTATCTGGAACGCCCCATTCGTTCCTTGCGCTTGCTAGATTAGCGGTATGGCTTTTGAAAACGTCGATTACACGTCGCTGGACATTCCGGTGGCGCCATTTTCCGATCCTGCGCGTATCCCGGATTTCCCGAAGAACAAGGTGCCCCGTCATGTGGGCGTGATCATGGACGGCAACGGCCGCTGGGCGCAGCAGCGCGGGCTGGTGCGCACGGACGGCCATCAGGCGGCCGAGCCCGTGGTGTTCGACACGATCGCCGGTGCGATCGAGGCCGGCGTGCGGTATCTGAGCCTGTACACGTTCTCGACCGAGAACTGGAAGCGCTCACCGCAGGAGGTGCGCTTCCTGATGGGGTTCTCGCGTGAGATCATCCACCGTCGTGTCGCGCAGATGGACGATTGGGGCGTGAGAGTGCGCTGGTCCGGTCGCCGCCCGAAGCTGTGGAAGTCGGTGATCGACGAGCTTGAGGTGGCTATGGAGCGCACCAAGCACAACAAGGTCATCGATGTGGTGTTCTGCATCAACTACGGTGGCCGCGCCGAGATCGCCGACGCCTGCGCCGAGATCGCGCGCGAGGTGGCGGCGGGACGCATCAAGGGCGACCGCGTCACCGAGAAGATGATCGCCGACCACCTGTACAACCCCGACATTCCCGATTGCGATCTGGTGATCCGCACCTCCGGCGAGCAGCGCACGTCGAACTTCCTGCCGTGGGAGGCCGCCTACGCCGAGCTTGATTTCGTGCCCGAACTGTTCCCCGACTGCGGCCGCGATGTCCTCTGGCGCTCCATCGACCACTACATCCACCGCGATCGCAGATTCGGCGGTGTGAAGAAGTAGGATTCCCGTTTCGCCCTGTGTTGGCGGGTCTGTTGTGAGGCGACCGGGAGAGCGCTCCTCGAGCGTCAAGACCACCCCCAGTTTCGCTCCGCTCAACAGCCCCGCCAGCGGGGGCGAGAAGAGGAAAGCTGCTCAGTAGCAGTCCCAGGTGTAGAGGACGCGTGAGAAGTCAAGCCGTTCCAGATCGCTGGGGGAGATGAAGAAGTTCGCTACGCCGGAGTCGCCGAACGACACATCGTTGGTCGAATCGATCTGCAGCAGCAGGTCGGTCGCCTTGTTCCACAGCGGATCCCTGTCATCATGCGGGTCGCTTTGCGTGAAGATCGGGTATCCGCCGACCTGGTGCCCGCCCGACATCAGCAGTGCGGCGAGCGAGTCGCGAATCTCCGCCTCATGTTCGCGGAAGAAGCCGTGGTCGTACTCGTTGAGCGTGCTGACGCAGCTTTGCAGCCGCCCCTCGAACCGGTAGTCAGTAGGCGTGATCGTCTGCTTGCCGGCCTGTGCGACTAGCCGTCGCTCGGTGTCGGGGTCGTTGAACGGCAGCACCGTGTCGTCATGCCAGGCGGGTTTGACGACACGGTTGGCATGCAGTGCGGTGACCGGCACGTTGGGGAGGTAGCGCACGCGCCACGAGCGTTGCGACTGCGGGTTGTCGTAGTCCGCTCCGTACAGGGTGTCCTCGCCGTCGATGAAGAACTGCAGCAGTCCCTGGGCGGGGAATCCGCGCAGCTGCGGCAGTTGGCTGAAGTTCAGCTGGGCCAGCAGATACAGCGGGTCCCCGGTGTCGAGATTGCGTGGCGCCTTCATGCCTTCCGGCACGTAGAACGCGCCGCCGAGCTTGCTGTCGGTGATCTGTGCGGGGGAGTCGTCCTCGGTCAGACGCAGCACCGGCATTTCGGTGGAATACCGTAGCAGTTGCGATAGTTTCTCGGCGACGTAGTCGGTGATCCTGGGGATGTGCGCGGTGTCCTCGTAGGCGGCGTTTCGCTGGGATCTGCCGGTGACGCCAAGCTGGTCGATGGGGTTGCGGGGCCCCTCTTTGTCCACTTTCCCTACGATTTCCTGGGACGGTGTGTCACGACCGAATAATTTGTCCAGCAATCCCATGTGATTCCCCGTTTTCAGATCATCATCCTTGCACAGGAAAGCCTAGCAGCTGAAAGGCGATTTCGCTGACGCGATTGGTGAAGGCTTGGTACCGTCTTGCGGCGTGTCTTCCCGATTGCGTCAGCGGATTGGCCTCAGTCAGTCCAGGCCGATTGACTTGAGATGATGCAGCGTCAGCGAGGTGACGGTCAGCGAGCCGGATTCGGCGACGAGCATGATCTCGCGCGGCAGGGTCAGCTGTCCGCACCAGCCGTCGTCCTGCATGGGGATCGGCTCGACGAAGGGGCTCATCCACCCGTACATGATCTGCCGCCCGTTCGTGTTGAACGACTGCGGCGCGTAGAAATTGTGGCCGCAGTCCCACGGGCGGAACTCGGTTTCCGGCTTGAACTCGCCGTCCTTCTCCTGTTCGAGGGACGGGGCGAAGGCGATGGGCTCGCGGCGCTAGGTGACCATGTCCTCGCTGGAGACATGACCCCAATGGCACAGGCCCCACTGGGTGCCGTAGGGGTGCAGCTGGTAGAACACGTGCCAGCGGCCCTTGTAGTAGCACAGGCCGTTCGGGTCGGCCTCCTTGCGGAGCTCGTCCTTCTGCTCGGACGGGACCCGGAACAGGTAGATGAGCAGCATGCCGAGGCCGCAGGCGGCCATGAAGCCGGCCGACAGCACGATGGAGCCGATCAGCGCGCCCGTGCGGGTAGGTCTTGTTGGGTGCTGAGGGTTCTCCGCACGGCTGCCGTGCCGTTGTGGGGAATCGTTTTTTTGTACTGGAACAATAGAACGTCAATCGATTTACGTCAAACGATTGACGTTGTGTGTCGTGCTGCGGAAGAGGGTTTCCGGCGAGGATTAACGGAACATATCTACCGGTGAGTGCGGCATGAGGTAAGGTGGAACGCATGGCTGGAAACTTCGTGCAACTGCATAACCACA
>RRZT011714283.1_pt1 | contig 19567 bp, 14 predicted proteins | sample 2165551 | NCBI WGS metagenome assembly RRZT01 (sample SAMN10456910, study PRJNA506462) | wastewater metagenome | biome: wastewater; feature: sludge; material: wastewater sludge; isolation source: wastewater sludge with Escherichia coli K12::gfp cells carrying plasmid... | place: USA: Moscow, Idaho... | reverse complement strand
GCGCGGGCCGAGCCGCAGGGCCACGGCGGACGGCCCCAGAAAGGCGATCGCCACGGTGAGCAGGGTGGCACCGACGATCAGCCGCAAGCCGAGCCTGGAGTTGCTCGTCCAGGGTGAGGCGAGGACGGCGCGCGCCTTGACGATCAACGCGCTCGGCATCGGGTTGCTCCTCGGGGTTCGGACGGCAAGGCCGAGACTAGCGGCGGCGCCGTCCGCACCCCACCCGCGCGCCCAGGTCGAGACCAGCTTGTTATCGCGTGTGCACCATCATCGCGGACGAGCGCGGTCATCTCGTCCGCCGAACTGCTACCGACCGGCGCTGAACAAGCCGTTTCGCGATTGCCTCGCTCCTGATGTGCGCTCGGTCGTAGAGGTCTGACCCCATGCGCGATGTACACAGGCTATTGGCTTCATTCCGAAGGGATTAAAGACGAGACGTGGGAAGTTGTTGACATACTCGGACGAGGGGCGTAGCTTCACACCATCATTTGGGCCGTCGCATTTTGGTCATGGGGTAGTATGCTTATAGTTTTGATTCGAGCCGCACTCGCACTCAGCATTGCCCTCTTTGGTGCGGTGTCAGCAACCCCTCAGCAAATGTCGCTGTTGATTCAAGTGTACAACAAGTCTCACAACGCATCTCATACTGGCAATATAACTATTATCATAACTATTTCACCAGTTCAACCACCTGCAACAACCGCGGCTACGCCATGCTCAATTACGATCAAATCTACGGCATGATCGATTACAGGTGCCACAAGAATGCGGGGGAAAGTAAGTGGAGTATGGATGTTCTGTGGCGGGCTGGGTGACGTGACGACGCTGCGTCTTGACGAGTTGAAGCGTCTCTTGGCTGCTCTGAATCCTTGGCCGAGTTCCGGTACGTGCCTGGCGAAGAGAGTGCAGGCCAGCATCTCGAATGCGGCAGACGACCGTGTGTTGAGTTTCGAGACTGCCATATGGCATAGCGCGTTCGCTCTGATATCGCCAGAGGGCGCACCACCCCTCACAATCTACTTCCGGCGCATCCCCAAAGAGACGTTCGACAATGCCGTTGTAGCTGCCGCGGCTGTCGCTCATCCTCTTGGCGTTGCGATTACAACGGATTGGCTAACTGATGTGGGATCTGGGGAAATCCATGTCTGGCCAGTATCGGTCGACCCAGCTACTTGAGCAGTTTGGACAGTCGTCGATCGGCCAGCAGCTTGCCGCCGGTCTGGCAGCCTGGGCAGTACTGCAGGGACGAGTCCGCGAAGGACACCTCCGCGATCGCGGTGCCGCACACGTCACAGGGTTCGCCGGTGCGTCCGTGCACCCGCAGGCCGATCTTCTTCTCGCCCTTCAGTTCTTTGGCGGCCCGGCCGACCGAGCGTGCGATCGCGTCGCCGAGTTCGTTCTTGATCGCCCCGAACAGCCGCTCGTGCTCGTCGGCGCTGAGGGCGTTGGACGGCTTGTACGGGCTGAGCCTGGCGGCGTGCAGAATCTCGTCGCTGTAGGCGTTGCCGATACCGGCCAGCACCCGCTGGTCGCGCAGCACACCCTTGAGCTGGGCCCGTCCGGCCCTGGCCAGAATCGCGGCCAGCGCCGCGGAGTCGAAATCGTCCGCGAGCGGGTCGGGGCCCAGCGTGCTCACCATCGCGATCTCGGACGGGTCGCCCACCACGTACACCGCCAGCTTGCGTTGGGTGCCCATCTCTGTGAGGTCGAAACCGGAGTCGTCGGCCAACACCACGCGCAGGCTCAGCGGGCCGCGACCGGGCCGGGCAGGCTTGGCCGGCATGGCGTCCTTCCAGGTCAGCCAACCGGCCCTGGCCAGGTGAAACACCAGCCAGGTGCCGCCGGCGTCGATGGCCAGAAACTTGCCGTAGCGACGCACGTCGGTGATCTCGGCCCCGTGCAGCGCGGCCAGCGGCAGTTGAAAGGTCTTCAGGGCGCTGAAGGCGAGCAGCTCGGTGCGGGCGATGGTCTGGCCGATCAGCCGGTCATGCAGAAACGACCGCAGCGCCTCGACCTCGGGCAGTTCAGGCAACCTCGGGCTCCCTTCGTCGCTCAGCCGTCCAGTCGATCTCGGGCAGCACCAGCGTCTCGTCCAGCGCCGACAGATACTCGTCGCGGTCGATCTCGATCACGCCGAGGCTGCCCAGGTGGTCGGTGCGCCACTGCACGTCGATGATCCGGTCCGCGGATCCGTCGCGGGTCATCGCCGCCACCAGCCGCAGCAGCGCGACCTTGGACGCGTCCCGTCCGATCTCGGGGTCGTGAAACATGGACTCGCCCGCGAACAGCCCACCCAGCGACACGCCGTAGAGGCCGCCGGCCAGGCGTCCGTCGGGGGTCCAGGTCTCGACGCTGTGCACCACCCCGCGCCGGTGCAGGTCGGTGAAGACGGCGACGATGTCGTCGTCGATCCAGCCGTGCGGACGGCCCGGGTCGGCGCAGCGGGCCAGCACCGCCTCGAACGCGGCGTCGACGGTGGTGGTGTAGCGGTGCGCCGACTTGCGTAGGGAGCGGGTGACGCGCAGCCCGTCCGGCAGCAGCACCCCGCGCCGCATCGGCGACCACCAGCCCATCCGGGCCGGAAACCACGAGTTGTGCAGCGGCATCGGAAAGACCCCACAGCGGTACGCCAGCACCACCAGGTCGGGGTCGATCTCGTCCGAGAGGCCGATCAGGTCTTGCGCGGGCCAGTCCCGCGACGGCCCGAAGATGCCTGGACGACGCATTGCACGATTGTGCCACCACGGGCCCGCGGATCGGGGTGGGCGCCGGGGTCGCCCCCGATGGTGGCCGCGGGCCTGCTCGGTAGATTGGACGGCGCAGCCAACGAGAGGTACCCGTATGTCCAGCGACGAACCCAGCAAGACGATCGTCCAGCGCGCCCCCGAGGTGGCCGGAGGGGCGCTGCGCGCGATCCTCGAGTTCGCGATCGAGGGCCGGGGCAGCATTCCGGGGGCCAAGAGCGCAGCGGCGAAGTCGTTGCAGTCACGCGGCGAGCACGAGGCCGCGGTCGACTCGGTGATCCGGCAGCACGTCGGGCTCGCCGGTGCGCAGGGCTTTCTGACCAACCTCGGCGGGCTGATCACGGTGCCGGTGGCGCTGCCGGCCAATCTGGCCGGCCTGGCCGTCGTGCAGATGCGCATGATCGCGGCGATCGCTCACCTACGCGGCTACGACGTGGACGATCGGCGCATGCGCGTCGCCCTCACCCTGGCCATGCTGGGCGAGGACGAGGTGCGCAAGCAGGTCTCTTCCGGCAAGTTGCCCGCCACCCCGATGGTGGTGGCCACCGCACCGGTATTCGACCCCGCGCTGGATCGCCACGTCAGCGAGCGGGTGTTCGGCGACCTGGGCACCAAGATGGCCGGCAAGCATGTGGTGGTGCAGGTGGCCAAGCGCATCCCGCTGGTCGGGGGCGGTGTCGGAGCCGCCGCCGACAGCTACTTCACCTACGCGCTGGGCCAGTACGCGCGGCGCGAGTTCGTCCGTCGGCGGGGCTGATCCGCAGCGCTGATTCACCCCTGCGCCGGTAGTGCGGCGTGCAGCCTGGCGACCAGCCGGTGCATGGCGGCGATGAGTTCGTCGCCGCCCTCCACCACGAACGGCAGCTCGACCCGGGCGAGCCACTCCCCCGCATACATGTCCGGGTTGTTGGTGGTGCCGGTCAGCAGGCACCCGTCACCGTCCGGAACCAAGTCGCCCATCGGCCCGGGCAGCCAGTCGCGGACCCGCTCGACCGGATCGGCGAACCGCACCCGGGTGGGGTGGCGCCAGCCCTGGCTGAGACCGCGTTCGAGGGCGGCGGCGGCGTCCAGGTCGGCGGGTACGTCGGCGGGTGTGCCCAGCACCTCCACGGCGGTCACCCGGTCGACCCGATAGGTGCGCACCTCTGCGGTGGCGTTGGCGCACAGTAGGTACCACAGGCCGCGCCGCACCACGACCGCCCAGGGATCGACCTCGCCCGTCCATTCGTGGCCGGACGCGCTCCGGTACCCCAGCCGCGTCCGCCGTCCGGCTGCGACGGCCTCGATCAGGCCGCCGGTGATACCCGGATCGGGTCGAGGGAAGTCGGACGGTGCCGCGGCCGTGTGCTGCCACAACTGGCGCGCCGAGCGCGCCACGGCTTCGGGCAGTGCGCGCAGCAGCTTGCCGACACCCTCGCCAGCCGGTGTGCCGGCCGGCGCACCTGACCGTGATTCGACCACCGCCATCACCAGCGCGAGCGCCTCGGTGCCGGTGAACGCCACCGGTGGCAGCCGGACGCCGCGGCCGAGCTGGTAGCCGCCGTAGCGTCCCGGGGTGCCGGTGACCGGCACGCCGGCGTCGCGCAGCGTACCGACGTAGCGGCGCACGGCCCGCTCGGTCACACCCAGCCGGTCGGCCAGCTCGGGGGCGCTGATGCCCGGCCGGTTGTGGATCGCCTCGAGGGTGCGCAGGGCGCGCGCGGTGGGACTGTCGTCCATGGCCTCAGGGTAAGCCGGTCGCGACGTGGGTCACCCACCACTCGGCTGCGCTCGGATAGAGCGGCACTGTTTCGCCCTCGCCGCTGATCGAGCGCCACACCACCGGCACCACCGATCCGTCGATCTCGGTGAGCGTTGCCCCGGCCGCCGGCGGCTGCGGTTCCAGCTGACCGGTGCACAGAAAGACGATCTCGTGTCCGATCACGCCGTCGATGGTGACGATGTTCTCCACCGTGTCGAGCAGCACGAGGTCGCGGACGGCGGCCCCCAACTCTTCGGTGATCTCACGACGAATCGTGTCGAGGTGTCGCTCGCCCAGCTCCACACTGCCGCCGATCAGGCGATGGAAGCCGCGGGGGTTCTCGAGCGTGGGGGCATGCACGCTGACCGCGTGGGCGGTGCGACCCCCGTTGGGCGCGATCAGCATCGCCTTCACCCGAATGGCGGAGCGGTCGACCGGCACGTCACGCAACCTAGCCGACCGGGCGCGGCCGCACTGCGGATCCGCGACGAGGACGACGCGATCGACCTGGACCGCGCCACCGGCGAGGTCGAGATCATCGGCGAGCAGCAGGCCCTGATCCGGCTCACCGCACCGGTGCCCGGCATGGTCAACCTCCACACCCACGGCGAAGGCGACCAGACCACCTGGTCGGACGCGACGGCGCCGACGAAGCCCTTGCCCGCTGTGACGTGGTGGACGGCTGCACGCCGCCCCCCGGCCCGCGCACGTCGTCCAAGGTCCCCGACATCGGCCAGCCGTGTCCGGCGGACGGCGTTCACCGTCGTCGATCTGCCTGACGGAACCTCACGGTCGGTTGCCGACGACCACACAGGTGCGGCACAGCCACTATTGGTGAACTTCTGGTGAACAGCAAACCGACAGGAGCAGCATGATCACCACCTACCCCGCGCTGGACACCATCGGCCTGGACGAGCTCGTCGAACGCGGCAGCCTGCTCACCCGGGTGGACCGCAAATACGCCCTGACTGCGGCGGACGCCGGCATGGCCGTTGAACTGGTCGATCCGGCGACGACCAGGGTGCTGGCCATCGACGGTGTCCCGAACCTGGGGTACAGCTCGGTCTACCTCGACACCCCCGGGCTGGACACCTTTCTACTGGCCGCCCGCCAGCGGCGCCGCCGGTTCAAGGTGCGCACCCGCACGTATGAGTCCAACGGCGCCAGTTTTCTGGAGGTGAAGACGCGGCAGCACCGGCACACCGTCAAGGATCGGCTGCCGGGCACCCACCTGGTCGACGGACGGCTCAGCGACGAGGGTGCGGCGTTCGTCCGCGCGGCACTGCGCCGCGCGGGCGTCCGTTCGGCCCCGGTGGAGGACCTGTCGGCCTCGCTCCGCGTCGACTACCGCCGCGTCACCCTGTTTCACGAGCCGACCGCGACCCGGGTCACGATCGACTCGGGCCTGACCTGGTGGGACGTGCGCACCGGCGCCTGGCTGAGCCTTCCGGACCTGTCGATCATCGAGACCAAGTCCACCGGACGTGCCACGGGCATGGATCGCCTGTTGTGGTCGCTCGGTCATCGTGAGAGCAGCGTGTCGAAGTACGCGACCGCGCTGGCCGCGATGCACCCGCACCTGCCGTCCAACAAGTGGCGGCGGCTGTTGAGGGAACACTTCGGCTCCTGACCCTGCCTTGTCAACCGGCCGACGGTCGGAACCCATGGGTACATCTGCCACCTTCTGCGGTGCCCACGGCGATGACATGCTCTCTTCGCCTTGGGAGAGATAGGTTCGTCGTGTCCCGCCTCCGCCGGGTGGTCGCCACCCTGATCGCCGCCGTTGCCCTATTCGCCAGCGCCATTGCTCCCGCGGACGCCGCCGTACCCCGGCACCGCGCACCGCGCGGCTACGTGGCCCTCGGCGACTCCTACGCCGCCGGCCTGGGCGCGGCAGCGCCGAAGGACTCGTGCGGACGATCGTCCTTCGGCTACCCGAGCGTCATCGCCAAGCTCGCCCGCCTCGACCTCACGCTGGCCGCCTGCAGCGGCGCCACCATGGCCGACGTGGCCCGCACCCAACTCGGGCAGGTCACCGACTCCGCCGACTTCGTCACCGTGCAGGCGGGCGGCAACGACATCGGGTTCGCGCCGGTTCTCGCACTGTGTGCCCAGCCGGCGAGCGACGATGCGTGCGCAGCCGCGGTGGCTCAGGGCCGCGCCTACCTCGAGGGCGGGTTCGGCGCCAACGCGACCGCCCTGTTCGCCGCGGTGCGGGACCGGGCGCCGGAGGCGACCATGGTCGTGGTGGGGTATCCGCGACTGTTCAGCGGCACCGATTGCAGCCGCCTGGTCGAGTTCAGCGCCACCGAACAGAAGCTGATCAACCGCACCATCGACGAACTCAACGACCAACTCGCCGACGCGGCCCGGCAGGTCGGTGCGCGGTTCGCGAACGCCGAAAGTGCGTTCAACAGCCACGCCTGGTGCGCTCGGGTCCCGTGGATCACCGGGCCGGCCGGCCCGGTCGCGGCGTTTCATCCCAACGTGCTGGGTCAACTGCTCGGTTACGCGCCGGTGGTGGGTCGCACGCTCCTGGGTTGAGCACCGACGACGTGGTCGTGCCACGCCCGACCGGCGGACACGACCTAGGTCCTGGGTGGCTGGCGGGCTGGGTCTATGGGCGCGACGGGCCCTCGGCAGGCACGCTGTCACCATGCCTGCACCGTCCCAGATCGCCACCCCCGCGGCAGTCGGCCGCCGAACCCTGCTCAGAGGCGTCGGATTGGGGGGTGCGGCCGCTGCGGCAGCCGCCGGCCTCAGCGCCTGCACCGGACCGTCCGCCCCGGCCGCCACCGTCAGCCCGTCCGGCCAGGCCTCCGGGGTGCCTTCGAGCGCGGACGTCATCGATGCGGCCGCCGTGCAGCGCGGGGTCGACGCGCTGCCCGGCATCATCGTTCGCTACCTGCAGCAGTACGGGGTGCCCGGGCTCGCGATCGCCATCGTCCACGAGGGCCAAGTGCGCTACCTGGAGGGGTTCGGCCTGCGCGAGGTCGGCAAGCCCGACAAGCCCGACGCGGACACGGTGTTCCAGCTCGCCTCGGTCTCCAAGCCGATCAGCGCCACCGTGGTCGCCGCCGCGATGACCAAGAAGCTGCCCACGCTGGGTTGGGACGACCCGGTGCAGAAGGCGCTACCCGACTTCACCCTGTCGGACGCTTGGACCGGCAGTCACGTCACCGTCGCCGACATGTTCGCGCACCGCAGCGGCCTGCCGGATCACTCCGGCAACCTGCTCGAAGGCCTCGGCTACGACCGGGCCACGATCCTGGCCAAGCATCGCTTCTACCCGCTGAAGCGGTTCCGCGACAACTACGCCTACACCAACTACGGCATCACCGCCGGCGCGGAGGCGATCGCGGTGTCGTCCGGCCTGAAATGGGAGGAATTGGCCGAGCAGGTGCTGTTCGGCCCGCTGGGCATGAAGGACACCAGCTACCGGTTCGCCGACCTGCAGTCGCGCACCAACCGGGCGGCCATGCACGTGCAGGTGGACGGCACCTGGGTGCCGAACCTGAAGGTCGACACGGACGCGCAGGCGCCGGCCGGCTCGTCCAGCAGCTCGATCCGCGACCTGGCGACCTGGTTGACCATGCTGTTGGCCAACGGCAAACCGGTGATCGACGAGGACCAGCTGCAACGGATCTGGCTGCCTGCGGTGGTCCGGCCGGGCGTGCCGCCGATCGGAAAGTCGGCCGGTTTCTACGGCATGGGCTGGATCGTCAGCTACGAGCCGACCGGCGAGCTGCGGGTCAACCACTCCGGTGGGTTCGGGCTGGGCGCGGCCACCACGGTCACCGTGTACCCGACCCACCAGCTGGGTATCGCGGTGATCACCAACGGGCCGCCGATCGGCCTGCCCGAGGCGGTGGGCGTCGAGTTCTACGACCACGTCCGCTACGGCAGGTCGACCGAGGCGGACTGGGTGGCGAAGATCGGCCCCTTCGTGATGCCTGAGGAGACCGAGGACAACAAGAAATACTCGGTGGCGGCCACGAACCCGACCCGGGCCAGGTCGAACGCCGCCTACGTTGGCCGCTACAGCAGCAGCTTCTACGGTCCGTTGGCGGTCAGCGATCGCAGCGGCACGCTGCACGTCACCGCCGGCCCCGCCAAGATGCAGTTCGACCTTCAGCACTACAGCGGCGACGAGTTCTTCTTCAAGACGGTCGGCGAGGACGAGACGGGCCTGTCGGGCGCCACCTTCACGACCTCGGGCGGACGCGCCGCCGCGCTCACCATCGGCGCCTGGAACCACGAAGGGCTGGGCCGGTTCGTCCGGTCGTGAGCGGCACGCAGTGGCATCGACCCCGCGGTCAGGGTCCTTCGTCCTGGGAGTACACCAGCGCGGCGTAGGGGCCGATCGTGACCTCGGCCGAGAACGGCCGGCCGTCCCACGGTTCGCAGTCGGCGTTCAGGTCGGTGGCGTGGGCCGCGCCGAAGTCATCACCGAAAATGGGGGCGTCGCTGTTGCAGCGCAACCGCCACCGGCCTGCCCGGGGCAGGCCGACCCGGTAGCCGTGGATCACCTCGGTGGACAGGTTGACCGCGACGATCACGTCGTCGCCGGGGCCGCCCTGCCACCAGCGGTGATAGGCCAGCACCTTGCGCTGGTCGTCCACCCGCAGCAGCGCGGTGTGGGGGCCGCGCAGGCCGGCGGTGTGACCGTCCAGATTGCGGCGCAGCCGGATCAGTTGTCTGGCCAGGTGCAGAAACCCCGAGTGGCGCTGGGTCTTGTTCCACGACAAGGGTGTGCGGTCATCGAACCAGCGGTCTTCGCAGAACTCCTGGCCTTGAAAGAGCAGCGGCATGCCGGCGGAGGTGAGTACCAGCGCGAGGCCGAGAGCCGCACGCTTGCGGGCGGGCCAGGAGTCGGCGGCACCCGGGTTGATCGTCTCCGGCAGTCGTGATCGACCGTTGGCGACCTCGTCGTGCGATTCGGTGAAGATCACCCGTTCGTGGGCCGCCCGTAGGTAGTGACCGGTGACCGCGCGGGCGACCGCCGTCGTGTTGCGATCGGCGTCCCAGGGTGTCTCCAGGGCGTGCCGGACGGGGTGCACGAAGTCGGCGTCCCACTGGGAGTGGAAACCCAGCCCGCCCTGCTCGGCCGGCGCGGTGACCACCGGGTCGCGTTGCATGTCTTCGGCGATCAGCAGCTTCCAGGGCTGCCGGGCGCGGATGTCGACGGTCGTCGCGGCCAGGTAGCGGTGGCCGCCGGCGATGCGATCGGGACGGTGCTGGGTATTGCCCCAGCGGGACCGGATGAAGTTGGTGCCGTCGAAGCGCAAGCCGTCGACCCGGAACTCTTCCAGCCACATCACCGCCGAGTCGCGCAGGAAGTTGCGGACCTGCTTACGTTCGTAGTTCGGACGGGTGGCCCCCCAGGGCGTGAGCGCCCGCCGGTCGTTGTAGAAGTACTGCCCGCCATAGCCGCGGCTGGACGTGCCGTCGAAGCGCCACAGGTCGAGATCGGTCGGTCCGAGGTGGTTGTGCACCACGTCCAGAATCACCGCGATGCCGCGCTGGTGGGCGGCATCGACGAAGCGGGCGAACGCCCGAGGGCCGCCATAGCTGGTCTCGATGGCGAACAGATGGGACGGGTTGTAGCCCCAACTGCGCGGACCGCCGAAGCTGAACGGTGGCATCACCTCGACCGCGTTCACGCCCAGCCGGCGCAGGTGGTCGAGGCGTCCGATCGCGGTGTCGAAGGTGCCGGGCTCGGCACCGTGGGTGGCGAAGGTGCCGACGTGCAGTTCGTAGAGCACCAGCTCGTCCCAGCCCGGCATCGTGAACGGACGCTCGTGCCACTGGATCGACTTCGGATCGAACACCACGGCATTGCCACGGCTGTGGGTGACTTCGCGAGCGAACGGGTCGATGCGCCATCGGTAGGGCCCACCCCGCCGGATCAGGAACTTGTACTGCGAACCCACGCCGGCCTGAGCCACGAACGCCGACCAGGTACCCGACCGCGAGTGATCGGGGGCCATCGGCACCCGGCCGGTGCGCCAACGACTGAAGTCGCCCGCGACGTGCACCGTGCGAGCGTTGGGTGCCCAGACCCGGAAAGTCACCCCACCGTGATGGGGGACGGCCCCCATGCCGGCATGAGGGGACGGAGCGACAGACACGCTGAAACACTACGGGTGAGCCCCGACGCTTTTCGGCGGCGACGGCTGGTGAGCCGGCCCACGGGCGCCGGATGTTTCGTGTCGCCCCCGCAGCGACGCTCTCAGTTGCCGTCGCCCTCGGGGCGGGCTTCGAAGTGGGACGCCCTGGGGGGCACCAACCGCCGGCTCCTCGCCAACATCGCCCGCCGAATCGTCCACGGCGTGAGCAGACTTGCGCCTACGAACATGACCAATCCGGCTCATCACAATCGGGGGTGTAGGCGGGGTGTGATGGTGTCCGGCGCGTCGGTGCCGGGGTGAGGGTCGAGGTCTTTCGAGGATGGGGGTTCTCACACCAAACCATCTGGAAGACCTCGACGTTAAGAGCGGCGCGGTTCGGCCCTGACCATTCGACCAACGGGTTCCAGCCTCCACAGCACCAGGCGGCTGCTCACTTCCGCGCAGGCGGCTCGAACCGATTGCCCAACACATCGGTCAGCGCCACCAACACCCGGACGGACGGTGCCGAGCAGGGTAGGTCGGCCGGGTTGTCCTGCAGCGTCGGCGAGGCCTCGCACGAACCGGACGCGATGTCGCTGTTCGTCTGCACGATCACCGAGTAGTCGTTGATCGTGTCGTAGAACATGCTGGTGCTGTACCCCGGCACCTCGCCGCTGTGCCCCACCCAGCCGTTGCCGCAGCCGAAGCCGAGTCCGTAACCGGTCGCACCCGGCACCGAGCGCAGCCGCTCGGCCTGCGACCCGGCGCTCAGAATCCCCTGCCCGGTGCCGATGCCGTGTGCGCCGCGCAGCAGGTCGTCCGCGGTCGAGATGAGTTCGCCGGCCGTCCATTGCCAGGACGGGTTCCAGTGCGTCGAGTTCACCGGCTTTTCGGCGCTCGCCTCCGGGCTCTGCAGGGTGAAGCCCTGCGGGTACGGCTTGGGAATCGCGGGTGACGTGCCCGGCCAGGTGGTGTCGGCCATGCCCAGCGGTTTCAGCACCGTCTCGGTGATCGCGGCGGCCGCGGTCTGGCCGGTCACCTTCTCGATCACCTTGCCGAGCAGAAGTGTGTTGGTGTTGGAATAGTCGAACTTCTCCCCCGGATCGAACAGCGGTGACAGCTTCAGCCCGATCTCGATCAACTCGTCGTGGGTGAAGACCGTCGCCGGGGCGCTGGTCATCGTCGTCACCCACGCTTCGCTCTGGCTGTAGCTGGCCACGCCGGAGGTCATGTTGGCCAGCAGCCGCAGGGTGATCCGGTCGCCGTTGGGCACCCCGTCCACGAACGTGGCGATCGGATCGTCCAGCGACACCCTGCCCTGCTCGGCCAGCTGCAGAATCTTCGTCACCGTGAACGGCTTGGTCAGCGACCCGATCCGCGTGTGCATGCCGACGCTCATCGGTGCCTTCGTGGCCGGGTCCGCAACGCCGTAGGCCTTGATCCAGGTGCCGGACGGGGTCTGTACCCCGGCGATCGCGCCCGGAGTCGCAGCCTGCCGGTAGGCGGACGCGGCGGCGGCGTCCAGCTTCGCCACCAGGTCGGACGGCAGCGTGCCGGTGCCCGGGTCCGCCGCGGACGAGACCCGGGCAGGGTTGGGCACGCAAGCCGGCCCGGCCGCGTCGGTGGAAGGGCTCGCCGCCGCACTGTTTGCCGCAGGGGCGCTCGGCGCTGCCGCCGGAGCGCATGCGGTGGTGGTCGCCAGGGCAGCGACGCAGAGCCCGAGGCCGAGCCGTCCAGGCAGTCGCAGCCGCATCGTGCGGACACCCCTGCCGACACCTCGAATCACCCAGAGCACGGGGTCGGAAATCCGGTGAACGAATGGAAGTCGTCGGGGCATGTCGTCCTCGTCTCGGTTGCCTGCGCGGGCGGTAAGGGATCGAACAACCACCCTGACCCACACCCCCGCCGGCGGCCAAGAGACCTGCATCGGCCCCCGCACAGGACTCAGGTCCCCTATCGACTCGCGAGGTGGCCCCAGTGCCTCCACCCATTGTCAAAGGCAGAATCGAGACACCCGAGAGAGGCCGATAACCATGAGCACCATCGCACGCACCTGCCCGATGGGGACCATCCTGATCACTGCCGCCGCACTGAGCCTGACGGCCTGCAGCGTGCCCACCCCAGCCACATCCGGCGCCCCGGCACAGCCGGAGGGCAGCCCGTCCGCCACCAGCACAGCGACCACCGGTGGCCTCGGCGCCGCCCCCGCCGGCAACCTGGGCGGCGCCGCCGATCCGCACCCGTTCCCGGGCCAGGTCGACATCGGCCCGGCGCAGCCGAGGGCCGACTCCGACCGCAACATCTACGCCGTCTACGACATCCGCGACGGCCTCACCCTGCGCGACGGCTGGTTCGCCGCCACCGGCAAATGGAGCCTCAGTGGCGGCGGCAAGGGCGACGACCGGGCCGGCAACGGCGGCGTCCCCAACGTGATCGACAAGCGCTACGGCTGGGTGTCGGTGTGGGGCTGGAGCCCCGGGTTCGTCTATTCCCACCAGATCTACCAGGGCGGCAAGCCCACCGGCTACTGGATGGGCTCCAAGTACGCCAGCCCAGAGACCGGCTCGAACAGCGGCAGCTGCGACATCTACTTGGGCGATCCGCGGCAGAAGGGTAAGTGGGCGCCACTGAGCCCCTACTCATGCAACTGGACCAACATTCGCGGCTGGAACCCGACGCCCACCGTGGTGCTGCGCTCGGCCACCCAGGTGACCGACCCGGACGAGGCCGCCGACATTCTCACCGACAACTGCAACGGCTCCGACAACGCCGATCGCTGCACCTACGTCGGCATCACCAGCACCACCGCGCTGGGCAAGCTGCAGCCACGTGGCTCCGAGGTGATCAACAACGGCGAGACGACCGCGAAGAAGAAGATCTCGTGGGAGGACGAGGTCGGCAGCGAAACGTCCATCGGCGTCGAGGTGACCAACTCGTTCAAGCTCGGCGAGTTGTGGAAACTCGAGGTCAAGGCCAGCGTCGAACACAAGTGGGAATACAGCCACACCTTCGGCGAAGACATCGAGCAGGAGGTGGACGGACGCACCGTGGCCTGGGCCGAGTTCGCCCCCAACTACGTGGCCTTCCTCGGCTCGTGGGTGGTCGACGCCAAGGACGGCAAGCGGTACCTGCTGCCCGACGTGTCGCTGAAGTCGCCCTTGCTGGACGGCGGTCAGGTGCAGGTCTTCACCTGCCCGCTCAAGGATTACCTCGGACGCTACAAGTGCAACGTGGTGCCGGCCCGCGTGATCGTGAAGCCCTGACCGTGCTGAGTGCGCGGCCTGGTGGGGCGCGGCCTGGTGGGTTTCGGCGGGCATGGGGCAGACTCCGTGCCATGCAGCCACTCCCCCGGTCGCGCGCGTCCCGTCCGCTCGATCTGGCGCTGTGGCAGCTCGCCTGCGCGATGGCCGTTCTGGTCGTGATCGAGTGCGTGCTGCTGGCCGACAACACCTCGGTGCCCTACGCGTACCTACTGGGCTTTCCGCTGATCGGCGTGGTGTACCTGGGCGCGGGACTGGTGGCGTGGCGGCGGCGTCCGGGCAATCGGATGGGCGCGCTGATGGTCTGGGGCGGCCTGGTGTACCTGCTGGTCGGCCTGGCCAACGTGCAGGTGCCGGGGCTGATCGCGCTGGGCCAGCTGGTGGCCTCCGTTCCGCTGGCGCTGATCGTGCACCTGCTGCTGGCCTTTCCGTCCGGACGGCTGCGCAGCCGCACCGCCAGGCTGGTGGTGATCATCGGATACCTGATCTGCACGGTGCTGCAGCTGCCGGGGGAGATGTTCACCGCGCAGGATCCGCCCTTCGACGTGTGGTTCGTGGCGGATCGTCCCGAACTGGCGATGCTGGCCAGCCGCGTCCAGTTGATCATCGGTGTCGTAGTGATGGTGGCCACCGCGGCGATCCTGGTGCGTCGGTTGCGGGTCGCCACCGGGCCGCAGCGCCGGGTGCTGATTCCGCTGGCGGTGTACGGCATCGTGGCGGTGCTGATGCTGCCGGTCGGCGGTTCGCTGCTGCGCTCCCTGGGCGTCGCGGTGCTGACCACCGTGCTGATCCAGATGGCGATCCTGGCCGGGGTGCCGATCGCGTTCGCGCTGAGCGTGCTGCGGGGCGGCTTCGCCCGAACCGGAGAGCTGGACGACCTCGCGGCCTGGCTGAGCAGTGGCGCGCCGGATCGTCCGCGATTGGCCGGGGCGGTCGGGCAGGCGCTGGGCGACCCTACGGTGACCGTCGGCTACCCGGTCGACGGTGTGGTGGTGGACGCCGGCGGACGTCCGGTCGTGCCGCAGCCGGGCGATCGCGGCCAGGTCGACATCGACCTGGAGGGGCGCCGGATCGCCACCATCTTCTACGACGCCGAGCTGATCACCGACGCCGAGCACGTCGCCCAGGCCGGCCGGCTGATCGCCCTGCAGCTCGACCGTGAGCGGCTCACCGCCGAACTGCTGGCCGGACGCGAGGAACTGCACCGCTCCCGGCTGCGGGTCGTGGAGGAGGCCGACCGTGAGCGGCGCCGGATCGCCCAGGACCTGCACGACGGCATTCAGGCCCAACTGGTGGTGCTGGCCCTGGTGGCCGGACGGCTGGCCGCCGACGAGGGCAGCGATGCGTCCGCACTACGCGAGCACGCCGGCGACCTGCGCCGCGAACTCGACCGGACGGCCGCCGACCTGCGCCGGCTGGTGCACGGGCTGATGCCGGCGATCCTGGTCGAGCGGGGGTTCTACGCCGCCGCCCGCGGATTCGTGGACGCCCTGCCGGTGCCGACCGAGCTGAGCCTGACCGGTTCGGACGACGGCCTTCCCGACGTGGTCGAAACGACCGCCTATTTCGTGCTGGCCGAGGCCTTGACCAACGCCGTCAAGTACGCGCGGGCCAGCACACTGAGCGTTGCACTCGAGCGAACCACCGACCGATTGCGCATTGTCGTGAGCGACGACGGCGTCGGCGGCGCCACCGCCGAGCGCGGCGGGCTGCGTGGACTGGACGACCGCGTCCGGGTGCTGGGTGGCAGGCTGGTGGTCGACAGCCCGCCGGGTGCGGGCACCCGAGTCTGGGCGGAGATCTCATGCGCGCCGTGATCGCCGAGGACCACGCCCTGATCCGCGAGGGCCTGATCCGCATTCTGGAATCCGAGCGGCTGAGCATCGTGGGGGTGGCCGGCACGCCGCAGGCGCTGCTCGACCTGGTGGCGCTGGAAACGCCCGACCTGGTCATCACCGACATCCGGATGCCGCCGACGTTCAACGATGAGGGACTGGTGGCGGCGCTGCAGATCCGCCGCACGCGTCCGTCCACCGCGGTGCTGGTGTTGTCACAGTTCGTTCACCAGCAGTACGCCCTGGAGTTGCTCGAGAACGATCCCGCCGGCGTCGGCTACCTGCTCAAGCAGCGGGTCGGCGACCTGGCCACGTTCCGGGCCGACGTGGAGCGGATCTGCGCCGGCGGCACGGTGATCGACCCCGAGGTGGTCTCGGCCATGCTGGCCCGCGCGGAGCGTGGCAAGGGGTTGGGCCGGCTGACGCCTCGGCAGCGCGAGGTGCTCGAACACATGGCCGCCGGACGCAGCAACGGATCCATCGCGCAGCAATTGTTCATCACCGAGAAGGCGGTGGTGCAGCACGTGTCCGGCATCTACGACACCCTGGGCCTGCCGGTCAGTCCCGATGATCACCGCCGGGTGCTGGCGGTGCTGCGCTACCTGCAGGGCTGATCGTCGAAGCGCCCATGCGCGTGGCGGCGAACCCTGTTCGGCCGGCGGCGGAGGCCCCGGATCGCGGCTGCCGAGGTAGGGTGCACGCCATGCCGCCACCCCGCTTCCGCGTCGCCATCGTGGGCGCCGGGCCGTCCGGGCTGTTCGCGGCGCAGTTCCTGACCGCGCGCGACGACGTGGCAGTCGACATCTTCGACCGGCTGCCCACGCCGTACGGACTGCTGCGCTATGGAGTGGCGCCGGCTCATGCCTCGATCAAGTCGGTGGCGACCGCGCTGGCGCGGGTGTTCGAGGCGCCCGCCGTCCGGTTTCTGGGGATGGTGACGTTCGGACGTGACGTGACCCGCGACGAGTTGCTGGCCGGTTACGACGCGGTGATCTATGCCGTGGGCGCCAGCGAGGACCTGCGCATGCGGGTGCCCGGCGAGGACGCTGCGGGCAGCCGCTCGGCCCGGGCGTTCGTGGCCTGGTACTCCGGGCATCCGGACGCCGAACCGCAGTCCCTGGCCGGGGTGCGCCGAGCCGCGGCGGTCGGGGTGGGCAACGTGGCGGTGGACGTCGCCCGCATGCTGGTCAAGGAACCCTTGGCGTTGGACGCCACCGACATGCCCGCCGACGTGCTGGCCGAGTTCCGCCGGGCGGCGTTGACCGACGTCTGGGTGATCGGACGCCGTGGGCCGCAGCACGCCAGCTTCACCACGCCCGAGCTGCGCGAGCTGTGCAGCACCCCCGGCGTGCGGGTGAGCGTACAACCCGAATCGTTCGACTGGATCGAGGACGACCTGCTGGACCGGCGCACCCGCACCAACCTGGCGGTGCTGCGCGAGGCGTCCGAACGGGAGGTGAGCGACCCGCGGGTGCGGCTGCACTTTCTGTTCTGGCGCCGACCGATCGAGCTGCGGGGCGATCCGGTGTCGGGCATGGTGCTGGAACGCACCGTGGTCGGCCCGGACGGACGGGTGGCCGGCACCGGCGAAACCGAGCGACTGCCGGTGCAGCTGGTGCTGCGCGCGATCGGCTACCGGGCGGTGGAGTTGCCGGGGGTGCCGTTCGACCACGAGTCGGGCGTGATCCCGTCCGCGCAGGGACGGGTGTTGCGTGACGGCCTGGTGGCGCCCCGCGAGTACGTGGTGGGTTGGATCAAACGCGGCCCGGTCGGTGTGATCGGCACGAACAAGTCCGACGCCCGCGAGACCGTGCAGCACGTGCTGGCGGATCTGGCCGAGCTGGGGCCAGTGCCTGAGCGATCGGACGTCGTTGGCGCCCTGGCGGCGCGGGGACGGGCGCCGTCCACCTTCGAGGACTGGCGCCGTATCGAGCTGGCGGAGGCGAACCGGGGCGCATCGCACGAGCGGGAGCGGATGAAGATCGAGGCGTGGCACGAGCTACTCGATCTGGTGCAGCGGGAGCGTCCGGGCGGGCCGCTACCGAACTGAGTTATCCACAGATTTCTCGCGGTCGGCCCTCAAAGGGGCGTTCTGGTCGGAACCGCGGGCTAGCTTGCTGACCTATGAAGAGCCACCCCCGGGTCCTGACCGTTCTCGTCACCGTGGCACTCTTGCTCGCCGGGTGCACCGGCGAGCCGTCGCCGTCCCCCCGTCCCAGCGATCCGGTGAATGCGCCCGCATTGCCGGCGACGGTCTTTCCGCCCCTGCCTGGTCGCGGTAGTGGTGTCGAGACCTCGATCGACGCCATGGTGAGCGACGGCGACACCCTGCTGATGGTCGCGACCGTCACCGGCCGCGCAGACCTGCCGGTGCTGCGCTCATCGACCGATGCCGGCGCCACCTGGACCGACGGACGACTCACCGATGAGGCGGCCGCGGCCAGCCAGGTGCACGAGCGTCCGGTCGGGGTCGCTGCGGTGGCCCGCCTCGGTAGTGAGCGGCGGTGGTTGGCCTTGGGCGAGACCGATGACCAAACGTTCGCCTGGACCAGCTCGGACGCACAGATCTGGGCTCGCACGCCGGTGGTCGGTATCGACCCCGACAACGACCATGTCGAAGGCGTCGCCGGGTTCTCGGGCGGCGGATTCGTCGCGGTCGGCTATCACTGGACGGCAGCCCGCAGCACGCCGCGCATCTGGCGCTCGCCCGACGGCATCACCTGGACCCCGTCGAAACGCCCCGGCGGCGAAGGGTCGCTGCACGAGGTGGCCACCAGCGGCGACCAGGTGGTGGCGGTGGGTTCGCGTGATCTGACCCCCATGGTGAAGGGCCGCTCGGGCGAGTCGTTGCTGTTCACCTCGGATGATCGCGGCGTCACCTGGGCGTCGGTGAAGGTGCCGGAACCGTCCGACTCCAGCAACTTTTCCAGCAGCCTTGATGAAGTGACCGAAACCGATTCCGGCTTTGTGGTGGGCGGTTCGTACCACGACCACGACGAGGGCACCTATCGCCCGCTGTTGCTGGGCAACTCGGATCTGGCCCACTGGCGGCAGTTGCGCCCGCTGCCGGAGTACGACGAGTCGTCCGGGGTCGACGAGTTGCTGTCCATCGGCTCGACCATCGTGGTGGCGCAGGGCAGCACCACCACCGACTCGCGTAGCAAGCTTTCGGTGCACTACCTGAGTCCGGGCACCGAAGGATGGCGATCGGCGAGCAACGGCGTTTCGAGCGAGTCGGTCACTGGGGTCGCCGCGGCGACGGTGGCCGATGGCATCGTGATCGGGGTGCAGCTCGAAACCAGGCCGCACACATCCGTGCTATGGCGCTACGACAACCTGTGGCACAGGTCTGAGGTACCGGTCACCACGCTCGACACCGCACCGGTGATCCGTCCAGGCGGGTTGTTGCTCGTCGACGGTGCTCTCGCCGCCTACGGCAGCGCCCAGGGAGCGGAGGTCTGGTGGCCGGCACAGTCGGGCGGGTTCGGTGAACCGCACCTCTTGCTGGACGAGCCCGGCGCCGCGGTCGGGCAGGTGGGCTGGAGCCCATCGGGGGGCTTTATGGCTGACGCCTGGGCCTCCGGCAACTTCGCTTTCACCTTGCGCTCCAACAACGGCACCACCTGGAGCCGATCACCGACGACCACATTCGCAACGACGGATCAGTACACCTATTCCGAGGTCAATGACCTCGTCTGGGCGCACAACCGGTGGGTCGTCGTAGGTGAGAAGTCGAGCAACGGCAGCGTCCGCAGGTCCGCGCTGGTCTACACCTCGACCGACGGACGCCGCTGGGTTCAGGGTCGTCCCACCAAGGTGACCGACCGGGGTGATTGGTACGGTCGCAACTCGCCGCTGGATGATCTGCACGGCCTCG
>RRZT010805277.1_pt1 | contig 19569 bp, 22 predicted proteins | sample 2165551 | NCBI WGS metagenome assembly RRZT01 (sample SAMN10456910, study PRJNA506462) | wastewater metagenome | biome: wastewater; feature: sludge; material: wastewater sludge; isolation source: wastewater sludge with Escherichia coli K12::gfp cells carrying plasmid... | place: USA: Moscow, Idaho... | reverse complement strand
TCCATTGATGAATGCTTTCTTGATCTGACTGAATTCAGGAAACAAAACCTGATTCTCTACGGTCAGCAAATTCGCCAGCGAGTGAAGCAGTGGACGGGATTGCCGGTTTGTGTCGGGATAGGCTCCACCAAAACACTGGCCAAGCTTGCCAATCATATTGCTAAGAAAAATCCGGAATTCAATGGTGTGTGCGATTTGAATGCCATGTCACTCGGGCAACAAGTTGAATGGTTCGGCAAAATAGAAGTAGGGGAGATCTGGGGTGTTGGCAGACGGCTTGCACCCAAACTCCATGAAATAGGGATCAAAACCATGCTGGATCTCAAAACCGCATCACCATCGCAACTGCGCACCCGTTTCTCGGTCGTGATGGAGAAAACCATTCGCGAAATTAATGGCACTGCCTGTATCGAACTGGAAGAAATCAATCCGCCGAAAAAACAGATCGTCAGTTCCCGTTCGTTCGGCATTCCTGTATCCGATCTGGCCAGTCTGGAAGAATCGGTTTCTCTCTACATCAGCCGTGCAGCAGAAAAACTGCGAAGACAACAATCGTATGCCGGATCGGTGCATGTCAGCATTCGCACCAGTCCATTCAATGAGAAAGAACCGTATTATGCCAACGGCATGACGATTGTGCTTCCAAGACACAAACGGACGACACGAGAGTGCTAACCAAGATTGCGCTATGGGGATTACGCAAAATTTATCGCAGCGGTTATCTGTATCAGAAAGCGGGCGTGATGCTGTCTGAACTGGTACCGAGGCAATACCGGCAACTGGATCTCTTTGGTTCGGTATCCGCAGCAGATAATCAATCCGGCAAATTGATGAGTGTCATGGATCAAATCAATGCTCGCATGGGTCGAGGCACCTTGAAACTTGCATCCGAGGGTTTTAAACAGCCCTGGAAGATGAAGCAGGGTAATAAAAGCCCCAACTATACGACGAACTGGGATGAGCTGATCTGTGTTACGAAATGAATTAGCGGTGTATTTTTACTTCAACTAGCAGAAATTCTTACCGTTCATAACCGCTGCTTTCTGAATTAATTCGCTATGAATGATAGAGCAGTAAAAATTGCCTACACACTTGCAATCATCGGAGGTACTGTCTTATGGCAAGCAACGGCAACTATAAGCGGTAAAACCGAAGCCTGGGATGATCCCTCCTGTTGGTCTGTGACTTATCCACTTTCGATTTTGTTTGCCGGATGGCTCGGTTACCAATTTCCTGAAAAACCGTGGCGCTGGGGATACGCTATCATGTTCGGACAGGCCGGGATGATGAGGCTATCGAGTTCCAGTTTTGGTTTGTTACCGCTAGGATTGATTCTGTTTGGTCTGTTTGCATTACCTGCTGCTGTATTTGCACAAATAGCTGCCAAAATCCGTTTGTACATTCAGAAAATATGAATGTTGGATTGCGCACCGATTCACCCTTTTTATTCCCTCGGTTCTCCAAGTAAAACTTACCTGGTCTGATTTATTTCTTCTTTGCAGTCTTATTTACTGGTTTTCCGGTATTGACTACAGGTTTGGAATTATCAGCTGTCGCCGCATCGGACAGGGTTTTGCCTGGTTTAAATTTGACAACTTTCTTGGCAGGAATTGTCATGGTTTTTCCAGTCGCCGGATTACGGCCCTCACGACTTGCACGTTCTGTTATTGAGAAAGTACCAAACCCTACTAACTGAACATTATCACCATCGGCTAATGATTTCTGAATAACGTTAAGTAATCCGTTCAACATGGTGGCTGTTTGAGCTTTGGTAGTATTGGAACGTGTAGCAACTGCATCGATGAGGTCAGTCTTGTTCATCAGGGATGTGTCCTTTTAGTGGTTTATGAAGTGCCTGACAATTTAGAGGATATTATTCATATAATCAATAACTTTTTGACCAATTAATGCTTTACATATGCAAATCCTGACTTTATTTGCAAATATAAGACAACCTACCGACATATAGCGTGGAAAAGATTGTACAGAGGATCAAGAGTCAGACTGCACGGGAGTCCGTCGTATCCTCCAATATCCTAGTATCCATGCGTATTTGCGTGGCTATGAGTAATAATTATCATCAATTTACTCATCAAAAAGAAAACAAGAAATTTTCCAGAAGGAAGTGTTGTTCAGATAGCTTATCAGAAAGATGCCAGCCTTCCTCCACTGGTAAACTCCAAATAAACTGACCCGTCAGCTTGCTGCGATGCAGTGACACTACCTTGCTAAATAACGCTGGCTGATGATTGCAATGAAGTTTCTGGTACGTGTTGCCTATTAATTGAATACTACGGATAGCCCCAAGCTCACTTCATAGGAATTGATGCCGTTACAGGTGAAATGCCTTACAACAGATCATTCCCTGATGGATCGAGAACAGCACCTGACACCGCACAACCTGAAAAATGAAGTGCTCCGTAAAATTGGCAGAAACTTGCTGATATTTCAGCAAATCGAGGGCTTGCTGAAAATGATTCTGGGAAATTCAAAAGTGCAAGGCTATGCTAGTAAATTAGCGCTTTACCAGGAGCAGCGTATCGACGGAATGCAGAAAGACATGATGGGGCAACTCATCAAGCAGTATTTTGACGAAATATTATCTTCATCCGATGAAGAATCGCAGGGACCACGCGATTTGACGGAACCGTGGTTATCCTCCTCATTTAAAATTGCCGTTGATGCCGCTTTTGCTAAAAACCAGCTCGAAGCCTTTGAAATGATGCGTGAGGAACGCAATCGACTGGTTCATCATTTCTTGCCATATTGGCAACCCGATTCTCCTGAAAATTTGATCCTGGCCAGCGACTATCTCGATGAGCAGAGAGAAAATATTTTGCCTGTCTGGGAGCATTTGAAATCTGTAGCCGAGACTATGCATGAAGCTAGGCAAACGCTTGCCGGTTGTATAGCTTCAAATGAATTTGGTCAGCAACTCGAGTTGTTGTGGCTTCAGCAAAGCCCACTGATACAGTTGTTTTGTGACATTGCAATGCAGATTGGCCGTTCTGACGGGTGGGCTTGCCTTGCACATGCAGGGAAACTGGTGCATATGCAGTTGGCCGATGATGTCGCTCAGATGAATGCAACTTATGGTTATCATTCTTTCAAAAAGCTGTTGATTGCGTCCAACCTGTTTGAAATATGGGATAAAGCATTGCCGCATGGAGGATCCCGGACATTCTATCGAATCCGTAAGCCTTGATCACAATTGACATCCAATGATGGAGAAAATAATGGCTAGAAGAACTGGCATTGCTGAAGACTTATTCAAAATAACTGCAACATTACCTTGGTGGGTGGGAATCGCTCTTGCTGTTGCGGTTTACGTTCTATTGCAACCTTATGCTGTTCTTGAAACGCCAATCCAAGCAGTTCCTGGACAAATCAGCCACGTGGTTGCCGGCCAAATGGGTAGAACCTTTGCGTATTACGGGCAATATATTTTGCCGCTGCTATTTTTATCCGGTGCGCTGGCATCTTTTTTCAAACAACGCAAACGTAAGAATCTTGCTCGGATTGCCGGTAGCGGAAAAATGAATGATCCGTTGCACGATATAAATTGGAAAGATTTTGAGTTACTTGCAGGCGAGGTTTTTCGAATGCAAGGCTTTACGGTTATTGAGAATGACAGTGGCGGAGCGGATGGTGGGATTGATTTGGTACTTAAGAAAGATGGTGAAATATTTCTTGTTCAGTGCAAGCAGTGGCGCGCCTATAAGGTGTCGGTCACTGTCGTGCGTGAGCTACTTGGTGTGATGGTTACAAAAGGAGCCGCGGGCGGATTTGTTGTCACTTCAGGTATTTTTACTTCGGAAGCACAATCTTTTGCCAAAGGACAGAATATTGAACTGATTGATGGATCTAAACTGACGGCAATGATTGAAAAAACGCATGGGCTGACTTCAAATAAGGTAGATCGCGCTAAAAAGAATGTTCCGGAATCGACACCTTCTACAACCACTGCAGAGCCGAGTTGTCCCCAATGCGGTAATGCAATGGTCAAGCGTGTAGCAAGAAAGGGAGCGAATTCTGGAAAAAACTTCTGGGGTTGTGTTGAATTTCCGAGATGCCGAGGTATAAGGGCCATTGGCTAAAGTAGCGATAAGTTATATTATCGTTAGTTGATGTCAGTGGTGTGCTACCCGCGGTCACTGTTTGGAGGAATTGTTTCAGAAGGTTGTTAATCGTAGCTTTCTAATTTGCTGTGCCTTTTCGAAACTTGGAGTCTTTGCAAAGGTATCTTCTAATTCTTGATGCATGGCAGACAGCGGTTTTATGGATCGCTCCAACTCGACTAAGCTTCGATTCCCAATAAGCTCCACCAGTCACGTGCCGCATGTAATACACGCACGACCGATATACCGTCATGATGTGGTAGATAGAAGATTAGGTGATTATCAAAGTCTTTAACTCGCCACTTGCGCATGCCCGCTAATGTTGGATCGCATAGCGTTAATGGTGCGCCGATCATGGGTTGTTCAGCCAGAGCATTGAGGCTCGCTTCTGTCTGTGCCAGAAAGCGCTCAGCTTTCTCTAGGCTCGCATTTTCCGCAAGATAAACGAAATGCTCTACCAGATCGCGCCTGGCTGCTGCGCGTTGATAGATTTTAGGCATCAGCGTTGTTTCTTTCGTGCTTCTAGTTTGGCTAAGGCTTCTTTGCGAATATCACTCCAATCCGCCGATGTTAGTTCGCTTTCTGGGCCACTCAATCCTTCCAGCAACTTAGCTACAAGCTGTTCTTCAGCTTTGCGTTTCTCATCAGCGCGTATCAATTCGCGCACATATTCGCTGGCACTGCTGTAACGACCCTGGGCGATTTGCCCATCCACGAATTGTTTCAAGGGATCAGGCAAAGAAATATTCATACTTTGCATAGGTAAATCCTCCTTATCTTGCCACTTAATGTGTAATTAATAACATAAAATGGCAATTATTGCCATAATAAGTGTGCCTTAATAAGGATTTCAATTACAATTCAATAAAACTGTTATCGCCACTGGATATCCGGTATATAAGTGGGTATAAATCGTATGGGGCATACTCTAAGGTTATTGCTGATATCAGAATTTGATCGGGAGATTACTTACCCTATCCCAAAATAAGACGATTAAATCAAAATCTTTTTGATGGGATAATTGATGGTAATTTATATGTGATATGCTTAAAAACCGTATGAATACTAGATCCGTGGCGGAGAAGGCGGGATTCGAACCCGCGGTACGGTTTGAGCCGTACACACGCTTTCCAGGCGTGCACCTTAAGCCACTCGGTCACTTCTCCAGGCTGCTGATAAGCAGGGGGCAAAGAATAAACCAGTTCGTGGTTTCGGGCAAATTTGTTTTACGCTGAATAGGTTTGAAGAAGTTGAATTTAGTCCAAGTGTTTCCAACTAGAAAACGTAGCGCCTTGTCCAATTGTCGTGCCGTCAGGTCTGTGGATATTCCAAATGGTGGCTTGCTCAACCAGGAAACGTTTTCCTGTGCTGGAAATTCTTATGCCGCGATAATCAGAAATATACCCCTGTGTTTTGGCTTGTTCTAGCATGCGCGCACGTTCGTCACGGTTGGGTGGTTCGGCTGTGAGGCGCGAGGGTGTTTGTGTGAATTGCTGCCAGTTCATCATCCATAAATTGAGAGCTGCTTGATTGCCGTAATTTAATATGGGATCGTCTTCCATACCATGAGATGCCACGACAAACGTACTGTTGAATAATCGCTCGGTTTGTTGCAGTGTCGTGCCGGTGCGTTCGATCAGTTCCAGCTTGATCCAATGTGTGTAACTATCGAGTAAGTATTGGCACCATTTGACAACGCTTGGGTTGCTCCAGTGGGTTTGCATTGCTCAGTGAAGGGATGTTGTGATAGATAGGGTTATGAGTGTAACGCACGTGATCGGAGGCTGACAACTGTACACGTTGATCCGGCTGAACGCTTTTGGTTTTTGTTGGGAGTAACTTAGTTTTCTTTTCTCAGCACAGTATTTTTTGTCTGTGGCAGTGTATCGGGATAATCCTTGCTATAGTGTAATCCGCGGCTTTCATGACGCAGCAATGCACACTGCACAATTAAATCGGCGCTATCCACTAGATTGCGTAATTCCAGTAGATCGCTGGTAACACGGAAGTTGGTGTAGTACTCATTGATTTCTTCGCGTAATAGCTCAATTCTGTGCTGCGCTCGTTGCAGCCGTTTGGTAGTGCGCACAATGCCGACATAATTCCACATAAAACGGCGTAATTCATCCCAGTTGTGTGCAATCACAACTTCTTCGTCAGCGTCTGTGACACGACTTTCATCCCAATCCGGAAGTTTTGGTAATTCATTTGTGGGTTGATTAATGATGTCACTTCCAGCAGCCTGGGCTAGCACCAAGCATTCCAATAGCGAATTGCTGGCTAAACGGTTGGCGCCATGTAATCCGGTGTGCGCGGTTTCTCCGATGGCGTATAGGTTGTTCAAATCGGTTTTGCCATGTTTATCGGTGATCACCCCGCCACAAGTATAGTGAGCAGCAGGAACTACGGGGATCGGTTCTTTAGTAATATCGATGCCCAATTCCAAACAGCGGGCAAAAATGGTTGGGAAATGTTCCTTTAAAAAAATGGCAGGCTTATGAGATATATCTAAATAAACGCAGTCCAAACCCCTTTTCTTCATTTCAAAGTCGATGGCACGAGCCACAATATCACGTGGGGCAAGCTCGGCACGTTGATCGTGCCAGGACATGAAACGTTCGCCATTTGGAAGCTTTAATAAGCCACCTTCGCCACGAACAGCTTCACTGATTAGAAATGATTTTGCGTGAGGATGATAAAGACAGGTTGGATGGAATTGAATGAATTCCATATTGGCGACTCCACAGCCTGCTCGCCAACCCATTGCAATACCGTCACCGGTGGCCGTGTCAGGATTAGTGGTGTAGAGATAAACTTTACTGGCGCCTCCGGTTGCCAGCACGGTATTTTGCGCAGCAAAAGTCAATACCTTATCTTTCCTCTTGTCGAGAATGTATGCACCAACGCATCGTTTGTTCTGGTTTTTTGCGGAATCATACAATTTATAATCGATGATTAAATCAATAGCAATGTGATGTTCTAAAACAGTAATATTCGAGTGTGATCGTATTTTTTGAATGAGTGCTTGTTGTACGGCTTTGCCCGTGGCATCACCACTATGAATAATTCGTCGTGTGCTATGGCCTCCTTCTCGAGTCAGATGGTAGCCCGTTTCATTTGTTTGGTCGCTGGTAAAGTTTACACCTTGACTGATCAGCCAATGAATCGCATCAGTTGCATTCTCGGTGATGAATCGAGTGATGCTTTCATCACACAAACCGGCTCCGGCAATCAAGGTGTCTTGGACGTGTTGCGATGGAGAGTCATCATTTGATAGCGCTGCTGCTATGCCGCCTTGTGCCCATGAACTGGCTCCTGATTCGGTGGTCTGTTTAGTTACAATACAAACTTTCTTGTGTTGTGCTAAGTGCAGTGCCAGCGAGAACCCGGCCAATCCGCTGCCGATAATGAGCGTATCGTAACTGTCGTCAGTCATTAAGCGAGTCTTTATTTATTATGATTAGTGAATTGAATAATAACAGACTCAGAATACCTTAACCTGAGTACATTCAGTCTAGTTTCATTGATTATGCACTATTTAAATAGTGAACTAATCAGTAGGGTTAAATGTCTTTGATACGATAGGCATAGAATTACATAGTTCCCGAGATTCATTTGGATAGGTATACTTGTTCATTTGTGTCATTATGGTATCTATAATGGAACAAGAATAAGGGTAACAATTCATTCAAAATGCTCAGGGATCAAGTTGTATGAGTGATCGGGAGATCGATCAACAATTAGTAGAACGAGTTCAAGGCGGAGATAAGCATGCATTTGATCTACTAGTCATTAAGTATCAACGCAAGCTGGCTCGTTTATTGTCGCAATTTATACGCGATTCCGCTGAAGTTGAGGATGTTACGCAGGAAGCTTTTATTAAAGCATATCGGGCGTTACCATCATTTCGTGGAGATAGTGCTTTCTATACATGGCTATATCGCATTGGTATTAATACTGCGAAAAATTTTTTGGTATCTCAAGGGCGGAAATTGCCAACCTTGCAAGGTTATGATAACCAAGATGCCGAAGACTTTGAGGATAGCGGGCTACTGAAGGAAATGAATACGCCTGAGAGTGAACTGATGAGTCAGGAAATTGCTCAAACGGTGAATAAGACATTAGATTCATTGCCGGAAGAGTTACGTACGGCGATTGTATTAAGAGAAATTGATGGGCTTAGTTATGAAGAAATTGCCAATATTATGAATTGTCCTATCGGGACTGTACGTTCACGAATATTTCGTGCGCGTGAAGCGATTTCAGAACAATTGCGCCCTTTGTTAGGGACAAGTAAAGATAAGAGGTGGTAATGTGAAAAGTAAAGTATCTGCATTAATGGATGGTGAACTTGATCAACAGGATGTTGCCAATATTATTGAGGCCATCAGAAAAAATGATGACTTACATGAGGAATGGAAAACTTATCATTTGATTGGTGATACGCTTCGAAAGTCATCCCAATTATCCATAAATATCTCTTCCAGTGTCAGTCAAAAATTAATATCAGAACCTACAGTACTTTCCCCCAATGTAATCAGCGTAACAAGCGCAATCAAAAAACAGAAGCATAAAGTATTTTCGTTTGCAGTAGCTGCTTCTGTTGTTGCAATGATTTCTGCGGGGCTAATCATGAATAATTTATATAAGCCGCAACAAATAACGATTGCTGAGCAATCGAATCAGGAAAATAACTTGAAGATTGCGCCCGTTATGGTTTCATCGCCGCCTCTAATTCATAATTATTCACACCCGCCAGTTGAAATCAATGATTATTTGTTCGTGCATAGAGAATTTTCTCCGGGAATTACAATGAGCGGACAAGCAGGCAATATTCATAACGTTGAATATCACGAAAGATATGGTAGATGATTAGTCGCAGCAATATTTCGTTGTTATGTTTTTTAGTATTTGGTTTTCAAGTTGCAGTTGCACAGGAGTTATCCCGTTCGTCTGAAGGCGCACTTGATTGGTTGCAAAAAATGGCCGAGGCTCCTCGTCGGCATAATTACTCTGGAACATTCATTTATTATGCAGATAATCACATAGAAGCATCACGCATCGTTCATAAGACTGATCACGTGGGCGAACATGAAAGAATTGAAGTTTTGGATGGACCGCCACGAATAGTTTTTCGCACTAACGATGAAATGAAATGTTATCTGCCAGAAAGCAAAAGAATATACACTGAGAAACGTTGGTTTCGTAAATTCTTCCCTGATATTCTTCCGCAGCCGTTTGGTAATCTTGATGAGAATTATTACATCAAAGAAGTCAAGCGTGAGCGCATAATCGATCATGAGAGCCAGGTTATTTCTTTGATACCAAGAGATTCATTACGCTATGGTTATCAATTCTGGATAGATGTTGGAACTGGGCTGCTTTTAAAAAATGCCATCACGGATGGTGACGAGATTATTGAGCAGTTTGCATTTGCACAACTGGAAATTGACGGAGAAATTCAACCCGATTTATTGAAACCCAGTTCGTTCATGACTCAAAATCAAAATGAATGGAAAATAACCAATTTATTGACTTCTGTCATCAACGAAGGTGAATTAAAATGGCAGGTTAATAATTTGCCACCAGGTTTTAGAAAATTAATTGAAATGAAGCGTAATCTGACTGAGAAGCCTGTGTTTGTGGATCATATTGCCTTATCTGACGGGCTTGCAACCGTATCTGTTTTTATTGAGTCTATCGCAGAGGATGTGCCAACACCTGTGTCGGGTCTTTTTACGGGGCGCGGCGCAATCAATATCTATGTGCGGGTGTTGGAGGGCAGTAAAATAACCACAGTAGGTGAAGCGCCATTGGAAACCATTAAGCTAATAGGCGACTCCGTTACTAAGCTTAATTAAGTTATTACTGGCTGGAATCTATTATACTTTTTTTTCTTTTCAGAAATATGGCAGCAATAGATGAGGAATTATTTTATTATTTATATAATCACTATTTAAATTCATGACTTAAATTTGAATAGTGATTACTCCGTAACATTTTGATCGTTAGTCATGCATATATGCATTTTTTATATAAGCGTACAGTAAGGATAAGAAGCATGTTTCAATTTCAATTAATGATAGTTCCCTTTGTTTTATTTTTATCGGTAAACTTTGCTCAAGCTGCCGAACTGCCGAATTTTACCGGATTAGTTGAAAAACATGGTGTTGCAGTAGTGAATATCAGTGCTGTGCAAAATTCGAATATGATGAATAATCAAATAATTCCTGAAATACCAGGAATTCCAGAAAATTCTCCATTTTATGATTTTTTTAAAAGGCATATTCAGCCTTTCCCCGGGCCAAGGAAATCTGAACCTAAATCACTAGGATCGGGCTTTATTATTAGTTCTGATGGCTATATTCTGACAAATGCGCATGTGGTTGAAACCGCCGATGAGATAACAGTGAAGCTGAATGATAAACGAGAATTTGTCGCTAAAATTATCGGCACCGATCGTAAAACCGATATTGCGCTAATTAAAATTAACGCCACTGATTTGCCTGAAGTCACACGAGGGGATCCAGAAAATCTTAAAGTAGGTGAGTGGGTGATTGCGATCGGCTCCCCATTCGGTTTTGAACATAGCGTCACTGCGGGCATTGTGAGTGCTAAAGGGCGTTCTTTGGCACAGGAAAATTATGTTCCATTTATACAGACGGATGTTGCGATTAATCCAGGAAATTCAGGTGGACCTTTATTTAATATGAAAGGAGAAGTGGTCGGCATTAATTCTCAAATTTATAGCCGTACGGGCGGATTCATGGGGTTGTCTTTTGCCATACCGATCAATGTAGCTACTGAAATTGCTGATCAACTAAAGGTTAGCGGTAAAGTAAGTCGAGGAAGAATCGGTGTTATGATTCAAGAGGTAACCAAAGAATTGGCTGAATCTTTTGGATTAACGGATAGTAAAGGAGCATTAGTTGTTTCTATTGAAAAAAATGGTCCTGCGGAAAAAGCGGGGGTTCAAGCGCGCGATATTATTCTGAAGTTTGATGAAAAGGAAGTTTTGACATCTTCAGATTTACCCCGCATAGTTGGCAATACTAAACCAGGATCAAAAGCAACTATTCAAGTTTGGAGGGATGGTGTCTTAAAAACCGTTAAGGTCGAAGTTGGAGAAACGCCTTCTGATGAGGTGTCAGAAAATCGAAAACTCAAGCAAAGTAATAAACCAGATACTTCAAATCGTCTTGGGTTGGCATTAAGTGAGATTACTGATGAACAAAAGAAACAGTTGGAGATCGCCAATGGCTTACTGGTTGAAGACATGCAACCTGGCATTGCCAGCAGTTCAGGAATCCGCATTGGCGACATTATCCTTGGATTTAACAGTAAGGATGTAAAAAGTGTTGTGCAATTTAATGGATTGCTTAATCAAGTTAAGAGTGGGAAAAATATTGCACTGCTTGTAAAAAGAGGAGATATCACAACTTTCATTACAATGAAACTCTCCGATGATGACAAAGAAAAATGAACCTAACCTTCTTCCTTCCGAGCAAATACGAGAACTGATCATCTATGGCCGTGAAGGCTGCCATCTTTGCCAAGATATGATGCTTGCTCTGCAGCATTTGCAGCAGCAAGTATCATTCGATTTCAAGGTTGTTGATATTGATTCCGATCCAGAACTGGTTAAATGTTACGGAGAGCGAATTCCAGTATTGATGTCACCGTTTACCAATCAGGAGATTTGCCATTATTTTCTCGATTTAGCAGCTTTAGATGATTATCTTGGTAAATTTCGTTAGAATGCTGCCTCCTTAATAGCCAATACAATATTTTTGTTTCCAGCCTGGCTGCGTGAATCTTTAAGATTGCTGGAAATATACTCTTTATATTTTATATCTGATGCAGCATATCCGTAATTTCTCCATCATTGCTCATATTGATCACGGCAAATCAACGCTAGCGGATCGTATTATCCATCTGTGTGGTGGTTTATCCGATCGGGAAATGGAAGCGCAAGTATTGGATTCTATGGATCTAGAGCGTGAAAGGGGCATTACTATCAAAGCCCAAACAGCGGCTTTACGCTACAAAGCAAGGAATGGTGAAACATACTTACTGAATTTAATTGATACACCAGGACATGTTGATTTTTCTTATGAGGTTTCGCGTTCTTTAGCCGCCTGCGAAGGTGCCCTTTTGGTAGTTGATGCTTCACAGGGCGTTGAAGCGCAAACCGTTGCGAACTGTTATACAGCGATCGAGCAAGGTGTTGAGGTTATTCCGGTTTTAAACAAAATTGATCTCCCGGCTTCAGATCCGACCCGTGTCATCAGCAACATTGAAGAAGTAATAGGAATTGATGCACAAGATGCGATTAAGATTAGTGCAAAAACAGGAGAAGGTGTAGAAGATGTTTTAGAGGCTTTGATCGCTAAAATTCCTGGACCGAAAGGCGATCCGAATGCGCCCTTAAAAGCCTTAATTATTGATTCCTGGTTTGATAACTATGTTGGTGTCGTGATTTTAGTCAGGGTGATGGATGGTACAGTGAAGCCCGGTGAAAAAATATTACTGATGGCCAGCAAGGCGGTGCAGCTCTGTGAACAAGTAGGCGTGTTTGTGCCAAAATCGGCTGCTCGGGATTCACTCAGTGCTGGTGAGGTGGGTTTTATCATCTCCGGTATCAAAGAACTGAATATAGCAAAAGTGGGAGATACCGTAACTTCTGCAATTCGTCCGGCAGAAAAACCATTGCAGGGCTTTAAAGAAATAAAGCCACAAGTATTTGCCGGTTTATATCCCGTAGAATCCAATCAATATGATGCATTGCGTTCAGCATTGGAAAAATTGAAATTGAATGATTCGTCACTAAATTTTGAACCAGAAGTATCTCAAGCGCTGGGTTTCGGTTTTCGTTGCGGCTTTCTTGGGTTGCTGCATATGGATATTGTGCAGGAACGGTTAGAACGTGAATATGACATGGATTTGATTACGACAGCACCTACGGTTGTTTATCAAGTACTGATGCGTGATGATACAGTGATTGAGATCGAGAATCCGTCAAAAATCCCAGATCTTTCAAAAATTGCCGAGATTCGCGAACCCATGATTACTTCAACTATTATTGTTCCGGAAGAATATGTTGGTGCTGTGATCACTTTGTGCGTCAGTAAACGTGGAAATCAAATGAATATGCAGTATATGGGTAAGCAAGTCATGCTGACATACGAAATGCCGCTTAATGAAGTTGTTATGGATTTTTTTGACCGATTGAAATCGACCAGCCGCGGCTATGCTTCTTTGGATTATGAATTTAAAGAGTTTCGTGCCTCCGATTTAGTGAAACTGGATATATTGATTAATGGCGACAAAGTTGATGCGTTGTCCTTAATTATTCATCGAAGTAGCAGTCAGTATCGGGGGCGTGAATTAGTGCAAAAAATGCGCCAGTTAATTCCTCGCCAGATGTTCGATATTGCCGTACAGGCCGCAGTGGGTGCCCATGTCATTGCACGTGAGACAGTCAAGGCGTTACGAAAAAATGTGTTGGCAAAATGCTACGGTGGCGATATATCACGTAAACGAAAGTTGCTGGAAAAACAAAAAGCAGGTAAAAAGAGAATGAAGCGGGTGGGTAATGTGGAAATTCCACAAGAAGCGTTTCTGGCAATTTTGCAGGTCGATAATAAATAATAATAATGATGATGAGTAGAGAGAAATTTTCTTTCCCGAATTTTAGGTTGAATTTAGATAGAGATACCATAATTCAAAATAGCACCAATCGTTCAGTATCAAAGGAAATTGTATGAATTTTCCTTTGATACTTTTTATTCTGCTTATGATTACTGGCAGTGTTTGGTTATTGGATACCATTTTCTGGAAAAAAAAACGTGGCCTAAATGAGAATGAGCCATGGTGGATCGAATACCCGAAAAGTTTCTTTCCTATTATTTTGATTGTTTTTAGCTTGCGTTCCTTCGTAATTGAGCCTTTTAAAATTCCATCAGGTTCAATGCTGCCTACATTATTAATAGGCGATTTTATTCTTGTAAACAAATATATTTATGGCATAAGGCTACCCGTTATTAATAAGAAAATTTTGGAAATGGATGAACCCAAACGAGGAGATGTGTTAGTTTTCCGTTATCCAGAAGATCCATCAATTGATTACATCAAACGTGTTGTTGGTGTACCAGGCGACGTTATCACTTATCATAATAAACAGCTAATTATTAATGGGGAAGTGATTAAAATGGAATACGAGGGAGACTATAAATATATTGAACCTGGGCTAGGGTATATTTATTCCGATCGCTATTCGGAATCTCTAGCTGACGAGAAGCATTCCGTTATTATTAGTCAGGATATTAAAGGTATTCAGTTTTCAAACGTGCGGCAGTTTGAATTCCGTGATAACTGTCAGTATCGTCGTGGCGGGTTTACTTGCGAAGTGCCGGCTGGAAATTATTTTACTTTAGGCGATAATCGTGATAGCAGCAGTGACAGCCGTTACTGGGGATTTGTTCCTGAAGAGAATATTGTTGGTAAGGCGTTCATGATTTGGTGGAATTTTGGAGATTTTGGCCGTATTGGATTGTCGATTAAATAATAAGCTTTTTTCTATGAGGTGAAAACGTGAATTATCACAAGATGTCACTGAAACAAAAAGGTATTAGTCTAGTTGGCTTAATAATGTGGTCTATCGTTCTGGTGCTAATTGCTATCACTGGCCTGAGAATTGCACCTGCCTATATAGAATATTCATCGATTAAAAAAAACCTATCAGCTGTCGCTAAAGATACAAGCCTACAAAATGCAAACTTAAATCAAATAAGATTAGCATTTATTAAACGCGCTCAGATTGATGATATTAAATCCATCAGTGGTCAAGATATTAAAATAGATAGAGAAAATGGACGAGTCATTTTGAGCGCTAACTACACAGTAAAAATTCCGCTATTTTCCAATGTGTCTTTAAATATCGATTTTGAAGCAGCAAGCAATTAATACTCGAAAGATTATGCAAAATGAAGCAATATCAACTGCTACTCAGCAGTTACTGGATATATTCTGCGAACGTCTAGGATATAGCTTTACTCAACCTCAATTACTGCAAGCGGCGTTAACGCACCGAAGTCACAGCGCGCCTCATAACGAGCGTTTGGAATTTCTAGGCGACGCAATATTAAATTGCGTAATCTCAGGAATTATTTATAAACATTTCCCAGAATTGCCGGAAGGCTACTTGTCTCGGCTCCGCGCTAATTTTGTGAATCAAAAGGCATTGTCAAATATTGCACTTAGCTTACAAATGGATAAACTACTCAGATTAGGTGAGGGTGAGTTAAAAAGCGGTGGCTGTCATCGCCCATCGATTCTTGCAGATACTTTTGAAGCTTTATTGGGCGCTATTTATCTGGATAGTAATTATGTGCAAGTGGAAACAGTGATCATGGCAATCTACAAACCTTTGATACAAAATATAGACCTTGAATCTCCAGCAAAAGATCCTAAAACTTTATTGCAGGAGTTTTTACAAAGCCAGAAGCTATCATTGCCAGAATATCTGGTAGTTACAACCAGTGGTAAATCACATAAACAAAATTTCAAAGTAGAATGTGTGATATCCGCATTAGATATTCGGACTGCAGGCGAAGGTACAAATCGCCGAAGTGCAGAACAAATAGCTGCAAAATTAGCCTACGAAAAAATTTGTCTGCACTACGCGCATTAATAGTGTTTAATAAGCCCTTAATTACAACTCATCATGTCTCAGAATGACCCTTCATGCCGATAATTTTCGCACTGGTTACATAGCAATTATTGGTCGCCCCAATGTGGGTAAATCAACTTTATTAAATAAGTTGGTGGAACAAAAAATCAGCATTACATCGAAGAAAGCTCAGACAACTCGTTTCAGAATTAATGGTGTTTTGACAGATCAGCAGACACAATTTGTCTTTGTTGATACGCCTGGTTTTCAAACGCACTATACCAATGGTTTGAATGCTGCAATGAATCGCGTGGTGACTCAGAGTATGCGCGAGGTGAATGTTATATTATTTGTCATTGAGGCGATGCGCCTTGATCAGCGTGATATTGCGGTACTCAAAATTTTACCTGAGAATGTTCCGATTATTTTAGTGGTCAATAAAATTGATAAATTGGCAGAAAAGAATCGGTTATTGCCATTTTTAAATGAAGTAGCGCAAATAGCTCAGTTTTCTGACATTATACCGGTGAGTGCGATGCATAAGATTCAGCTGCTGGAGCTCCTCAATACCATTCGCGATTATTTGCCTGTTAGTCAACCTATGTACGATAAGGATGAAATTACAGATCGCAGTGAGCGTTTTCTTGCCGGAGAATTCATCCGTGAAAAACTATTTCGCTTGGTCGGCGATGAAATTCCTTATTCGACCAGTGTTGTGGTTGATCAATTTAAGTTGGAAAATCATTTGCACAAAATTTATGCCACCATTCTAGTTGATAAGCCCAATCAGAAAGCAATTGTTATTGGAAAAAAAGGAGAAAAGCTTAAACAAATAGCAAGCCAGGCGAGAAAAGACATGGAGTTGATGTTTGGAGGAAAAGTGTATTTGGAAGTTTGGGTTAAAGTTAAACGCGGTTGGGCTGATAGTGAAAGTGTGTTAAGAAATCTAGGTTATGAATAAACAATTAAGAATTCTTGGTGTCTTGGGCGTCTCAGATAATGATTGAATTAGGCGTCAATATTGATCATGTGGCGACATTACGGCAAGCGCGTGGAACAAAATACCCGGATCCAATCGAAGCGGCGTTGATTGCCGAATCTGCCGGAGCAGATGCGATCACTTTACATCTGCGCGAAGATCGGCGACATATTCAAGATCGCGATGTGGAAGTTCTGCATAACCGGCTTACGACTAGAATGAACCTGGAAAGTGCAGTTACCGACGAAATGATTAACATCGCCCTGAGAATAAAGCCTCACGATATTTGTTTAGTGCCTGAGAGGCGCGAAGAATTGACAACTGAGGGTGGTCTCGATGTTGTGAGGCATTTCGATCAGATCAAGCGTGCATGCCAAAAATTGGGAGAAGCGGGGATACGTGTTTCATTGTTCATCAACGCTGACACGCTACAAATTGATGCAGCAGCTCGGGCGGGTGCACCTGTTATCGAAATCCACACTGGCAGTTATGCGGATGCACATTCATTCGATGCGCAAGAAAAACATTTTGTCGAGGTGCAGGAAGCCGTTGCTCTGGGGAAAGACCTTGGTTTGAAAGTCAATGCCGGACATGGTTTGCATTATGAGAATGTTCAAGCCATTGCAGCCATTCCTGAAATTTCGGAATTGAATATTGGCCATGCAATTGTTGCCAGAGCTATTTTTGTTGGCTTTAAACTTGCCGTGCAGGAAATGAAACAGCTCATGCTTGAGTCGCGTAAATGATCTATGGTATTGGAACGGATATTGTCGAATCAGCAAGAATTGCGCAATCGTTAAATCGTTTCGGCGAGCGTTTTGCACGGCGTATCTTAACCACGAGCGAGTTGCAGGAATATCAATCGAGCAGCAAGCCGATTCTGTTTCTGGCTAGCCGCTTTGCTGCTAAAGAAGCATTATCTAAGGCAATGGGTACAGGTTTACGACATCCGGTTAGCTTGGCATATATTACGATCACTCATGATGGCTTAGGAAAGCCATTTTTTCAATTTCATCCTGAGCTCGATCAATTACTTTCCGATCAGGGAATCACGCAGCATCATCTTTCTATTAGTGATGAAATCAATATGGTGTGTGCTTTTGTCGTATTGGAGAAATAATCGTGTTGCTTGGGCCAGTGATGCTCGATATTGTCGGAACACAACTTTCTGAGGGCGATATCAAAAGACTTTTACACCCACTCACAGGCGGCGTCATTCTATTTACCCGCAATTATGAGAATCACCGTCAGTTAACTGAATTGACACAGCAGATATATATGTTACGAACTCCGCATTTGCTGATTGCGGTCGATCATGAAGGTGGGCGTGTTCAACGTTTCCGGAAAGACTTCACAAAACTGCCCGCAATGCGTGAACTGGGGAAAATTTGGGATAAACAATCGAATCGCGCCCGACATCTTGCTAAACAAGTTGGTTTTGTGTTGGCTGCAGAGTTAAATGCTTGCGGGATTGATTTCAGTTTTACACCGGTGTTGGATCTTGACTATGGACAAAGCTTTGTGATTGGCGATCGCGCTTTCCACCATGATGCGAGCGCCGTTTCGGACTTGGCGAATAATTTGATGCTTGGGCTCAAGAAAGGCGGTATGCCGGCAATAGCAAAGCATTTTCCAGGGCACGGTTATATTCAGACCGATTCTCATTTGGAAAAATCAATTGACTCGCGCCGGTACACTGAGATTGAGGTGAGCGATTTAGTTCCATTTCAACACATGATTGATTCAGGTGTGGCTGGAGTGATGCCCGCACATGTTATCTACCCAAAAATCGATTCCAAACCTGCCGGCTTTTCGAAAATTTGGCTACAGAATATTTTACGCAAGGAATTGCGATTTGATGGTTGTATTTTCAGTGATGATTTAAGTATGCAGGGCGCCGGAGATTATTTGGAATCTATGTTGTCACGCGCACAAGCTGCGCTCGATGCGGGTTGCGACATGATATTAGTTTGTAATAATCCTGTGGGAGTCGATGAAATTTTGCATGGATTGCATTGGGAAATGTCAGCAACAAGCCTGTCGCGGTTGGCTCGTTTGCATGCTAGAAATCACACAGGCTCGATGGTAAAGTTACGTGAAAATGGAGATTATGTGCAAGCATTACGTGAGATCAGCATTATTGGATGCGAGAATACCGAATTGCCATTACAGTAAGTTTGCATTCATTTGTCAAAGCAAACTATGCACAGCATATTTTATTTTGCTTTAAACTTACCACTTGGCAAAAATTTCACAAAGGTCTAATCATGTTAGAAACATTTGATGTGGCGATTATTGGTGCTGGTCCAGGAGGCTATGTTGCGGCGATCCGTTGTGCGCAGCTGGGTTTGAATACAGTTTGTATTGATGAGTGGAAAAACTCAAAGGGCAAAGCCAGTCTTGGAGGGACTTGCCTGAACGTTGGTTGTATTCCTTCCAAAGCTTTATTGGAATCTTCTGAGAATTATTTCCAAATTCAACACAAGATTTCCGCGCATGGAATTTCAGCAGAAAATGTTTCGGTCGATGTTCCGGTTATGATTGCACGCAAAGACAAAATTGTCACCACATTTACCGCCGGTATTAGTTCACTATTCAAAAAGAACAAGGTCAAGTCGATACATGGCAGGGGGACGTTGTTGAGTCGAGAAGAATCCGCTAATGCGTGGCAAATAAAAGTTGACGATAACGGTGCTACTGAAACAGTCCAGGCAAAGCATGTGATTATAGCAACCGGTTCGATACCACGGCAGTTATCTTTTGTACCAGTCGATAATGAGATGATTCTGGATAATGCTGGT
>RRZT010173705.1_pt1 | contig 19569 bp, 18 predicted proteins | sample 2165551 | NCBI WGS metagenome assembly RRZT01 (sample SAMN10456910, study PRJNA506462) | wastewater metagenome | biome: wastewater; feature: sludge; material: wastewater sludge; isolation source: wastewater sludge with Escherichia coli K12::gfp cells carrying plasmid... | place: USA: Moscow, Idaho... | reverse complement strand
GCTTTCCCACCTACCGCCAGCAGGGCGTGCTGCTGGCGCGCGACGACAGCTCCATGGTGGAGCTGGTGTGCCAACTCAACTCGACGGGGAAATCCGCGCTGGAGCTGCTGTTCTTCCGTCAAGTTTTGCCCAAGACGACTGGCGGGCCACGTTACCTCGACCCGGATCGCAGCCGCGTCCTCAACGCCGACGGCGCCTACATCCCGATCTCACTGATCGAACTGCAACTTGGGATCAAGAACCATCGTCCCGAGTACTACTCGAAGAGCGCCAGCCAGAGTGGAGAGGGTAAAACCCCTAGTAAACCATCAACTACCACGGCTAGGCGGGTCGTCCGTCTGTTGCTGAGTCTTGGGATCATTCGTCCAAGCAGCATCCGTCTCTGCCGCGAGGTGGGGCAAATCCGGAACAGGTCAAAGGGGCATCGTAAGGCTGACGGGACGCGCGCTGACGAGACGCTGTTCGTCCCCGTTTACGAGTGGAACACCGATCGGCTGTCCACCATTCCAGAATGGTGGACAGAGCGAAGCGGCGAGGCCGGGCGTAGCGAGTCCGGTTTCAAGGAGGCTGCCCGTCGCATCTGCGCGCTTCTGCGGGACAAGGCCGCAGTCGTCCGAGACCAGCTCCCCGACGTCATCCGCGAGCTGGTCCCCGTTGAAGTGTTCGGAAGCTCCGAATGGCGCGAAGTCATCATCAAGTACGTGTCCGACCCCCATCCCCCCGTGCTGCCCTGCTGGGACCGCGGCGCACCTTTCACAGCCAAGGGTGAACACCAACAGGCCCTGCGATCAGCCTGTGACAAGGGAGGAGACCTCTCCAAGCTAGATGTCGAAGTGTTCCCGGTACAGCCACCGGTCATAGGGATTCCCGGCCGGACGGTTACCGTCAACGAAGACGAGGTTCCCCAGGCGAAGGAGGCGGCCATGGTGCGGCTACCTGACGACGATCCGTGGATGATCGCCATCGCCGAACAGGAGGCTGAGTCGGACGCTGCGTCACCAGCAGCTCGACAGCGGGGAGTGTCGATGGCTGAACGTCAGCGTCGACGTCAGGCGAGCGAGGACGCTGTCCGACTCGCTGGGCAGGCTGCGCTCGATGAAACACCTAAGCAAGCCGCCAGACGAGAAGCGGCGGCAGCTGAGCGCACGGTGCGCCGCGGCGCTGAGGGGGAGAGGTCCGAGGCCGTCGCCGATATGTGGCGGGAACTGAAAGCTTGGCTCCAGGAGGATTGCCCCGACCTACAGCTAGTCGATCCAGTCACTCACAGGCCGGATTCACGAGTCATCGCGGGGTTGAAGACTCTGCTTGGCCGGCTTCATTCAGGGCCGAACGCTGAGTTGGTGGCTGCGGCCGCGAAGGTCGGGGGTCCTGTTGCCGCGATCAAGATGACACTCCAGGCGGCGCCGCGGCCCCGCACACTGAAACTCAGTGAGGCGTGGGTTGCTACGAGCCTGTCGCGGGCTGCTCGTCGCGGGTCGTATACCGAGGTGGCTGAACGATCCCGCCTGCTGTCAGAAGGCGCTGCGGGGGGCAAGACCGAGGCGGAACTCTCCGCTCAGGAAGACCGCGCTATCGCTGCGGGGCAGGCGGCGCGCGCGAGCGATCTGGCGGCGCTGCTCTCCGAGATCGAAGACGAGTCTGCTCAAAGCAACGGGCTACGCTCGACGCCCCAGTAGAGTTCCCGGCTGTCCGGCTAGCGTGGCGAACATGACCACCAACGCGATCTGCGAAACGTGCGGGAAGAACTTCGTGCGGCTCTACCCGTCGCCTCGGATCAGGGTCTGCCCCGATTGCGTCAGGGCCAAGGTCCAGCCCGTCCAGGTGGCGGTGCCGGTTGTCCCTGCAAATGTGGCTCAGGCGCGTCGGGACCGCCTGGCCACAAACATAGGCGTCCGCCCCTCGCAGCTCCTGCAGTTGGGCGCCTATCTACCTGAGCAGGCCGCGGCTGCGGCCGCGGTGCACGGCTTCGTGAAGAAGGTGTCCGACGGCGAGACTGCGAACCTTCTGCTCATGGGGGCCTCGGGACTGGGGAAGTCGTCATTGCTACTGACTGCCGTCGACGCGCTGATTGCGCGCGGAGTGCCAGTCACCGCGATCTCAGCGTTCACTGAGCATGACCTTCTGGTTCCTGCTGAGGGTGAGTTCAATCGTGCCCGAGACTTCCTGTCCGTTTGGACGGTACGTGGTCGGCCTGAGTCCCTGGATGGTGTGCGGGTGCTGCTGGTCGACGAGGTTGGGCGTGCTCGGTTCCCTGCGAGCTTGTCACCTGAAAGCGCGCGGCAGGACATCCTGAACGCTGCAGCTGCCCTGGGGGTTTCCCTGCTGTTTGCCACGAACTTGACCCGTGAGGGGATCACCGAAGAGTTCGGTGACGCTGCGCTGAGGTCGCGGTTCTGGTCGCGTTTTGGGCCGGACGTCAGCGTCCTGACTGGGCTGGATCGCCGGTACAGGGACGACACGTGAATGACGAGGAGCATGCTGCATGTGCCGATCTGCCCTTTGAGGAAGGGGAGCGCCTGTTCTTCTCTCCCAGCGTTGGTGGAGGGCTGAGGCGCACATCTCGATGGCCTCGTCCCGACAGCCACGCAGATGCGAGGGCAGTGTGTGCTAGCTGTCCGTTGGTGGAGAGTTGCTTGGGGGAGGCTCTGCAGCAAGATGAGTTCACGTTCCGGGTGTTGTCGCCGGAGGAGCGGGCGGCGTTCGGGGGCGTCAGGGAGAAGCACCACAGGCACAAGGCGCCGGCGTTGTCACGAGACGAAGTGTGGAACAGGGTCTTGGGCTCGAATCTTCCAGCGATTCGAGTTCTGTCCGCCCTGTTGGATCATGATCGGCTGCTGCTGAGGGGTGACTCTGCGCATGTTGGTGTGTGGGTGGCTGGCGTGGGATGGTCTGCCGACACCACCAAACATGCCCTACCGCACCCAATAGGTGCGGTAGGGCATGTGGGGGTGTTAGGGGTTGTTGATGAGCACCGCGTCAACGGTGGCTCCTGACGGCTCCACGAGCCGCGTGCCGTCGCGGCGCACCGGACTTCCCTCGGCCACGAACCGTCGTACATCCTCGACGAGGTCTTGCAGAACTCGTTGAAGCGGGCGCCGACGCACGGGACGGCTGGCCATGTCAGCCATGACGATGAGGGTGTCTGCCTCTGGCCAGACGAACAGGGAATCGCCCACCTTGCCGGTGGTGCCGGGCATGCCGTGGATCGTCCACGCATAGCCGACAGCCCCCTCAACGAGTTCGCAGCGGCCCCCCTCGTCCAGCTCTGCATCAGGGAGCGGCGACGTGAGCCGGATCGCGAGCTGATCGAAGGACCCTTGCATTGACTGGGGCAGGTCGTCGGGATCGTAGAACCGGCTGCCCTGGTAGGTGAGTGCGGGGGAGGGAACAAACATGGGGGACCTCTCAATCAGGGGACGAGCATGGCGAGGGCGGGGAAGGGGCTGAACCACCACAGCCAGCCCCATCCCCACCAGATCGGGGTTACAACTGGGCGCCGAGCCCAAGTTGGTCGACGGGCTGCCCGTAGACCCGCCCTAAAGCCTCCGCAACCAACGGCACATCCTCGGGATGCGGGCACTGCGACAACAGGCTTTGCGCGGCCCAGAACTCAGTGAAGCCCGCCGCAATGAGTCGCTTCGCGGCGAGAAGTTCTCGCATCTGGGGGACCCAAACCGGCTGGGCGTCGGGGGTTCGCTGGTTGCGGGTGTGCAGGTTCTCCGCGACCGTGACCAGTCGTCCTGGGGCTCCCAAGGTTCGAGCGGCAACGAAGTCGGTTGTGACCTCGACTGCGACCGAGAACCGAGAGGTGAGCGCTTCGGGCAACCCGTTGCCGCCCATCTGGTCAGGGTTGAGGGTGCCGATCAAGCAGAACCCCGGCTGAGCCACGACCAGCGGGGCGTCGGGGCGGTCATCGAACCGGATGACACCACGGCCGTCAGTGGCCGCATAGAGCACGCTCATGCACTCGGAAGGCAGCCGGTTGACCTCATCGGCCAACAGCGCCCAACCGTTCTCCATGGCGAGGGTCAACGGCCCGGGGACGGTCTTCCAGCCACCATCGGGAGTGGGGGCCAGTTGGCCGACCATCCGTGCGACGGTGAAGTCTCCGTCGCAGTTCATGGTGACCAGCTCGGCGCCGTGAGCAGCCTCCGCGAGTGCGGTCTTGCCCGACCCTGCGGGACCACGCAGGAGCGTGTGAATCGGCTGGGGCTGGGAACGGAACAGACGCAGGGCGTGCACGTCGGCCATTCCTCCCAGATCGCGGGCCATGTACTGCTCCCCGTTGGGGCGGTAGAACTCTTCGCTAGTGGCCGTAAGGCGCGCAGCACGCTCAGCGACCGGGGGACGTGCCGAACGTCGACCGGAGGTCGTGTTGGATTGCATCGACATGAGGGCAGACTCGAACTGGGCCACCACGGAAGCGAGGTCGCCGGGCACAGTCGACTCGGACCGGAACCGGTCCCAAGCCGACAGGATGGTTTCAGGGTCAGCTCCGTCGGGGACATCCATCACGAGGGCCGTGATCGGCTGGCCGTACTCTCCGGCTGCGCCGCACTGGGATTCCATCTTCGCTGTCATCTTGGCGACGGCCTTGGCTGCGGTTCCAACGTGCTGAAGTCGCTTGGTGCTGACAGGTGAAGTCCGAGGCCCGTTGGCCGAGAAGTAGTGACCGGAACTGGTCGCGAGACCGATGTACTGCTTGCCCGTATCGAGGCCGGTCGCTTGGTATCCGACGAGGTACATGTTGGAGCCTTTCGTGGTGGTGGTTACTCCGACATGAGGCAATCTAGAAGCGGGAGCCGACAGCCGGCAGTGGCCTTTTGGGGGCGTGTGCAGTCGGGCCGTGGCCGGCGCCTGGTCAGCCTCAGCGAACCATTGTGAGTCGCCGTCTGGGGCTCGTTGTCTGCGCCACAGAGCGCCCGCAGCGAGAACCCTGTCCGGCGGAGAATCCACCGGGGTCGACGCCGCGCACCGCCGAAACAGACGGCTACTGGCAATCAAAGGGGGCTGAGACGGTAGAACCGTGAACAACACATCCCGCACGGAAGGCCCGCCAATGAGCGACACGACTGATCTCGCCACGGTGTGGCAGACCCCCGGCAGCGCCCCGTGGCTCGGCCTGTCAGCGCGGATGCTCGACTTCCTCCACATGGCAGCAGACCGCACCGATCTCATTGCGGTGGTGAACCCGCAGCCTCGACACAGCGCCGCCCCCGCATGTTTCCTGCCCGACCGTGCAGAGATTCATTTCAACGGGGAGAAGATTTTCACCCCCTTCGAGACTGACCCCGACTGCATCGACCCCACCGACCCAGCAGACCGCGCACTATGGCCGCATCTGATGGGGCTCGCAACCCACGAGGCAGCTCACGCAGCTCACCCGCTGAGCATCCCGGTGGGGACGCCCGCGGACGTGGCGAAGTGGGCGACCTGCCTGGATGAACCGCGCATTGAGACGCGCATGGCCACGGAGAAGCCCGCGTTGCGGGTGTGGCTTCGCGCGGCCGCTGGTTGGTACCTCGGGAAGGACGGCTACAAGATCGACGGCACAGCGGTATCCACTGCCGCCCAGGCGGTCGTTCTGGCCATTGGGCGTCAACGAGGTGGGGTACTCGACCTCCACGAGGTCGCGCCATTGATTGAGCAGGCCCAGGATGTGTTCGGCGCCGACTATGAAGCGCTGATCGCTGCGGTAGACCTCGCACTGGGGGCCGAAGATGGTGACACGGCGAGCATGATTGCTGCGGCCGAGGTCATCGCCAAGCTGGTCAAGGACGCCCAGGAGGACGCCGACGACAGTACCGACGGGCAGGGCGGCGGTCAGAGCGAAAGCGCAGACGACCAGGGCCGGGAAGGTGGCCAGGGCCAGCCGGACGACGGCGAAGGCTCGGGCGAAGCCGGTCAGCCGGACGACGGCCAGGGAGGTAACGAGGCTGCGCACCAACTGCCTTGCGGGTCGTGGACTACAGGGGCTCTGCCGGAGGGCGAAGACCCGACGGAGCAGGACGACACCTATCTCCCCCAGCCGGGGGAGGGGACGCTACGCGCTATCACTCAGGAGGTCGGCCGGCAGATCGCGCAGCATGTTGCGGATCAGGTGGCGCCGAAGATGATGCGAGCTACTGAGGATCGCCAGACCAAGGATGCCGAGAGCAACCGTGCAGCGGAGTCCGCCAAGGCAGTGTTCGGGGGGACGCAGCCAGCCACCATCGTGGTCCGGAGCCGCGTCCCAGATGCGGACCTGCTGGACCAAACGCGTCGGCTCACAGGAGCACTGCGACGGGCCAGCCTTCGGGGTTCGCAGCGGGTTCGCGTTGCATCGCCCACGCCTCCTGGCCGGATGCGAACGGCTGAACTGGTTCGGCGCGAGGGGCAGATCGCACGGGGAGTCCGAGTCACGGCGATGCCGTGGCAGCACGTGCACCGTCGCGAAACCCCCGCGCCGACGATCCGGGTCGGTATCAGCGGAGACGTTTCAGATTCCCAGACGTACGCGCAGCAGCGGACCGCGGACCTGACGTTCGCCCTTGCCCAGGCCGTGCGGGCTGTGAACGGCGAAGTGGCGGCGGTGGCATGGAACGTGAACGCCGCTCCCATCCTCCATCCCGGTTCGACACCGCGCCACGTGGTGGAGGCGCGCTGCGCCGGGGGATCGACGGGATGCCCACTGTCGCTGCGTGCCCTGGACGGTGCGCTGCAGTTGACGTCCCGCACCGATGGGTTGCGGGTGCTGGTCGTGGTCACAGATGCGGCCCTGCCGAACTACCAGGCTGCGCGCCAGGAAGTGGCGCGGCAGGCCCGCGCCGGGGTCCACGTGCTGTGGGTCACTCCCTACCCAGACCCTGACATCGGGCCCGCGGCGAAGAACGTGGTCCTGGACCCTCTCAGCGTCGACTATGGGGCTGTCATCGGGGCCGCGCTCGCGGGGATGCTGGAACGAGCCTGACCGGGCCGTCGGCGCGGCCCGCGTGGTCGTGCCGACGGTCTGATCGGCGCGCGTTGGCACGAGCTGCCGGGGCTCGGCGCCTGTGAAGCTGTCCGCAGACGGCCAGGAAGTTGGTATCGAGCGCGGCCCGGCGGTTGGGTTGAGGTTCGAGGCTGCGCATTGGGGAAACTGGCCTCTGCTGGAGCGCACGGCTCGCCCGTAGCGTCCTTGGCATGAACGCAACAGACTTCTTCGGGCCCGTCATCAGTACCTACACACGCAAGCAAGCGTTGCAAGACGGGGAACTGATCGACCTGTCACGGCAGGCGCGCGCCGGCCGCATTGTGTGGGGGATGGCCATCACCCGCGGCGCGTACGGTGTTCTTGAAGGGGAGGACGACCAGCAACTGACCGCTGCCCGCCTGGACGAGCTGATCCAGCTCGCGAAGCGCACGATGTCGGCAGCAGCCAATGAGGTCGCAGCAGGAACCCGTCTTCTGATGGCGTTCCCGCTCCCGGGCGGAGACCAGCCACTCGATCTCCATGTCGGCCCAGACGACGACCTCCAGCCGTGCCTCACGGTCATGCTGGTGAACGAAGACTGACGCCAGACCGCCGCCCCTTCGCCCCCAGCGGGTGAAGGGGCGGCCTTGTGCTGACGCAGGACGTTCCCGGGCCAGGTGGCAGCATCGTCGCTGTGAAACACCTGTCCGCTGTGGCCGGCCCGTGATGGCCCGCCGATCCACAACACGTTCCCGCGGCGCCACCCGAAAGACGCCTCCCCCGCTTCCTGCGAGAGGACCAGGAGAGCGGTACTGGGTACTCGACGTCCCCTACGAGGAACGAGCGCTGCTGGTTGGCTCTGGGGCCGTGTGGAGGGGGGATTTGAAGGTCACCCTCTGGGTTGGCCCGAGGCTTCCCACTGGCCTGGCGGCGTTCGAGTCCCAACCGTTCTCACACGAACGCTTCGTCGAGGATGCGCTCAACGGGACACAGCGTGAGCTGAGCGAGACTGGGATGCGTTTCACCCCTCGCCCTCTGCAGGTGGAAGGAGCCCGCGCCATCGCGCGCCGGGCCGCCGCCGGCGGCTCGCAGTTCCTGCTGGCTGACGAGCCAGGGGTTGGGAAGACGATCACAGCGATCATCGGCGCCAAAGCGGTATGCACGCTGCGCAAGGGGACGAGGATTCTCGTAGTCGCGGACCGACCAGCCGCCATCACGTTGGGGCATTGGCGTCGCTCGATCCTGGGAGTGGGGGACGGCGGGTTCACGTGGCTCGTGACCACCTGGGACCGCATCGGCAAGGTCAAGGGGCACGACTGGGACGTCGTCATCGCCGACGAGGCTCAACGGGTCCGACACACGACAACGCAACGCTGGCAACACTTCCTCCGGCTGTCCGGATTCGCCCGCAAGACGCGGCGCCCGTTCGTAATCTGTGCGACCGCCACGCCGTCGCACACACCGCTGGAGTTGACCTACTTGTCTGGCCTGTTCGCCGACGTGAGAGGCGGCTCGGCGAAGGACTGGGTCGAGGCATTCCCCGAGCATCTACGACAGAACGGAATCGGTATCACGTCCAGTCGGTACGGTCCTGAATGGAGCGAGGACCCTGTCCGGCGGGCAAGCGATGTGCGGCGGGTCTTGGGGTGGATGACATCCCAGACACCCCCAGCGATGATCCATCGGGAGGCGCCGCAGGGCCCACCGGAGATCAACGGGATGGCGGTGCGCCTCACGCCTGCTCGGTACCTGCAATATCAGGCGGAGTGGGCGGAGTTCTGCGCAGCGATGAACCTGGCTCGTCGGGGCAAGGATGTCGCGCGCGGGCGCGCAGCTCTGCTGCGCTATCGACAGAAGGCCGGTCTGCTCCGGGTCGACGCCACAGTCGAATGGGTCATCGGGCAGGTGGAGGCTGACCGGCAGGTCGCCGTGTCGGTCCAGTACGTGGAAACCGCGGCAGTGCCGATCCGGGAAGGGCTCGAAGCTGCTGGCCTGGCTGTAGCGGGCATCTACGGGGGCCGCCCAGACGGGGAAAGGGAACGGCTGCGGTTCCAGACGGGGAAGGCGCCCGTGGTGGTGTTCACTCCGACTGCGAGCATCAGCCTCCACGCCGGGGAGAAGCTGTCCGCTTCGTCCGCGGCCTCGTCGACGCACCGCGTGGGCGTATTCCATCAGCCTCGCTTCTCCGGCATCGAGGGGCGGCAGATCATCGGTCGCACACATCGGGACGGCGTGAGGTCGCCGTGGTGGCTCCTGTACTGCGAAGGAACCGTGGAGGAGCGGGTCGCGCGGGTGATGATCGAACGCATGGGGCAGGCCGCTGACACGGTCGGCGGCGACACCACTGCGCTGGCGCAGGTTGCACGGTTCCTAGGAGCTGATTGGCTTCCCGCCCAAGACCTGACCGACGCGTAGCGGGCCGATCAATGGGAGCTTGGTGCCTGCCAACTCGGACGCCGGCCCATGCCGGAAAGTGAGGGCTTACAAGCTCCTGCCGGCCGACCTATCGTTGGTGGCAACAGACGGGGAGGAAGAGCCCCGAAGCCAATGAGGAGGGCATCATGATCGGCTACGCCGACATCACCGGGCAGGTCACCATCACCTACGGAATGACGTACGAGATGGCCAAGCAACTGCCCTACTGCCACGGGTTGAAGCTCGACGAGGGCCGCATCTATGCGCCGGTTCGCGACGAGAAGAAGGCCATCTCCAGCATCAAGCTCCAGGCCCAGACTCTCGGCCTGGGCGACTTCGCCCCCGAGAAGGTCGCCGCGCGCGCCGCCCGCGCCGCAGCTGCGGAGGTCCACAAGGCCGCCACACTGGTAGCTCCGGCCGCCCAGCCGCCGGCGAGCAGCTACAGCCATCGCGAGTACTGCCCAGGCTGCGGCTTGCCCCTGAATCGACATGGCGAGTGCCGCGAGTGCGGCGTCATGGACGTCTACTGACACAACTGCTGGGTCCCGACAGATCACAGCACCCACGACGACGAGGGGAAATCATGAGCGACATCAAGGCAGTCTTCGAGCAGGCAGCAGCAGCACACACAGCAGTCACGGTCGCCGTACACACGGCTCACAAAGAAGGGCTGAACGCCCGTCAGATCGCCGACCAGGCGGGCGTCGCCCGAGGTGTGGTCACGTCGATCCTTCAAGGCCGCCAGGCTCTCCCGCCGGTGGTCTACCTGCGCGGCCGCGGCGCACGACCTGAGGACTGGGCTGAACTGGAACAACTTCTCAGCGGTCATCACATCACCCACGACCGGACCCAAGCCTGGCATCTGGCCCGCGGTGGCCATCTGGTGGTCCTGTGCGACTTCACCCCTGTGGGGGCGCAGACGGTCCGCGTCGGCGTTGTCGAAGCGAAGTACGCCGACGACGCCGACGTCGTCGCTGGCGAGCAGGCTCTTGCGCTGCCGATGGTGGCCGGTGGGCTGACCGCTCGGCCCACCCGGCTGGTGACGGTCGAGGGCGCCGAGCTGCCGCAGGCGCGGCTCGATGTGCCGACGCTGGCGGGAATGGTCCTCACTCATGCGGGGGCCCTGTGAGTGACCTGCTGGGTGGCACATGCTGGATCGGTGAGCATCCGGGCGATGGGTCGGATGTTGCCCATCTGCTGCTCCATCGGACGACCACGGTCGAGTTGGGTGCGGTAGTGAAGCTGGCTGCTCTGGCGTCGATGTGGGGCATGACGGATGCCACCGCGAGCGAGCCGAGCCCCGCATCGACGCTGTGGGTGGATACCGACGCCCGGGTGCTGCACCAGCCAGGCATGACGATCGACGTCGACGCGTCAGGCGACTGGTGGGCGGCCGCAGTCGCGCACCGCCTGGTCGTGGTCAGCCTTACGTCACGCCCGCTGTCCACTCCAGGCCTCCGAGAGGTCAACGAGCTGATGGGGACCGCGATGCCAGATGAGCTGTGGTGCGCGTTCGCGCACGTGACATCAGGGAGCCCCTTCACGCCACCATACGGTGGTGCGATAGTGGATGTGTCGGCAGGGGAAGAGCCCCAGCCGAGACATCAAGGGAGAACACCATGAGCACCATCACTGCCCAGCTCACGTTCATCAATGACGGCCCCCACCTGGTCGACCCCGACGACTGGGCCGGCCGCAGCACGTTCTACGACACGGTGACCCTCACCGACTCTGCCACTGGTCAGACTCTCGGAGAGGTGCGGGTCGAGGCCTCCGAGGATCGCGAGCCCTACGAGGCGGCGATCCGGAGCGTCATTGGAGACCAGCCGTTCACCTGGGTGGAGTGAGGTGAAGAGCCTGTCGTCGGCTCACGTGGCGGCGGTCCGAGCAGCGACCGGGCTGACGCTGGACCAGATGGCCAGCATGCTGCACGTCCATCCGCGCACCGTTCGTGCGTGGCAATCGGGGCGGAACGTCCCTTCGGACTCCGCGTCCGCAGCGATCAGCGCGCTGCTTGCCAAGCACACTGAACTGGTGCGGCGCCTCGCGACCGGCGATCAGGGAGTCACGATCACCCGCGAAGAACGGGTTGGAGACTTGCCGCGCGGATGGTGGTTGACGGCTGCAGGGCAGGCGTTGGCCGTTAACCCTGCCATCGAGGTTGAGTGGGGTGTGTGAAGGGGGCAAGTTCACGGGCGGTGACGGTGTTGGCGGGAGGTGTACGACGGCTAGTCCCTAGCTCCGACCTTTCGGCTGGTAGCAGGTAGAGGAAGCCGCTCGGAAACCTCCCCCCATCTGGGGGGAACGGGCCGCGGAGGTAAACCACGTAGCCGGAGAGGTGATGGGACGAGTCCATGGCTGGCTATGTCCGAGGTTGCCTGGGTGTGTCAAAATCAGACGCAACAACAAGACCCTGTCCGCTGCGTCGGGCACACCGCAGACCCCCGGAAGGATGACCTCATCGTGCTGACAGCACCGGAAGCCGCCGAAGCACTCGGGCTCACCGAGCGCGAGTTGTGGGCCAAGGTCGACGCCGGCGCCTTGCCCGCGCCAGACCGATTCCGGAAAGGGAAGCCGCTCTACAGCGAGGCAACCGTCGCTAACCCCAAACCCCGCGTCCGCCGCCCTGGGATGGGTCGGGATGAGCACATCCTCAACCTCTTCGACGAAGTCGCGTTCTACGCCTTGAAACACGGCGACGCCAACGTCCCGCAGCGGGCGTTGGGGAGGGTCGACTACACGGGCAAGCCATTCCCGCTGGGTGACCGAGTCTCAGCACTGAGAATCGCTCGTAAACGAGGAAAACTGAACCGGCGCGAGATCGCGCTGTTCAACGCGCTGCCAGGGTGGACGTGGGACTACGGCGATACGCAGTGGCGCCTTCGATACCAAAGCGTGGTGTCCCGGTACCCCGATCAGATGACCGAGGCCGACCGCGTGTGGCTCAGCATCCAGCGCAACAGGTTCGAGCAGTTGCGCCCCGACTGGCAACGGCTACTCACCGAGATCGACGGACTGCTCGACGTCAGCAGCCACATCCGAGCACGAGCGTTCACCGAGGCCGCGGTCGATTGGCTGAACCAGAACCCGGGGAAGACGATGGCGGATGTGGCCTACGCCACCGTCGTCGAAACCGCCGACGGGCCGTACAAACTCGGCGTCAAGATGACGTACTACCGCCGCCGCTACAGGGGTCTCGAAGGCGCGGGTAAGACGAAGCTGTCCGCCGAAGACGCTGCACTGATCGAGTCGCTACCTGGGTGGAAGTGGGAGATGCGACCCCGGGGCGGGCACAACAGCAAGGGAGCCCTGCGCTCGGTCTGAGTGTCCGGTCGCACCAGTACGGTGCGGAGGGTGAACGATTCCTCCGGGCTGCTGCAGCGTGCCGTATCGGCACACGAGCGAGCGAAGCGATTGGTGGCCCAGAACCGAGCCGACCACAGGATCAAGGCGATGGCTGCTACAGCGCCGACGGCCTGGGACCTCGCCATGGTGGAATCCGCGGAAGGGACCCTGCCTCGGGAGTCCTTGACGGAGCCCGACACCCGCGGATGGATGCCACCAGGATGGGTCCCGCCCACCCTGGCTGAGCGGGTGGAACGGACCAAGCAGACGCAGCAGACGCAGCAGTCAGCGACTGCTCCCGCAGAGTTCGCCTACGACGGGACCATCGACGGCCTGCGCGGCATACCTGTCACTGAGTTGGTAAGCGTCTCGGGAGACCTTGCCGAGAAGCTGGGGGAGTTCGGCATCCGGAGCGTCTACGACCTCCTCATGCACATCCCCCTGCGCTACATCGACCGCAGCGTCACCACCCCCATCGCGCAGATGCTTGTCGGCCAGACATACACGCTGATCGGGCGGGTGACGAGCGTGGGTGGCATCAACCGCCCCTCGAACGGACGCCCCATGAGGATCAGCCAACTCGATGTCGCCGACGCGACGGGGAAGGTGTCCCTATCCTTCTTCAACAGCCTCTGGCGCGAGAAGGCGTTCCACGTGGACGATGAGGTCATCGTCCAGGGGTTACTCACCGACTGGACGAGCGCGCGCGGCGCCCAGTATCTGCGCATGACCTCCCCGCTCATGGATCGAACAGGTTCGTCGACCGCACGCATTCTGCCGATCTACCCACAGTCGGCGAAGAGCGACATCACCACGTGGCAGATTCATCGGGCCGCCCAGGAAGCTGTCCGACGGTTGGGCGCACTCCAGGACCCGCTGCCCACGGCAGATCACCGGGGGCTCATGGGACGAGCAGACGCCTACCGGCTCGTACACGCCCCAGACGAGGCCGGCCAAGAATCACGGGCGCGGGATCGGCTCGCCTACGACGAGTTGGTCCGCATGCAGTTGGCTCTCCTGCTGCATCGCCAATCGCAGTCCACCCGACCAGGATGGGAGCACCGCCCCACAGGGAAACTCACCGCGGCGTTGCAGGCACGACTTCCGTACCAACTCACCGGGGCGCAGGAACGAGCGCTAGCAGTGATCGACGCCGACCTACGGGCGCCGCGGCCCATGCACCGGCTCCTCCAAGGAGACGTGGGCAGCGGGAAGACGCTGACCGCGCTCCTGACGCTTCTACGCGCCGTCGAATCAGGAACACAGACCGCGCTCATGGCGCCAACCGAGATTCTGGCAACGCAGCACTATGAGGAGATCGCCGGCCTCTGTGCTGGCCTTTCGCGACCTGATGGAAAGCCTGTCCGCGTGGAGGCGATCACATCGCGAGTCAAGTCGAAGGCCCGCAGGGCAGTCCTGGCGGGGCTTGCGGAAGGCGACGTCGACATCCTGGTTGGGACGCATGCGCTGCTGGTCGACGACGTGCAGTTCGCGAGACTCGGATGCGTCGTGGTGGACGAGCAACACCGCTTCGGGGTCGAGCAGCGTGCGTCGTTGGCGGAGAAGGGGAACGGACGCGTCCCGGACATGCTTGTGATGACGGCGACGCCTATCCCACGCACTGCCGCTATGACCGTCTTCGGGGACCTGGACATCGTGTGGCTAGACGAGCTGCCTCCCGGCCGCACTCCGATCCGCACCGAGTGGGTGGAGGAACTGCCAAACAACAGCGACCCCCACGATCCGGTATGGAAGCAGGTCCGGGATGCGGTGTCCGCGGGCCGCCAGTGCTACGTGGTGTGCCCTCTCGTGGAGGAGTCAGAGACTCGGGCGGCGGCTTCGGCGACCGCAACCTTGGAAGCGTTGGCAGAGGGAGCGCTCGCGGGTCTCCATCTTGGGCTCGTGCACGGAAAGCTCAAAGGGGACGAGAAAACCGCAGTCATGGAGGCGTTCGGCCAGGGAGACATTGACGTGCTGGTCGCCACGACGGTCATCGAAGTCGGCGTGAACAACCCGAACGCCTCCATCATCGTGATCCTCGAACCTAAGTCCTTCGGGATCGCGCAGCTCCACCAGTTGCGCGGGCGCGTGGGTCGCGGCCGACACGCATCGGTGTGCATCCTGGCCGGGGAATCCAGCAATGAAGACACCACACGCAGGATCGAAGGTGTGGTCGGAACAACCGACGGCGCGCGCCTGAGCGAGATCGACCTAGAGATCAGAGGGCCAGGGCAGATTCTGGGGTCGCGGCAGTCCGGCCTGTCCGATCTGAGGGTCGCATCCTTGTCCACCGACCAGGCGATCCTCGGGGCAGCCCGAGAGGACGCCCGGAGCATCGTGGGTACCGACCCAGGGTTGCGCGCGCATCCAGTCCTCAGGCACGAAGTGGCGGATGCGCTCGGCGCTGACGCCGAGAAGTTCCTGACGGCGAGCTGACCCGCCCCAAGGTTCCCGGCTCCCCGGTTAGCCTGACGAAGTTGGCACGCAGAAGCCCCCTTGTCCATCGAGGGGAAGGGGCAGAAGAGGAGGAGCGGCATGGTCGACGATTCATGGCGTCCCACGAAGCGTCGTCCGGCTGGGGTGGGCTCTGACTCCACCCCAGGCCAGGTCGGTCTCGTTGATAGCGCGGAACCCGCATCGGCGGACGTCGCGTCCACCGCCAACGCCGGCGTCGTCGACGGCGGAGACTGGACACCTACGAAGGCCCCCCACACTGGCGGTATCACTTCGGGCTGGGAAGTTGCCACGGCAGACACCAGCGACGAGGCAGCCGCAGAGAACTGGGCGAATCTGCCCGCGGCACCCACTCGTGAACAGGCCTCCAAGCGCCCAGCGAAAGCCCCCAGGAGCCGGCGGCGCCGCGCTCGGGCCGCCATCATCACAGCACTCATCCTCGTCCTTGCTGCAGGTGGCGGCGTCGTCGGATGGAAGGCCCTCAATGCCGCCGCCATGAAGGACGTAGCTCTGGCCTACATGACAGCCATCGAGAACGCTGACGCCGTCGCAGCGCTGGCGCTCATCGACCATGTGCCAGCCGACGATGGAATGCTCAACGCGGCCACCCTGCAGCGCGCTGTCCGCCCCGCGAACGTGACCGTCGAGGCGAACATCAACGACACCGTCACAGCCAAGTACACACTGGGGGGAGAGCCCCAGGCCACAACGCTCGCCCTCAGTCACACGGATCAGGGTTGGCGCATCTCATCAGGGCTGGGAGTCGTATCCCTGCCAACGGTGGCCGCTGTCCGCGTGGATGGCGCAGAACCAACGGCGCCGCTCCTGGGCATGTCCATGTTCCCCGCCCGGTACCACATCACATCAGCCTCAGGACTTGTCGACTTCGGCACCCCTGTCGCTAACCCGAACACGCCCACCACGCTCACTGGTGAAATCGGCGCCGACGGCCGCCAAGCTGCCGTCGAAGCGTGGCGCGGTTACGTGGGTACCTGCGCTGCAGGGAAGTCCATCCAGCCGACGGGGTGCCCGTTCGGGATCACGCTGACCGAGGGCTGGGAAGTCGTGACGGACACAATCCAATGGGCGGTCATCGGCGACCCGTGGGCAGAAGCCACACTCGCTGAGACAGCAGTGCCGGGAACGGTGGAGGCCAAGACGACGCTCACGATGGCGCTGCAGGCCACCTACCGGAACGGTGACCGGGAAATCACCCGCACCGACACGGTGGCGGTCACTGTGTGGATGGTGGCCGACCTCCTCACCAACGCGACGCCATCGGTCACCTGGCGGCCGGTGTGAGCGCGCATCCCCTACCTGTCCGCTGCTTGGCAGTGGCATTCCCCAGTCGTATCCTGGGCGGCATGAGCAGCAACGTGATCCCGGCCCGCCGCACGGCGGCCGCCGATGCCTTGCCTGAGCGGGCGCGGCGTGAACTGGCTGCCGCAGTGAAGGCGGGACGTTCCCAGAGCAAGACCGGGAACGTCGCCTACATCGGAGATGAGGCGCAGTTCAGCGCCTTCCTGGACGCCCTTTGAGAAGGCTGAACCATCAGCAGTCAACTCGAACACCTAACGGCAGCCCAATGTGGCTGCCGTTAGGTGTTTCAGGGTGTGCAGGCCGAGTTTCTGGGGGTTAGAAACGTCTGACCGAACTGCGAGTATCAACGCATGGCAACCTTTGATATGACCTCCCGCTGCAAGGCAGATGTGGCCCGTCTTTCGCCAGGGTCTCGGGAGAAGTTCAAGGCTGCCGCGCTCCTTCTGGCCGAGTCACTGAACAGTGGTGCGAGCTTCCCGAAGTCTCTCCGTGTGCGGAGATTCAACAGGTCCGCGACGGAATGGGAACTGACCTGGGCGCCGAACGGCAGAGCCGTGTTCGAGTTGCACCATCCCTCACCGCTCGGGGCTACTCACAAGCACGTTCGGTGGGTGGCGGTAGGGGGGCATGAGGTGTTCGACAATCGGAGGGCGGCGAACCGCTGACCGGGGCGGGCCACTGGGGAGACCTGGTGGCCCGCCTGTTCTTTGTCTCCAGTTGACCTGTCCGCTGTTCAGCGCGCCCTGGTGGATGGGAACCCCTGACGTGCACGTTCCCCCATCTGGGGGTAGCCTGATCCACCAATGACCCGTACCGTCCTCAATGTCGGAGATTCACCCAGCATGGAGGCATAATGAGCACCGATAACGAGACCCGGAACCGGCTCCTGCCCTACGTGGGCTACGCGGGCATCGCCGGGGCAACGTTTAACGCCGACGGAATGTCAGTTGCCGAAGCCCTGGTCGCGGCCAAACTGAACTTCCGTGTGGAGAGCGTTCCCGTCGTTGGCGCCCGAGAAACCCCTCGCGGGATCGTCCATGTCGAGTCCGACTTCCAGAAGATGCTCGTCCGCGTCGACCCAGACGGCACGAGCACCGCGTTCCCCGTCATGGGAACCCGCTATCGCATCATCCAAAACGTGGACGGCTACTCAGCCATTCAAGCCATGGTCGACAAGGGCGATGCGAAGATCATCGCAGCAGCCGGGTATGGGAACCCTGTGGGGGTGAAGTCGTTCATCGCAGTCCAACTGCCTGAACCGCTGCTGATCGGGGACACGCAAGACGTCGCTGATCTCTACGTGATCGCCCGCGTGCACCACGACGGGAACGCCACCCGGCTCAGCATCGCCCCACGGCTTCGCAGCACAGGAGCCATCGTCGAAACGAACATCCGCGCGAACCCCCAATGGTGGGCGCTGGTCCACTCCGGTGACGTCGGCAAGAAGGTCCTGGAGGCAGCTACGTCCCTCCGTAAGGTCGGCAAGTGGGCCGACTCCTACCAGCGGGTGACGTCCAGCCTGCTCGCCACCCGAGTCACCTCCGAGCAGTTCAAGGAGCTGGCGCGAAAACTGCTGCCGACCCCTGCCCTGGCGTCCGACCGATCCCGTGAAGAATGGGCCGACCGTCGACGCGAGATGTTGACGCTGTTCCAGTCGGTGCGTGGAAGCTACGGCGCAGGCACCGCCTACGCGGCCTACACGGCTGTGATCGAATACGCCGACTACTACGCGCCCGCGAAGGGCGACCCGATGCAGTCCCGGCAGAAGCGAGTCATCACCGAAGAGTCCGCCAAGTTCAAGCGCAAGGCCTGGAGCCTCATCACCAACATGGCCTAGGCCACAAGGAAGGGTCGTCCGCGGTGGGGGAGGGGAAACGGTGCCTCTCCACCGCGGACGACATGTCCGGACAGGTGCCATACGGTGGAACCCACATACACCTGTCCGCGGCGTCACCCGCGGGCCAAACCGTGGGAGGACCCCATGCACGTCCCCGATCACTTCCTCAACGACGCCACGTCTGCGTCGACCGCAGTCGCGGCCGCAGCGGTGCTGGCCTACGCGGCATACCGCGTCCGCAAGGGGGAAGCCCCCGCGCCGCCGGCGCCGATCTTCGCCGCAGTCACGGCTGCCATCTTCGGGCTGCAGATGCTCAACTACCCCGTCGCGGACGGTACGAGCGGACACTTGCTCGGCGGCGCACTGGCGGCGGCTGTCCTCGGGCCGTTCTGGGGCATGTTCTCGGTCGCAGTTGTCCTCGTCATCCAGGGAGTCGTATTCGCGGATGGGGGCCTGACCGCACTGGGCACGAACGTCATCCTCATGGCTGTCATCGGGGTTCTCGTCGGATGGTTCATCTCCCGCAGCGTCCTCGCCATCACCTCCCGCCGATCCGGCCAGAAGGGAGTTGCGGCCGTGGGCCTCGCCGTCGCCGCAGGAGGGTTCGTGTCGGTCGTCTCGGCCGCGGCCGCATTCGCGGCTCTGTACGCCATCGGAGGGACCGTCCCCGTACCGCTGCCGGACCTCGCCAGCAGCATGCTGTCGGTCCATGCCCTCATCGGTATCGGAGAAGGCCTCATCACTGCGGCCGTCGTCGCGTGGGTTGCTGTGTATGCGCCTGGCTCGCTGGCGCTGACGGCAGGCGTGGGGGACGAGCAAGGAAATGCACGGAGGGCCGCGGGATCGTTCGCGGCCGTGGCCGTGGTGGCCGCAGTAGGGCTCTCGTGGGCCGCGTCGAGTAACCCGGACGGGTTGGAGGCCACCGCGGAGGCGGTCGGGTTCGCTACCGCAGCTCGCGACCATGCCCTGGCCGGTCTCCCCCTTGCTGACTACGGAGATGGCCTCGGCCTGTTCGTCGGGCTCGTCGGTCTGGTCGGAATCGTGCTGTCCGTCGCCGCTGCCATCGTGGTGCGGCGGATGCTGACTCCCCGCGTTATCGATGCTGTGCTGGCAGCCTGATCGAGCAGGTCTCGCGCCGGCCCCCACCTAGAACGGGTGGGGGCCGGCGCATCTCTAGGGCTCGGGACCCGGGGGTTACCTGTCGTAGGGGAGGGAGGTGGTGTGGGTGTCGTGGGGCCCGGGACCCGGGGGTTACCTGTCGCAGGGG
>RRZT011480508.1_pt1 | contig 19575 bp, 25 predicted proteins | sample 2165551 | NCBI WGS metagenome assembly RRZT01 (sample SAMN10456910, study PRJNA506462) | wastewater metagenome | biome: wastewater; feature: sludge; material: wastewater sludge; isolation source: wastewater sludge with Escherichia coli K12::gfp cells carrying plasmid... | place: USA: Moscow, Idaho... | reverse complement strand
GGCGCGTTCGTGTCGCTGCTCCCCGGCAAGGACGGCCTGCTGCACATCAGCAAGCTCCGCGCGCTCGCCGGCGGCGGCCGCGTCGAGAACGTCGAAGACGTCGTCAGCGTGGGCCAGAAGCTGCAGGTCGAGATCTCCGAGCTCGACGAGAAGGGCAAGCTGTCGCTGATCCCCGTCGTCGAAGAGAACGCGGACGCCTCCGCCTGATCTGTTTCTCTCTCACCTCGGCCCCCGCTGGAGTTCCCAGCGGGGGCCGTCGTGTGTCCTGGCGTGTCTGATGCCGTGCGCAGGTCACGCGCTCCGGTACGGGGCGCGTCGGTCCGCCGTCCAGCCCCCGCGTCGGTCCGCCATCAAGACGCCGCGCCGGTCCGCCAACGAGACGCCGCGTCGGTCCGCCAGTAAGACCCCGCGTCGGTCCGCCATCGAGAGCCGGCGTCGGTCCGCCCGCAAGACCCAGAGCGCGACCCACGCTGAGGGGTGACGCTGAGTTCCTCTTCGGCGCGCGGGCCCGACGTGGCGCGTTGAGTTTCGTCTTGGCGCACCCGTCCTGACGTGGCGCATTGAGTTTCGTCTTGGCGCGCTGACTCGGACGTGGCGGGCGGTGTATCGCTCGCCATGTCGCGTTCGGTGCGCCATGTGAGATCTGAGTGCGCCATGTGGGCCGTTTCGGTGCGCCACGTCGGGTCTGGGTGCGCCATGTGAGATCTGAGTGCGCCACGTCGGCCGTTTCGGCGCGCCACGTCAACACGCAGCAGCGCACCGCGTCCGAACCCGACACCGTCGACGATCATGCCCACCCAACCCGCCAAAAAAGTTATCCACAACTTGAACTCGACCCTCTTACGGCGGATGAATCGGGTGTGTTGGGGTGCGCTCCATGGAAAGTTCATTGTTCTCAACCCATCAGTTGTTCCTCGCCGGTCTGAATCAGAAGGATGTTGCTCGGCAGGTCCGCGCCGGCGAGTTGGTCCAGGTCAGGCGTGGGTTCTACCGGCCACGCGCAGACCTGACCCCCGTCGACCGTCACCGACTACTCGTACAAGCGACCGTCCCCACGTTGAAGCCGGGCGCGGTGCTGAGCCACGCGAGCGCGGGTGTCCTGCACGGGCTTCCGGTCCCGTACGCCGCGCTCAAGCGGGTCTGGGTCACCAGGTCCAGGCGGGGGAACGGTCACGTGTCGAAGCACGTCATCGAGCGCGGCTGCCCCCTCCCGGACGCCGACGTGACCGTCATCGACGGCCTCTCGGTCACCTCACTCCCGCGGACCGTGGCCGATCTGGCGCGACTGCTGCGCGCCGACTGGGCGGTGGCGGTGGCGGACGCCGCCCTCCGCAACGGTGTGTCCAAACACGACCTCGTCGCGTCCATCGCGGCTGCCCGCCGCCGACGCGGTAACGCGCGCGCGGGGTTCGTCCTCGACTTCGCCGATCCACGATCAGAGTCGCCGGGGGAGTCCCGCAGCCGGGTGATCCTCGCGCAGGGCGGACTGCCCGCACCCACCCTGCAACGCGAGGTCTGGGGCGACGTCGGCCTCGTCGGACGCACCGACTTCGCCTGGGAGGACGACGGCGTGCTCGGTGAGTTCGACGGCCACATCAAGTACGGCGCGCACCGGCGTCCGGGCGAGAGCGTGGGCGACGCGGTGGCGCGCGAGAAGCTCAGGGAGGACGATCTGCGCTCCCTGGAGTGGGGCGTCGTCCGGTGGGTGTGGGACGAACTCGACCATCCCCGCGACCTTGTCGCCAAGGTCCGAAAGGCGTTGGCGAACGGCAAGGGACGTCCCCCGGCGTCGGAACCCACGGCGTCCACCCCCCTAGGATGGGCGTCATGAAGGTTGCAGTGTTCGGGGCCAAAGGACGTATGGGTGACGAGGTCTGCCGGGCGGTGGAGGCGTCCCAGGATCTGGAGTTGGTCGCGGCGCTCGACCTCGACGACGACCCGACCCCGGCGAAGGACGCCGACGTGGCCGTCGACTTCACTGTCCCGGACGCGGTGATGGGCAACCTCGAATGGTGCGCCGCCAACGGCGTCCACGCGGTCGTGGGCACCACCGGATTCACGCCCGAAAAGCTCGAACGCGTCCGCGGGCTCTTCGCCGACTCTGACGCGAACGTGATCGTGGCGTCCAACTACTCGATCGGCGCGATCCTGATGATGGAGTGGGCGGCCCAGGCCGCCCGCTACTACGAGTCGGTCGAGATCATCGAACTGCACCACCCCAACAAGGTGGACGCCCCGTCCGGCACCGCCGCGACGACCGCCGGCAAGATCGCGGCCGCCCGTGCGGGCGTCGACGCGCCGCCGATCCCGGACGCCACCAGCGACGATCCCGACGGCGCCCGGGGCGCGCTGGTCAACGGCGTCCGCGTGCACAGCGTCCGCCAGCGCGGTCTGTTCGCCAACCAGCAGGTGCTCTTCGGCAACGAGGGCGAGGCGCTGACCATCACCCACAACAGCTTCACCCGGGCGTCCTACATGCCCGGTGTGCTGACCGCCGTCCGCGCCGTGCCCGACCTGCCCGGCCTCACCGTCGGCATCGAGGGTCTGCTCGGCATCGGCTGATCGTCGGACGCCGCGTCCTCAGAAGACTGCGCGGCCGCCGGTGACTCCCAGCACTGTTCCTGAGACGTAGCTCGCCTCGTCGCTGGCCAGGAACACGAACGCGGCCGCGACCTCGACGGGGTGGCCGGCGCGTCCGAGCGGGGTGTCCGCGCCGAAACCCGAAACCTTCGACTCCTTCATCGTGGCGGGGATCAGGGGCGTCCAGATGGGTCCAGGCGCGACGGCGTTCACCCGGATGCCACGGGGTCCCAGTTCGCTGGCCAGGTTGACGACGAGGTTGTTCAACGCCGCCTTGGTGGCTGCGTAGTCGAGGAGTGGCTCCGACGGCGAGTACGCCTGGATCGACGTGGTCACCAGCACCGATCCGCCCTCCGGCAGGACGTCGGCCAGCTCCTGGGTGAGCCAGAAGGTCGAGAACACGTTCGTCGCGAACGTGCGTTCGATCTGCAGCGGCGGGAAGTCCTCGAGGTCTTCGTGGGTGGCCATCTGGTAGGCGGCGTTGCAGACGAGGATGTCCACACCGCCGAGCTCGGACGCCGCGTCCCGGGCCAGCTTCACGTTGGCCTCGTGGGTCCGCAGGTCGCCGGGAAGCAGGACGCAGCGGCGTCCGGCCTGCTCGACGAGCCGCTGGGTCTCGGCGGCGTCATTGGACTCCTCGGGCAGGAAGCCGATGGCGACGTCGGCGCCTTCGAGCGCGAACAGGACGGCGACGGCGCGTCCGATGCCCGAGTCGCCGCCGGTGATCAGGGCGCGACGGCCGGTGAGCCGGGCGCGCGGCGTCCAACTCGTTTCGCCGTGATCCGGAGCGGGATGCAGGTCGGCCTGCGCGCCGGGCCAGTCCTGGGTTTGGGCGGGAATGCGGGACAGCTTGGCGCGTGCCATGAGGTGACCTCTCTCGTCGTCTCGGAGTCTCCACCCTAGCCACACGCAGAAACCGGTGCTGAAATCGGCGGCGGGCGTCAGAGCGCCGTGTGGTAGCGCAGCATCTTCAACGGCGTTCCGTCGGGGGAGTTCACCGTCTGGTAGGCGCCGTCCGGACCCCAGCCCGCGCTCGCGAGAAACGCCCGCAGGGGGTCGTCGGCCGACCGCACCCACCAGTAGGCGGTACTGAACCCGTCGGCTCGCAGCGTGTCGGCGATCGCGTTCAGCAGCCGCGACCCGTGCCCGGCCCGCTGGGCCCGCGGGTCGATCACGAACTCGCCGACCAGGGCGTCGTCGCCGGGGTGCGTGTCGGGCTCGTCGGCCGGACCGACGGCCGCGAAGCCGACCACCCGCGAGTCACCGACAGCCACCAACACCCGGAATTTCGCCAGCGGCGGCCGCAGGATCGCCGACTCCCAGCTCGACGACATCGTGGCCAGGTCGACACCGGCCAGCGCCTCGCGCGCCACGGCCGGCGGCAGCAACTGCTCCCAGCCCCGCCGCTGGATCGCCGAGATGGACGCCGCTTCGGCGGGCAGCGCCAGCCGAACCTGGTCGGGCGACGAGGGGCCCGGGGCGGTCGGAGGGGTGGCGGGGTCTGTGGTCACCGGGTCATGGTAACGAGTCCGCGAGAACCCCCTATGGTGGTCGCGTGCGAGAATCCCTGCGAACCCCACCGAAGCTGGCCCCCGACACCCTGCGCATCATCCCTCTGGGTGGGCTCGGCGACGTCGGCCGCAACATGGCCAGTTTCGAGATCAACGGGCAGATCCTGCTCATCGACTGCGGCGTCCTGTTTCCCGACGACGACCAGCCCGGCGTCGACCTGATCCTGCCTGGCCTGCACCTGCTGGAGGATCGGCTCGACGACATCCAGGGGCTCGTCCTGACCCACGGGCACGAGGACCACATCGGCGCGGTCCCGTTCCTGCTGCGGCGGCGTCCGAACATTCCCGTGCTCGGCTCGAAGCTGACGCTCGCGCTGGTGCGCGAGAAGCTCAACGAGCACCGCATCCGCGACACCGACCTGCGCGAGATGCGCGAGGGGTCGACCACCTATCTGGGCGACTTCGGCCTGGAGTTCCTGGCCGTCAACCACTCCATCCCGGACGCCCTCGCGGTGGCCGTCACGACGGCCGCCGGCGTGGTGCTGCACACCGGCGACTTCAAGATGGACCAGTTGCCGCTCGATGGCCGCATCACCGACCTGCGCGGCTTCGCCCGTCTCGGCGAGCAGGGGGTCGACCTGTTCATGGCCGACTCCACCAACGCCGAAACCCCCGGCTTCACCACGCTCGAGCGCGACATCACGCCGGCCATCGAGCGGGTGTTCGCCAACGCCAATCAGAAGCTCATCGTGGCGTGCTTCGCCTCGCACGTGCACCGCGTCCAGCAAGTGCTCGACCAGGCGGCCAAGCACGGCCGCAAGGTCGTCTACGTGGGCCGGTCGATGGTGCGCAACATGGAGGTCGCCCGAAAACTCGGCTATCTGCACGTGCCGGGCGACACGCTCATTGAGCTGTCGGCGCTCGACCAGTACCGCGACGACGAGGTGGTCATCATCTCGACCGGCAGCCAGGGCGAGCCGCTGTCGGCGCTGTCGCGCATCGCCAACCACGAACACCCCGTCATCCGGGCCGGGGTGGGCGACGTCGTGCTGTTGGCGTCATCGCTGATTCCTGGCAACGAGAACTCGGTGTACCGCGTCATCAACGGCCTGGCCCGCAACGGCGTCAAGGTCGTGCACAAGGGCAACGCGCTGGTGCACGTCTCGGGCCACGCCAGCGCAGGAGAGCTGCTGTACTGCTACAACATCATCCGGCCGAAGAACGTCATGCCGGTGCACGGCGAGATCCGGCACCTCATCGCCAACGCCGACCTCGCGGTCGCCACCGGCGTGCCGCGTGAAAACACCCTGGTGGTGGAGGACGGCGGCGTCGTCGACCTCAAGAAGGGGCGCGCCCGCATCGTCGGGCAGGTGGAATGCGGTTACGTGTTCGTCGACGGTTCCACCGTCGGCGACATCGGGGACGCCGAGCTGACCGATCGCCGCATCCTGGGTGACGAGGGCTTTATCTCCGTGGTCGCTGCGGTCAACCTGCACTCCCGCGAGCTGGTCAGTGGGCCCGACATCACCGCCCGCGGCTTCATCGACGGCGACAACGTGTTCGACGACATCGCCGCCGAGGTGCGCAAGGCGCTGCTCTCGGCTCTCGAAGAAGGCGCCGAGGACACCCACCAGCTCCAGCAGTTGATGCGGCGACGCATCGGACGCTGGGTGAACCAGCGATACCGTCGGCGTCCGATGATCCTGCCGGTGGTCGTCGCGACCTGATCGGTCGCGCTAGCCGGTCGCGCCGCCCGGCGGCTGTGCCCACAGCAGGGCGAGCGCGGCGAGGCTGATGCCGTCGCGCAGTTCTCCCCGGGCGACCAGGCCGGGCAGGGCGTCGAGCGGGACCCAGCGGGCGGCGTCCACCTCGACGCCGTCGGCCGTGGCCGACGCGGCGGCGTCCACGTGGACCAGCACCACAGCGACCGTCGTGCCCAGCACCCCCGAATCGGGGTGGACTCCACCCAGTACTGTGCCCTCGGCGGCCGCGATCCCGGTCTCCTCGCACAGTTCGCGCAGCCCGGTCGCCACCAGGTCGGCGTCGTCGGCGTCCGCTGCCCCGCGGGGCAGCTCCCAGAGTCGGAGGCCGAGGCCGACGCGTTCCTGCTCCACCACCACCAGCTCGCGTCCGCCGCGGAGGCAGAGCACCACGGCGCCGTCGGCCCCGAGTGTGGGCGACGGCGATCCTGTGCGGACGCGGTAGCGGGTCCCTGCCCGGGTGTCCGTGGCCTCGACGCGCAGGTTGAGGGCGTCGCCGCTGGCCCACACCGGACGCCACGTCATCGATCGGCCCTCAGGTTCAACGTGGCGGTCATGGACGCCGGCCGCAGCCGGAACTGCTCGGCGATGTCGTCATAGGGCAGGCTCGCCAGCACACCCAGAATCGCCGAGCCGACCACCACCATCCACCGCTGCGACACCGACAGCTCCAGGGCGTCACCCACCACGCTGAGGCCCGCGATCAGCACCGCCAACGTGGTGATCGTCACGATGCGGATCACGGTCACCGTGCGGGTCTGCCGATGAGACGGCGGCGTGTGCACCGCCTCGCGGCACGCCAGGGCCAGGTCGTACATGTCGTGGGGATCGCGCCGCTCAACGAGCGAACTCACCACGGGGCGTACGGTGCGGCTCAACTGTCGAAAGGCTCCCGGATCGATGACGCGCATGTGGTCGAGGATCTCACCTTCGACGAGCATCGGACGCCGCCCCTGCGGGGTGCCTGCGCGCCGATCGAGCCAGCTCCGCAGCCACGACCTCGTGGGCAGCGCCAGGCCGAACCGGCGCAGCGTGTCCAGCCTGGCGTCCTGGGCGGACGCCGAATCGCCCGTGTTGAACGTGAGGAGCAGTGCGTCCTCCCGCCACGCGATGGCCTGGTAGTAGGCCTTCGACCACAGGGTGCTGGCCAGCCGCATCTCGTCGTCGGTGGTCTCCGGGTGGGCCTCGCGCCGCGCCTCGAGGGCCGACAGCATCTCTTTGCGCACCGTGGTCTCCTCATCGAGGACGAACGCGGCCAGGGGTGCGGGTTCGAGATCCTTCCCACACGCCTCGGCCAATGCGGCCTCCTGGGACGCCAATGCGGGCGCCATGTCGATGGCGCCGGTCCAGGTGTCGACCGCGACCTGGCCCACCGTGGCGCAGGTCATCCAGCGTTCCTGTGCGGCGTGGAGCAGCCGGGTCACCGCCGCGGGCGTGCGCGCCTGATGGAGCACGTCGAGGAATCCTGCTCCCGGGAACCAGTCCGGCGCCGTCACCGGCGGGTACAGCCAGCCGCGCAGCGGCAGCGTGCCCATCGTGGCCGCCCAGGCCGACGAGGCGGTCAGGAAGGCGTCCGTGTGGACCTGCTCGAGCTGGGCGTCCAGCGAAATGTCGGCCCCGGAGCCCTCAAGGGGCGCCGCCCGACCGGCGAGGCGGGGGACCGAGCCGAACCGGGCCGGACCTGCGGCGGCGGCCGGGTGGCAGGTGATGGTGATGGGCAGGTCGGAGCCGGCCCCTGCGTCAGCCACAGGTCAGCCTGGCTGACGGCGTCCAGATTGGTCACCACGATGCGCGGCTTCACGTCGTCGCCTGTCGGGGAGTCGTTGATGGACGCCATGCTGACATCATGGCGTGCGGCAGGTCCCGGACGCCGCCGCGGGCCGCGCCCGCGGCGTCCGGTCTGGTCCTCGGTCGCGCTCACGGCGTCGATTTCCTCCACTCGGGCAGCAGCCGTTATGCTGGTGCGGTTCCAGTGCTGACATTCAGCTGCCTGTGCGCTTAGCGCCGGGCTCGTGAAACGAGAAACAAGGAGTACTCCAGTGGCTGCCGTGTGTGACGTCTGCGCCAAGAAGCCCAGCTTCGGGCACAACGTGCCTTGGTCGAAGAAGAAGACCAACCGTCGCTGGAACCCGAACATCCAGCGCGTTCGCGCCAAGGTCAACGGTGGAACGAAGCGCATGTACGTGTGCACCTCGTGCATCAAGGCCGGCAAGGTCAGCCGCTGACGCTGACATGATCCGCAGCCCGTCCCGTGGTGGGGCGGGCTTCGTCATGTCCGGGGTGGTTCCCGTGGTGAGGCGCCGGGGACTGTCGCTCGGCGCGACCTCCGGACCCTTCACCAGCCCGTCCGAAACCTGTCAGTCGGCCCGCATAGGATCTCGGGCATGAGTTCCGACGTGGTGAGTCCCTGGCGAACGGTGCCGTTTCGTGAGCTGGCGGCCAGGCTCGACGGGGTGCTGGGCGCGAAGGCCGGCAAGCAGTTCGCACCGTTGGGCGTCCACACGGTCGGCGACCTGCTGCGGCACCTGCCCCGCCGCTACCTCACCGGCTCCGAGCTCACCGACCTGTCGACGCTCGAAGAGGGCGAGCACGTCGCGGTGGTCGCCAAAGTTGTCCGCTCGGCCATCAAACACGCGAAGGGCGAGACGAAGGGCCCGCAGCTGCGTCTGGAGGCGTTGCTGACCGACGGGCACGGCTACCTCAACGTCACGTTCTTCGGCCGCCGGAACATTGTGGAGTGGTGGGACAAGCAGCTGGCACTCGGCGTCCGCGGCATCTTCGTCGGCAAGGTGGGGTCGTTCCGCGACGCGCCCCAGATGACCCACCCCGCGTTCGTGATGCTCGACGACGTCGGGCGGGTCGTCGGCCGCTCGGAAGAGAATCAGCGCATCGCCGAGTTGTCCAGGTCGGGGCTGGTGGGCATGTATCCGGCCACGTCGCAGCTCAAGACGTGGACCATCGCCGAGTGCGCGCGGCTGGCGCTCCAGTCGCTGTCACCGGCCGAGGACCCATGGCCCGACTGGGTGCGCGAGGCCGCCGAACTGCCGACCCTCATCGACGCGTTCACGTTCGTGCACCGGCCGGCGACCATCGGCGAGACCGAACGCGGCGCCCGACGGCTCGTGTTCGACGAGGCGTTCTCCACCCAACTCACGATGGCGTACCGGCGCGCCGAGGCGGCGACGCAGGGGGCCGGGCCGCGACCGCGGCGTCCCGACGGCATCCTCGCCGCGTTCGACGCGCAGCTGCCGTTCACCCTCACTGCTGGCCAACAGCAGGTGTCCGACGAGATCTTCGCCGACATGGCGCGGCAGCGTCCGATGCAGCGCCTGCTGCAGGGCGAGGTCGGCTCGGGCAAGACGGTGGTGGCGCTGCGCGCCATGCTCGCGGTGGTGGACGCCGGCGGCCAGGCCGTGCTGCTGGCGCCCACCGAGGTGCTCGCCGGGCAGCACGCCGCCAGCATCCGGGCGCTGCTCGGCCCGCTCGGCGAGGGCGGGCTGCTGGGCCCAGACCAGTCCACCGAGGTGGTGGTGCTCACGGGCAGCACGCCGGCCGCAGCCAGGCGTGACGCGCTGGCCCGCATCGCCAGCGGCGAGGCCGGCATCATCGTCGGTACCCACGCCGTGCTCGCCGACCGCGTCGAGTTCGCCGACCTGGGCCTGGTGATCGTCGACGAGCAGCACCGCTTCGGGGTCGAGCAGCGGGCGGCGCTCACCGACCGGTCACGGCTGCGTCCGCACGTGTTGGTGCTGACCGCCACCCCCATCCCGCGTTCGGTCGCGATGACGGTGTTCGGCGATCTGGAGGTGTCGACGCTGACCGAGCTGCCGGGCGACCGGGGTGAGGTCGCCACCACGGTGGTCGACGCAGTGACCCGGCCGGCGTGGGTCGAACGGGCGTGGCAGCGTGTCCGGGAGGAGGCCGAGCAGGGCCGGCAGACGTTCATCGTGGCGCCGCGCATCTCGACGGGGAAAGAGGGCGGCACCGGCGTCGTCCCCCTGGCCGAGCAGCTCGGGGCCGGCCCGCTCGCGGGGTTACGCGTCGGCGTCCTGCACAGCCAGCTACCCACCGACACCAAGGACGCCACGATGGCCGCCTTCGCGGCCGGCGAGCTCGACGTGCTCGTCGCCACCACCATGATCGAGGTCGGCGTCGACGTGCCGAACGCGTCGATGATGATCATCTGGGACGCCGACCGCTTCGGCATCTCGCAGCTCCACCAGCTGCGCGGTCGGGTCGGCCGCGGTGTCCACCCCGGCGTGTGCCTGCTGATCAGTTCGGCCGCTCCCGAGGCGCCGTCGTGGCAGCGGCTGTCCTCCGTGGCCGCCACCCGCGACGGCTTCCAGCTCGCCGACCTCGACCTGGCCCAGCGCCGTGAGGGCGACGTGCTGGGTGCCGGCCAGTCGGGCGGACGCTCGTCGTTGCGGCTCCTGCGCGTGCTGGAGCACACCGACCTGATCGTGCTCGCCAAGGAGGTGGCCGATGAGGCGGTCCGGCGCGACCCGGGGTGCGAGACGCCAGGCTTCGCCGATGCCCTCACCCACACCGCACTCCTGGCCGACGCCGACTTCCTTGAGCGCTCCTGAGCGGCGTCGCGAGGGCGGTGGGCGCGCCGTCAGTTGTCGATGCGTCAGCCGCCCGCGGTCTCGCTGGATGACGGCGTCGCCGTCGGTGTGGCGGTGGCGCTGGGGGTCGGCGTCTCACTGGCCGTCGGTGTTGGTGTGACGCTGGGCGTCGCGGTCGCACTCGGCGTGGGTGTCACGCTCGGAGTCGGGGTCTGTGTCGCGCTCGGCTTCGGGGTCGCACTCGGCGTGGGGGTTCTGCTCGGGGTCGGCGTCCGCGTGGGGGTGGAGCTCGGGCTGGGCGTGACGCTGGGGCTGGGCGTCGCCGAGGCCGTCGGGGTCGGGGTCACGCGCGGCACGACCCGCACGGGGACGCCGGTGGCGAAGTGCGCCTCCCAGGCGAGCACCAGGTCGACGTAGGCCGTCGAGTTGTTGTAGGCGAACAGCGCCTTGCGTCGTCCGGCCTCGCCCGACAGGTCGCCGCCCGCCCGGCACAGGTAGCGGGCCGCCGACGCGGTGGCGTCGTACACGTTCTGCGGGTCGGCGACCCTGTCGCCGTCTCCGTCGACACCGAGCGAACGCCACGTTCCGGGGATGAACTGCATCGGGCCGACGGCGCGGTCCCAGATCCGGTCGCCGTCGAGGACGCCGCCGTCGGAGTCGCTGATCGCCGCGAACCCGCGGGTGCCGTCCAGCGCCGGGCCGTAGATCTCCGGGTACACCCTGTTCCCGGTCGTCAGCGATCGTCCGCCCAGCGAGCCCGACTCGACCTGCCCGACCGCGGCCAGCAGGCTGACGGGAATCGCGCAGCCGGCTGGCGCGCCCGCGGCGGCGCGACGGTAGGCGTCCAGCAACACGTCGGGAACCCGCACGTCGGTGCGGATCGTCGGCGTGGTGGCGGTGCTGGTGGGTGCCGGAGCGACCGGGTGGACGCCGCCAACCGCCACCGGCGGACGCGGCAGCCCGGTCGGGCGCAGCGGCGGTGCGGCCGTGACCGCGGGAAGGCTCGGCGTCACGATGACGCCGGGACTGGGTGAGGGTGAGGCCGCGGCGACCGACGGTGGCAGGGGAGCGGGAACAGCGGTCTGGCCGGTGTCGGCATTTGAGAGGTGCACGCTGACGCCGATGATCGCCGCACCCAACAACGCCCCGCTGACCGCGGTCTTCGTCGTAGGGCGTTCCACGCTCACGTTGCTGTCTTCCGGATCCGATTCCGGGCCCTCGGCCCGCCGACGCCCAAGACTAGGCCGTAGCGGGTGCGTCGGGAACCGGTGTCAGATGTGCTGTGGCTCCTCGGGTTCGGGTCCGAACCGGAAGGCGCGGCCGCTCAGGTCGGTCACGTCGATGCGCACCCAGCGGGTCTTTCGCGTCGCGACCCACGGGTGCAGGGGCAGCGTCTCGGCGTGGGTGATGTCGGCGTGCGAGGTGAGCTCGCGGGCCCGGCCACGGGCGACGACGCTGACGGCACCGTTGGCGTCGCAGGTGTCGACCTCGAACGCAACCGAATCGTTGATCGTGACCATCACGAGCTTGCTGCCCTCGGCGGTGCGAATCACCAGGCCGTTGCCGTCGACGACGAAGTTGACGGGGAAAATCTCGGGCTGGTTGTTCAACGACGCCGCGAGCCGGCCGAGCCGGCTCGTGCGCAGGAGTTGCCAGCACTCCTCTTGGCTCAGGATGCGAACGGGTGCCTCGTGCTCGGTCATAGGGACATGTCTACCGCACGCCTTGTAGCCTGACCGGCGTGAGTCGAATTATCGCTGGCAGCAGACGCGGACACCGGCTCGCCACCCCCACCCACGACGCCACCCGCCCCACCTCCGACAAGGTGAGGGAGGCCGCATTCAGTGTCATCGGCGACTGGGCCGGAACGATCGGCGAGGCACCCGAGACGATGCTCGACCGGTTCAGCTTCCTCGACCTGTACGCCGGCTCGGGCGCGGTCGGGCTGGAGGCCGCCAGCCGGGGCGCCGGCCCGGTGGTGTGCGTCGAGAAGGACGCCGCCACCGCGTCCGTCGCGGCGCGCAACGCGCGCCAACTCGACCTGGGCGCCGTGGTCGCCACGGCGTCCGCGGAGTCTTTTCTCGATCGGACGCCGCAGGTGTTCGACATCGTCTGGCTCGACCCGCCCTATCCGGTCGCCAATGCTCGGGTCGAGGCGGTGCTGGGCAAGCTGACGAAGGGGTGGTTGGCGTCCGACGGGCTGATGGTGGTGGAGCGGTCGAGCCGCGGCGAGCCGTTCGTCTGGCCCGATGCGCTGCCGACCCGGTGGGAACGCCGTTACGGTGAGACCACCCTGTTCTTCGCGACCAAGGAGCCCGCATGAAGGCCATCTGCCCGGGATCGTTCGATCCCGTCACCTACGGACACCTCGACATCATCGAGCGCGCCGTGGCGCTGTTCGGCGAGGTGATCGTCGGGGTGGGCCGCAACAGCGCGAAGAACTACCTGTTCGAGACCGACGAGCGCCTGCGGCTCATCGAGGACGCCTGCGCCCACCTCCCCGGCGTGCAGGTGTCTCCGCTGTCGGGGCTGCTGGTGGACTTCTGCGCCGAGCACGGCGTCGGCGTGATCGTGAAGGGGTTGCGGTTCGCCGGCGACTTCGAGTTCGAGCTGCAGATGGCGCAGTTGAACCGGGTGATCGGCGAGGTCGAGACGGTGATGCTGCCCACGTCGAAGGACTGGGGGCACCTGAGCTCGACGATGATCCGCGAGATCGCGTCGCTCGGCGGCGACGTGAGCGGGTTCGTTCCGCCGCTGGTGGCCGAGCGGATCGCCGCGAAGGTCGCGGCCAGGCGCGAGGGCTGACCGCGACCTTCCCGGCCCTAGCGAGCCACGGTCGTTGCGGGGCGTGCTCGGTAGACCTTCCCGCCGGTGACCAGCCACCAGCGGGATCCGTCGGTGAGCTCCGTCCACTGGGGCGGGAGCGGTTCGTCGGGTGCCATCGCGGCCGCCGACTCCCGGCTCATGTCCCACGCCGGCCGCTCGACGAGTTGCACCGTGATCTGCTCGGCCGACGGGGCGTCACCCTTCGCCCTGCAGCCCGCGGTCATGCTGCCCTTGGTCCTTCATCAGCACGCGCATCGCCCGCAGTTGATCGGCCTGGGACGCCGGCACCAGATGGACGAGCGCGGTCACCTCCGGGTGCCGTGCCTTGGCCGCTGCGACGGCCCGACCGGCCTTGCCGCCGGTCGTCTTCGCGAAGATCTCCATGCCGTCGTAGCGGCTGCAGAACCTGGCGCCGGCAAGTTCCTCGGGAAAGCGGTTGACGGCTGCGGTGACCTCTTCGCCGAGTTGTGCCATGGCGTTGGAGGGGCTCCCGACCCAGGTCTGCTCACCGGTGAGCGGGTCGGTCACCAGGCCGCACCGGCCAGGCTTGGACGCCGCGGCGCCAACCTCTGCGGCGCCTCAGCGCGCGCACCGAGGACGGCCGGGGCGGCCCCCATGGACATCAGGCCGATGCACACGGCGGCCAGGATGAGATGCTTGGGACGTGCCATGCGTCCAGCGTGAGGTGTGGCACCCCCCCCGCCGTCAAGGGCAGGGGGATCCGGGCGTTTTGTCACCCGTGCCGCCAGCCGGTAAAGTTGCCGTTCGGTTGTGACGCTGTCGAACCATCGGTGAAGGGGTCCGCGATGATGCATCGCACACTTGATCCTCGCTCAGGGCTCGTTTTCGATATCCACGAATTGGGTCGCCGCGCGGGTGCCATCAAGGAGGTCGTCTCGACGACCCCGGCTCCCGAGGGCTTCGGCAACGACGTGATCGGAGTACCGACCGACTCGCCGATCCATCTGGACATCCGTCTGGAAGCGGTGGGTGAGGGGGTTCTGGTCAGCGGCGACGCCGAGGTTCAGGTCCTGGGGGAGTGCGCGCGGTGCCTGGAGAAGATCTCGTTTCCTCTCGAGATCGACATCCAGGAGCTGTTCCTCTACCCGGGCAAGGAGCCTGACGACGTCGAGGCCAGTCGCGTCGTCGGTGAACTGGTCGACCTCACCGAGGTCGTCAGGGACGCGGTGGTGCTCGACCTGCCGTTCATCCCGCTGTGCGGGCCGGACTGCCCGGGGTTGTGCCAGAAGTGTGGCGTCAACCTCAACCCTGAGCCCGACCACACACACGGCGACGAGCTGGATCCGCGATGGGCCGAACTCGCCACCTGGCAGAACGACGACTGAGATTGTGAACGGCCCCGACAGGGGCCACTGAGAAGGAGAAACGACGTGGCAGTCCCGAAGCGGAAGATGTCCCGCAGCAACACCCGGTCGCGCCGGGCCCAGTGGAAGATGTCTGCTCCGAACCTGGTGACCTGCGCCAACGCCGCCTGCAAGGCCAAGCACCTGCCCCACACGGCGTGCCCGACGTGTGGCCAGTACGGTCCGCGCTCCGCCCGCCGGCAGATCTTCGAGCCGTGACGGTGGCGGCCGCCGGCCGCTTGACGCAGAATCTCGAGGAGCTGGGGATCCACGTCGATCCCCAGCTCCTTGAGCTTGCCCTGACCCATCGGTCGTGGGCGTTCGAAAACGGGGCGGCACCCCACAACGAGCGGCTTGAGTTCCTGGGCGACTCGGTCCTCGGCGTCGTCGTGACCGAACATCTCTACCTGACTTTTCCCGACCACTCCGAGGGCCGACTCGCGAAGCTGCGTTCGGCGGTGGTCAACACCCAGGCCCTCGCCGACGTCGCCCGCTCGCTGCACGTCGGCCCCAGCGTCCGGCTGGGCAAGGGCGAAACCAGCACGGGGGGCGCCGACAAGGCGTCCATCCTCGCCGACACCTTCGAGGCCGTCCTCGGCGCGGTGCACCTCTCGTGCGGCGCCGACGCGTCGGCGCGACTGGTGCACTACCTCTTCGACCCGCTCATCGAGCATGCGGACGCCGTGGGCGCCGGCCTGGACTGGAAGACCAGCCTCCAGGAGCTCTGCGCCACGGTGGGCCTCGTCGCCCCGGTGTACCTGCACGAGGGGTTCGGGCCTGACCACGACAAGCGCTATGAGGCGACCGCGGTCGTCGGCGACCAGCGGTTCACCCCCGGACGCGGCCGCTCGAAGAAGCAGGCCGAGCAGGGTGCGGCACAGTCCGCGTTCGAGGCCCTGCAGGCCGCCCGGGATGCCTGAGCTGCCCGAGGTCGAGGTGGTACGCCGCGGCCTCGAGCCGCTGCTGACCGGGCGCACCGTGACCGGCGCGACGGTGCTGCACCCGCGTCCCGTACGCCGGCACACCGCCGGACCCGCCGACTTCGCAGCCACGCTTCCCGGACGCCGCTTCGCCACCCCACGCCGCCGCGGCAAGTACCTGTGGTTCCCGTTCGACGACGGCGACGCGCTCGTCGCGCATCTGGGCATGAGCGGCCAGTTCCGCTCCGACCCGCCGGATGCCGAGCTGCAGCGCCACGCCCGCGTCCTGCTCGACCTCGATGACGGACGCCAGGTCCGCTTCGTCGACCAACGCATGTTCGGCGGGCTGCACGTGAGCCACGGCGGAGCCGAGCTGCCCGGCGAGCTCGCCCACATCGCCCGTGACCTGTTCGACCCCGCCCTCGACCGGGCGGCTGTCGTCGAGCGCTTTCGGACGCGGCGATCGGCCGTGAAGCGGGTGCTGCTCGACCAGGGCGTCGTGTCGGGCATCGGCAATATCTACGCCGACGAGGCCCTGTGGCGTGCCGGGCTGCACGGGGGGCGTCCGGCGAATGAGCTCAGCGCGGTCGAGATCGGTGCCGTCCTGGACGCCGCCCGCGCCGTGATGGACGCCGGCCTCGCCGAGGGCGGCACGTCGTTCGACGCCCTGTACGTGAACGTGAACGGGGAGTCGGGCTACTTCGATCGCTCGCTGCAGGCCTACGGTCAGGAGGGGCGTCCGTGTGAGAGGTGCGGCACGCCGATCCGGCGCGAGCACTTCATGAACCGATCATCGTTCTTCTGCCCTCGCTGTCAACGAGTGCCGAGGGCCCGATCCTGACTCCCGGGGCGCTGGTTCTCCTGGCTGCCGTTCGTCTGCCCCCGGTTGCGTTCGCTGAGGTCGACACCCGGGACATGCGGTCTCAGAACTCCGCTTGTCCTATGGACCCGGCTACCGGATCTATTACACGCAACGAGGCACCGTGTCGTCGTCCTGCTGCTCTGCGGCGGCGACAAGCCAACCCCGAGGAACGACATCGCCAAAGCCCACCAGCTCGCAGCTGACTGGTGCACGAAGGAGGGTGGACATGGCCACTGAGCAGTACCCGCCGCTTCGACCCGGCCGGCTACCTCAACGACATTGACGACGTAGCTGGCTACTTGCAGCTCGCCCTCCCGGAGTCCGCCGACGACCCGACCGCGGTTCCGCGAACTCTGGGTGTCATCGCCAGGTCAGGGAAACATGAGTGAGCTCGCACGCCGAGTCAGAGTGAGCCGAGACGGTCTCTACAAGGCTCTGTCCGGCCAGGGCAACCCCACGTGGTCAACCGTGTTGAAGGTCTCCGAAGCGCTCGGACTCAAACTCACCTTCCACGCCGTCGCCTGACTTCTGCACCTGCCGCTGAGGTGAAGGTTCGCACGGGCTCAACGAGCGATGGTGTGGCCGGGCTCGAGGTGACTCGTGAGTCAGCCTGAACGAGCAGAGTCGGGCTACTTCCACCGGTCGCTGCGTGCGTACGGTCAGGAGGGGCGTGCGGGTAGCCTTCCCGAACCACTGGAATTCGTTTACGATATTCGCATGCGGGAGAACGAGGTCACCGAGGAGCAGATCCAGCAATGGGCCGACGAGGCAGAGGCTGGTTATGACGTCGATGAACTCAAGCGCCGCGGACGGGGCCGTCCTGGGCGGGGTGCCGAGCCCATGCAGGTTGTCGCCGTGCGACTCACTGTCGACGAGCTGGCTGCACTGGATGCCTTGGCTGGCCGAGACAACGTCACCCGCTCGGAGGCGATCCGCCGCGCGCTTGCTCACTTTGCCGCGTGAAGGTCCATCCCAGCGCGCTTAAACACGGAGTCAGCCACGAGGATGCGATGCAGGCTGCCGACTGGGCGCAGTGGATCGAACCACTCGCTGATGAAGGTGACTGGCCGCACCGCCAACTGCGCCTCGGCTTCGACACAAATGCACGGCTGCTCGAGACCGTCGTCCTCGTCTTCGAGAGTGGGCAAGAGCTGGTGATCCATGCGATGCCGGCTCGGAGGCAGTTCTGGGAGCTCTTGCCCTGACCGCTGGCGAACAGCTCAGCGTTGAGTCCGGCTACTTCGACCGGTCGTTGCACACCTACGGCCAGGAGGGCCGACCCCGGGAGCGTTGTGGCACGCCGATCGTGCGCGACCACTTCATGAACCGGTCCAGCTTCTTCGGCCCCCGCTGTCAGCCGCCGCCCTAGCCCCACACCTTCAGCGTCGATGCACGGGCGGTCATGCCGCAGCCGGCCTGCTACGGCAGCTCGTGGTCGAACGGGTTGATCAAGGTCAGGTCGCCCACGTGGGCGAAGTCCTTGACATTCCTCGTGGCCAGAGCGGCCGACCGCGCGAGGCAGATGCCGGCGATCTGGGCATCGGCCAGGGACATCGGCCGCCCGTGATCCATTCTGCGGATCAGGATCCGGGCCGTCGCTCTCGCCGCGGTCAGGTCGTAGGTGGCGACGGTGTCCGCGAACGCCTTCAGCAATGCTGCCCATCGACGTTCCAGGTCCTTTCGTCGTGGTCCATGGGGTAGTCGCTCCAGACCGCGGTCGATCTCTTCGACGGTCACCACGCTGATGGTCAGGTCCGCTGCATTCAACGTCTGCGCCCACGCCAGCACGTTCGTGTCTGGGGTGCCTTTCATGAACTCCGAGACGACGTTGGTGTCGACGATGATCACGAAAGGTCAACCGGTCGTGGCGCGTCGAGGCGCTCCGGCAGCTCGAGGTCGACCCCGCCGACCTCGGCGAAGGTACGGTGCAGCGCCAGCAGCATGTTCTCCTCGGGCAGATCCACGGCGGCGTCCAAGATCGCGCGAACCTCCGCCTCCACGGATCGACCATGCTTGGCTGCGCGGCCACGCAGGCGCGCGTGCGTGCGGTCATTCAACTGTCGGATCGTCAGGGTACTCACGATCGACCACCTCCTGACAGCAATGCTAGCAAGCACCCGAGCCTGCGAGTGCGATCGGATGAACGTATGAATCACGTGAAGCCGGGCCACTTCAACCGGTCGTTGCCCGCCTACGGTCAGGAGGGGGCGCGAACCGCCGCGTGCCACAAGACACGCTCACCCGGTTCACTCCGCGGACCGCGCCGGCCTCGGGGGTAGGGTGACTGACTTGTGAGGACGATCGAGGGCTACTTCCGCCGCTACGCCAACGCGCTGGCCGAATTCGTGCGGTTCGGGCTCGTCGGCGGGCTCGGCGTCCTGGTCAACATGGTGGTCTTCGTCGGCATCAGCGTGCTGTGCCGCGAAGTGTTCGGCATCCGCGACCAGACGGTCATCTTCCCGATCCCCGGCACGCCGTGGAACTTCCGCTTCCTGCTGTTCTACTCGCTGGTCGCGTTCCTGGTCGCCAACCTGTTCAACTTCATCATCAACCGCAACTGGACGTTCCGCGCCGGCCCCGGCAAGGCCCCCTTCCTGAAGGAGTACGGCCCGTTCCTCACCGTCGGGCTGGCCGCCGAGGTGATCGGCTGGGTGATCCTGGTGCTGCTCACCAACCCGAAGTCGCCGGTCGCCCTCCCGTCGGACATTTTCGACAACTCCTCGGGCCTGCGCACCAAGAGCTACTGGGCCAACCTGATCAAGGTCGTCCTCGTCACGCCGGTCAACTTCGTGCTCAACAAGCTCTGGACCTTCCGCCTCGTGCGTCGAGCCCACGTCGACGCGCGCCGAGGCGACAACGCCGCCGACGTTTCCTAGGGTGGCCGCGTGTACCTGAAGTCGTTGACGCTGCGCGGATTCAAGTCGTTCGCGTCCGCCACGACCCTCCAGTTCGAGCCCGGCATCACCTGCATCGTCGGCCCGAACGGCTCCGGCAAGTCGAACGTCGTCGACGCCCTGAGCTGGGTGATGGGGGAGCAGGGCGCCAAGACGCTGCGCGGCGGCAAGATGGAGGACGTCATCTTCGCCGGCACCGCCGGCCGGGCTCCGCTCGGACGCGCCGAAGTCAGCCTCACCATCGACAACACCGACGGCGCCCTGCCGATCGAGTACACCGAGGTGACGATCAG
>RRZT011304146.1_pt1 | contig 19605 bp, 17 predicted proteins | sample 2165551 | NCBI WGS metagenome assembly RRZT01 (sample SAMN10456910, study PRJNA506462) | wastewater metagenome | biome: wastewater; feature: sludge; material: wastewater sludge; isolation source: wastewater sludge with Escherichia coli K12::gfp cells carrying plasmid... | place: USA: Moscow, Idaho... | reverse complement strand
TCAACACGAACAACGAGTCGTGCACGACCCAGTTCGTCCAGTGGGCCGGCCTCGAGGCGTTGACCGGTGACCAGTCCGGCGCCGAGGCGATCCGGGCGACGCTGCAGGGGCGCCGCGACGCGGCATACGAGATGCTGTCCACGACGAAGGGATTGCGCCTCGCGCGGCCCAACTCGACGTTCTACCTCTTCCCCGACGTCACGGAAGCGATGACCAACATGGGGATCGCGACGATGCCCGAGTTCGCCGAACGGGCCCTCAAGGAGACCGGTGTGTCGTTCTGCACCCGACTGCACTTCGGCACCCCGCAGCCCGGTGAGGACCGGATGTACGCGCGCTTCGCGTATTCGGGACTGCCGGTCGAGGACATCCGCGAAGGCCTGGGCATCCTCGCCGAGTGGATCGAGGCCTGACATGGCGATCGTCGCGGTCACCAACCGGATCCCGGCCGCCGGCCTCGCCGCGTTACGGGCCGCGCACGAGGTGCGGGCCTGGGAGCGGCCGGAGTGCATCTCGCGCGCCGAGACGTTGCGTTTGATCGCCGGAGCCGACGCCGTCGTCACCCTGCTCACCGAGCTGGTCGACGACGAATTCCTCGACGCCGCAGGGCCGCAGCTGCAGGTGGTGGCCAATGTCGCGGTCGGCTTCAACAACATCGACGTGCCGGCCTGTCAGGCCCGAGGGGTGATCGCGACGAACACACCGCGGGTGCTCACCGAGACCACCGCGGACACCGCGTTCGGGCTCATGCTCATGGTGACCCGGCGTTTCGGTGAGGGCGAGCGGATCATCCGCTCCCGCACCCCGTGGCAGTGGGGCATGTTCTATCTGTTGGGAATGGGCTTGCAGGGCAAGACGATCGGCATCGTCGGGATGGGTCAGATCGGGCAAGCCATGAGCCGCCGGGCGGTCGCCTTCGGGATGAGCGTCGTGTATGCCGATGACGTCGCCCCGCCCGCCGCGGCCCTCGACGGGCTGGCCACCCGGCGGGTCGAGCTCGACGAGCTGTTCGAGATCGCCGATGTCGTGTCGCTGCACTGCCCCTACCTGCCGACCACCCACCACCTCGTCGACGCGGCCCGGTTGGCCCGGATGAAGCCCACGGCCTATCTGGTCAACACCGCTCGCGGGCCGATCGTCGACGAGGCGGCGCTCGTGGCCGCGCTGCAGTCCGGTCAACTCGCCGGCGCCGGGCTCGACGTCTTCGAGCACGAGCCGCAGGTGCACGAGGGGCTGCTCGCCCTGGAGAACGTCGTGCTGCTCCCGCACCTCGGCTCCGCCACCACCGAGACCCGCACCGCCATGGCCGAATTGGCCGCCGGCAACGTGCTGGCCGTGCTGCGTGGCGACCCGCCGATCACTCCAATCACCACCTCCCGATGACCCTGCGGTGGCGCTCGGTGATGCGGGCTCCGGCGGGACCCCGCCACCTTCGGCACCGGCACCGCGAGCGTCGACTCCGAATGCCGTGAGTTCCCTCCAGCGGCTGAGCGGACAACCGCAACGGGTCTCCACAGGCACATCCATGCCCACGTCTCGGTCCTGACCCGTCAACACCATCCGCGCCCTACCCGGGGACGGGTCGGCGCGCCGTCGGCCTGGCGCGCACCATGCGGATCTCCCGCACCCCGCCCTCGACCTGGGCCGCCCCGTCAGCAGCGAACCCATGCTTGCGGTAGAACGCCTGGGCGCGAGGGTTCGGGTCGGCCACCCAGAGCGCCGCCGACTCATCCGGGTCGAGGACCGCTCCGAGCAGGCCCGGCCCAGCACCGGTGCCGTGATGGGCGGCATACACATACAGCACATACAGCTGCCGCCCCCACTGCGCATCCGCATCCAAGGCCGGGCCTGACATGGCGATCCCGATAAGCTCGCCGGCGCGCTCGGCGACAGCCACCCGGTTCGCGCGCGAGCGTTGGTCGGTCAAGGCTGCCGTCCAGAACCGCTCCCGGACTGCCACGAAGTCCGGGGCGTCGAGCACCGCGTCGGACATGAGTCCCCGATAGGTCTGCTGCCAGCACCGCACGTTGACGCGGGCCATCTGTCCGATGTCCTCGGGCCGGGCCGGGCGAATGGTTGACGGGCTCCCCGGCGGACGGTCAGAGGACCGCGGCTCACCCGCCTGCGGTGACAACGCCGTGTCGCCCGGTCACCGCGAGGATCGCCGCCATCGACTCCTCGATCGGCCGGTCCAGCGGAACGGAACCGGCGAAATCGGCGAAGAACCGACCGGCCCCGTTGCCGGAGGTGATCGCCAGGAACCGCGCCGACGCGTCGGCGACTCCGAAAGTGGCCGGTGTCCCCGCCGGGATGACGACCATCTCGCCGGGATCCACCTCGCACGAGCTGCCGTCGACCACGACGGTGATCCGGCCCTCGAGCAGGAACAGCACGCCAGTCCACGGCGACACGTGTGTCGGCGCCATCGGCGCGGCCGGCGCGACGACCTCGAAGACCTCGAAGGCCCCGACGGCGTCCTGGACGGTGGCCTTCGTGATGTGGTCGCCGTCGATCATGGGGTGGTGCTGGCCTTCTCCGGGCCGCAGATGAATGATGCTCATGACGCCTCCTCAGTAGCTGGTGCGACAAGCGTCGGCGCGAGCGGCGGCGAGCGCACGAGTAGCGCACTACTCGACTCCGAAAATGCCCGCCAGGGCGGCACGTTCGGAGACACCGAGCTTCATGCCGACGCGGTAGAGATGCCCCTCGACGGTCCGCACCGACAGCGTCAGCCGCTCGGCGATGTCTCGGTTGGACAGCCCCCGGGCGGCCAAGGCGCCGATCTCGCGCTCGCGGGCGGTCAGCGGCAGGGGCAGGACCGCGACCTTCAGCGCTGGGGTGCGGGCGCCGGACCGGTCGGCCAGCTTTCCGGCCAGAGCCGCGGCGGACAGCGCCGAGCCCGCTCGCCCGCGCCGACGGTGCACGTCGGCCGCCTGGGCTGCCGCGTCGCCGGCGGCGAGGAGGTCACCGAGCCGGGTCCAGGCGTCGGCTGCCTCGAGCAGTGACTCGCCGTCCTGGTCGGCCCAGGCACGCGCATGCGCGTGGGCAACGCCGGCCCGTGGACTGAGCTGCGCCAGTGCCGCGAGCCGAGGCAGCGCCGCCGTCGCGTCCCCGAACTGGATCGCGGTCTGCCAAGCGAGCACTTCGTAGGCGGGGGAGGCCCGTTCGCGGGCGAGGTCGGCAGCGGCGGCGGCGTGGCCGAGCGCCTCGGTCGTCGATCCTTCGGCGGCCGCTCCCCACGCCCGTGCCAGCACGTCGTCGGGCTCGAAGACCCCATAGACCGGATGCTGCTCGGAGACGATGTCGGCCAGCAGGGGCGCAGCGTGCACCGCCTCACCGACGTGAGCCAAGGTCGTTGCCAGCAATGTGCGGCAACGGATCCGGAATTCGTGCCCCGAATCCGCGAGGCCTGCCCACGCCTCACGCAGCACCAGCAGCGCGTCACCGGCCCGGCCCTCGGCAAGGGCGCCATGGCCGGCGAGGACCAGGCCCATGAGCCGCGCCGGTCCCGGGAGATCGGCGGAGGCGGCGACCATCATCCGGACCCGCTCCTGCGCCTGGCCCGGTGTCCCGGCGAGGCGATGCCCGAGCACCTGCACGTCGGCGAGGGCGAAGCCGGGCATGCCGCGTGGCACCCGGTCGGTGGTGAGTCCGCCCACGATCGCGGCTTCTTCGAGAAGCCCCAGGTCCCCGGTGACAGCGGCCGCGGCGGACACGGCGGAGGCGGAGATGATGCGGGTCAGGTCGTCAGGCAGGTCGTCGTGCAAGAGCCGCCGGCCACGATCGATCACCTGGGCGAAGTGGCCCGACGCCGCAGCCAGGTTGAGGGACATCGCGGTGACGGTCAGCGGGGCCGCACCGGTCGCCTCGGCCGCGGCCAGCGCCTGACGGGCCTCGTCGGCCCGAGCCATCGTCCGCAGCAGGTTTCCGGCGCGATGCAGGTGCGCCCACGCGCGCGTCGCCGGGTCCGCTGCGCTCCCGGCGAGGTCGGCCAGGATCGCCTCGGCTTCCTTCCCGCGGCTGAGCCAGGACAACGTCGCGGCGTGCAGCAGCCGGGCGGGCGGGTCACCGGCGCTGGCGGCGGCTCGGGCCAGTCGCTCGGCCAGTGGCAGGTCGTACATCCGGGTCGCAGCCTCGGCGGCCCGCAGGAAGAGCTCGGGATCCGGGGCCAGGTCGGAGTCGAGAGTGAGCACGGCCCGGGGAATCGGGTCGGGCGTCGGGTCGAGGGTCAGGGCCACCCGCCCGCGCAGTCGGCGCGCGCGCACGGTGCCCATGGCGGTGCGGCGGACCTCGCCGTACAGAGGGTGCGCCAGCCGGGCGACGAGCCCGTCGGTGCGCACCACCCCCCGGGCCTCGGCCTCTTCGAGGTCCTCGGGCGAGGTCAACGCCGCGAGCGTCGGGACCGCCATCGGCTCGGCCAGTGTGACCAGGTCCACGACATCCCGCACCCCCGCCGCGAGGCTGCCGATCTCGTGCTCGAGCAGGCCGGCCAGCTCGGCGGAGATCGCCGGTTCGCCGGTCCACCGCCAGATCCCGGACGACGGGGTGAGCCGACCCGCCGCCACCTCCCCGGTCACCAGGTGGCGTAGGAAGAGCGGACTGCCCTGGGTCAGGGCCCACAATCGGTGCGCGGACGCCGACTCGACGGGACCCCCCAGCACCCGTGCGACCAGGCCAGTGGTCTCGGTGAGGTCGAGAGGGGCCAGATCCAGGCGTGGGAGATGGTCGTCCTTCCACACCGATGTCACCACGTCAGGGGCCTGCTCCCCGCTCCGAATGGTGATCAAGGCCGGTGCCAAGTGCCGCACCACCACGCGGTGCAGCACGATCGCGGAGTGCTCGTCGAGCAGGTGCGCGTCGTCCACGGCCAGCACGAAGGGTTTCCGCTGGGCGAGATGATCCAGCGTCCGGCTGATGAGCTCGGAGGCGTCGCCCGGCGGGACGTCGAGCAGGCCGGCGAACGCACCGAGGGGCAGTGGGCGGGCAGCCGCGCTGCCGCAGGCCCACACGACGCGCCACCCCCGGCCCTCGGGCAACCCCAGCGCCTCCCGGGCGAGCCGGGTCTTGCCGACCCCGGCCGGGCCGGCCACGACGATCCCCGCCGCCCCAGGCTTGATCGCCGCCGCGACCCGGTGCAGCTCCTCGTCCCGACCGGCCACCGGCCACGGGCGCTCCATTCGGTCACGCTAGCGACCGCATCGGGCTCGCGGACCTGTTTTCGAGTACCGCACTACCCTCACCGTTCCGCCATGGGTGTCGGACAGTCGGCTCATGAACACACGAACCGTCCTGGTCACCGGCGCCGGCCGTGGTATCGGCCGGGCCATCACGGTCCGCCTGGCCCGCTCGGGTTGGCGGGTCTACGGTGGAGTCCGCAGCGCCCCGGCCGCCAGAGGATTGGCTACGGAGTCCGAGCTGATCACCCCGGTCGAACTCGACGTCACCAGACCCGAGCACCTGGCCGCCCTGGACCGTGAGCTCCCGGATCGGCTCGACGCCCTGGTCAACAACGCCGGCGTGGCGGTCGCCGGCCCGATCGAGACGCTGTCTCGCTCCGACATGCACCGCCAGTTCGACATCAACCTCATCGGGCCACTCGCGCTGACCCGGCTCATGCTGCCCAGGCTGCGCCGGGCCCGCGGCAGGGTTGTGTTCATCTCCTCGATCAACGGGCGCGTCTCCTTCCCGTTCACCGGGATCTACAACGCGTCGAAATACGCGACGGAGGCGGTCGCCGACTGCCTGCGGGTCGAGCTGCGGCCCTTCGGTGTCCAGGTAGCCCTCATCGAGCCGGGAGTCATCGACACCGACCCCTGGCGCCAGATGGACGATCTCATCGACGACCTGGAGGCAGGTCTGCACCCCGCGCACCGGGCGCTCTACGCAACGCACTTCGCCGCTGAGCGTCAGCTGATCGGAAGGATCCGCAAGAGCGCCAAGCCTGCTGAGCGGGTCGCGGCCGCCGTCGAGCGGCAGTTGAGCCGGCGGCGGATGCGCCCGCGTACCGTGGTGGGCGCCGACGCCCGCACGATCCTCGGGATGAAGATGCTGCTGCCGGACCGCGGTCTGGACGCGCTCTGGTCCAGGGGCATGGGGCAGCCGCCCCGAACGGCTCCGGCGCCCACCACCTCGTCGACAGAGCAGGGTGGGCCCCCGTGAGCGGCGAGTGATCGCGCCACACCGGGCTCCGCCACCACCGAGACTCGCGCCGCCCTGGCCGAATTGACCGCGGCGGGGCAGGGCCCAATGGGCCGGCCCGGCTCTGGTGGGCCGGCGGCATACATGGGATCATCCGTCGTGCTCACCGAGAACCTTGCCGCACATCTGTCGGCACACGTCGAGCCCGATGTCGATCGGACCCAGACGATCTCGCTCGGGCGCCTGTCGGACAAGGCCTGGCCGGGGCCGTTGTCCGCCAACGGCGCCGCCGGCCAGCTCGCCGATGTCGTCTCCGGGCTGGATGCGTACTACGTGTCGGTAGATCCGCGGGCCAAGACGCGGTGCATCGACGGCCGGCACGACCCGGAGCTCGACGAGGCGGCCCTCGGGCCGCAGGTGCCCGGCGGCGCACCCGGGTCGGCGCTGGCCTATCGGCTCGGTGTGGACAAGGACGACCTCACCCGAGGCACCTTCACCGGCGATGCCGAGATGATGATCGAGTCCTACCTGCGGCTCGGCCTCTCACCCGGCGGGCACCGCGACGACGCCGAGAATCTCGACGGCGTCGGCTGCGGCGCCATCGACGGCCTGCAGTCGGTGCTCGACTGCATGACCAACCCGCGGCTCGTCGAGGACCACAAGCGGCTGGTCAAGACGATCCTGGACAGCCACTTCAACCGCGACCACTACCTGCGGGTGATGGGTGCCGGGCTGGTGCTGCAGAGCCGGTCGCAGGGCTACTTCCACGACCGCAGCGAGATCCTCGACCTGCTGGACCGCAAGGCCCCCGGCAGTGTGTCGACCCTGCGCGGCCGGCATCAGGAGGCCTTCGTCATCGTCAACCTCGTCGAGGGCACGACGATGTCGTCCAACCGGTTCGCCGCCGACCACGCCGGCTCGCAGGCCTTCGGCTACGACCTGTGGCGCAGCCGCCAGCTGGTGCAGGCGCTCTTCCCGCTGCCCTCGCACCAGATCGACCGGGAGCGCTTCATCCATGCCCGGGTGATGATCACCATCGCCACCCTCATGGCCCTCACCGACGGGTCACTACAGGTGCTGATGCGCCTGCCGTAGCGGGCGGCGCCCCCGCGGCATACCGGATCGGTCCGGTGCTGCCGCAGGGACGCTCAGCCCTTCACGCAGGCTCGGCCCCGCCTGAGGTCTATACCCCACCGGTGCACGACGCGAGCAAACCGTGGGGCGTCCTGATCGGACAGGATCAACCGTCAACACCGAAGGACATCCCATGAGGTCTGGGGCGACCGGCGCGCTGGCGCTCCTCGTGATCATTTCGCTCGGTGGGTGCACGACACAAGGAGGGGCGATGATTCCGGACGAAGCGGCCACGATTCTTCGGGCCGAAGTCAAAGCCCTGGCTGATGCCTCAGACAACACTGCCGAGCACGGTGGCTGGGCGATCCGTGACGACCAGGGCTTCACCATCGGCTGCTCTCCTTACCCGTCCGGGGAGGCCACGCTGAGCGGCTCGGGCCCGTGCCTGCCGCGCTCGTCGGGAACCCCCAGCCCGCGTGCGGCGGGCCTGCCCGAGAGCGGCATACGGGCTGAAAACACGGGTGCGCCAACGCTGCTGCAGACCTAACCTGGAGCGATGAGCACCTTCCCGACGACGCTGCCCGGCACCCAGGACCGGGTGCACATGTGGGCGCACAGCCACGACGTGGAGCCGGCGGCCCAGCAGCAGCTGCGCAACATCGCCGCGCTGCCCTGGGTGGTCGGGGTGCGGGTCATGCCCGATGTGCACCTGGGCAAGGGCGCGACGGTCGGCTCGGTCATCGCGATGCACCAGGCGGTCGCCCCGGCCGCGGTCGGCGTCGACATCGGCTGCGGGATGGCCGCGGTCAAGACCAACCTGCGTGCCGCCGACCTGCCCGACGACCTGCACCCGCTGCGCACCGCGATCGAGCGGGCCGTGCCGGTCGGCTTCGGTGGGCACCAGCAGCCGGTCGAGCCGACCAAGCTCGGCCTCGGCCAGACCGATCAGGTGCGCCGCGACTGGGGTGGCTTCTGGGATCGTTTCGATGACCTCGACAAGGCCGTCGCGGACCAGGCCAAGAAGGCGCATCAGCAGATGGGCACCCTCGGCGGTGGCAACCACTTCATCGAGGTGTGCACCGACGACGAGCTCGGCTCCGAGGCCAGCGGGGCCGACGCCCGCGGCGGCAACGTCTGGGTGATGCTGCACTCGGGCTCGCGGGGGATCGGCAACCTGCTTGCCCAGGCGCACATTGAGCGGGCCCGCAACCTGCCGCACAACCAGGGCATCGCCGACCGTGACCTGGCCGTGTTCCTTTCCGGCACACCGGAGATGGAGGCCTACCGGCGTGACCTCTACTGGGCGCAGGACTACGCGCTGCGCAACCGTGCAGTGATGATGGCGCTCGTGCAGCGGGTCGTCGGCCAGTACTTCGCCGGCCTGCCCTCCGGGGCGCGCGAGGTGCGCTGGGGGCAGACCGTGCAGTGCCACCACAACTACGTCGCCGAGGAGTCCTACGACGGCGTCGATGTGCTGGTCACCCGTAAGGGCGCGATCCGGGCCGGCGCCGGTGACCTCGGGCTGATCCCCGGGTCGATGGGCACCGGGTCCTTCGTGGTGCGCGGCCTCGGGAACATCGCTTCCTACTGCTCGGCCTCGCACGGCGCCGGCCGCCGGATGAGCCGCAACGCCGCGCGCAAGCAGTTCACCGCCGCCGATCTGGCCCGCCAGACCAAGGGTGTCGAGTGCCGAAAGGACGCTGGTGTCGTCGACGAGATCCCCGCGGCATACAAGAACCTCGACGAGGTGATCGCGGCGCAGACCGACCTGGTCGAGGTGGTCACCCGGCTGACCACGCTGTTGTGCGTCAAGGGGTGACGGCGCTGGCCGGGGCAGGCAACCGAGCCGGTATGCCGCGGGCTGCCGTCCGCGGCATACCGCCGCTGTTGAGTGCCCGGCGTCGTCAGGTGGCCGACCGCGTCGGATGAGCCAGGAACTCGGCGAGCTCGGCAACCGAGCCATCGCCCGGTTCGTTGGGCGCCAAGGTCACGTCCTCCAGACGCGCGGTGCGCACCTGGAACGTACACGTGGTCGACACCGAACAGCCGCCCTTGAGGAAGAGCGGGCCCTTTCGCACGTTCAACCCGTGACTGACGCCGGCCTGGGTCCACCCGTTCCGGGCGACTGCCGTGGCCAGAGCCGACTCGAGGTCGGGCCACTGCGACTCGTCGCGCACCGAGAAACTGACGGTCATCTGGGCGCTCCAGGAGGGCGGCGCTGAGAGGTACGACGTGCCGAACGTGGCCTTGTCGATCTGCCGACCGGTTGACCGCAGCACCGACCGCCACTCGTCGATCATCCTGCGGCGGATCTCCTGGGTCGCGGCCCCTGGATCCCTCGGGAGGTCGGAGAAGGGCTCTGCGGGCCGATCGGGGTCGGGCGTGGTCATCGTGGATCCTCCGGACGCAGCGGGCGGAGCAGGCGGATGGGGAGTGCACCCGGTGACGCCGGAGAGCACGACCGCAAGGGCAGCCACCGTCCAGATCCCGGCAGCCGGTCGTCGCACAGGCAGTCGTCCCACAGGCAGTCGGCTCATTGCGGGGCCTCTTTGGGAAAGCTGCGCTCAATCATGGACATGACCGTCTGCGGGGGTGCGGCGGGTCTCCGGGTCGTCCCGGTATGGGTAGCCGTCGTTGTCGGTCCACACCCTGCCCCGGGCGATCATGTCGTGGTCGTCGAGCAGGTCGGCATGCCCGGAGACGATATCGGCCATCGCGTAGAGCGACTCACAGTGGGTCACGTCGTCGTAGTACAAGGAGTGATCGGCGGTCTGCCAGATGAATCCACTCTGACGATTGACGTTCTCCGCCTTGAACCGGGTGCCCCCGAAGTCAGCGCTCGAAGGATCTGCGCCGTGGGCGGCGAAGGTGGTCGAGACGATGTCGCGACTGGCCGATGCGGCGAAGAACTGGTCGGGTCGCAGATGGAGGTCGGCCACCGTGTGCGCCGAGCCGCCCACCCCCGGGCTCCCGATGAAGACGACCTGGTCGACCGCGTCGGCCGCCCCGTAGCGCTGCAGCGACAGCCCGGCCGTGGTGCTCCCGTAGGAGTGGGCGACCAGGGTGAGCCGCGAATCGGCACCGACGTGGGTGACGTTGAGCGCAGCCAGGTCCTTCGCGAGCAGCTGCCCACCGGCATCCGCCTTGTCCTGCGAGGCCACGGTGACGAATTCGGGGGCGTCGTAGCCCTGCCAAGCGATCGTCGCGGTCGTGTGCCTGTGGTCGGCGCGACTGGCCTCCTGGTACAGGGCGAGCGCGTCATACCCGACGAGGTCCATCTTGCTGACCCGGGACTCGAGGCCCGGGACACACACAGCGACGTTGTCGGCCAGGTCAGGGTTGCCGAACGCGATCGCGGCCCGACCCTCGCCGTGATAGAGGGCCGAGTCGTAGGCGTACAAGTAGGTATCCACGCCTGCACGGGAGCCGGTTTCGAGGGTCCTGGCGGTAGACACCGCGTCCTTGTACCGCGCCATGGCGATCTCCCCGGCCTCGTTCATGTTGATCAGGTCGCCAGGTTTGGGACCCCAACCGAGCGCATACAACTGGTCTGCGGTGAGATTGTCGAAGTCGGCCACCGTCCTGGGGACCGGCCACCCGTGGGCGTCGAAGATCCGCTGCAACGCGGCCAGTTCGGTGCCCAGCACCATCTTGTTCGCGTAGTCGCGGTCGAGGCAGGGCAAACCGTTGGCGTTGCCCCAGATCTGCGGTTGGGCATCGAGCAGAATCTTGCGCTCGGTCGCCGACAACGAGTCCCAGAACGCCTTGACCTGCTCGGGCGTGCCGGCGGGACCGGTGAGGCCGTGCGCGGCCAGGATGTCGGCGGCCGTCGGCAGCGGCAGCTGACTGGCCAGGGTGGACATGCCAGGCCGACTTCCGGGCAGGGCCACCTGCCGGGTCTGGGCCTGGATGATGTCGGTGCACTGGCCGACATACGTATCGACGGCGCGGCGAACTCGCTGGTAGGTGGCGTCGATGTCCGCGACCGAGTCATAACCGACCCGCTGCGCGACGACCCGGAACTCGGTGTAGGCCTTGTCGTAGTTGGTCTGCTGCTGCGGCGGGATCCAGTCGCCGAAACTGGCCACTCGTCGCTGCACCGGCTCCAACTGCCGGTATGCCGCATTGAGCTCGTCCACGGACGTGCGGGCCGAGCGCAGGTGCTCGGCATGTTCCTCCAGCGCCCCGCGCACCACACTGAAGGACGGCGCCGCACGCGGGGTGAACTCCAGCACAGTGCCGACAGCGGCGGCGGCCCGATCGCCGGCTCCGCCCTCACTCCAGGAACTGCGCAGCCTCGGCAGAGTCCTGGCGAGCCGTTCGTTGAGCGAGGTCATCGCGGCCGCCTGTCGCTCCAGGGTCGAGGCGACGGCCAGCACTGCCCCCGGAGTGTCCCCGAGGTAGGGGTAGTGGATCGCCGGCGCGCCCCCGTCTCCGGTGCCGTCGTGCCCCATCAGATCGCCTCTCTCCTCCCCCCACGCCGGGTGTCGTAGTCCCCCGTGGAATCGGCCTCGCTGCGGCCGTAGTTGGCCACGGCCACGACCATCTGGTCACCGAGGAAGGTGAGCGAGTCGCCCAGGGCACTGGTCGCGTCGCGCCAGACCTGGCCGAACTCACTCAATGCCGCACCGATGCTGTACGTCGCGCTCGGCAGCTCGACGGTGCCCAGCTCGCGCTCGATCGCCTCGCACGGCTTGCGCAGCTCCTTGATCGCGGCGGCCGCGGTGGCCGTGCCGCGTGCGTCGATCGTGTAGGTCGTATCGCTCACGCCGTCCCCTTGCTGCCCGATGACGACACGGTACGAGCAGGTGGCCGGCGCGACATCGGTACGGATACTCAGACCGTCGGCCACCTGTGGCCAGCGGCACAGTGGCGGCGGCGGCATACCCCTTGCGTTTGTTACTCGTGAGTAGGCACACTTGCGACAGCCGCGGCGCCGCACCGGCCATGCCGCGCACCCCGCGACCGCATCCGCGTGTCGCACCCAGCTGCGGCCAGCCGTTCCAGTCCACGAGCAGACCCGAAGGAAGACGCATGGGGCACTACAAAGCCAATGTCCGCGACCTCGAGTTCAACCTCTTCGAGGTCTTCGGGCGAGGCGACATCCTCGGCACGGGGATCTACGAGGACCTCGACGTCGAGTCCGCCAAGGACATCCTCGGCGAAGTGGCTCGGCTCTGCGAGAACGAGCTGGCCGCAAGCTTCGTCGACGCCGACCGCAACCCGCCGGTCTACGACCCGAGCACCTGCTCGGTGGTCATCCCCGAGTCGTTCAAGAAGTCCTACCAGGCCTACCTCGACGGCGACTGGGGGCGGCTGGACACCCCGACCGGGCTCGGCGGCATGTCGGTGCCTCCGTCGTTGCGCTGGGCCATCGCCGAGATGGTCTGCGGGGCCAACCCCGCGGTGCACATGTACAGCGCCACCTTCTCCTTCGCCCGGCTGCTGTGGGCGGTCGGCACCGAGGAGCAGAAGAAGCTGGCCAAGCACATCGTCGACAATGCCTGGCACACGACGATGGTGCTCACCGAGCCGGATGCCGGTTCCGATGTCGGCGCCGGCCGCACCAAGGCCGTGCAGCAGCCCGACGGCACCTGGCACATCAGCGGCGTGAAGCGCTTCATCACCTCGGCCGAGTCGGACATGTGCGACAACGTCGTGCACTTCGTACTGGCCCGGCCGGAGGGCGCCGTGGTCGGCACCAAGGGCCTGTCGTTGTTCATCGTGCCCAAGTTCCACGTCGACGTGGAGACCGGCGCTCTCGGTGAGCGCAACGGTGTCTACGTCACCAACGTCGAGGACAAGATGGGCCTCAAGGTGTCGACGACCTGCGAGGTGACCTTCGGCGACAAGCACCCGGCGATCGGCACCCTGCTCGGTGACGTGCATGACGGCATCGCCCAGATGTTCCACATCATCGAGGGCGCCCGGATGTTCGTGGGCACCAAGGCGATCGCCACCCTGTCGACCGGCTACCTCAACGCGCTCGACTACGCCAAGAACCGGGTGCAGGGCGCCGACCTCACCACGCCGTCCAAGGACGCCCCCCGGGTCACCATCACCCACCACCCCGACGTGCGCCGCTCGCTCATGCTGCAGAAGGCGTATGCCGAGGGGTTGCGTGCGTTGGTCATCTTCACCGCCACGCAGCAGGACGTCGTCGATATGCAGACCGGCGGCGACATCGGGGTGCACCCGGAGAAGGGCAGCCCCGCCGACGTCGCCTCCCGGATGAGCGACCTGCTGCTGCCCATCGTCAAGGGCCTGGGCTCGGAGCGGGCCTGGGTGCTGCTCGGCACCGAGTCACTGCAGACCTTCGGCGGTTCCGGCTTCCTCAAGGAATACCCGCTGGAGCAGTACGTGCGGGACGCCAAGATCGACACCCTCTATGAGGGCACCACCGCGATCCAGGGCCTGGACTTCTTCTTCCGCAAGATCGTCAAGGACCACGGCCGGTCGATGACGGCACTGTCGATGCAGATGGCCCAGTTCGCCAAGGACCTCGGCGCTCAGGACGGCTTCTTCGACGCCGAGCGCGAAGCCCTCGGCAAGGGCCTGGAGAGCGTCCAGGGCATCGTCAACTACATGGCCAGCAACGCGCTGAAGTCCGACCCCCGCACCGGTGGCGACCTGCGCAACCTCTACAAGGTCGCCCAGAACACCACGCGCCTGCTGTTGGCCGGCGGTGACCTCATCGTCGGGTGGCTGCTGATGCGTCAGGCCGAGGTCGCCAAGGCGGCCCTCGACGCCGGCGCCGACAAGAAGGACGTCGACTTCTACACCGGCAAGATCGCCGCGGCGAAGTTCTTCGTGCACCAGGTGCTGCCGCGCTTGGCCGCCGAGCGGGCCATGGCCGAGGCCACCGACAACTCCCTCATGGACGTGCCCGAGTCGGCCTTCTGAGTGACCTGTCGGGCCCGGAAGGAAGCCCCCGGTTGGCCCTGCCCCGGCAGGACGGCTGGGTAGGGCTGCCGAAGACTGAGACTCTGCACGCACCACGCGTGCAGAGTCTCAGTCTCTCGGTTGGCCACGATGACCACCTCTCCGCGCACGAGCACACGATGAGGCGCCACATGCCGTCACGAGCGATAGCGAAGGTCCACCCAGCGAGGTTTCGCTGGGGGCTCGCTGAGCGTCAGCGTGGGGTCGGCATGCTTCGCCCCATGACGACCGCCGGCCTGGGTGCGTCGACGCTGGTGACCATCGGCGGATGCGCGGCCCTGTGGACGTCGCCCTCCCCGACCCGCACCTGCGACAAGCCAGGGTTGTGGCAACAACTAGGTACCGTTGTCCCCGGATATTTCACGGTCAGCGGCGGCACCTACTCGTTCACAGCAACGGGCTTCGACCACAGCGGGTTCGACCCCATCGCCACGAACATCACCCGGGTCCACCTCGGCCCAGCTGACCTGCCACCGGTACCGGACCCCACCGATGGCCTCGGTGGCTTCACGGTGGGGAATGCCCGGTACTCGTTCTACGTGGAAGAGTTCCGCGAGGAGTCGTCGATCATCGATCTGCCGGCAGGCCGGTACTGGCGTGCGGGCAAGGGCTACGGCACCATCTGGATCCGCCCCTGCTCAGGCGGCACGATCACCGAGGTCACCCCTGCCCCGCCGCCGTACACGCTGCTGGACAAAGGACCGTCGCCCAGAGTGAGCGAGGGACCGGCGAGCACATCACGGTCGTCCTCGACCTCCCGCAAGACGTAGAGACCGGCGGGGGCGGGGCCCGCACCGCACCCTCAGGGCGCAGTCCGGCGCACCTCCGGCGCCGTGGGCGCCCGCCCCCCGAGCATCACGATCCCGGCCAGCAGCACAGCGAAGCACTGCCACGGGGTCACCATGCCGACGAGGAAGAACTGCGGGTTGTTGCCGAGCAGGTCGACCCCGGCGATCGAGACCATGAGCACGCCGAAGACGGTGACGAAGGCGCCGAGGCCCACCCGCCAATCCGCCAGCCGAGTGGCCGCCGGGCTCGCACTGCCCGCCGATGTCTCGACGCTCTTGGGGCCCCGGTCGAAGCGGGCGAACACCGCGACGAGCGCCGCCGTCGGCACCGTCAGCACGGCGAACCACACCGGGCGGGTCCACCACCACAGCGACGTGCCGACCTCGGGCAGACCGAGACGCAATGCTCGCGCCGACAGCAGCACGAGCAGTAGGGCGGTGAGGTGCCACAGGAACGCGGTCATCGCGAAGGCTCCGGCCAGCACCACCCAGCGCCAGACCCGGGGCCGGGCCAGCACTCGACCCATCGGCCCGCGCAGCAACGCCGCGATCCCGATGAGCGCCAGACCTTGGGCGAGCAGCGCAGCGGTCGGCGGGGCCATGTTGGAGACCTCGTCGCCGGGCAGGCCGACCATCGACACCGGGTAGGGACCGCGGGTCACCGCGAGCACCAACCCGACTGCCCCGACGCCGAGCAGACCCCCGGCGACCGGAGTGGTCAACGAGCCGTCACGCCAGGCGAAGCCGCACTGGTGCAGCGCGAGCCACACGAGCAGAAAGTTGAGATTGCCGACGATCCCCACCCCGAGCCCGAAGCGCACGACGTCGACGAGCACCGCGAGCGCGACGAGGACCAGCAGCGCGCGCAGCCCCCAGCGCTGATGCCACCGGTATGCCGCGGGCGCGAACGCCGCGATCCCCAGGTAGATCCCGATGAACCACAGCAACTGCGGCACCATGACGAGCGTCGCCGACACGAGTCGGCCGTCGCCTCCAGGGCCCCGCGTCCAACTCAGCAGATGAGCGGCGAACCCGAAGAGCAACCACACCCCGAGGAACACGAGGGTGGGACGCAGCAGGCGCGCGGCCCGGCCGCGCAGGAACGCGGCATACGAGCCGGGGCCGGAAACGCCCTTGCGGGCCACCGACTCGAGCGTGTGGGCGTGCGCGACGCCGCCGACGAGGAAGAACACCGGCATGACCTGCAACAGCCAGGTCGCCGGCTGCAGCGCCGGGATGAGCTTGAGCGCGTTGGAGATCTCGCCCTCGGGAGTCACCGCGACCATGAACCAGTGCCCGAGCACGACGACCAGCAGCGACCCGACCCGCAGGGTGTCGGCCCATCGGTCACGGTCGGGTGCGGTGGCCGCGGCGATCGCGTCGGCGCTGCGTGGGTCGGGCGTGTTCACGGCGGTCAGGCTAGCGACCCTCGCGGGCATCCTGCTCGGCCAAGGCGGCCAGCCGGGCGTTGTATGCCGTGAGGTCGGCATCGTGGTCGCGGTCGGCCTGCCGGTCGTGGCGGCGGGCCTCGGCATCGTCGGTGCGCACCCAGGCCAGCACGAGCAGCATGGCCAACAGCAGCGCGGGGACGTCACCGATGCCCCAGGCGATCATGCCGCCATTGCGCTGGTCCTCGAGCAGGTCGGGCACCCACGGGATGGCGACGGCCCGGAAGAAGTCGGCGGCCAGCACCGTCTGCAGCGCCATCATCGAGATGCCGAAGAAGGCGTGGAAGCTCATCGTCGCGAAGAGCACGACGAGGCGCATCGGCGGGCTCCACTTCGGCGGGCCGGGGTCGGTGCCGACGAGCACCATCGCGAAGAGATACCCCGAGAGCAGGAAGTGCACGACCATGAGCACGTGCCCGGTGTGCGTGACGAGGGCCAGCTCGAACAGCGGCGTGTAGTAGAAGACGAGCAGTCCGAAGGCGAAGTTGAGGCCGGCCACGATGGGGTTGGCCCAGAAGGCGACGTATTTGCTGTGCACCATCCCGAGGAGGATCTCGCGGATGCCGTAGGTGCCGTCCTTGCGGTGCGGCTCCACCCGCATGACCAGGGTCAGCGGTGCGGCGAGCACGAGCAGGATCGGGGCCAGCATGGCGATGCTCATGTGGCTGGTCATGTGCCAGGAGAAGGCGACTCGGCCGTAGATGCCCGGTGATCCGCAGGTCGACCAGGCGAGCACGAGGAAGCCCAGCAGCCAGCTGATGGTGCGTCCGATGGGCCAGCGGTCGCCGCGCCGGAGCAGCCGCACGACCGCGCCGAGGTAGAGCGCGACCGCCACGACACAGACGGTGCCCCAGAGCCAGTCCCAGCGCCACGCGGTGATCCACGTCGAGGAGTCCGGAGCCGGGGGCAGCGGGTAGTTGGTGAGTTCTTCGGCGAGGGTGGCCGGCGGGGGCCGCACCGTGCTGGGGTTGCCGGTGCGGGCCAGGGCCGTGGCGACACCCACGGTGAGGCCCATGACGGCCAGCTCGGTCGCGACCAGCCGGGCGAAGAGGGCGCGGGAGCCGGGCTGCTGCTGCAGCTTGGCCAGGACTCGACGGCGCTGGGTCAGCCCGAAGAGCCCCAACGCAGCCAACCCCACGACCTTGGCCAGGATCAAGGCCCCGTATGCCGTGCCGAGATCCCCCCAACCGGACATCCGGACCGTGGCGCTCACCACCCCGGACAGCGCGACGGTCAGCAACGACCAGGCCGCGACCTTGGAGTAGCGCTGGGCCACGACCGGCAGCCAGGTGCCCAGGGCCGGGCGCAGCAGCCACAGGGCACCCAGGCCACCGACCCAGGCGACCGAGCCGACCAGGTGGAAGGCGAGCGCGTTGACGGCCGTCTCGTGCTCCACCGTGCTCGCCGCGTGGCCGGCCAGGGCCAGCGGCAGGATCGCGACGACCGAGACGATGCCCGCCCAGAGGATGGTGACCCGCTTGGTCGCCGCGAAGGCGATGGTCACCGCGATCGCGGCCAGAGCTGAGCTGATCAGCCCCTCGCGCAGCACCTCCAACCCCCACACGAAGCGCTGGAACTGCGCCGGGAAGGCTGGGTCGGTCGGCGGGGTGCCGGAGATGTCGGCGAAGCCGAGCACCACCCCGAGCAGCCCGGCGACCACCCAGACCGTGCCGGTGACGACAGCCAACCGCGGCGCCTGCTGGAGCGCTGCCTTGGCGCGGTCGGGCACGGCCACCGCTGCGAGCAGCAGCAGGCCGACGGTGAGGGCCGCGGCGAGGTCGTGCACGGCTCGGGCCAACGGCAACCCCCAGCGCACCACCGCGCCGGGATCCTGCAGGCCGGCCGCGGCCGGGCGCGCCGCCCCGCCGACGACGACCGCGACGACGACGGCGATGAGGGCGAGAGCGGCCGTGAGGACGATCGGCACGAACGGGAGCCGGGCTGCCGGTGCAGCAGCGCGGCCGGTGGGGGTGCGCGAGGGTGCCGTCGGAGGCATGTGACCACCTTAGGTACAGTCGAGTATGCCGCTGCACCCGGCTCCACCGACCGACCTGCCCACCGTGGTGGCCGGGTACGCGCACACCCTGCGGGCCGTGCTCGAGCTGGGTCGCAGTTGCTCGGAGGCTGATTTCGACCGGCCGACCGACTGCCCCGGGTGGAGCGTCAAGGACCAGATCAGCCACGTCGTCGACCTGGAGACGTTGCTCGCCGGTGACCCACGGCAGCAGGTGGCCGTCCCCGACCTGCCGCACCTGCGCAACGACTTCGGGCGCTTCATGGAGGGCGGCGTGCAGGCCCGACGCGGCATACCGGGCTCGATCGTCGTGGCCGAGCTAGAGGCGGTGCTACCCCGTCGGGTCGCGTGGTGGACCGACCCGAAACGCACCGCCGACACCGTGGTCGACAGCCCACTCGGCTCGCGCACCGCCCTCGGGCTGGCCCAGTTGCGGTGCCTGGACATCTGGTGCCACGAACAGGATCTGCGGGTCGCCCTCAACCGCCCCGGGCATCTGGATTCCGTTGCTGCGCAACTCTTCACGCAGAGCATCGTCGACGCCCTGCCGCGCATCGTGGCCCGAGACGCCGCCGTCCCGATCGGGTATGCCGTGGTCTTCGACATCACCGGCCCCCTCGTCGGGCGCGTCGGTGTGCGCGTCGTCGAGGGCGACAGCCCGGCCGGAGAGCATGCGGAGCGTGGCACCGGCGAACTGCTCTTCTCCGGGGCCAGCGATCGGCACGGCGGCGGCGGCCCGACGACGACGATCACGCTGAGCACGGAGGCGTTCACCCGCCGGGGAGCCGGCCGTTGGTCGGTCGAGCGCACCCCCCACACCGTCCATGGTGATGCCGACATCGCCGCTCGGGTCCTGCACCACCTCCCAGTCACCCCATGAGTCACTCGTTTATCGGGTAACCCGATAACCACTGGCTTCACCCGACAAACCTTCTCGGGTGAGGCCGGGGTTTCTCGGGTGACCCGATAACCACCGGCTCCACCCGACAACACTTCCCGGGTCAAGCCGGGGATTCTCGGGTGACCCGATAAACCTGGCTCCACCCCGGCAACACGGAATCATTTGCGTGCTGCAAGCAACTATGAGACCCTAGCGCGGTGCAGCCACTCGACAGCCCCACCGCCGGCCCCGTCACGGCGGACCCGGCGACCACCGTGGAGCTGGGTGAGGAGCTCATCCGGTTGGTCAAGCTGCTCGTCG